>Ga0210039_1000363_pt1 | contig 48170 bp, 34 predicted proteins | sample CryGeyCG2114_250_3_FD_185460 | JGI IMG/M metagenome (GOLD analysis project Ga0210039, IMG submission 185460) | Groundwater microbial communities from aquifer - Crystal Geyser CG17_big_fil_post_rev_8/21/14_2.50 (SPAdes) (version 2) | ecosystem: Environmental > Aquatic > Deep subsurface >...
TGCTATGTTATGGGTACAATCCCTGACAGTCTGGATGGGATCTTCGATCATCTGAAGGAAGCTGCACTGACGATGCAGCAAGGTGGTGGTATTGGCTACGACTTCTCGACTCTGCGTCCCATGGGAGCACCTGTGAAGGGCGTAGAGAGCTTCTCCAGTGGGCCTATCAGCTTCATGGATGTCTGGAACTGGATGTGTAAAACCATCGAGTCAGCAGGCAACCGTCGTGGAGCCATGATGGCAACAATGCACTGTGAACACCCTGATGTGAAACACTTCATCACAGCAAAGCAGGATCCGACACGTCTTCGGCACTTCAATGTGTCTGTGTTGGTGACTGATGCCTTCATGGATGCTGTGAAGAATGATGCTGATTGGACTCTTCAGTTCAATGGTGAGGTCTACGAAGTGGTCAAGGCTCGGGAACTGTGGGATCTCATCCTCCAGTCCACCTATGACTACGCTGAGCCGGGTGTGATCTTCATCGACCGAATCAACAAGCATAACAATCTCTGGTTCTTGGAAGAGATTCGGGCAACGAACCCCTGTTTTGCAGGCAACCAAACCCTCTGGACCGACCAAGGTCTCAAGACCTTTGCTGAACTGGAAGGGCAGCGTGTGTCTGTCCTGACTGAAAACCAAGTGGGCAAGCTGGTCTACCGCCCCATGGATGTTTTCAAAACAGCCGAGAATCAAGAAATTCTCCGTGTGACTCTGGACGATGGCACGACCATCGACTGCACGCACACCCATGAATTCTTCGATCTGCAACGCAATCGGGTCGAAGCCCGTGATCTCCTTCCGGGTCAGAGGCTTGCCTCAGTCTACCGCCACAACGCCAACTCCAAAGGCTACAAGCGGCTGACCAACGGCATCGACAATCCGCTGGAACACCATGTTCCTTTTGAGATCATTCCTGATGGATTTCATGTTCATCACAAAAACGAGATCAAAGACGACAATCGTCCTCAGAATCTCGAATTGATCCTCGGTTCAGACCACAACTCCTACCACATGCAGGGTGACAGGAATCCTTCCATCACCCACCCTGAAAACAACAAACTGATCCAGATGGACCATTCTGGGTCGAACAATGGGCGGTATCGTGAAGACCTTGACGATGATGATCTTCAGGAAATGCGGAAACAGGGCATGTCCTACATTGCCATCGCACAAGCTGTGGGATGCTCCAAATACACGGTCATGAAGCGTCTGGGGTATGAGCGCCCCAACCACAAAGTTGTTTCTGTTGAACCTCTCATGGAACGTCAGGACGTGTTCTGTGGCACTGTGGGAGAAACCCATCGGTTCTTCCTTGGCTGCGAACGTGGTGGTGTGCTGGTCTCTAACTGTGGTGAGCAGCCACTTCCCCCATACGGTGCTTGTCTGCTTGGTTCGATCAACCTTGCTCGACTGGTGAATGATCCATTCACTGAGCAAGCTCAGACGGACTGGCAAACCATGGAAAAGACTGTACGTACAGCCGTGCGAATGCTTGACTGTGTGATCGACACGTCAAAGTTTCCTTTGGAAGCTCAGCGTGAAGAAGCATTCTTCAAGCGTCGTCAAGGACTTGGTGTTACTGGTGTGGCAGACATGCTGTTCATGCTGGGAATCAAGTATGGTTCTGGAGAAGCTGTGGCCTTCATGGATAGACTCATGAAGAACATTGCCATCTGGGCTTACGAAGAGTCCATTCAAATGGCCAAAGAGTGGGGTCCAGCACCCTTCGCTGAAAGCCAAGAGAACCGTGAGAAGCTGGCTGAGTCCTTTATGTTCAAGCTCCTTCCTCCTCACATCACTGAGGCTATGCTTCAGTTCGGTATCCGGAACTCTCACCTGCTGAGTATCGCTCCTACCGGGACAATCTCTATGTATGGTGGGAATGTCAGTTCTGGGATCGAACCTATCTTTGCTCCTTGGTACAGCCGGAACATCACAAACCCGGATGGAACCAAGCGAACAGAGAAAGTGATGACCTACTGTGTTCACAAGTTCTTCGAACAAGGTGGTGAAGAAGGTGATGACTGGTGGCGAAAGTACATGGTAACTGCACAGGATCTTGATCCGGCTCACCACATCTACATGCAGGGTGCAGCACAGAAATGGATCGACTCGTCGATCTCCAAGACTGTGAACATCCCTGTGGATTACAGCTTTGATGAGTTCAAAGCTGTGTACGAACTGGCCTATGACAAAGGTTGCAAAGGCTGCACGACCTATCGTCCCAATGACGTGACAGGATCCATCCTGTTCATCGAAGAAGAGAAGGACGAAGAACCAGAAGTGCTCATCGACGAAGAGTACGATGGTGACATGCGTGTGCTTGCACGGCCTCCAGTCATGGACGGCTCCACCTACAAGATCCGTTGGGGACAGGACAGTTACTATGTCACGTTCAACAACATCATGGACCCTGATCATAATTGGTTCATGCCCTTCGAGATCTTCATCAACAGCAAGACTGTCGAACACCATCAGTGGACGGCTGCTCTGACTCGTATGATCTCTGCCGTGTTCCAACGTGGTGGTGATGTGCGATTCGTTGCTGAAGAACTCAAACAGATCCACGATCCCAAAGGGGGTCAGTGGCAAGAAGGTCGTTACTGGCCTTCTTTGGTTGCTCTGATTGGTCAAAAGCTGTCAGAGCATCTCGATGTCATCGGGTATCAATCGACCCCGGAAACAGTGCCTCAACCGATGCCGGAAGAGGAAGGAACTCAACCAGAGCAGTCGCCCGATCAGACAGTCCCTGATCAATGCCCAAGCTGCAAAAGTTTCAATCTGATCACTGTCTCTGGATGCCCGACGTGTCAGGACTGTGGCTACAGCAAATGTGGCTAATACTTTGCTGACTGACTGAGCATTTGGTGCTGTCGGAAGCAAACACCCCCCATCTTGAAAAAGGTGGGGGGTTTTCTGACAGAGGAAACCATGATCGAAATCAGTTATGACAATGTTATGAATGGCTTAGACAAAGGTCTTCACATGAACTGCATTTGTGAGAACATGCGTCAGGTGGACTACCTTTTTCACAATGCCAAAGACCTCTGGCACATCAAAGGTTTTTCTTTGGTGAAGAGAGTCGAACGAGCCATTGAGTATGGCCCCGGTGATGACAAAATCACCATCAAGTTTTCATCTTACGAGCAGATCCTGCCCGATAGATACCGTGGTTTTCGTGGTGTGTTTTTGATACACCCGTACCTCCTAGAAGAGGGACACCTCTTCAGAATCAATGAACTGGTACACAATCTAGACCAACACAACGAAAGGTACTTGGAACAATGGCGAGCCTAAACCAAGATCAGCGAGACGCTTTCACGGATGTGCTTGCCTTCATCAACGACCCCAAAAGGAAGTTCCATCGAGTTTCTGGTGGGGCAGGTGTCGGCAAGAGCTTCTTCATCTCCAAAATCGAACAGGACATCCTGAAACATCAGGGTCCAAATTCTTCTTTGGTTTATGTGGCAGTCACAGCCACAACCAACAAAGCAGCAGCAGTTCTGAAGAACACCATGCAGCACAAGCGTGGTGATATCCAAACGATCTACGGCTACATGAATCTTCGGGTTCACAACGACTTCAATACCGGTGATCAGAAGATCGTCCCAACCGCAAAGTGGGAAGTTCATCACAATACTCTGATCATCGTAGATGAAGCGTCAATGGTGAACAAAACCCTGTACGATTACATCGACAAGGGTACTGATTCCACCTGCAAGATTCTTTTTGTTGGTGACAAGAACCAACTGGCACCAGTCCGAGAGAATGTCTCTCCAGTGTACACCAAAAACCATTCAGAGAGTATGCTCACAATTCCTGTTCGTCAGTCGAATCAACAAGCTCTGATGGACTTGGCTGAGATGGCCAAGGACACTGTGCTGACTGGCAAGTTCCATCGGATTCAAGAGGTTCCCGGTGTGATTGATTTCATCGACGGTGAACAGATGAAAGGTATCCTCGAACGTGAGTATCATGTTGAGGATCCTAACAAGCGTGTGCTCTGCTACACCAATGCCAAAGTCATTGGGTACAATGAGTACATCCGTCAGCTTCGTGGTTATGATGAACCCTACGCAGTGGGAGAGATGTTGACCAACAACTCTTCCGCAGAACTGCTTGATAAGACTCGGCTTTATACTGATCAGGTTGTGGAAGTGTTGCAAAAAAGCAACAAGTACATCGACCGCAATTGGGTGCCGGGTGAGGAGCTTGAGATGTTTGATCTGGAAGTAAGGGATCCTGAAACTCTTCAGATCTACAGCGTCCAAGTTTGTGCAGATCCAGAAGATCGTGAGCAGGTTCTGAAATACTGGAGATCTCGTAAGAAGTGGGATCGGTACTTCAAGTTCCGAGACAACATCCCAGACCTTCGAAGTGTGGCTTCCAGCACCACTCACAAGGCTCAGGGTTCCACGTATGATTCTGTCATTGTGGATCTTGCAGACATCGGAAAGTCAACCAATGCTGAGCAGACAGCCCGTCTTCAGTATGTAGCTCTGACTCGTCCCAAGAATCGCCTCTACATCAGAGGCAACCTACCAGAAAGATACTTCTCATGATCAGAACTCGGTACAGGATTGACACCCAGTTCAATGGTGTGGTTAAGAGCTTCTTCGTCACACAGAAACTGATAGGGACTTGGCCTTTTCGCCGTTGGGTGAGTGTCCATGAAGAAACCATCTACGAAGGTGTTAGCACGACTAAAGCTCAAGAAGCTATTGACGAGCGTGTTGCCTTTGAACGTAACACAGAAGTGAAAACCCGATCATGGAAAAATGATCGAGGGGAGACTCCTTACGAGGAGTTGTGATACATGTGAGGAATCGCTATGAGATACGAGATCATCGGTAAAGGTGGTCCTGCACGGATCGCCATTCTTGTTCCCCGAATCCAAGTCAATGAGGTGAAGAAGCATTATATGCCGATACTCGAATCTCTGAACGAAGAGATCATGATATGTGACATCTTCTTGGATCGAACCAAGAAGAAAACCTCTCCCAAAGACATCAAGGAATACCTTGCAGAACTTCTGCCCAATCTCACAAATACAGGGATCGAATTCCTGATCGTGACGAACTCGGAATACTTCAAGGTACTGACAAAGCAAGGAAAAACAGATGCCAACATCGGTGATATCTTTCCTACGGAAGATGGTTTCAAAGCAACCTACTGCCCCAACTACTCCCGTATTTTCTACGATCCGGACAAAACCAAAGCCAAGATTGATCAATCACTCCGGGCCGTTACCAACTTCTACGCCGGATCTCACAAGAAGCTCGGATCTGATATCATCCATTCAGCCACGTATCCATCTACGCTGAAGGAGAAGCTCGACTGGCTGGACAAGCTGATCGAGATGGACTGTGACCTCACCTGTGACATCGAAGGCTTCTCTCTGAAGCACTATGATGCTGGGATCGGTACGATCACTTTCTGCTGGAACCAGCACGAAGGTATCGCCTTTGAGGTGGATGACTGCAAAACCAAGATGGAATCTGTAGAGCTTCGCAATGCTCTCAAGAAGTTTTTCTATCGCTTTAAGCGACGCATGATCTACCATAACATCTGCTATGACGGCTATGTGCTGATCTACCAGTTGTTCATGGACGATATCCTCGACCAACGAGGATTGCTGGAAGGTCTCCGGGTGATGCTCCGGAACTGGGAATGTACCCAGTTGATCACGTACCTCGCAACGAACTCTTGTGCCGGGAATGAACTCGGTCTCAAGGCTCAAGCCCAAGAGTTTGCAGGCAACTATGCCCAAGAAGATATAGAGGACATCACGTTGATCGACCTTCCAGCCCTGCTGGAATACAACCTCGTGGACGGACTATCGACTTGGTATGTCTACAACAAACACTGGGATACTCTGACGGCTGACGATCAGATGAAGATCTATGTCGAGCACTTCAAGAAATGGGTGATAGACATCATTCAGATGCAGCTTACCGGTCTACCGGTGAACATGTCGAAAGTGGAAGCTCTCGACAAGCAGTTGAATGCTGAGTCGAATCGTTGTGTGACTCGCATGATGCAGACCAAGATCGTACAGGGTTTCCTGTATCAGATGGAGGAAGAGGCTCTCGTGAAGAAGAACGAGAAGCTGAAAACCAAAGTCGTAACAAGAGAAGATCTTGGTAAAACCAAGGATCTGGTGGTTGAATTCAATCCCGGCTCTGCTCCTCAGTTGCAAAGACTCCTGTACTCTCAGGAGTTCCTTGGTTTGCCTGTTCTGGATCTGACTGATTCAGGACTTCCATCGACAGGTGCAGACACTCTGGAGAAACTTCTGAAGCAGAATATTTCTGAGGACATCAAGGCGTTTCTTGAGATCCTGCTTGAGTACAAGGCTTCAGCAATCATCATCAGTACCTTCATCCCTGCCTTCCTGAAAGCGAAGCAAGGACCAGATGGATGGCATTACCTATTCGGTAACTTCCGACTCGGTGGCACTTTGTCTGGTCGGTTGTCATCAAACAATCCGAATCTTCAGAACATCCCTAGCTCTGCTGGGGGTCCGTTGAAGTCGAGGCTTGCAAAGCTCGTCAAAGAGTGCTTTGAAGCTCCTCCCGGATGGCTCTTTGTGGGCCTCGACTTTGACTCTCTGGAGGACAAGATCTCTGCTCTGACAACACGGGATCCTGAGAAGCTGAAGGTCTACACCGACGGCTACGATGGTCACAGTCTGAGAGCTTACGGGTATTTCGGACATCAGATGCCAGACATCGACCCTACCTCGGTGGAGTCGATCAACAGTATCGCTGACAAGTACAAGCCACTACGTCAGGAATCGAAGGCTCCTACCTTCGCTCTGACCTATCAAGGGACGTTTCATACTCTCATGATCAACTGTGGCTTCAGCAAGGAGAAAGCTCAGGACATCGAGTCCAAGTACAAGAAAATGTATCAGGTCTCGATACAGTATGTGCAGGACAAGCTGGAACAGGCCACCAAGGACGGCTACGTAACCGTAGCGTTCGGTCTGAGGGTTAGGACACCTCTGCTGGCACAGACCATCTACGGGGTCAACAAGACGCCCAAGGAAGCTGCTGCTGAGGGGAGGACAGCAGGGAATGCCATGGGGCAGTCCTACTGCATGTTGAACAACAGGGCCGCTGCTGCCTTCATGGAGGGAGTGAGAGAATCGGAATACGCCATGGACATCAAACCATGTGCTCACATCCACGATGCTCAATACTACCTCGTGAGGGACAATGGCTTCGGCCCCCTGATGTACATCAACAAGCATCTCCCCAAAGAGGTGGCTTGGCAGGAAGATCCTGAGATCTGGCATGATGAGGTTAAGCTCTCTGGTTCATGTGAGATTTTCTACCCGAACTGGAACCATGGGTTTGATCTTCCGAACGACTGTTCGAAAGAAGTGATCATCGAACGGATTATCAAACACAAAGAGAAGCTGAAAGAAAAAGGCATAGCAGCATGAAAAAGCTCACCAACCAACATCAAATCGACCTTCCCATTGCAGTCTGGCTGCTTCAGCAGGGCTACTACAGTGGGGCAGATGTCGCACCGGAAGGTGAGTTGATCTCTGTCACCACCTTGATGAAGCCTACTCGTAGGCTCATCTTGGAACGACAGGTAGACTACACTGCTGAAACCATGGACGTGAGTGATCTGATTGCTTCACGTATGGGACACTCGCTTCACGAAGGTGTGGAGCGAGCTTGGATAGAGGGCGACTGGGCGGGGGCGATGCGGCGTCTCCATTACCCCCAGTCAGTGATTGACCGGGTTAAGATCAATCCAGATCCCTCTACGCTCGGTGAGGACGACATCCCCATTTACTTGGAGCAGCGCCGCTTCAAGGAGATCGGTGGAATCGTCCTCACCGGGCAACTCGATTTCAGCATCGACGGTGCATACCGTGATGTGAAGACGACTTCGACCTTCAGCTATACCAGTGGAACCAAGGATGAAGATTATATCCTTCAAGGATCCATGTATCGGTTCATCATGCCGGAATTGATCTGGAAGGATAAGATGAGGATCGAATTCATCTTCACCGACTGGCAGAAGTTTCGTGCCAAGGCTGATCCGAATTATCCTCAAGCGAAGGTAGCTCACAAAGAGTTTCCTCTTTTGTCTCTCCAAGAGACTGAACAGTGGATCCTCGACAAGCTGGAAGACATCAAGAAGAACGCCAAGCATGTGAAAAACCAAGACAAAATGGTTCGGTGTTCTGACAAGGAATTGTGGAAACAACCTGACAGCTTCAAGTATTACGCCAACCCTGAGACTGCGAAAGCAGGGGGGCGTGCTCAGAAATCTTTCGACAACTATGCAGACGCAGATGCACATCTGAAGTCGAAAGGCAAAGGAACCATCGTCACCGTCAAGGGTGAGGTCAAGGCATGTGAGTATTGCCCTGCTTTTCCGGTCTGTGAACAACGCAAGGAGTATTTCCCAGATGACTAACTTCTATGATCGTTCGGTCATCGAGAGCATTCCGCACCATCCCGCAATGGAAGAACTTGTGGATCTTCTCTGCCATCGAACTGGCAACGTGAATCGTGACTTCTTTCAAGCTGAGGTAGCCTATTTCCTTGGCTTGATGCCTTCGGCTATGAGAACCACGATCAACAGCCCAGAACGTGGCAAGATCCCTGTGAACATCTATTCGATTGCCTTGGCCACATCTGGCTTTGGTAAGGGTCATTCTGTCTCTTTGATGGAAAATGTGCTGGCTGACTTTCGTGAAAATTTCATGCACGGCAGTTTCTACAACCTTGCTGAAACCAATCTTTTCAATCTCGCAGTGGATATCGCTGCTGCAAAGGGTGGAGATGAAGCCAAAGAAAAAGAAGCATTAGACAGTGACTTCAAGAAGCAGGGACATGCTCCCTTCATCTTTGACTCAGGCACTGGTCCTGCTGTAAAGCAGCTTCGCTACAAACTGTTGCTTGCAGGTGTAGGCTCGATCAACTTCCAGATGGATGAGATCGGCTCGAACCTGCTGGGCAACAATGAGGTTCTGAACGTGTTCCTCGAACTCTATGACCTTGGCAAGATCAAAGCCAAGCTCGTGAAGAACACTCCAGACAACGAACGAGGCATTGATATCGGGGGTATGACCCCGGCCAATATGCTGATGTTTGGAACCAACAGCAAACTGTTCGACGGAGCCAAGGTGGAAGAGGAGTTTTACTCCATGCTTTCAACTGGTTACGCTCGACGTTGCTTCTTCGGTATCGGTAAATCCGAAACCAAATTCGCCACTGTTGATCCTGAAGATGTTTACAATGGGCTGGTGTCAAAGCAGCAGTCCAGTGCTCTTCAGAAGTGGCGTACCTACTTCCAGAGGTTCGCTGACCCTCGGTATCATGGAATCGAACTCGACGTTTCCAAACCTGTGGGTGTGGAACTGACTGCATATCGTCTTCAGTGTGAAGCTGAAGCGAATGCCATGCCCGAGCATGAGGAAATCCGGAAAGCAGAACTGTCGCACAGGTACTTCAAATCCCTGAAGCTGGCGGGTGTCTACGCATTCATCGACGAGTCGCCTGAAATCACCGACATCCACCTACGGCAAGCCATCAAGGTAGCCGAAGAGTCAGGTGCGTCCTTTCAGAAACTTCTGAAGCGCGAACGAAACTTCGTTCGATTGGCGAAGTACATTGCGGCTGCTCCGGACAACCTCACTCATGCGGACCTCGTGGAAGACCTTCCGTACTATCCCACCTCTACGGTGGCACGGAAGGAGATGATGGACTTGGCGATGGCATGGGGCGTGGGCAACCACGTCGTCATTACCAAGAACGTCGTCCAGTCGGTGGAGTTCTTCAGTGGTTCGACGTTGCAGGAGACTGATCTGAACAAGCTGATGTTCAGCATGAGCGATCATTTCGCTTATGACTATGAGCCTGTGACTCAACCACTGGAGAACCTTGAGAAACTGTTCAAAGCTCCGAATTTTCACTGGTGTAATCATCAGTTTGAAGGTGAGCATCGTTCTGAAGACAAGGTGATTCCCGGATTCAATATGCTGGTCATCGACATCGACGGACATGAACGTGACAAGGAAGGGAACGTCATTCAAAATGGACCAATACTCGATCAGGTCCACACTCTTCTGGATGACTATACTTTTGCCACCTACACCACAAAGAGTCACACAGACGAAGAACACCGCTTCCGTCTGATCATTCCGACCAACTATGTGCTTCATCTGGAGAAGGATGACTACAAAGAGTTCATGGACTCTTTTGCTTTGTGGCTGCCATTCCACACGGACACTGCTGCACAACAGCGTAGCCGTAAGTGGAGGACCAATCCAATGGCTGAAATCTACATCAATCGTGGACCACAAGTCCTTGATGTACTGCCATTTATTCCCAAAACCAAAGCAAACAATGAGTACGTTCAGACGATCATTGATCTTAAGAATATGGATAATCTCGACCGTTGGTTCTTGAACCATATGCAGGTCGGTGGTAGGAATAACACCCTGCACAATTATGCTAAAATGCTGATGGATGCAGGAGCAGACTACGACACCATCGAGAAGAAGGTCGTCAAGCTCAATCAGGACTCTGGTTCACCACTGAAGAAGGATGAAGTCTATTCGACTGTCCTGAAATCAGTGGCTTCCAAGATGTCCAAGTAAGGGGAAACCATGACAGATATCAATCCACACAGCATCCTGATTTGTGGTGAATCAGGTGCAGGGAAATCAATGTCCCTGTACGAACTGAGAGACAGAACTGATGTCCTGTATCTCAACTGTGAGGGTGGCAAACCGCTACCCTTCAAGAACAAGTTCAAGAACAAGGTGATTGTCGATCCTGAAGACATCATCACCATGCTCGAAGAGCTTGCAGAACTGGGAGAGAACAGCCCATTCAATTTCGTGGTGATCGACACCATCAGCTTTATGATGGATCTCTACGAAACGATTCACGTTCTCGACTCAGCCAACACCCAAAAGGCTTGGGGTAATTATGGTCAGTTCTTCAAACGACTGATCACTGTATCGTCTCAAGTCGATGCTTTCTTCATCTATCTCGGTCACTTGGATCGAGAACTTGATGAAGAAGCAGGGATGTATCGGACTCGTGTACCCGTAAAGGGTGCCTTGGCCAAGAAGGGGCTGGAAGCCTACTTCACCACTGTGATCAACGTCAGCAAACAGCCTATGAAGGAGCTTCAGAAGACTCCGAATGCAATGCTGAACATCACTGAAGATGATGAAGAGCTTGGTTTCAAGCACGTCTTCCAGACCCGAACCACAAAGAAGACTGTCGGAGACAGGATTCGATCCCCTATGGGAATGTGGAAGAAGGAGGAGTTGTACATCGACAACGACATCGCTCCTGTCATCAAGAAGATGATCGCGTACTACGACGAATAACTCTTCTTTCTCGGTCTCTGACCAAAAACTACCTCATCAATGAGAAGGAAATCAGATGAGCAACATCTTTGCACAGAAGAAATCCGTAAAATCCGAGAAGGTCGAAGACGACTACATCGGTGGCGGTGGCACGCTTGAGACGGATATCTATCCAGCAGAAATCAAGTATGCCTACATCGGCAAGAGCCAACGCTCTGAAGCACGATCCCTGAACCTCTGTCTCAAGATCAATGGTCTTGAGCAAACACACACCATCTGGATGACCAATGGTTCTGGTGACGTGACGTACAAGGACAAAAAGTCCGGTGAAGAGAAGAATCTTCCCGGCTACAACCAAGTCAACTCGCTCGCCATGCTGCTGCTCTCGAAAGAGATTGGTGATCTGGATGTCGAAGAGAAGACTCTCAACCTGTATGACTACGAGTCAAAGCGTGAAATCCCGCAGGCAGTTGACTGCTTCGTGGAGCTTCACGGTGAGAGCCTACAAGTGGCTCTTCAGAAGCAGGTGGTGGACAAGACCCAGAAGAACGAATCGTCTGGTGAGTATGAGCCTACCGGCGAGACTCGTGAAACCAACGAGATCGTGAAGTTCTTCCCGGAAGCTCTGCCTGTGACCATCTCTGAGGTGGCTCACTATGTGGAAAGCCTTGGTGGTGACTTCGACGACGTTCTGAGCGACGGTGATCTGCTCAAAGCCATCAAGCAGATGGATGAAGAGCATGGTCAGTACGCCCAGAAGTGGCTGGAGAAGAACCGTGGCAAGACATGGGATCGCTCTACCAAAGCTGAAGGCAAGTCCTTTGGTGGTGGTGCGAAGAAGTCGGCTGGTGGATCCTCCGAGAAGAAGAAGTCGGCTCTGTTCGACGATTGATCCTCTCAGATCTACTCGATGGTGAGGTTGGGGATTCGTACTCAGTGCGGATCCCCACTTACGTTCATGTAAGCAAGACAACTACCAAACCGGTAAATCTCAATGTTTACAGGAACATGCACCATCATCACCTGAATACACAAAAGAAAAACTTTGAAGAAGAGGTAGCCCCGTTACTCAGGGATAAGCCTACAGCAGAGAGGGTCTGGATCCACTACGAGATCTTCGCACCGAGGAACGGGCGACTCGACACCATGAATGTCGGGTCCATCGCTGATAAGTATTTCAGTGACACACTGGTGAATTGTGGAAAACTGCCGGATGACAACCAAGATCATATCATCCTGTCCACGTTTTCCTTTGGTGGCGTCTGTCCATTGGACGGCCATGCCATTGCAACAGTCAACATTCTGGAAAACAAGGAGCCAGAAAACATGAGAATCCTACTAGATCAAGAGGACATTCAGAATGCTCTGAACGCCTACGTCAAGACCCTTGCCCTGCCCAATGCAGATCAGGCTACGGTCGAAATCTCCATCGAGTATGGAGACAATGACGATGACGATGAGATCGTTGCTGAAGTCATCATGGGAGAAGCTCCCGTGAAGAACAAGGGTGGTCGTCCCCGGAAGAACGCACGCAAGCCTGCTACCAAGAGAGAGGAGGCTGCTGATGCTCCTGAAGAGTCTGCTGATAGCGGCGACGAAGGAAGTGGCACTGACTCTGATAGCGGAGGAAGTGAATCGGAGACGCAACCTGCTGAAGACGGAGAGAAAGAATCTCCGAAAGCAGGTGGCAAGGGAAACCTCTTCGGGGACTCCGAAGGAGAGGAATCCTCGGACTCCCCGACCACAACTGAAGAAGCTAAAAGTGAAGCCCCCAAAGAAACTGGTGGTACGAAACTGAAGCCCAAGAAGTCAAGTATCTTCGATGTGGACTAAGTTCTGCAACATTTTCAAAGCACTGGCAGGGACGGTAGGTATCGTCCTTGCCCTCATCATCACAGCAATCATCGGAGTTGCTGTGGCCTTTGTTGGCTTCTTTCTATTCTGGGGCCTCATTGGTATTGCCGTCGTCACTGGCATCTTTTTCATTATCTGGGCTGTGATCGACGAAGCAAAGGATTGACCTTGTTGGTTTGGCAACCAAGAAAGTCATTGGCCACCCGGTTGGTACTTAACAAATTCCGGCGACTTGGACTCCTGTTGTTAGACGGATCATACGGCATCACAGAGTAGGTCGTAGACACGTTAGCTAGTGTCATCCTGTGCAGGGCATAGAGTGGTCAGGGATAGCTTCCCTGACCCCCCTGTTACCCATTCATCAGATTGACCCATGGGTTCAGTTCCGGAGCACCGAAGAGCATCTCGAACCCTGTGGCATAATCCATCCGACCTTCACCAATCACAGTAAAGATGTTGTCTTGGATCGGAGATCCAGTATCCGTGATCCCATTCAACAGCATGGCTCGAACAGGATTTTCACGCATTTGCTTCATAGCAATCTTGGTGATCCGGATCTTGAATGCCATGAACCAAGTCAAACCATTACGCTCAAGCATAGAGCGAGTACGGCCCGGAAGAGCACTGAAGTTCACAAACTCCTCGTTCATCAAAGCGAGTGCCTCTCCTTCCGGAATACCCTGCGAAAGCAGGTGATCGTAATAGATCGACTTCGCCAAGAAGTCACCGTACTGGGTAGCCCGGTTGGCAGCCCGATAGAGTTGTGTGGACTTCGAAACCAAAGCATTCTTCGACAACGTGGACAGAGTATCAGGCAGCTTATCAGCCTGAGCCTCAAGCCATGCAGCAAGACCACCAGTGGTCTGAGCACGATCAAGACCCTCGATACCCTCTGAGATCTGCTTGTATGCACCAGCAGCAATCATAGGAGCGATAGTCATCTTCGCATTCAGATCCTTCATTACTTGAATCTTGTCACGAATCAAACGCTGACGACGAGGATCCTGAGTCATGTGATACTGGTTCTCCAGTTCCATGATCTTCATGTGGTTTTTGTTGAACTCAGTGATCTCAGCCAGTTTCGAACGATATTGCTTCTGAATGGTTTTCAGAGGCACACCACTTGTAGCAAGCTGAATGATGTTCGCCTGTGTGTTCACAATTGGAACGATCAGCGACTTAACCACGATGATGTCTTTCGCATCTGAAACCAAAGACTGAAAACCCTGCTCCCCTTTGACAAGAAGGGTACGCAGTGAGGTTTCACCAAACTGCTGACGGGTCACAGCCTTAACGACGTTCTGCAACTCCTTGGGCATACGGGTTTTTCCGGTCCAAAGATCAGCAATAGATGCTTCACGATAGCCTACCGAAAGGTTAGCCATCGAAGTCATGACCATCATTCCGTTTCCATCGAACTTCCCATCCATGTAGGATTTGATGTTCTGAGGAATCAGTTTGAACGATTCAGCGTAGATCGGATCCTTGGTCTTCTTCATGTTTGTGAAGAGGTTTTCAGTACCGGCTTCCCGGTTCTGCCACATGGCATCAAGTTTATCGACAAGTGCCATATTCCACTGGGTCGAGAGTTCTTCTTCCACCTGACGACCAGCCCAAGCACCGATGTTGATTGCAAAGTTCTCTTTACGACCCAACAGCTTGTCAGTCAGCACAGGATTGATCGAACGCTCGAACCCGAGGATCGTCTTGTCTTCATCGAAGACAGGCATCAGGACTTCGTTCTCATCCTCTGGGGTGTAGGTCGGATCAAGGAGTTCTTCCATGATACGGTTCACCACAGCAGGATCAGAGATGAAGCTCGTCGCATCTCCAGTCACAGTCAGACCAGTGTTGATGTCCACACCACGATACGTGGAGGAGACATTCTGCATGATCCCCTGAGAATACTGCCCCTGCTGTGATATATTTGTCACATAGTAGGACCGAGCAAATGCGTTGTTCACATCACCAGTGAACGGAGCAATCTTCTTGTAGCCCCGGTGCAGCATCTCTTCTTCATCAGAGTCTTTGGCCACGATGATACGATGATTCTCTGCTCCCAAATTGGGAACATACCCTTTGAAACCATTCAGCTTAGCTTGTTCAGAGACAGCCTTCTGATCCTCAGCATCGTTCAACTGTTGCATATATGACACAATTGCCATGATGGCCTTGGGTTCGTTCTGCCACAGTTGGACCGTATCCTCACGGATGTCTGCATCCATCGTGTCGATGGCGTAGAACGTGGTCAGTTCGTCGATCAGAGCCACAACGTCATCCCCATAATCTCCCTCAAGGTTCTGAGAGATCGCATAGGCGTTACGGATCAGAAGAGTTCCGACACGTTTCCCGTTCATGTAGTCAGCCAGTTGCTTCGATTTGTCGATGGCATCTTGGAAGTCAGTCGGGTTCATCTTCGATTGAAGCTGCTGCTCCAAGAACTGGATCTGATTCTGACGACGACCACTCTCTTCAAGGAACTGCATACCCGACTGGAGGTTTGCCAGATCGAGGAAACGAGTGAAGTCAGTACGACCCAGAGTCCGTTGCATGGACTTCCACTGCTGAGCCACAGGAGGAGTGCTGAAGAGCTTGTTCAGAAGCTCAGGCAGGTTCTCCCTGAAAGCCTGACGAACACCAGAGATACGGCTATTCACCACGTCCAGCATGGCAACGAAGTCTTTGTTGTCCCGATTGGTTCCAACGAATTCGTCGATCAGTTCACGGATCGGAACCAAGGAAAGAATCGGGATCCCCTGATAGACAGACCTCTGTGCCATCTGAGCATTCAGTTCAGTCCCCGGTTTGTCGAGGAAGTTGGTGGTATAAGTCAGGGCCGAGGTCAGATATTGAACGATGGTTCCACGAGTATCAGCACGAGCCTGTGCATCCACATCCCGCATCGTCTCAGCGATGTTGGTAAGCTGATCCTTCACAAACCGATCAGCAGCATTCAGACCACCTGTGAGCTTCTCCAGAATGGCAAACTCTTTCTCTTGGTGGTGATCGACGATGGTTTTCTTGAGACCATCCAGAACCTCTTGAGGAACGCTCTCCGTAGAGATCGTACCCATGAGTTTCCGCATGAACATGTTCGTACCACGAACCAAGAAATCATTCAGACCAGAGCCAATCTCACCAGTCTCAGGTGCAGGGATCTGATCCATGACATCACGGAACTTCTTCGATGTCTGGCTCAAGGCAAAGAGCACAGCCACGGCATCCGACGTGTCATCGGTCTTATATGCACCGAAGGAGTTCAAGACAGCAGAGTACGTCTGTGCATCTTCCGGAGTGGAACCAAACATCTCAGGAGTCATGTTCTCCTCAACGTGCTGGAACACTTTGGTCAGAGCAATCAGAGAGTTCGGGTCCAGAACCATTTCAGACTTCAGGATCCCATAGATCGCACGGAAGGTAGCCCGGTCATTTGCATTCCGGAGCATACCTGCCTGACGCAGAGAGTCGAGAACACGATCAGCATTCGCCTGATTGATGGCCAGTTTCGAGATACGACGACGGCCTTCTTCAGAACCGAGATCCTGTTGATCGACCCAGTTCTCCAGAGTCTGGATCCAATAGTCAGTATGGTTGTTTCCGAGAGGAGTGGATTCTCCCCCACCATTCCCACCATTGTTTCCGTCTCCACCATCACCATTACCACCTTCTTCACCAAAGGTTTTCTCCAGATGAGGAGTCATCATCATGTGAGTGTTGAAAACAGTCTGGTTGAACATGTCCGTCGGAATGGCACCCATCAGACGACGCATCAGGTTCAGGACAGCATCAGACATCTTCGACAGGAACGAGGCTTCCTCACTCTTCAGACGCTTAGTGATCTGGCTGTTGGACAAGGCCCAAGCCATGTATTCATTCACAGCAGCAGCCTTGCTCCATGGATCAGTCTTGTTCCAGTGACGAGAGATTGCCACCTGAGCATTGATGATGTTCTGGCCCTTGGACTCGATATTCAGGAATTGAACCATGAGATCCTCAAGGTTCTTCACCCACTTGTTCCCGTTCCCTTCGTAGTGATCGAGCACAGTGTTGAACGTCGCAGCATGAACAAACTCATGTATGAAGGTTTCAGGATCGTTGGTGGCCAGATACATGATCCGGTTTTCCACATCCCAACCACCTTTCACGTCACGCATGACGTTGGTGGCATTAGGCATGTTTTCCTGCATCCAGTCACGAACCTGTTCGACAGTTCCCATCACAAGCTGGGCTTCCATCAGACCAGTTTCGTCCAGTTGCATCAGCTTGTTGATGACCTTCAGTTGACGGTCATTCAGTTTCAAGGCTTGGAAGTGAGCACCCACAGTGGTGACGAATACCGGTGCTTTCACATCGGTCTTCTTGTCCGGGTTCTTGCCTTCCAGAAGGCGTTGAATACGGGTGTTGATCTCCGCAGGAGAACGCTCCTCACCTGTGCTGCTGCTCCAGCCTACAGACGAACCACCCATTTGATCGACAGTACGTGCAGTCTCTTTCATTACTTGCTTGAATGCACGGTTCTGACGAAGAGCTTCTGTCAGAAAATCTCCCACTGCATCAGCAGAGGTGGCAAAGTTCAGATCAGGATTCTTGTTTTCTGAAGCCAGTTCAGACACGACTTCTTCCAAAAGATTACGATCCACTTCCGGATTGTTTAGGAAGCCGTTGAAGTTCTGCTGAACCATAGAAAGAACATCACGATCCCAAGACTTTGCCACCTGCTGGTTCACGTAAGGGGCATACTCTTGGATCTTGTCCAGAGGGATATCCAGACCATCGAAGATCCCCAGTACGTCGTCAGGTGCTCCATCCGAACCAAAGATAAGATTCATCATCATGGCGTCGCCAGTACCGATCACAGAGAACGGAATGGCACGAACACCCACATCATCAGGACGACGCATCTGCGGTCCCTGAGTCATCTCACGATCAAAGTTGGTCGAAGTACGGAAGTCATCTGCACGCTGCTTGGTGAAACCACCAATCAGAAGAGACTGGTCATCAGACACGAAGATGGGAGCCATCGTCATCAGACGATCTTCCAGCTTCCGGATCTCTTCCAGAGGAACTTCAGTGATACGAGCCTTGCCGGTTTTAGAGTTACGGCCAACCTTGTCCTGTTTGGCCAGATCTTCAGCCAGTTTCTCAAGCTCAGCATCGTAGATCTTCTGGAGATACCGGGCCTGAATGTTCGTGGACATCACCATGACATCATTCAGACGACCGACCTCATGACCAATGACAGCCTTGGTAGCCTCAGTCAGAGCTTTACCAATGCTGAATTGGATCGAGGTACGGAACTTGTTCACCTGTTCCGAAGGGAAGTTGAATTTCTTGGATGGTTTGTCACCAATCTTCAGACCCAAGGCATTCATATCCTTGGTGAATCCGGGATAGTAGAACTCATCCAGAGACACATTCTCCGGCTTCTTCTGAAGATCCTCATAAAACTTGATCAGCATGTCATCAGCAATACCAACAGCCACACCACGGACACCAGATCCATAGTTGATCTTTGTCATCGGATTTTTGGCAGAGTTACGAGTCATCTGACCGGTATCAGGATCGAAGTTTCCGATGATACCTGCCAGACGAATCGCAGCCTTACGCTGCTCCAATTGCCATGGTTCCAAACCTTCCACACGCATGAGGATCTGATCACCCAAACGAGCGACAGTCTCGTACATGTCGAGGCTGGTTTTCTGAGCAAAGTAGTCATTCACTGCCTTGCCAGTTTTTCCAAGGTACAGACCCACACGCTGGAAGTTCTCGAACATCTCAGGAGAGATCACACCCTGAGCGAAGTTCACCATCATGTTGGCAACACCGTTCGTCAGACCATCAAGCTCAAAGCTGAGAGAGGTACGGAAATCAGTCTGTCCGTTCTCACGGGCAAGCTCCATCTGAGCCACAGCCATGATCGCTTTCAGTTGCTGAGGTTCAACAATACCCACGGCATCCTTGAATGCCTGCTGGTCGATATCATTCCCTTTGAGAATCTCTTTCATCATGTCCTTGGCAGGACCAAAAGTCTCTTCAAAGATACGAGGAGCATTCTCAATGATGAAGCGATGGTTCTTCTTTTCAGCCTTGTTCACACCGCTGAGATCAGCAGCCTGACCCACGGCAATCCAGAAATTATCCAGATTGTTCAAAGAGATAACACTCCAAGTCGCAGTGACTAGAGCACGCATGAACTTGTTGCTCTGAGGGTTCGGACCCTGAGCCTGATGACGACCCACCTTGGTGATACCAAACGGGAAGTACACCGGGATCTTGCCCGGTTCATCTCCACTATTGGAGAGAGCCTCAACGAGAGCAGTGGTTTCGTCGATGTTCTTCGTGATGCTGATGTTCTTGCCACGAATGGACTTCTTCAGCACAGAGTTCTCGGTTTCATCATCAGTGAAACCAAGCACATCCTGAATCACACCCTCATCGAAATAGGCTACGATCTGGGCGAAGGTTTCATCCAGATAGCTCGGAATGTCCTGCATCTTCTTGAGAGCACGCTTCTCAAGCATGGACAGCAGGATGTTGGTACGACCCTGAGTCTCATCAACAGTTTCGATTTTCTTCCCGATTGACCAGATGGGAGCACGATCACCAAACAGAACTTCACGAACAGTGGCAGCCTTGCCCTGAGTCTTGGCAGCCTGAACTTTGGCACGCCAATCACGCAGAGGGTTCTCCCCAGTCTCTTCGTCGATCAGGTTGTTCACCAGATACGTTTCCGTCATCTGGGTGATCTTGTTCCCTTTCTTGTCAGTCTTCCCGGTATCCACAGGAAAGCGTGCAGTCTGCACAAACCGACCATCCTGAGACAGAGCAGTGAAAACCTCTTTGGTGAAACCATGGATAATCCCTTGAAGGATATTGGTTTTCTGTTTCGGATCCATCTGGATGTCGAGCATACGCATGATCTCATTGCTGAGACTGTCCACAGCATTGCTGGGAGGAACACCATTCATCACAGCACCGTGATGCTCTTCAGAGATGTCCACAAGGTTCAGACCCAGCTTCTCAAGAGTGTCGTCGATACGGTTGGGATCAGATCCAGTGTTGTTCATGAGCCAGTCAGACACAGCCACAGCAACCATATCCAACAGGTTCTCATCGTAGTTCCCAGTTTTGGGATCCACCAGCATACCACCACGGAACTGCGGGAACTGAGTCTGACCTTCCTGAATGAACTCACGAATAGTCTTCTTCCGTCCATTCACAGTGATCTGTTTGTCCAGACGCTTCCGCATCTGAGCCTTCAAAACATCCCCTACAGCCTTGACAAAGTTCAGAGATTCAGCATTGGCTTTCTTACTATCAGCCATGACCTTCTCAAGCTCAGACATAGTGCTGGGATGGCCCTCAGTCTCCTTCATGATGAAGGAATTCCAGAACTCACCCAGCACTTTGAATCCATGAGTCAGAGCCTGACCAGTGGTTTCGCTTACTTGTTCATTGGTTTCTGTTTCGACTGGGGTTTCGATTGCGACGATATCTCCATCTCGTCCGGAACCGGTGTTTTCGGTACTGACGGACTCAGGGGCAGTTCGAGTTGCTTCGGGTCTTGGGCCATAGATTCGCTCCAGTTCTGCTAGGGCAATAGGGGCGTTCGCAAGCATGTCACGACCACCCATGAAGAAGTATTCAGTGAGCACAGCCCACATCTCAGCCTGACGCTGATCAAGATCTCCATCTTCTTGGAAAGACTCAACATACTCATAACGACTCTGAGTGAATTCATTGTAGTTATGGTCGATTGCTTGCCATTCCTGATCAAGAGGCTGACCAATTTCAAACATACGCTGCTTGGAGATTGATGCAGGATCATCAGAGAAACGAGTATGAGTGAAGTCCATTACATGGGCCATTTCATGGACCACGACGTTCTTACCATTCTTGGTTAGATTACCTTCACTGTCGAACATCTTCTCATTCATGAAGATTTCGCCACGTTTCTTTCCAGCAGGAGTCCATGCAAACCCCCAACCTTTTTCTACACGATCCGGATAGATCGTTACTTGATCGACACGCTTCAGAGCATCTTTACCAAACTTGGCTTCGATCAGAGCACGTACTTGGTTACGTGCAGCATTAGTGATTGCCTTCACACGAACACGATCAATCGGATCCCACTTGGAAGGATCTTTCAACAGGTTGTAGAGGTCTTTGTCTGCATCAGTCTCCTCCGTTTCAACTGGAGTTTCATCATTCACAGACTCGGTTTGCGCCTCGTCTGTTCTTTCTTCAACACCAGTTGCTCCATCGTCGATAGCCGTTGGAGGAGTTTCTTCAATGGTATCTTCCACAATCTCCTCAGACACCGCCTGCGGCGTGTCTTCGTCGATAGTCTCCGAGGGAGTTGACTGTTCTTGTGTTTGTTTCTGCTGCTCGTCGGAAACTGCCGTTTCCTCCTCGACAGCCGTTGGGTTGTTGTCGGGGAGAGTCAGTGTGACTGGCATCACAATGTTCATTCCCTCGAAGACTTCGGGGAATTCCTTCTGGATCGCAGCATAGACAGTCTCAGCAGTACGGACATCAGCTTCCACCTGCTTTGCAGTAGCGATGGACTCAGGATTATCCAGATGCACGAAGACTTTGGATCCTTTCCAGTTAGCTTCTTCTTCGAACTGAAGAGGATTCTTTAATCCACGGAAACCAAGAGAAGGACCAACACGTTTTCCTTTCTTGTTCACGACGTTAGCAGCAGCAGAACGGTTCAAGGCATCCACCTTGTTGTTCATATGCTGGATAAAGTTGGTGAATTCCTGAGCCACCTGAGCCAAAGGAATGATGTTTCCATCATTATCCAGTACAGTCTGATCAGGAGATTGAAGTCCTTGAATGATATCTCGTGCGAAATCATTCACCGAACGGTACAGCCTTGGCTTGGCACCACGAGATTCATAACCTTCAGCAAGGATCGAGCGACTCACTTCATCTCTCGACGTTCCTTTCTTGGGTTGCTCTCCAATCCTGCTGAGACCGATGTTCTCCTCGTCTTGGATCTCGATCTGAGTGTCCAAACGTTCGTTCACGGCACGAGATGCGTTGAGAGCAACCCGCGTAATCTTTGCCTGAAGAGGTGTGAAATCCTTGGAGTTCTGTTCGAGAATCTTCTCAGTACGATCAGGGTTCACATTCGTCGGGTTGGTCAAAGCCACGTCTTTCGTGAGCTTGACCTCTTTCGGAGTGATCGCAGAATCCTTGATGATCCCGACACGCTTCGTATCGTTCAGATCCACCATACCAGCTTCTTTGATAATCCTCTGCGAAGCAGGGGTATCAATCAGAGCATTGGCCAGCCGTTTGGCTTTCGGAGGTAGAGAGTTAGCCATCTGACGAATCTTCATCAGTTGGTTCGCTGCATATGCAGTGTCCTCTGTCCCCGGACGGAAACCTTTCTCAGACATCTTGGCATTGATGGCAGCAACAGTCTCAATGACATTGTTCCCCTGAAGACCAGCAAAGCCTTCAGATGGTTCATCCACTTCATTGATCTTTGTCTGAAGCTCAGGAGCCAAGTTCTCCATCTGCGTCGAGACCTCTTCGTTGAGATCCAGAGCAGATTGAGTATTAGCTTTCAATTGTTTCCGATTGGCTTTGTTGATGGTGGAATCAGCCACGTAAGCGATAGCAGGCGAAATCAGTTGCCCTGTGGCTTCAGCAACCCTTTGAGCTTGCCTCACGACGGGAGCAGCACGTTCTCCGACAGCATCAGCCAAAGGACCAGCAGCAATAGCCCCAGCAGCAGCCGTATTGCGTGCAGCAGCCCCAGCACGCTCACGAGCAGGTGCAGTGGACTCATAGATCGACTGAGCAGCCTGTGCGGCTGTGACAGCCCCTGAACCAAGGGCTTGAGCACCAGCTACCACAGCACCCGGAGCTTGAGCCACAGTGTTCAGAGCAACACGAGGAGCACCCAAAGTACCAGCTTGTCCAATACCACCCAAAGCACCGGCTGCAACTTCTTCACCCAGTCCTTCAGTGTACGACGTGCCAATATCTGCACGTTTGTTCATGGCAAGAGCACCAGACAGAACCGATGCAGCAGACTGACCACCTTCTTCCACACCTTGAGCAGTGATTTGACGCATACCGTCAACGATCCCCGATCCTTTGAATGCCCCGATAGGAGCAGTTTCAAAGCGACGAGTGAGCATACCAAGAGCAATGGCAGCGGGAAGGTTCGCAGAGAATGCAGTCTCAGCAGTCATATTGGCCAGAGCCACACGAGCTTCCGATTCAGAATACCCTTCTTCCAGAAGACCTTGATACACTTCAGATTGGTTCAGGGTTTCCTGATCTATGTCCATGACGTTTTGCATGGTTTCTGCGTAGGTTCCAGAGGCTTCCGTTGCACCAATAGCGGCAGCAGCAGCACCCGCAGCAGCAAGAGACTGAGCACGCTTAGATGCAGTAAGACGGGCCACACCTTTGGCAGCCAGAATACTTGCACCACGGGCAATAGCAGCAGACGGACCCAGTGAACCAAGAGATTGAGCAATCAGTTCCTGAGCCTGACCATAGTCAGTTCCAATGTTCTTTCCTGCATCAAGGAAGTTCTTCCCGACCATCTGGGCAGAAGCCATCCAAGGAGACATACCATCTTCAATGGCACGTTGGGCTTCAACGAAGTTGTCCTGACTGTCAAGGTTCTGTTGAATGGCAGCAAACTGAGAGCTTGCCTGAGCACGATCAGATCGACCAGAACGAATCTCTTTCTGAACGAAACTTGTGAAATCGGCCAGAGTTGCAGAAGCAGCATCAGCATCTACACCAGCAGCCCAAGCCATAGGACGAACAGCCAGAGCACCAACAGTGTTCCCGGCTAGTCCTACAAAGCTGGAGATGAAATCCAGAGAAGCATCTCCAGCAGCTTGTGCAACAGAATTCTTGTCATCACGGAAGCGTGCGAGTTCTTCTTGGGTATTCCGAAGAGTGAATGCTTGGTCAGCGACATCCTGACCATACTTCATTCGAAGGGTATCAAAGTTCTCAACCAAGAGATCACGAGCCAAACCAGCTTCAGTAGCAAGCATATTGTCTTGCTCAGCAGCAATGGCAGCCCGTGTATGGAAAGTCGGATCTAGAAGCTGTCGTTGAGCTTCACGAGCGGTTTCAGTTTCATTGCGTTGTGCAATGATCGGATCAAGTGGTGAAGTTTGATAAGGTCCGCTCATGGTATGTAGTGTCCCAATAGATCACATTGTGACCCCGATATGGCATACCATGAGCAGAGTTTCCAGAGGTTTTATGGCACAGGCTGATTTGCTACTGCCTCACGACGTGCAGCCGCAGCAGCGATTGCAGCTTCAGCAGGGTCTTGTTGACCACCCGGACGAAGAAGAGCATCTTCACTGAACAAACCACGAGCCTCAGATCGAATTGCTGTCATTTGGGTAAGCCCAGCAGCAATACGTTCTTGAATCACTTGACGCTCACGAGAATCACGAGTCTTTTCAAGGCGTTGTTGATCTTCCAAGATCTGTTTGTTGATTTCTGCCAGATCCTGTTGAATTTCAGCAGCACGACGATTGGCATCACCAAACCGAGACTGAGCATCAGGATTCAAAACCTGTTGAGCCATCTCGGCAGCATCATCAATATCAAAACGACGTTCCAGAGTATTGGCACCAAAACCAGCAAACGAGAAAGGATCCCGAACAAAGATTTCCCGAGCCACAGCAGCAGCTTGTGCTTCTGTGATACGGTTATCAGACGCGATACGATCCACAAGGTTACGAAGGTTGTTTCGATCATAACCAGCTTGGCCTTTAGTAAGAAGACCACCCCACACACCAGCAGATTGACCATCAGTGTCAAGATTGAGCATCTGCTCAAGTTCGACAATAGGATCTTCAGCTTGCATGAAGCGTTGTGTATCCACTTGGATACGTCCCATAGCAGAGCCTTCCAGACCCTGACGCATATCAGCTTCTGCACCAGCAATGATGTTGGTAGCAGCCACATCCTGAGTCACACTGGGAGCCAGTTGCTCTTGGAATGCCGAAGAGTTGGCAAGAAGATCTTCAGCCCACTGAGTTGCCTGAAGACGTTCAGCATCAGAGAAGTTTCCTGATTGAGCCAGATCTTCATTCAGAGCCTGAAGGAAATCAGTCTGGTTCAGGATGTTTGGATCTGCCATCCGTTCTTGGAAGATGTTTGCAGCAATATCTTGATTTTGCTGAGTGATATCTTCCATGATCTGCTGATCACCAGCAGCACGGAATGTATCAGAACCAGTCATGATTGCTTCAATCTGAGAGAGATTCAGAAACTGAGAATCTGCCAGAGCAGTCATCAAAGCACCACGAGGACTTGCACCTTGTGCTACAGCCGCAGTTGCAGATTGAGGAGTGAACTGACCAGAACGGTTGGCAAATTGTTGAGGATTGTCAAAGGATTCTGCCAACCATCCACCACCATCAGCAAGAAGACCTTCACGGGTATGATTAGTACCACCCCATACAGCTTCATTGCCAAAACCAAAGTGCATACGACCAGCACCCATATAGCTGTTTGAACCACCAATACCGGTGACACCGTTCAAACGAGCACGAGCAACCACTTCCTGAAGAATAGGAATGTGTTGTGGGTTGTTCCAGTCGAGCATGGTATCTCCCATGTAGAGATCACCATCAGCAGCATTACCATGATCATGACGATTGGAACCGGTTCCTTCTCCGGGATTCTGTCCACCAGAGTTCACACGGAAAGTGATACCCATGTCACCAAGAAAGCCCATGGCACGAGTCAATTCTGGAGACAAAGCACCATTTCGAATTGCATCTTGGTTCTGCATCTGAAGCCATGGTACATCTTCACCACCTGTTGAAGCTGTTGCAGCACCACCAGTGGTTCCATGAGTCTGACCATGAAGACGATCAGCCACATAGAGTCCAGATAGACCAGCCTCTTCAGCACGAGCACCTTGACGCCAGCGATGATCTTCCATGGCAACACCATGAAGATCTCCAAGACGAGCATCAGCATTCACTGCAAGACCAGTACGAGTATCTCGATCATTCATGATCGAACGGTTGTTCTGATAACCCAGAGCAGTTCCACGCATGTTCATCAGGTTAGCTTGCATCTCTCTCGAAATTTGAAGATCAGCAAGACCACCATTTGCAAGGAACGAATCAAATTCAGCTTCATCATTGATCCCAGCCAGACGACGTGCGGCTTCACGATCACCAATAGATTCTCGACCACTCTGGTAGCGTTCCAGAATGGATCCAGCCGCATCAGCAGCATTGTTGAAACCCTCATTGGCCTGAGCCAAAAGGGGAGCCACGTTCGGTTGGGCTTGGCTCAGTTCGCGCCATACGAGTCGTTGATCTCGGGACATGGGCTATTCCTTAGAGGCTGTGTTTGTCGATCTCACCTTGGACATCAGCTTCTGAACGAACGCCTTCAGCGTAACGACCACGAATCCGATCTTCCAAAGCGGTGTTGTACGTTTGTGTTTGGTTTGCGAGGTTGGTGTTCCACTGCTCACGAGCAAAGGACATCTGTTTTTTCGCCATTTTGTTGGCTTGATAAGAGTTCCAGAGGTTCCCTAGAACCTGAACACCACCAAGGATGAGGCCAGCACCACCATCTTTCGACCAGAAGTTTCCTGCACCACCTGTCTGACCAGCAGCCGTTCCCGGATTGCTCAGAACAGTGGAGGTATCAGTCACACCGCTGATAGGAGCAGAAACAGAAGCACCTGTCGCACCGACAGGGTTCGAAACCACTTGACCAGTGGCAAAGCCCAGATTTGACATATCCGAGCCATTCATCGTGGCATCGCCAAGAGTATTTCCCCAAGAGAGTGCAGTCATGATCAATTCCTCGGCAGTGTTTGTTGAATCTCTACGAAGTCATTTACCATAGCAAAGGTGAGATCTACAACATCTCCCCCAGTCATGGTTGTACGGCTGATATACCCATCTAGGGTTTCAGGAAGGTAGCCGCCACTGCCGCCAGTGTTCCGTGTCCCATCCATAAGGCTCATCGGATTGAAATTCAATCCGTTTTGGTTATAGAGGTCTTTCAGCATTTCATTGATCTTGTCCATCGTCTCTTCGTAAGCATCTTGTTCCCCAACAAGATCTTCTTGCATCTCAGCAATATTGCCCTGAACCCATCCAGCATAGCCGTTTGCCAGAGCATTACCCAGACCCAAGATACCTTTTGCAGAGAAGATCTTCATACCCGTCATTGCTGCACCGATTGCGAAACCAGCAATAGCAGCAAACAGAGCACCCCACTTCTCACCGAAGAGAGCAGTACCTACGATCTTCAGAACTTCAGCAATGATGATCGAAGCAATGTAATTGGCCACCACACCTGCTACGAGGGCTGCTGTACCTGTAAGACCCAAGGCTGTACCAAGCGCGAGATTACCTCCCAGAATCCCACCACCGGCTGAAAATGCACCGGGAAAAGCAATAACAGCCACAATCAAAATGGCAATGACCAAGAGAATCTTGAAGATCCCTCTCTCATACCATCTCTGTTTTGTCACTTCATAGCTGTTAAATAGGATGTGTGAATTGGCTGTAGCCATTTGGGTATAATCTACAATCCCTATTTCCAACATGGTTGGATAATGGAGTGGAACCAAGAAACCAGACTCCTCAGTATCCTGAAGAGCTTCAGTTGAAGTAATGACAACTGCTTTACCACCGTAAATGTAGTTGTATGATACAAGACCCCATACAGTCATAACTCGATAAGATCCGGGATCAGTTTGCCACCAGATCTCCATCGAAGGAATTGACTTCTGAATTACTCTTTCTTCTTCTCCGTTTCGTGTGTTGTAGGATTCTCTTTCTTCCCATGTAAAAGGAGTTCCCACACGCAATTCGATATCGTTATTCTTAGCTTGCTGTCCCAGAACATCAGAATCCTGACGAGTGAAAGTTCCATTGAACTGGTCCACTTCTGCATGGACCCAAACCATACGAATATCGAAACCAAGAGAAGCCTCTGCCAGTGTAATGGTATTCGTTGGAGGAGGGCTGATAGCAGGAATCTCAGGACGAGGAGGAAGCTCAGTCCAAAGTCTGTCTTGGTTCATATTTGCAACTTCAGTCTCCCAATCACGAAGAGCTTGAAGAGCAGCATCATATTCATCTACTTGAGTTTGAAGATTGGCCATTGCCGATCCAGAGCCACCAGACTGAAATGGAATCATCTTCTGGAAGAAATTGAATATGTATCGACGACAAGCCATCTCTTTTACATTCAGAGATGCTCCAAAACAGAGATAAGCATAGTCGATGTCTGCAATTGAAGGATTCTCTTCAACAGATTCTACAAGGGATCCAAATTTCTTTTTGTATCCAAAACCTCTTTTATAGGCTTTGGACATGTCATCATAGAGATCTGCATACACTGGATCTGCCACAGATACGTTGTTGATCCTAACTGGCATGAAAGGAAAGAATTCCTGCGGCAAACCAGAAACATCAACATCTTGAACCAAAGCATCAAGAATCGAGTTTCCTGTATTCAGTTCGTAGATGAAGATTTGCTCTGGCCCATACTGATTTCCACTCAGAAGAATCTGAGTATCAATTCGATGAGTGTATTGATCAGTTACCTGTTCTCCTGTGGTAGTTTCAGTTCGGGTTTCAATTACCCCACCACCCAGATCAGTCTGAGTAACTACCACATTGGAATAGTCATTGGTCACTACATCTGTTGCTTGGATATAGAGAAGCTCACGAAGACCCTGAACCTGAAGACCACTCACAGAGGTTACGGTTTCCTTTTCCCATTCCTGATTCCAATTATGGACTTCTCCCGGCACATCAGCATCGACGTTTGTTTCGACTTGAAGATCAGGATCTCCATTGTTGTAAGAGAGAATTGTATTACGAACTCTCTGAAGAGTGACAGGAGTGAAAGTTCCTGAAGTCACAAGATTGGTGAAGCCTGTCGTATCAGGCAAAACAGGATCGTCTACTGTCTCAGAACCAGTCTGAACAGCCTCTTCGCTTTCATCCAGATACTCGATGTACTTTGCCACGATATAGCGTTTCGATGGGCTATAGACTGGAGCAATGTTGTTCGTCCAAATGAAGGTATCGTTGTTGGGAAATTCCACAGAAAACTCATTGGTACTTGGTTCATATTCACCAAGCCAATCTTCACCAATTCGAGTTGGATGATTCTGTAGAATCCATCGTTCGATCCAAGACTCAAAAGATCCATCAGTCACTTCAGCAGCATAGCACCTGAGATTCAAACCAGCAGGAGCAGGAGGTACTGGAGAAAGAGGGATCTCAGGCTGAACATCCAAAGGATTCAATGTGACTGTATTCACGATTGATGCAGTAGGAAGTCCGGGAAAGTTGTTTCGATCATAGTATTGAAAGAACTGTTTTTGCTGAAGCCCCGGACCACCCATGTAAGCTGTATTCAGGTCATCAGCGATAGACGGACTATTACTGATCACGGACGAGAAGACCGTGCCTTTCAGGAAATCAGGACGGTCCCGTTCATCCCCTGCCATGTTGTAGAGGGTGGACGAGACCGTAATGATTTTCTTGGAGGAGAAGAGACCCATGACTTCTCCTTACAGGTTGTTGTTCGTCCGGATAGCTCCAAGCACATCACCCACCGCATCGACTTCAAACTCGATAGCAGGCTGCACAGCATCATCCAGAGTTTTACGAGTGATCCACGTATCGAGAAACAGCTTACCAGCCTTTTGTTGAGCATCCTTGATGAAGCTGTCGATCTGCTGATCGTACAGATCCTTCTGCTTTCCGATCTGACCTTCAACCGTTGCACCATCCGAACGAGTGTCCAGAGTCTGAGCACGTTCTTTCTCACCCTGTTCAGTGGTAAGAATGATCTGCTTTCCAAGCAGGGTAAGCTGCGTCGGAAGGGTGTTGTTCAGGTTGTAGTCCTTGATGTCTGCATCCACGTCGAGGTTACGCTTCTGCAAACCAATGACACCAGAGATCGGAGTAAGACCATCACGACGGGTATCGAGAGTGTTTGCACGCTCTTTCTCGATCTGTTCAAAGATGAGTTCCGACTCAGCAGGCTGACGAACATTGACGACGTGCTGAGCCTGAGCCAGTTCAATCGGCAGAATGTTGTCACGCTTGAAGTCTTCGATATCCGCCTGAGTGGGGATAATGCGATCACGTTGCAGCAACTGGATATCGCGTTCCAGAGGCTGAAGAACACGGTTCTGGAACTCAGCGATTGCAGCCTGTGCAGGCAGGATACGATCCACCTGAACCTTCTGAACAGCCACACCGGTTGGCATCACTTGCTGACGCTCATAGTGTTTGATGGCCAGATCAGCAGGCAGCAGATAGTTGACCGTGTATTCTTTGGCAGCCACATCCGCAGTGACTGCATCATGAGAAGCCTCTTCCGTAGCGATCTGCATCTTGGTCAGTGCATACTGAGCAGCAGTCAGGTTCAATTGGAAGTTGGCATTCAGAGCTTCAATCTTGGTTCGCTCCAGATTGATCAGAGCCTCAGTGGCTTGAATCTCAGCGATACGTGCCTGCATCTGAGCAGTCACAGCATTCCAGCGAGATTGATCTTTCTGGAGAACGAAGGAAGCAGCTTGTCCCATCACCTGATTCGCCACAGCGGTATAGACCTCTGCGTACTGTGAACCAGTGATTCGATTACCCTTGAACTCACGCTCAAGGTGCTTGTCCATTGCAGTCATGAACACGTCAAATGCACCAGTACCCCCGATGGTATTCTCACCGAGGGTTACTTCTGCGACGGTTGCACCAACAATGTCCTTGTAAAGATCAGTCGTCTCATCCGGAGTGAAATCATACTTCGGATCAGAGAAGTCTGGGGACGGAGGAATCGTCACACCAGCAGTGAGGGCCGTGAACAGGTTATTCGCCAGAGTAGACGAATTGTCAGAGTTTACGAATTTATCAGACATGGCAAATTCTCCTTGGTTCACGACCCTCTATACGCTTACGCAGCAGTCGTGTCGATTGCTCCGCGTGCTTTCTGGTCATCGCCCAGATTCTTGAGTTCCTCAGCAGTCAGAGGTTCAAGATATTCGATGGCGAATTTCCGTTGTTGAACAGTGCGATATTCTTTCACACCAAAGCTCTGACCCGGACGTTTGACCTCTTTGCGGACATTGAAAGTCCGACTCTTGAGTTCATTGATCAGGATCTCAGGCACATGCCAGCCGTAGTCATTCTCTTCACCAAAGGGAATGTACTTCGACACCTTGCCCGTGAACTTGTTGTAGACCGTGACAATTGCACCTTGCAGCGAAGAGTCAGCAGGATCCAGATTCGAAACACGCACACGATGAAGACGCATTGCCTTCGCACGAACGATAGCACGTTTCTCGATGTCAGACAGACCCGCAGTATGGGGGTCAATTTCTGCCAGTGCAGTTTTCGGAAGATCCAGAAGTTTCCGCTCTTTCTTGGCAGCAGCCTGAGCCTCAACGACTTCAGGTTTCGAAGCCAGAGCAGCCATGATGGGGTCATCTTCATCTGGCTTGGATTCTGCTTCGAGACGAGCTTCCAGCACAGGAACGATCTTCTCTTTCAGAGTCAAATTCCCTGTGTTGCCGGAGAAAGTCACTTCCAGTTCATTGGCGATAAACCGCAGAACTTCTTTGTCATCCGTCTCCATGACCAGAGTCAGGAGTTCTTCGTTGGTTTTGTTGGAGATATCATCCATTGGGTTCATCCTTTGTGAGTTACCATGGTGAAGTCCGCTTAACACAGACTAAATACCTTGGCAAATGAAAGAGGCCCCACTAGGGGGCCTCAATCAGTTCATATGGAATAGACTTATTCCGGGATCGGGCTGTACGCCACGGCCATCCGCTCACCACGGAGCTTGATGAAGCCGTAGAAGAACTTGATCGAGGAGAACCCGATCTTGCCGTAAGGATCACTGCGGTCAGCAGTTTTCTCACCCGGCTTCTTCACGATGATCCGGAACTTCGCCTTCGCACCAGTACCCATGCCTTGCAGACCAATGGTCGCAAATGCCTGATCACCGATCACGAGCAGCGGAGCCACGTCGTAACGACCACCGGTCGCTTGGTAGCCACCATTGGTGCCTTCAGCAGCACCAACACCCTGCCAACGCATCATCTGCGGAACCACAACGATACGGAGATGAGCAGTTGGGATTGCCCCGATCTCACCGTTCATAATGGTTGCAGCATCGGCGTACTTCTCCACAGGCACGAAGTCTGCCCACTCCGAGATCATGATCTGGAGTTCGGAGCCGATGTAGGCGATACGCGAAGCCGAGATCGTCCGGGTATCCGTCATACGGCTACCTTTGATGATCGTGGTCTTCTTGGGCGTGCGGTTGTCATCCAGAGTCACCGACAGACGCTTCAGGTCAGTAACAGTCAGAAGATCGACCGCACCTTGAGCACCCGAGATATTGTGAATCGCAGTTGCGACACCCGGATACACCTTCACATCAGCAGCAGCCAGCAGGTCAGCCTGAAGCAGATCTTCGTTGATCTCGTTCGCACCGCGCAGCATCTCACGGCTCAGGTGGCCGTAAAGATCGGAATCGGTATCGAACATCAGCGAATCTTCAGTCCATTCCATGAAGAAGCCGTACTCTTGGATTTCACCCTTCCGTTCCAGACGAGTGAAGCCGACACGGTTGACACGACCACCTTGCTCAGTGAGCATCGGCATCTTGCCAAGGATCGTACCCACATCACGGGAACCACCATACAGAGCACCGACGTTCTCTTGCTTGACACCAGCACCAGCAGCCGTAATGGCAGCATCAGCATCGGTCTCGTTCGCATAGTGAATCACGTTGTCCGTAAGAGTGATCAGGGCAAGACCCGTACCACCCGAACCATCAGCACCAGCGGTGGCGACGACTTGAGCAGTACCCGTAGCAGAGTTCACGTTGTCGTTGATCGCAGTCACAGCAGCCGCTTTCGAGACGTTTGCAACACGAACACCCGAAATCGGGAACGTGACAGTGAACGTGCCGGGAACACGAGCAACGCCATTGGCGTCGATACCCTGATCGTTGACGTTCAGATCGTCCAGCATCGGGACGTAGTAGAACACCTTCAGTTCCTTGCCGTAGTGTTTCGGCATCGAACGGACATCAGCCAGCGGCGAGAAGTACATCTCTTCCGCAGCGTCGATCAGAGATTTGCGATCCCAGTAGTGGGTGTTGAACTGAGGGCCGACACTGGATTGGGGCGAACCCGAATCCCCGACCTTCGGAGCGTTGTAAATCTGAGTCATGGCGATATCCTTTCATAGATGTGAGAGACTCAGTTGCGTTTATTCGGGAGGAGCCATCTTCAAGAAGTCCTCATCCGACATCTTATTGAAATCAGGCATGGAGTTCGGTTGGTTTCCAGTCTGTTTCGTAGGAGGTGTCGAAGAAAGATGTGGATTGGCGACAGGCTTCTTCGGTGCCTGTGGCTTCCTTGCTCCCGACGCTACTGGCTGTCCTGTGGGTTGGTCCTGTGGCTGAGTAGCCAAAGGAGCCATCGGAGTGCCATGTGCAGCGGGTTGTGAGGCCGATTCGAATACTCCTGCGTTCTTCATGGCCAGTCCGACCTGATCAAACGCTGCAAGGAACGGAACTCCACGAAGGTAGCCCTGTGCCTGCTGATATTCCAATTCAGCCACTACTTTGTCGTAAACACCCGAGCGTTTCATCTCAGTCAGATTGCCCAGAATACTGGGGTCTTCCCTCAATTTAGCTTTGGACGCTGGATCCCACTTTGCATGAATCTCGCTAACCAGAGCCTGACCTTCAGGAATAGCAATTGCTTCGTCCAGTGCATCGCGGAACGCATTGTCTTGAGCGTTTCCACCGTAGTTAGTGGCCTGATAACCGGTTTCTTTCTCGGTATCAAGATCCATTGGGTCGATATTGTGACTTTTCAGCAACTTGGCAATTGCATCCTTGTTGCCTTTCATCAAGTCGATTGCAAAGTTCAGCTTGTTCTGATCGGCCAAACCATTGTCAGAAAGCATCCGATTCATTGCTTTCATTGGTTTGATCTCTTGCATACGACGTGAATAGTTCACGCCTTGTTGCATGAGTCGAATAGCATCTTCTGGACTTCGAACAGAGAAATCCTTTCCATCAGCTTTGAAAGGAACAGTGATCTTCTTGTAGAAGTCTACGGCTGCATCAACACCCGCAGTATCCATTCCTTCAGGAAGTTTGTAGTACCCAGCTTTTGCTGGAGTTTCAGCCTTTACAGGCTTTCCGTCTCCGGCTTTCGCATCGGGAGTCTTCCCTTCTTTCCCGGTGTCTGCATCGGGCTGCTCACCTTCTTTGGTTTTTGCATCATCCTTGGATGCTGATTCTCCTTCACCGGCCATCGGGTCTGCTTTGGGACCGTCTTTGTTCGCTTCTTCGAACTCGGCATCGGACTGGGAATCAGAGCTATCCCCGGCATTGCCAGACTCAGCACCGTCAGTGCCGTCGTCACCATCCACAGTTTCATTGGTGTCAGGAGTTTCTTCAACTTGTACATTCGGAGTTTCCTCTTCGACTGGAGCATGAGTGGTGAAATCAGTTTCACCTTCGGGCATGTTACCCGAAAAGTCTTCTTCATCCAGTTTCAGGAAATCCTCATCGGACATGTTTTCGAAGTCTTTGAGTGTCGTCGGTTTAGCCATGATCTTTCTCCATCATTGGGCAAAATTGATAGGCAAAAGCCGGGGATTACCCGGCCAATGCTGCTTCTTCTTTCAGTGCGATTTCTCGGGCTTCTTCCAGAGCAGCAAGTTCTGCTTCTGCAATACCACCCTGTTCAACGAACATTTTCATGTAGTTCCGGAAAGAACCAACAGCACGAATGTCCGCAGAGCAAGCATCCAGAGTACCTTGCGTGAGACGGCCTGAAGCCATCAGATCAGCAAGTCGTTTGGGTTCGTCGTCGAGGTATCCGTCGATGATTAGAGATTTGAAATCTTCATTCTCTGCCAGACGTTTGGCTGCCTCACTCCGTGCAATGATACCCTCATAGTGGGTCTTTGCTTCAACATATTGTTCATGAGTGAGTTCGATCTCTTGGGGTTCTTCTTCCCCCATGGAAGCGTTGTACAGATCCATGTTTCTTCTCCAGTATTGGACCGGGGGACTGAGGTATTCAGTCCCCCTTCAGTCTTACTGGGTGCTCAATGGACCAATCGGAAGCTGTTGTCCAGCCAATTGTGGTGGAACCATAGAGGGATCTCGGAAGCCGGAACCAAGTTTTGGAGCAGTATCGTTATCGTTCTTGGCTTTAGTCAGTTCGTTAAAACCGACTGCTGCTTCGATGTTCTGGCTTGGAGCTTCACCTTTCGTCAGAGCTTTGGTGATTTCCAGATCACGATTTCCGCGTGCCTGAGCACCCATCTTCTGGATATCCTGACGATGTTTTTCACCGCTACCAATCATATCCACTTCTTGGAAGATCTGAGCAGCTTTGGCTCTTGCTTCTTCGGCTCGTGCAGCATCGAGTTCAGCTTTTGCCTGAATTTCAGCAAGCTGAGCTTTAGCCATTGCCACCTGCATTTCATCAGGAGGAGGTGGCTGATAAGTACGAAGCATTTCTGCCAGATCAGGCATACGCTTGAGATCTGCGATCTTGCTGAGAATGATGTTCCGAATGTTGGGATCCATTTCCGGACCGACAGTCTGAAGAACCATACCAAGATCATTGGCACGTTGTTCATCAACCGATGCAGTGGAGATGTCCACTTTCAGATCGAAGTTACCCATCAGTTCTTCACGAGAAATCTCTACGAACTGATCATGAGTAACACGAACAACTTCTTTTTCGCTCAGGAACTTAGCGTTCATAGCGATGATCTTTTTTCCGATGTCCTGCATACCTTTTGCAAGACGACGAAGAATACTCATTTCACGAGTTGCAGCAGAGTCCAGAGCACCACGAATACCGGTAGCAACGCTACCGTAAGCATCACCTGAAATCCCACCGGAAAAGCTCTTAACACCTGTGAGAGCTTCAGCTTCTTGGTTCTGGGCCATGATCGTTTCATGAGCACTCCTCGGAATCTCCGGATACACCATCTGCTGGATATTGGCACGAGGATCCCCATTGGGATTGAACTCGAAATCCTCACCATTGGTGAACCGACGCTTGTTGATCGGATCGAGGAAGCCTTTGGCATAACCAGTCTGTGCGTTAGCAGAACGACCCATAAGGTCAATCATACCACGGGTCACAGCACCGATGATACGCTGATTGTCTTGCAGCAGCGAAGCATCTGCTTCACCGAACACAGACTTCAGGATTGGCATATACGGAACCAAGACAAACGGAGGACGATTGTCTGGGAACGGGTTTTCTTGCATCTGAATGATGGTGTTTCCAACCCAAGTCACCACGATTGGAACCATTACACCAGTATCCTGAGTGTCGAATAGACCCCAGTATTCATAGACCAGAACCGGCTGCTTGTCCGAATTGGTACGCATATCGGTATGAGGAGTCTGAGACTCATGATCTGGATTTCCATGCTGGGACTGAATCTTATTCGCTTCCCAGTCCACTTTGTCCAAATTCTTGTACTGTTCTTTTTTGGCCATCAAGTCAGACTTAGTGGCTTCATATGTGTAGATCATGTACGAAGCGCGTTCCCAATCGCCTTCACATGCAGGATCGACAAACAGGTTTGCCACGTTCACGATGCGAAGAGATGGGCAGTTCTTGCTCATGACTTCTTCAACAGTCATGGTCGTACCATTCTGTTTGGCTTCAACTGGCTGCTGAAGCTCAAGAGTCTTTTCGGCAGAAGCCTTCAAGGAGTCAGGCAAGGATTCGTACTCAGGTGCTTCCGTCTGAAGCATCTGGGCAGCCTGAATGATCATCTGTGCTCCCTGATCATCCATGACCGGGAAATAGTCGTAGTTGGGAACTTCAACTTCGCGGGTCATGTATTCCCGCTCCCAACCGACACGAACCACAACAGAACCTTCGTCCACAGCAGTGCGGACGTAGCGATCAATAAAATCGACCTTGTTGATTTTGGTATCGAACTGCCAATTCAGTAGAATCTGGTTCTGTTTGGCTTTGGGGCCATCTTCCTCAGTACGAGGAAGAACCTCAAACATCCGATCCGTGTTCACGAACGGTTCAGTCAAAGCTGGATATCGCCACTCGTTGTGTTTGCGAATGAGCTTTGGCTGAACCGCTGATCGACCGGGTTTGGCTTTCTTCGGGGCTTCAGCACCCGTAGCATTTCGAAGATCCAACCATCCTTGGACATTGGATTTTTGATCATCAGTCTCAGTACGAGCAAACTCCAGATCAGAGAGAAGCTCAGTCAGAGATGGTTCTTTCTTCCAATCAGTCAGAGATTCAGACTGCTTTTCAGAAGTCAGTTCGTTTGCATCAACAGGATCATCGCCAGAACTTTGGTTCTGGTTGCTCGACTGGACGTACATGTTCATCTCTTCTTTCACGGCGATGTTCCTTATTTCAGGATCTCAGAGAGTCGTTGATAACCCTCTACAGCAATTTCTTTTTCTTGACCACATTCGATAAGAGCATCGCCAAGACGACCCATTCTGATCTCATCTGAACCAACAGAAGAACCTGAAACTGTCCTGATTACATCCATTGGATGAGGACATGGTTCGACTACGTTCTCAGGGAGTTCTTGGATCCGTAGACCATCTCCGCTCCAACCTGCGCAAGCCGCCAGTAGCAGCAACGCCGGGAGCAGAAGCACCGTCCGCAGTGAGGGCAGCATTTTCAAGTTCATCAATCAACCCTTCTCGTTCGATCTGAAGTCTTAGAATCTCAGCAGCCTTTACAGTGAGATCTGCTTCAAGATCAATGACATCGTTCTGAAGTTTCTGTTTTTCTTCAGCGAATTTCTCAATCTGGTTCACTGTTCCCTTGTGAAAACCATAAGCAAAAGTCGCTCCCAAGAGAGCGACTGTTACTACAAGCATGATGAGTTGGCGTTGTCCGATCATCGTGTAATCATCCTGTCACGAAGGATATCCCCGATTACACGAGCATCACGAGCACGAGTATCACCGGGAAGAACCTTGTAATCCCATTTGAATCTTTGCTTCACACCCAGAGTTTGCTGAACTTCAGCATGGCTAAGTGTAGTCCATGGCGATACTGGAATATCGTATTCCTCACAAAGATCCATGGTCCAATCGAGCATAGCATCAATGCCTTCCCATGTCAGAGGATTCGTTCCCCAATTCAAAGGAGATTCGACTGCTCCAGCCATGGCATCGACAGAAAGCCCAATCCATCCTGTGTTCATAGATTTGGTATGCGATGCACCCACTCCGGCACGCCAATCGTAATTGACCTGATCCTGCACTGTGTGATTGCCATCGTGTATGTTGCCCATACGATCAAAGATCCAGTTGTAGTGATCACGTTCAAGTTCAATAACGCCATGAGCACCAGCAGTCCAATGCCAGACAACCCCACGTACTCCCCGAGTGAACAGGTCTTCGACATTTCGAACTCTTTTGATTTTCATGGCTTCTTGGATCCCTTGACGAGTCTTTGGTCCAATCATCCCATCAACAGTCAAAACGGGACCACCCATGATCCCGTTCACTCGTCCTTGGTATTCTCGTGCTGAGTACATCATTCGACCCTTTCGAGTAGATCATTCAGTTCGTAGAAAGGATTTGAAGGATTATAGACATCAGAACAGAAATTTTCAGTCTGATCATTAACTCCCGAATCCCGAGCATCCACATCATATTGAACACAAATGAAAAATGGAAATGTGGGTACGACTGGTGTGTTCGTATCCTGTTCATTGTCAAAGAAAGCAGCCCAAGTCCAGATCTTGGGATCATCTTCAAGAGCGTTGTAAGACCCCGGTCCACGACGGGAAGTGATACGATCACCACCTGCTTCATGAATACTGACAATCCATGTTCCAGTCACATTCTGAGTAGCATCAGCATCATACTTGATGACAGGAATATTAGATCCTTCCACCCCAATGATCTCCACTGTAGCTGATACAAATGGTCGATCAGCCCAGATGAAATCATAGACTCTGAATGCAAATGGTTCCATCAAAATCATGAAAATGCAGAACAATGTTCCTGCAATCATCACTCTCAGATCATCTTTGTTTTGGGTTGTCTTCTCTACCCGAAGTTGGGGGATGTATGAATGATTCTCATTCATTGGACTTCTCCTCGTCATTGGGGAGATACTCACGACGTTGTGGTTCCAGAGTTTCAGTTGATTCACCTGCGATGAAACGCTCGACAAGAGTCACGGCCACCAAACCAATAAGAAATGAAGCAGCAGTGAGTGTCCCCATTGCTCCAGCCATTTCATCTGGCAACTCTCCAATCCAAGGTTTCATAATCACAGGCCCAAGAACTCCGACACCAAATGCAACGGCACCACCCACGAATACGACACGAACTCCTTCTTTCCAAGAAGTTTTAAGGACAGCAGCCCTTACCGAGCCGCCAAGCATCCCGAAAAAAGTCAGGATAGTGGCACGTTGGTTGAAGACTTCTCCGAAAAGGTTTGGATCGTTTTGAGACATCAGACGAAACCCCTATCTTGGAATCGGGTATCCTCGTCAACGACTTCGGATGTCCCGGATGAGTTGTTTGTTTCATCATCGGCCATCATCTTCAAGTACAACCCGTAGTAGGAGTCACCTTTGGCCGTATGCTGCTCTCCACCCATATGGCTCAGGTACAGGCCGCTCACGTAAAGCACAAGTGCCTCATACATGTGTGCAGGGATGTCGATGGAATCAGTCAGACCAATAACAGGGTGTTTGGCTTGGAAAACCACATCCACAGAATGCTGATAGTTTTCAAGGAAGTAAGTCGAGAATCGAATCGTCGAACTTGATGGAAGAGTCACATGTTTGTTGCTCTTCGGAACAAAGACACGCTTGTTCTTTTCTTCCAGTTCATAACCATTCAGAACAGCTTCAATTTGAAGAACACGGATCATGTTTTCAAAATCAGCAGCAGGAGACTGATCCAGAGTATAGATGTTCTGACCGGCAGTCAGGGTCAGAATGGCCCGAGACTCCAACAGTTTCTTCTTGGTGAAAATGTCAACCAATCCCTGATTGGTCAATTCAAGGAGTTGATCCTCATGACCGGGGTTGATCTCACCTGTATCCGCATCATCGACCAGAGCAGTATTTTTCAACTGACCATGAGCGAGCTTCGTTGTGAATTCTTCGAATGTGACGATCATGGTATTCCCTCACACGATGTAAGCCTCAAGTTCGGTTGCATACTCTTCTTCTTGAAGAGCATCACCCCAGATTGCTGTTTCTGTTGGTTCCTTCTCAACCTCAATGGGTTCTTCAGGATTCGGAGTCCAAGCATTCAGGAGAGGGAGCATCGAAATAGTATCGAGACAATCATCCTTCCCTTTGATACCGTCCTTCGTGGCCAACGAGATTTGTTCCATGAACAAGCCCAGTACCCGAGTTTCTTTCATCTCAAGGGGGAAGCTGATCTTTCCAGCCTTGAATAACGGAACAACCAACTGAAATCTAGAGAGCTTATCAGTTACAGGTCGAATACCCGGTTTGCCCTTCTCATGAGTCAAGTTGAAATAGATCCCACGATGGTTCATTTCATTCATGATCCAAGGAATGAATCCACCCTGTTGACCAGAGATCTCCACCGCTGTCCCCATTGGTTGGTATTCCTGAACCAAGCGAAACAGGTCATTCATGGTTTTGTCCATGGTTTGGCGTTCGCAGACACCATCCACCCATGTCCAGTTGGAATCCTTGTCATAGGCCCAGACTGAGATCACGGAAAAGTCAGCAGTCTGTTTCGACGACGTAGCAAAGTCCGTGGTGATGTAGAAGTTGTAGTTCCGACGCTGAGACATGATGTCCTGACGAAGCGTCCACTTGATGTCTGCTTCCTGAACCAAGCGAGATTCATCACTCGTGATTCGAAGCATGAGTTCCTGACGGAAGGACTTTTCTTTGCCTTCCTTCACAGCCGAGTCATACATCTCACGCACGTAGTCGTAAGTGAATCGGTCTTCCCATGCACCAGAAAAGTCTTCACGTTCACAGGGGAATTCCTTGCAGATCGGCCAAACGTTCACCTCCCAAGCACCAGACTCAATTGCCCGATACACGATGTCTTCCTTATTGAAGGGAGTTCCATTCAGAATCATCTTGTGACGAGTCGGATCCAAAGCATACTGCACACCCGAGTACACGGTATCGTTGATCGCTTCCATTGCAGTAGGAGACTTCGAATCAGCATCTGAGATCAAGTCGTCCATCACAGCCAGAACAGGACGACGGTTGAAGATCTTGGTTCCTCGAATACCAGACTTGGCACCGAACATCTTCACACCAAATTTTCCACCCTGCTTGTTGTGAAATTCCATGTAGTTCTCAGTGAATCTCACACCTTCTTCCGGCATCCATGTCTGAAGGAACTCCGAGGAGTAGTATCTGCTTTTGATAGATTCCCGAGCAGACTTCACACCATTGTCCATCGAATCTGAGATGTAGAGCATACCGGGAACAGTTCCGAATCCCGGAATCTTGTTGAACATTGCCAAATACAGAGTGAGGTATTCCATGAAGAGCGTAGTTTTCGCAGTACCACGAGCACACAGATTCGTGATCTTCTTGTGCTTGGTCGGGAGTTTGTCCAGCATCGCAAGGTGCATGACCGGGGTCTTGTTGTCTTCACCCCGGCCATCATTACAGAGCTTGATGAAGTTCATGAACTCCAACGCAAATTTCGACGGACGGTATCCACCTCCGTTGAGCCAATCGAAATCGACTTCGTTCAGATAATCATCGACTGATTTGCGTCCGAGAAAATCACTCATCCTTCACCTCGACTGCATCAGGAATGTTCAGCGGAAGTGCTGCAACCTCTTGTACAGACATGGCATTTCCTTCGATGGTTTTCATCTGCATTTCTGCCATTTCTGCCAAACGAGCTTCCAGAGCCTTCATCCCATCGTTCATTCCGATCTCGACTTTCAGTTCAGCCTTGTTTGTTTCAGGCTTTTTGAGATGAGTCAGAATCGAGTTTGCTGCTTCCACCCGAACCTTATCACTTACCCTTGCGTCGTTCATGATCTCATACTGGGTGTTAAGTGCAGATTGAAACATGTCCTGATTCAGAACCCATGTTGGAATCATGGCTCGTTCATAAACCATATTCACCAGCTTGCCTTTGTTGTAGGCAGCCACATAGGAAGCGATGTCTTTTGGCTGTCGCCCGTCAGCAATCATCTGTTTGTACCGATCAGGGAACGTCGCCTTGTAGGCATCGAGATTCGATTTACCCATGACTTTGTGAGACACGTACATAATTGCACGCACGTAATCGCCCAATTTGAAGCGACCCTCACTCAAGACTTGGCTGAAGGTAACGAAGTTTTCTCGGATGTACCGAGCTTCCTCCGGATCCTTGGACAAGTTGTTGAGTTGATTCACCATGTCTTGGGTGATAACTCCTTTCTGCCCTGCTGGCAGCGAGTCCTGTACCTCTTGAAGTGTCAGCATTGCTAGAAGCTCCATATTCGTGATATTGCGATACTCACAATGGCCTATAACCTAAACCAAGACTGGAAAGCAAATGCGTCAATCATGCTCTACCAACTATGTTTGCAATCCCATCTGGTACACCATCGCTGACAAGACGGAAGAAGGTGGTGAAGATGTGATTGCACAGGCAGCCGGTCCTCACGCAGTGGATCTCAATGTCGTATGCGATGTTCGCACTGGGACTGTTCAGTTTCAGGTACAGGATCGTGATGGCAATTGGTTCACTCCGGCTGAAGCCTCGTACACCGTGAATGATTCGAACTGTGTTCGTTTGCCTCGTGCAAACATGCCCGCGATTCGTATCATCGCAACTGCTGATGCAGCATTCTACATTGAGGGAGATCTGCGGTAATGCCTCATCCTCCTGCTTACACAGGAAGTCAGGATAACGACCAAACCCGCAGCGTTGACATCGTTCACATTGAACCGTCAATCCGGGAAGGAGTTCACCTGATTCCTAGTCTATATGGGCCGGAAGCATCCCGTCCCCTATATCGCTTCGCCCCGGTGAATGTGGTTCAACCCTTTCTCACCGGATCTGGTGTCATTCCCGGACGTGTTGTTTGTGAGGTTGGTACTTGGGAAGCATCTCCAACTGCTGATTACTACTATCAGTGGATGGCAGATGGTGTAGATATTCCGGGAGCCAACGCTTATGAGATATTCACAGATGAAACCTTTGATGGTGTGACTCTCACCTGTGAAGTTCGAGGTGATAACGGAATCGGAGAAAGTTATGCCATTTCTTCCAATTCTGTTCTCTGTACCTTGATTGAACCAATTGAACTCAGAGAAGCTGAGTTCTTTGGAATCACTGGTCTTCGTGCAAACAAACTTCAAACTATGTTCTCATATAACACCATGTTCATGACTGGTATTGGAACTGATGACCGTCTCGATACTATGCGTGCTGTCGCATATTTCACAACTGGTATGGGTGCTGATGATCGACATGACGTAAATGCCATGAACATTCCTGTGATTACTGGTCTTTCGGTTACAGATACTTTGTCTGTTCTCGAACGTGATCTTGGTATCGCAGTCATTTGGAATGATATTGGTGAACCTCTAATAGAGAGTGTTCCTCAGCCTTTGGCTATGCGAAACCAAAATGCTGAGCTTGGTGTCTTTGGTTGGGATATCTTTGGATCTGCAACTTATGTACAACAAGAGAATGGAGCAATTGATCCCATTGAAGGAAACCTCAGTTTCTATGGTGGATTCAATGTCCATCCTGCTGGATCCAACACCCCATACACTTCTCTATCTCAAGATGTGTATCTATGGGATGTCTGGCACGCAGACATTGATGCTGGTCTTTGCTCTATCGAAACCTATTGGCAACAAGGGTCTTCAACAAGTGAAAGTGATATGGCCAATATCCGTTTTGAGTTCTATGCCGCTGATGGCACAACTCTTCTTGGATTCAATGATGGTGCTGGTCTATTCAAAACCCCAGTCAATATCTTCTTTGCTCGTTCCTCTGACACTCCGATTCCTTCTGGAACTCGGTTTGTTCGACTCATCCAAGAATACCTCTGGGATGGATCAGGAGACAATAATATCAATGCCCAAATTGACTGGATCACTTCTTTCATTCGGAAAGGGCCGAAACTGAATACCCGGAACTTTGGACCAACCTTCGATAGCTGGAGGATCCGATTCCTGTCTGCGAACTCGTGGTCTGGTGGTGCTTTGTCTGAAGCAGAGTTCCTCGACACCCCAGCAGGTACGGATCTTGCGACTGGTGGTTCTATTCTGTTTGGTTCCGCTGGTTTCGGTGTGGTCAATGCTGACGGTGCTTTCGATGACACGAATGCCACCTACTGGGCAGGTGCTGAAAATTCCATCGCTGAAGGATCTTCTTGGATCGGATACAACAAAGCACTTCCTTGGAAACCACAAGCGATCAGTCTCACTGCTCGTCCCGGAAGTGCTGCATTCCAAATGCCTACGTCTTTCATAGTCGAAGGTTCTGATGATGGTATCCGTTGGACTGAGGTTGAATTCTTTGACACGACTCGTGTCGCTCGTAACTGGGATTCAGCAGAACGTCGTGTCTTCAACATCGGACATGGTACACAGCCATATGTGTTTGAAGCTCCATTCCCTGTTCCAACTTTTGGCTTTAATTTATTTGGTGCAGATGACACCAACTTCAAAGCAAACGTCTATCGTTCCTTCTCGCGTATGAATGTTGAAAGATTCAAACTAGGAATCATGAACGAAAGCCATGATTATGATTGGATCGTTGCCAAGGTAAACGATCAGAAATCTTCGTATTGGTATTTTGGCATGGTCAGTGAAGTCCATGAAACAGGATCTGCATCTTATGATGATGGAGGTACTCCTTCTACCACTACCGTACAGATTGAGCATGTTCTATCTTCTCCTCTTATCCTTGAACCCGGTGATTACTTTGTGATTGGTTACTGGGATAAGAATCTTGCAGGAAATCCAAACATCGTTTCTGGAAACCCAAATCAAGGTCGTTTGAACTGGATCAACAACTGGAACGGAGATCCTTTGAGTACAAGGATTCAACATTCCCGATGGGTAAACGGTTGGCAGGCAAACATCTCTGCCCTTCCTGAAATTGGTTATACCAACAATGGTCCATATATTGTTAATTCAGGGTATGTCTGGGCTATCGACTTCCAAGCCAGCTTCTTCTAATTAGGGACAACGAAAGGAACACGTCATGCCTAATATCCTCTTCGCCTCAAATTCGGTGTCCCACTTTCCGGGATCCGTGATCGGTGCTCCGGGTTGGAGTTTCGATTCAAATCGTGTGCCTTACTCGCTGGAAGTTGTTCCTGCGATGAAGGTTTCTTCTCCGGTGATCACTGATCCCGGTGCAGTAAATGAATGGTGGTTCCATTTCCGGGCTGGTGCTGAAGACTTTCACATTAACAATAATGAACAGTTCTTCGAACTTACCACAGATGATGGTATATCCATTTATCGTATTTCGTTCCATGACCGGATCACATCTGGTGAAGGTTTCCACTTCTACCTGACTGCTGATGGATCGAACTATGTTAAAGTCCGGGGATTCATCCCTTGGGGAAACAACCAGCTTCGCACATTCGATGTCCAGTACAAGTTCACGGGTGTGAATCTTCAGGTTCGCTGCTACTGCAACGAACTCCTGCTTCATACCTACGACATCCCGGTTGCATCCTACTTCCGACCTGCACGTATGCTTCTTGGTGGTTTCATTGGAACTGTCAACGAAACTGTTGGTCGGTCTTACTACTCGGAAATCATTGTGGCTGATGCTGATACCCGAAATGCTCGTATGGATCTCCTGCGTCCAACGGCAGTGGGTGCTTATGGGAACTGGCAAGGTCCGGTTGTCTCTCTGGCTGACGATGATCCGACGACTGGTATGACGACGACTCTTCCGAACCAGAACCAATCGACGATACTCACACCCTACACCGGGGCCAACAACATCTCGAATATCGTTCAGGTGACGACGACTGTCCGGGGCATCAACGCTCCTGAGAATCTTCGCCACCTCATCCGGATGTCTGGTGTGGATTATCTGTCCGCAGATACCTACGCCATTCCGTTCGAGAAGGCTTACCAAGTCACCGACTGGGCGCAAAACCCTGCCACTTCTCTTCCGTGGACTGCCACGGACCTCGTGAATGTGGAATTTGGATTCAGATCTCTGGCCTAATGATAGCCCCCATCTCGGGCCAGACGATAGGGCGGGTAGCTGCGAAGCTGCCCGCTCTTTTTTAGTCTTTAGGGTGTCTTTAGTAGTACCTCTGGTACGACCGCTTGCAGTGAAAGAATCCAATCAGAATCACTGCAACCCACCACTTTCTTCGTACCATTTCCGCACAGATGCTGCATGGCTCTGAAGAGGGAAAGATTCGCCGTTGCCAACGAAGGCTATGGCCAGAGTCAAGACCGTCAAAATCGACGCCAAGTAGCTCAAGGATGTCAAGCATACTGTTATTCCCTCTTCCTTTCGTGGTTTGAATAGGCCAAAAATATCCCGACTCAACTGAAAGGGAAAGTCATGACTGAAAAAATCTACATCGCTGGTCCCATGAGTGGGATCAAAGACGACAATCGTCTGGAGTTTGAGAAAGCTGAGCGAGATCTCATCGCTCTTTACCAAGAGGAAGGTGACTACGAAATCTTCAACCCGATCAATCATGAAGGTTCCCTCATGGTTCAACAGGGCCTCGTCCGGGACATGCAGGAAGCCTACCGGCTCTGTATGAAGATCGACACAGCTTGGATCTGCGAACACGCCACCATGATCTACATGCTTCGTGGCTGGGAGAACTCCAAAGGTGCCATGGCAGAATGGACTCTTGCCAAGTGCCTCGGTCTGAGGATTGTGTACCAATGAACAGACTTGCCCTAGCGATCAGCTTTCTGTGCATCTCCGCACATCCAGTGTTGTCTTGGGATTTCATGACCCAAGAGGAGATAGATGCTCACATTGCCATGCAGCCATGCACAATCGACCCTGATCGCTGGGGCATACGAGAACCAAGGCCAGAAGAGATCGAGATCCATGGTGAAGGCATCATGGTCTTCGAATACTACAACTCCCCGTCTGGCTGCTCTGACGGCTATGAGGCCATAGGAGTCTGGCTGGGTGACACTCGCTGGGGAACCATGAAGGTAGAAGTCCTTGGCCGTGAATACGACTCTAACGAGCGTATCACCTTCACTGTAGAGGATGTCCCGTACACAGCCTTGGGCCACCATGTCCTTGTGGTCCCTGACGCACCAGAACCTCACACCATCATCCTCTACCCCTTCCTATCCTAACGGAGAACCCATCATGTCCAGAGAACTCAACTCTCGTCTCCCTCTCGAAATGCAGAAGGAGATCCTCGAAGAAGCAGTCAAGATGCAACGTGAAAACTTATCCGAAACCCTTGCTGAGATCTCCCATCTCGAAACCAAAAAACGTACTATTCTCAATGGAATACTCTTCAATCGCAGGGAAATACTTCGGGTCCAACGTGACATTTATGCCACTGTGCAGAAATGAACACACCCTTGTGCGGAAATGCAGATCTTGACAGCCTATCTTCGAAATCGTAACTCTTCGGGCAGGGCTGCGGCTCTGGGGGGCAAGCCGGGGTGAAATGTATTCTCATCATAGATGGAGAATGTTACCGGCCCAAACTGCCCCTCACCCTTCAGAGGAAACTGCACTCCTCTCGAACACCTTCGAACACCTTCGAACATCAGGGTAACTCTCATGAACAAACCAAGCCTACCAGAACTGATTCGTCAGATTGAACAATATTGAACAATGGCGTCTGAAAACCTTGAAGGAACTTGAAGTCAGAGAACTGGCCGAAGGTCTGCTCAAATGAACATGAACCCCTTTAGGGTTCAAAATTCTATGCAAAATTTTCAGT
>Ga0210039_1000371_pt1 | contig 47413 bp, 28 predicted proteins | sample CryGeyCG2114_250_3_FD_185460 | JGI IMG/M metagenome (GOLD analysis project Ga0210039, IMG submission 185460) | Groundwater microbial communities from aquifer - Crystal Geyser CG17_big_fil_post_rev_8/21/14_2.50 (SPAdes) (version 2) | ecosystem: Environmental > Aquatic > Deep subsurface >...
TGGCCTCTGCTATTATTGATAGAATTGTGCATCATGCTTTTATTATCAAAATTATTGGTGAGAGTTTTAGAACTAAAGATTTTTCTAAATCTGCTTAATTCTTTTTTATATTTGATGGTACCTTTTTCGTGAATATTGCCGGCTCTTTTTCGTGAATATTAACAAAAGTAAAAGCTTATCACAGTTCGCCAAATACCCGAATCCAATTTTATCCTTTTTTTCAACTTCTTAGTAACTACTCATAAAATTTGGTATTTTTAGTTATGGACGAGAAACAAACATTTGCAGAATAATTTGGTTAAGCCCAAATATATCTATTATGCTAGGACGAAAAATATCAAAATGGAATATAATTAGAAGATGAAAACAATTTTGTTGATAGGAGATTCTATTACACATGGGTTTGAATCTCCAGAACTTTTACTAGAATATGAAGTTAAAAATGTTGGTGTATCTGGAGATAGTACATTGGAGGCACTTAATAGAATTACTAATTCATGGTTAGCCCCAAATCCAGAATACATTTTTATTTCTATTGGAACAAACGATTTGGCACGCGATCGAAGCAATTCAGAAATACTCAAAAATATTGATAAGATTATTGCAGAAATTACATCAACAATTGATAGAGGGAGTATATATTTAACTTCATTGTTCCCGACACGAAATAATGAACCAAGACCAAATGAAAGAATAGTGGTTATTAATTCTCAATTAGAAAAGCTGTGTGAAAAATTGGGGATTGGATTTTTTAATTTGCATCCTCATTTTGTTGATGAATATGGTAAACTAAAATCAGAATATACTGATGATGGGTTACATCTAACAGAATTAGCTTATAAAAAATGGACAGAAATTTTAAGAAAATTTTTGAGGGACCAATAATATTATTTGAGAGTCAAAATCATTTTCGACTCTCAAATTAAAATGATGTTTTTATTTAATCAAATTCATTGCTTTAATTTCATTAAATCCATTAGCCGAAAGTCTATAAAAATAAATACCGCTAGATAATGTTTTCCCATTCCAGACTAAATTATGAAAACCCGCCCGAATTGTTTCATCCAAAATTGTTTCAATTTTTTGTCCAAGTGAATTAAAAACTGATAAATTTACATTTGTCAGTTTATCTAATGTGAAGCTTATGTTTGTTGTTGGATTAAATGGATTTGGGTAATTTTGATTTAACTTAAATTCTCTTACAATATAGTGAGATTGGTGATGAATACTTGTTTCTATTTTGTCATAAGCCACAAATCTAATGGCATCAACAACAATATAATTACCTTGAGTTCCGAAATCAGAAATAATTACGCTCTCGGTTGAATCGCCAGTAAACTCATAAGAACCAATAAGAGTCCAGGCACTTCCATTTTGAGATTGATCCACATGCACTGTATCAATTCCATTTGAATGTTTTATTATATGTGGGGTGTCTGTGCATCTATTAGATGAAGCAACCCACCATCCATAAACTTCATATTTTGCTTTGCCAGGTAAGTTGGGTTTTATTTCGTAGTAATTCTCACCAGTTCCAAGTGAATGTAATAGTGATTTTGTTTCACCATAGAAACCTGCATTTGCAGTCTCAAACCAACCTGTTCCGTTTTCTATAGCTGCTTCATCACCAGTATCAATAATCTTTTCAAAAGTTGCAGTTTTTGGAAGACCAAGAGAATCCTTATGAACAATAGCTAAAATAGTTGGGACAGGTCTTTCAGAAGGCAAACTAACATATTTATCACCAGCCGCTAACTGACTTGACCCGCCACCGTCTAGATTCATAGCTTCAACGCATCCTAAGCCTAGCATTATGTCGGCTAATTCGGGCAAGCTAACTCCTTCTGATTGTGCAAGTCTTCCATTAGCTACTATCATTATTACATGATTATTGTTTGTATATCCAACAGCAGTTCTTGGGTCTCTATTTGTATTGCCAACTCCGGAACCCCACATAATTTCTTCATCGTATGTAATAAGAACTTTGCTATTTTTAATTAAAGTGGGAGCTCCACCGATACCAATTAGTAAATCTTCGTACATATTGCCATCAACTTTTTGTGGTGCTGGTTTTGGATTTGGGTCATTACTAACATATTGCAATGGTTGGTCAAATTTATAAACATCATCAACGTCACCGCCAAAATGATAAATCCAATCTACAGATAATGTTCCATCAGTTTTCTGACCAAAGAAGCTTCGTGTTACAGGATATAATTTGCCATCACGCGTTATTGATGTTACATTTTGTGATTTTACTGCATTTGGATAAACAACTGATGAATAGGAACTGGCTGTCCCAGTTGCAAAAAATCCACCATTTATTGCTCCATAAGCTCCAACAGCTTTTGTAAATGCGGGAACAATCTTTATAGAGTTAGTAATATAAGGACGAATTGCAATATCTGGGTTATTCAAATTAACGTCATAATAAAAAATCTTAAGATTGGGAGATGTTCTTTCACCACTAAATAACTTAACTCCATCTGGGAGATTATAAGTGCTTGTAATTTCTGTCCATGTTATATCTTGTGCAAATAGTTGTGAAAAAACAAACAAAATTATAAATGCTATTTTTTTCATTTTACCTCCAATAAAAAGCGAACATTAGTTCGCAAAAAAGTATTAGCCTAATGTTACTGATATATTTAACTCTTTGACATCATAAGAGGTTATATCAATGAAATTTCCTTCAATTGTAATTCCGTTTATAACAATCTCCTTTACACCAGAATTTACTTTATTAGGATTTTTCACATCAACCTTAAGGATTTTACCTCTAAAAGTTCTTTCAATTTTAAAACCATCCCAAATTGCTGGTATACTAGGATTAATTCTAATCCCATTTAATGAAGTTTGCAATCCAAGAATATAATCTAATCCAATTCTATACATCCAAACAGCACTTCCTGTTAACCATGAATGGGAAGCTTGATTCTCTGTTTCGTGATCAGGACTTGTAACATATTCTGAATAAACGTAAGGTTCGGTTTCATATTTGTCAATATCTTCAGAACTATTTACAGGAAGCATCTTGGAATATATTTTATATGCACCCTCTGCATCTTTATTAATTACGGAGGCTAAAACAAACCAAGATGAAGCGTGATTAAAAATTGCACCGTTTTCTTTTTTGCCTGGCACACATCTGCTAATTAGTCCAATATTATCCTCAACTTCGGTATATGGAGGCCAGCAAATTTGCATTCCATAAGGCTTGTCAAGATATTGCTTACAAGATTTGAGTGCACTATCAGCTCTGTCTTGAGGTGCGAGACCTGAAATTACAGACCAAGTCTGAGCGTTTAAAAATATTTTGCCTTGCTTATGTTTTGCCGAACCGACGGACTCTCCATTATCTCGAAAAGCTCTTAAATACCATTCACCATCCCAACACTTTTCATTTGTTACTATTTTAAGGTTGCTATAAACTGATTTCCAACGCTCAAGAGTTTCATTGTCTCCTAAATGTTCTAACAAATCAAACGTTTTACGTAAGGAATATGCTAAAAAGAATGCTCCCCAAACCGTTTCACCTTTCCCTGCTGGACCAATATGGTCTAACGTATCATTCCAATCGCCATTCATAATTTTAGGCATTCCGCTTTCGGTTGTTGCTGATATTGCAAAGTTAAGAGAACGAACCATATGCTGATAAACAGTGCCTTCGCCCTCATCATAATATTTTACAGTTTCATCTAAAATGCTGAAATCTCCTGTCTCGTTTAGATATTCAACAAGTCCAAATGAAATCCAAAGAGGAGTATCCGAGTGATGTGTTCTTTCGCCATAGTCAGTAAGTTTAAAAAAGTTATGCAGAGTTGAACCATCTGCAAACTGAAAGCGTAAAGCATTTAGCAACCTCGCTCTTACTCTTTTCGGCTCTGCTATTACTGTTCCAATAATATCTTGAAACTGATCTCTCATTCCTGTGCCGAATAAAAGTCCGCCGTGATAATAACCAGAATTTCTAGCCATATCAAAAGTAACTGCCGCCTGATATTTGTTCCAAACATTAAGCATTAAATTTAATTTCTCGTCTGGTGTATTTACTTTTACATGATTAATATATGAATCCCATTTTTTCCTTAACGCATTAAATGTCTCATCTATATATGAAAATTTTTTAAGGGAATTGAGGTCAAGATGTTCAAATGGACTTTCTATTTCCTTTGGGAGTATTGCTAAAATTGTTGCAAAATTGGAAGAACCATTTGCTTTCAAATTTACAAGCGATTGCAGAGCAGCAATAGGTTCACCAGCGGTTATCTCAGTATTTTCCATCTTGCTGTTTTCTATTGATTGAGGATTTGCTTCTGAACGCCATTTGCCAATAAATTTGTCTAGACTGCCATCAAACCCATTTACTGGAATTGTGTTTGTAAAATACAAGTTATATTTCCAATCAATATTTGGTTGTGCTACAGATACTTTTTTATTCAGAACCCAATATCTTCTTGTAGCGACAAGTGTTTCATATTCCTTGTTGAAATGAATATCCGTAAAATGTTTATCATTTGGCTGATTGATGATGTCGTTAAGGGCATTACCCATCATCAATTCTGTAAAAGAATAAGCTTCAAGTTTTCTATTTTTGCCGGATAAATCGGTGAGCTTAACTTTCCAGATTTCAGCATTTAAGTTTGTTGGAACAAAGTAAGTTATTTCACCACGAATACTATTTATTTCTGTTGTAATCTTAGTATAACCCTGCCCATGTCTGCACTCGTACTTGTCATATTTGAGATCAATAGTTGGAGCCCAGCTGAGAGACCAATATTTTCCGCTCTCTGTATCTTTTACAATAACATACCGTCCTGGTCTATCCCAAGGAAGTGAATTATAACGCATTCTGCTTATTCTATTATCTCGCGGACTGTCAAGAAAACTAAAACCGCCACCAGTATGTGATATTAAGCCACCATAATGTTCATTCCACATATAATTAAACCAAGGTCTTGGTGTTCGTGGGTCTGTTATTACAAATTCTCTATGATCTTTTGAAAAGTAGCCATATTTGTTGGATATCATATTGTGTCCTTCTTAAAATTTTATTTTATATGTTTTAATCTCTTTTTTATTTAAGCTAATTTTAAATGCATTATTTGAAGATGTCTCAATTTCGTCTTTAGTAATTTCTTCAATTGACGTTTCAAAAACCTTTTTAATTTTAGCAAAGAATGAAACGGTTCCACTTAAATTTTTTGGAGTTGGATTATATACTCTAAGTACATATACATTTTCAGCGTCACTTTCAGATTTTTTAAGGCAACTAAAAATAATTTCTTTTGGTTCTACTTTTAGGAATGAAAGCTGAGCTGGTAAGGTACCTTTAGCTGGTCCATGTTGAACGAGGCTTATATGATTATTAAAAAAAAATGCTTCTTCGTAAACATTTCCTTTTTGCCAATCACCTGCATGTGGATAAAATGACAATTCAAAAGTGTGGCTCCCAAGACATTGCGAACCCTTTTGATGTGAATAATCTTGACGTGAACTTGGTGCGATTATATATTCAAAAGTTCTTAATAAAGTAATGGCAATTGTTTTTTTAGTGTCATCAAGTACTTCATATTCTTTTAAACCATTAACTAATATTGCAGCTCCATGTTTATTGTCATTAACATCAACAAAATTGTGCATGGGATAGTCATACATTGGTTGTTCAATCCAGTCTTTTGTATCTGGTCTGGTTAAACTTCTTTTTACAACATCAAATTGTCCTTCACCGAAAGAATATTTTGCATCTAATCCAGTTGGAAACATTATACGCAGTCTATGGCTTTCGGCATTGTTATCAATATTAATTTTCATGTCAATTCGCTTCGCATTTTTTGTTAATTTCAGTTCCAATTTAATAGGAATTTTAATCTTTGTTTTGGAGTTTAGTTTTCTGGCAGCAGAAGTTGAGTGTATTTCCATAACATGGTCAATAGTACATTTAGAAACCAACCCGCCTGTTTCAGTAATTTTAATTTTTGCATCGGACTTAAGAGTTGTTATAATTGGTTTTATTGGAATATTAACCCAAGCGTGCCCAGCTTCTCCTTCGTCATAAAAATATCCAAGGTTTTTATATATTTTATTGTTGGATTTATCATATAAATTAAATGTCCCATTATTATTTATTTTAATTTTAATATTATCGTTTTCCAGGATAGCAGAGTTATGTATAGACTTAATCAATGAATTATTTTTAAACGCTTTATTCTTTTGTGGAACAACTTTAAAAACTTTATATCCAATTTTCGGAAGTTCATTTAAATTTAGATATGCTCTATACCTAATCATATCAAAGAATAATGGTCTATCAATCATTTGTTCAACAACCGGTTGGCTTGTTATTTTATTAATCAGCTGATATTCAACCTCATCTCCATTTTCATCAACTATGATAAATGAGTTTTTATCCAGACTTTTGGGTATATCAATGTAGGCTTCAACAATTTCGTTTCGCGAAAAATTATTTGGGTTTATAGCAGTGATAAATATTTCATCATTTACATTATTTGGGATATCGCTCAGATTATTTGTATTTATATTATTAATAATATGTTTAACCGCCCGTTCAAAAACACCTTTAGATATTTCAATGGATTGTTTATATCTGTTCATCATATCATCGTGGATTGCGTCTAAACTGCAGCCACCAATGGAATCATGAGCTGAATTCTGAATAATATATTCCCATGCAATATTAATGTAGTTATCGTTAATATCTCGTCCAAGAATACCTGAGAATGAATTGAATGGTTCTGCATAAAACTGCAACCACTTTTCACTTTCAAAGTTTTTTTGTTTTAAATACATACGTGCCGAAGTTGTATAACCAAACATATTTCCACTTCGTAAATCGTATTGTGAGCTTCTTCGTTCTCCTTTAACAATTTTAAGCTTATCAACTGATTCGTAAATTGCTTTTGCATAATCTTCCAAGGTGCTATGAATAACATTAATTTCTGGAATAGTTGTTTTTATGTCATCAATAATCTGTGTAGTTTTAATGTTAGGACCGCTTGAATCATGACCTTCCATCCAGATAACATGCTTAGAGGTAAAATCCCTTGCTTGATCTTTAATTATTTGATTTACTTGAGGTTTAATGTTTTCCTTAAAATATTCATCTACAGGATTAATTATAAAATAGTCTTCTTCAACTAAATGATTGTCAGAAAAATGAAATGGTGTACCTCCACGTTCCCATTTATACTCCAAATCATTAAACCCTTCGTTATGCACTACTGGACGATAAATATAAAAGTAAAAATTATATCTTGGCATAGTTGAGAAACGTGAAGTTATTGCTTTAGTTCCATCAGCACCTTCCCAAATAAATTCAGCTTTTTTACTATCCAAAGAGTTTATACCTCTATAAAACATAATTAGATTAATTCCGAACTCTTTATAAAGTTGAGGTAATTGAGATATTTGTCCCCACGAGAAAGGGGAATAACCTATTTTAGAAACACCTCCGTGTTCCTTACTTATTTTGTGACCTAGCAATAAATTTCGTATAAGATTCTCACCACCAACTTGAAATTCTTCTGGAAGAATATACCATGGACCGATGAGCAATCTTTTTGCGGTAACCAGTTTTATTATTGCTTCTTTTTTATGTGGTCGAATTTCGAGATAATCTTTAATAACAATTGATTGACTATCAAGATGAAAGGCACGATAGTTTGGTTTGGTTTCTAAAATTTCTAACGCCCTATCAATCATATCAACTAACATTTGTCTATTACGCTGAAATGGAAAGCGCCATTCTCTATCCCAGTGAGTATTAGATATCACATGAAATATTTTATTCTTCATTTACTCTATCCTTAAAATAATTTGCTATAAAAATAAATTGTAATTAAGAAGTGCCTCAGGTAAGCCACCCTCACAAATAAATGTTGCCGCGTCAAGATTGTGCCCAGATGTTTCTGCGAAAGGAACAGCAATGCACATTCCAATTCCAGCAGCTCTAATTGCTATTGTTCCACTCTCACTATCTTCAAATCCAATTACTTGATCAAAAATATTTTTTGAAATTCCAAGTTGATGAAGTGCTATGCTGTAAAGGTCACGATGAGGTTTCAATCTTATTTCACTTGAATCACTTGCTGTTACAAAAGCATCAAAAAGATTTTTATAATTAGAAAACTTATTGTGAAGAAAGTTTTCAGTTTCAGAAGATAAATTATATTTTGGAATTTCATTTCTTGCAACTTTTACCATCTCTGCCATAACAATTTTTGCCTCGTATGAAATTGATGAAGTTACGATTGCAGTTTTTATCGGATTAATTTGAAAATACTTGGAAAGGGTTAATAATTTATTTGTAACCTCATCAATGTTGCCAGCAAATATTTGGTTTGATTTTAATTTGTATTCTTTAATTAATTGAGGAATAATGTTTATTATTTCCTCGCCAAGCCAGCCCTTAACCAGTGAAAGAAAAATAACTACTCCAGGCATTGGTTCAATTAAATGATTTTCCGAGTTACCAAATAACTCCCTTGAGATATCATTGCCCTTACCATCTTCAATTCGTTTAAGTATTTCGTGATAACGTTGATAATAAATATCAATGCCAATTCTTACATATTCGTTAATTGAACTTAAATTTAGAGTCATTTCCAATCCTCCAAGTAATGAATCAGTAATTGAGTGTAATTCAGTTTCTGTTACAGAATTAGAATCTGTTAGTCTAAGCAATCTTTCATTTTTATGAATGTTACTTAACCCAAAGTTTGCTAAGTTAAGTTTCACCTCAGCTTTTCTATTTTCATCCTTACCAATGTATAATGTCCAAAGAGCAGCGTAGATAAATGATTTTAGAATATCATCACTACTTAATAATTTTGTATAACGTGTTAATAAATATTCCACATGTTTTGTTGTGCTATTGCCAATTATATTTGGGAAATCTATCTTTTCATCAATTCCAATCCATGAATCTTTTTCCAATTTACCACTCATTTTTCTAATCATAAACTCCAATGAATGAATACATAATTTTTCGGTAGTAGTGATAGTACCGTCCATATCCATAACTACGGCTCTTAATCCCTTCAATGGTGGACTCAATTTCAAAGCCAGCGGTACAATTTCAAAAGAAGGATGAATATAATCGGGATTATTTATTATAGTAAACTCATCTCCTTGAGAATTCAAAAATTTATTTGCTTCTATTTTGGAAATAAATTTATTTTGATTAATCATTTCTTTCACCTTGAATTATTAAATATTTGCAAAAAGTTAAAAATAATTTCACTTCCTCTGCTGATTGTCCTTCAGCATAAATACGAACTAATGGTTCGGTTTCAGAAGAACGCATTAATACCCAACGTTGAGTTCCTTCGAGAATAAATTTTAATCCATTGATAATTCCTCTACTGCTCAAAAACGTTTCAGTTTTTTGAATATTTATGTCAGCTATTTGTTTTGGTTGATTTATAAATAAATTTGGAAGTTTATCAATTCTATCATTATTTAAATATTCGAAGTCAATTCTATCGTAAAAAACAACCCCAAATTCTTTTCGCTTTTTATTTCTATACTCACTTAATTTTTTGAATCCAGAAAAAGCAAGCATTTCAAGCATATATAAAGCAGAAAGTATTCCATCTCGTTCGGGGATATGCTTTCCATAACCATATCCGCCACTTTCCTCTGCCCCAAAAGCGATATTAGTCTCAATCATTTTTTCGCAGATATATTTAAACCCTACTTGAACATCGTGTACATGTCTTGTGGGTGATTTAAAATAGGTTGAAAAAATATCAGTTACTGAAGAAGTTTTTACCAGATCACCATTTTGACCTTTAATATTTGTTATAAAATCGGCAAGAAGTAATATTGTCTCTTGTGCACTTAACCACTCACCGTTATCTAATATAACTCCAAGTCTATCTGCATCTCCATCAGTAGCTAATCCAAAAGAGTACGAATCATCATTTTTAAGAATATCGCTTAAAAAAGTAAGATTCTTTTCTATTGGTTCCGCTAATCTGCCATCAAAATCAATTTTTGCTTCTCCATAAATTGTTGAAGCTTTACAACCTGAAATAGCTAGTATCTCTTGAATAAGAGTTTGTCCAGCGCCTGCCATAGAATCAACAAGAATATTTAATCCAGAATCAGCTATTAATTTGAAATCAACAAGCTTATTAAGTTGCTTTATATAATTAGGAATTAAATCGGTTGTTACAATATAAAGTTCCGATTTTTTTATTTCAGATTTTCCAATAAGTTTTTCAACTTTATATGTCTCCTCAGTTAAAAAAGGTCCTCCATAAGATCCTTTGAATTTTATTCCATTATATTTACCAGGGTTATGTGAGGCTGTAATCATAACGCCTGCATCCAAGTTATTGTTTTTTACAGTATAAGATAAAACAGGGGTTGGAATAATATTATTAGACAATATGACATTGATACTATTTCCAGATAATACTTTTGCAAACAGACTGGCAAATTCATTTGAATTTCTTCTTCCGTCAAAAGCTATAGCAACTTTGGGATTAACAAATTTAATATTACAGTAATCTGCAAATGCTTGAGCAACAAGAGCAACTGTTTCTTCGTTTACTTCCGAATCCAACAATCCTCTCCAGCCATCTGTTCCAAAAATTATATTCATATTTGTTTGCTTAAATTATGTTTAATTGTATTTCTTACATCGCTATATTTTACATCTTGAAGTTCAATTTTCTTCTGTGTTGCTATTTGGGCTAATGCACCACAAGCTTCTCCCATTGCAGCACAAGTTGGCATTATTCTAACAGCGCTTTGTCCTTCCCTTGTAGATGACACACAACGACCAGCTACCAAAAGATTTTTGGCATCATTAACAAGAAGAGCCCGCATTGGTATTTCATAATACTGTCCTTCGGGAATTTCTTCCATTCTGTTTTGCTCATCTTTTTGTCCATGAATATCAATTCCATAACAGGCACGTGCAATTGCATCATCAAATTTTTGTCCATTTTTAATATCCTTACCAGTAATTATATAATGTCCAATAGCTCTTCGAGTTTCTCTAACACCAACTTGAATAGCTGTTTCAAGTAAATAGCTATTTTCAAAGCCTGGAATTTCTGATTGTAATAAGTTTACAACTTGGTTTACTTGTTCACGACCAATGAATTCTGCCTTTGTAAGGTTGAAAGATGAAGAGGCGTCAAGATCAAGAATATTTGAAGTGTTAAAAGAAGCTTCGCCCGAATCAGGAAGAGTAGTAAAAAAAATATATTCAACAGAAGGATGTAACTTTCCAAGTTTTATTGCCTTTTTAACAAAACTGAAATAACCTGCAACTGAAATAATTTTAGTAAAATCGAAATTGTAATCCATCCATCCGAAAAAATCGGTTGGGTTCTCTTTTACAAAATCAGTTGCTCTACGAATGTTAATTCCATCCATTCTAAAAAATAAAGTAAGTGCTTGAAGAAAACCAGTAGATTCATCACCTTTAGAATATGGGAAATTGCCAAGATAGAGTAGTTGAGCATCACCGGAAGTATCAATAAAATATTTTGCTTTTATTGTTTGTTTTCCATTAATACTAATAATCACAATAGAATCAATATGTTTTTGGGATTTATTCACGGAAATAATTTCACTTCCTAAAGCAAGCGACACATTGGCATTTGTTAATAATTTGTATGCTACAGATCGGAAGGAATTTGCATAGAATCCATTATCAATCATACCTTTTTGGTTACGCATTTCATTTTCAATTTCCTGATAAATACCTTGTACCAGAACATCATTGCCGACTGAATGTTTCATAAACGGAGAAACCATTCCAGCAGTTGACATTCCACCAACGAAGTTGTAACGTTCTACCAACAAAACATTGGCACCTTCGCGTGAAGCTTTAATGGACGCAGCAATTCCGGTTATGCCCGCTCCAACAACAACTATATCGTAATTATATTTCATTATTTATTTTTACCAATTGAATTTTTAATTGCATCGCTAAACCAGCTAGTTATTAAGTGAGGTCTGGTTATTGCAGAACCAACAACAACACTCCAAACACCTAACTCAATCATTTTTGCAGCTTCTACGGGTGAATTTACTCTTCCTTCTGCAAATATTGGACAACTCAATTTATTTACTAATTCAGCAACTAATTTATAATCTGCTCCAATTGCTTTTATGAATTCAGTTTCTGGAGTATATCCACTTAAAGTAGTTGAAATACAATCTGCTCCCGCATCAACACAAGCAATTGCTTCTTCAACATTTGAAATATCAGCCATAATTAAACAATCATACTTGGATTTTATTTTATTAATAAAATTAGGTCCAGATAAATTTTCGCGTATTCTAAATGTTCCATCAATAGCAATAATATCACAACCTAATGAAAGAAGTTTTTCAACGTCATTTTCGCAGCCCGTAATTCTAACAAAGCCATCTTCAAATTCTGATTTGATTAAACCAATTACAGGCAAATCTATATTTTTCTTAATCAGTCTAATTTTTTCATATCCCTCTGACCGAATGGCTATTGCACCACCCATAATTACAGCTTTAGCAAATTGCATTACTCCTTCGGGCGAATTAAAGGGCGATTCGTCTTCTGCTTGGCAGGATACAACTAATCCATTTTTCAGTTTGTTAAATATTTCTTTCATATAATATGTTTTTATGTTAATAATTTGAGTTTAATATTTGATCTGCTTCCAGTAATAATTCATCTGACTTAAATTGTTTTTTAGTAATATGATACTTTGTAATAATGCCGGATTTGTTGGAATCCTCAATTATGTTATGCCTAACAAAATAGGTTGAAGGAAGAAGCTGAATTCTATTGTTGCTTTTTAATAAAGTGGCAGAAAATTCGTCAAGAATATTTTGACCATTTGGTTTGAAAGTAGAATCATTGCCTAATTTGAAAGAAACCCAATACCGTCCATTATTTAACTTAACAGTATTATGAATATCTTTGAAGTCAAGCAAGCTGCTTTCTTTTAATCTTGTAGTTACACAATTAATTTCAGTAGAAACATTTTGCGACTCATGTGGAAACAAAGTTGTAAATAAATCATAATTGTCTGACGCATCAATAAGCTTATCATATTTAAATTTCATAATCCCTTCCTTTAATGAAACAGAAAGGAATTTTTTGTTAACCAATGTTTCAATCTCAAAAGGTTTTCCGTGAAAAAGTGGAGTTACTGATGAATTTATTAGCATTGTTTGTAGCTTATACTTTATAATTTCGGGATTTACTATAACAGTATTCATCTTTTTATATAGAAAGCCAAATTTGTCTTTTTCAATTTCGCTTACTAAATAATTTAAAGCATCGCAATTTGTTGATTCAATTTGTTGCAGGCAATTAAGACTTTCTGATATTGAACCACCAGGAAATCCAAAATTGTTTATAAGAAGAACTTCGTTGTCCTCATTGGCTTTTTGAATTGCAATTAAACATCCGGCAATTGACGCCCCATAAACTATGTAGTCAAATTTATCTTTCATATTATTTTACTTTTTGGGTGAAGCAATTATTACAATATTTTCATTAAGTACGGTTTTTGATAATTCAATATCAACTAAAGCCATAATCTGCGATTCTTCAATCAATCCAGTTAAATCAACAATCTTTCCAGATAGCAATAAATAAATATCAGGCATTAAAGCCCCAGCATCTCCAAATGTTGTTAGCGATTCAATCATTTCTTTTATTCTAGCTTTAACAACATCAGGATTGGCTGAATCGACAATACTTTCGCTTAATTGTAATCTTATAGTTCCTTCTTTATCAATAACTCGCAGTTTTTGAATTGTGTTTTTTAATATTCCAAATAAATGCTTTTTAACTTCTCTTTTAGTAACAGCTAATAAAAAGTCAGTTCTGCCGGAAACTGAAAGCGATTCTTTTGCTGTTTTTAATGAGGCTGCACAAATAGATAAAAGCATATCTTCAGAAAGCTCTTGAATCTCAATATCTTTGGTTCGCATTTCGCTGCTACCCATTGCAACAGCAATTACTTTTTTATTTTTATTATCAATTTCTACAGTAACTTCAACAGATTCCGGAATCGCTCCCATTCTAATAACAGAGTTAACTGCTTCCTGCCTTAGCATAATAATATCATTTTCAGTTGGATTCATAATGCTTTTTTCAACTGAATCTCTTATCATTCCTAAAGCTGCTCCAATTGCAGATATTATTTCGCAATTTTCGGCAATTTTAAAAGGTAGTCCTAAATATTCTGCCGTGAAAGGAACTAGTGCAGAAGCACCACCACCCCCGCCTACAAACTGAATAATATCATTATCTAATTTATATTCTCTTGATAACTGTTTAATAATTGGAACAATTTTTTTAGCTGAAATTTTTAAGATTTCTGTTGCAATATTTTTAGGAGTTGTATCAAAAATTTTTGACAGCGAATCAAAACATTCATCAATAGCTTTTTTGCTAGCCTCACCGTGACCGACATTTTTAACTAGTCCTAAATAGTTTGAAGCCCCTGTAGGAGTTATTGTATACTTATTTGCTCCATCAGAAGCTGTTAAAATTGATAGGTAATCAGATGGATCGCCAAGTTTTGGTTGAATTTTTTCAATTTTAATTTCCTTAAAACTAATACCATCGGCAAAAGAGGTATAAGATAAATTTGCAATATGAGCACTACGCGGACCAACATCTATAATTTGATTATTTGATATTCTTGGGATTGATCCACCGGCAATTCCAATTGTGCGGACATCAAGAGTTTTAAGATATAATCTATTTTTACCAATTTGAGCAGTTTTAATTTGAGGCTTTCCATTTTTAATAACTGAAATATCAGTAGATGTTCCTCCCACTTCAATAAATATTCCATCGGATACTTTTGCATACATAAGCGCAGAAGTGACTCCTGCAGCTGGTCCAGAGAGCATAGTTAAAATTGGTCTCTTACGCATTTCATTAATATCCATAATGCCACCATCAGAACGCATAACCATTAATGGTGCTTTAATTCCACTTTCGCGGACAGAATTTTCAGTCATATTGGCTGTTTCAAGCATTTGAGGCATCATACTTGCGTTTATCACAGCTGTTCGTGTTCTAACTCTAAGTCCATAAAGTTTTGAAATGTCGCTTGCAGCGGTTGCAAGAAATCCCATTTTTTCAATTGTTCTTTTAACAAAAAGTTCATTTGCAGGTTTATCAACGCCAAATACTTCAGATGCAACAAAGACTTCGGCTCCATCATTAAGCATTTCATTAACACATGCTTCAATTTTTTCAACAGTTACCTTTTCTGAAACATCAATATAGCTGAATTTCGTACTTAGAAATTTTCCTGGCGAAAGTTCAATCTTTTTTAAATTAATTTGGTTTTTACCACGTTTCCCTTCTATTCCCTTGCCAAGTCCAATAATACCAACGGTTGCAACATCACCTTCTAATAAAGCATTTGTAGCTTGTGTGGTTGAATGGGCAATTAACACGACTTCGTCATTTGAAATATTTGAATTGCTAAGTAAATTTTTCATTGAAGTAACAACCCCTTTTGCTACGCCTTCTTTTGCTGAGTGTGTAGTAGGTACACACGATTTACCAATTATATTAAAGTTGGCGATATCAATTGCTACAGCATGGGTAAAAGTTCCACCTACATCAATTCCTATTTTAATTTTTCTATTCATTTATCTCTTAATAATTAAAATTACATAAACATGATTGCTGAAAAAATAAGTCCAAACAAAGCTAATACCCAAGTGTATGGTAGAGTATTCCACAATACTTTTTGCACATCAAGACGCATTTCATTTGCAAGCCAAACATTGTGTGTATTTGTGGGGTCGCTAATTCCTTGAATTTGTCCAACAGCAAGCAACAAACCCATAACGGCACCCGGGTTTAATCCGCTTGCTAAAAAAACTGCTGCTAAACCATATCCCATTCCCCACACATTTAGAGGTCCACGGTAAAGCGCAAGTGGGGCAGCAAGTGTAAATATTATTACATACGAAATAGGGTTTGTTGGCACAATTTTCGACATTAACGGTTTTAATATTAACAATACAGGCCAACCGTTTGGATAGTTATTTAGTTCGCCACCAGGCCCCATAATTGCTACAAGCAACATTCCAATTCCGAACATAAGCACAACGGCAGGCATAACAACAGAACCACCCTCAAAAATTGATTGAATAAATAGATTAAGTCTTCCAGTTTTATAGGTTGAAATAAATGCATATATTAATCCAACAATAAAAGCCGCAATAAAATTGAGATCAAATAATAGTATTAGAAATAATGGAATTATCGGAGTGAAAAATGTTATCCAATTCGGTTCTGTTATGTGTTCATTTTTCTTTAAAATTAATCTATAAATAGCTGTAATAATTAAAGCAATAATTCCGAGACCGATTGTCCATTTAACAAATATTCCCAAATACAGTAAAGAATAAAGTACTATATTTTTGAGCTCTTCGTTTAATAAGTAATAATAAATTATTAAAAAAGAGGAGATAGCACCAATAAACATGATGCTTCTAAAAATAATGCTTTTTATGTTAAGATCATTACCATCTCTGTATAATTGAATGGTGATATATATTAAAGCAGCTAAAAAAGAAATTCCAAACATAATTAAAGCGAAAGGACGAATTTCATTAACGGACAAATTCATTATGCTAACATAAACTGCCCAGTTGCCAACGTTTAGAATTCCACCAATGCTCAATCCAATTAAAAATATACCAACAATTGTCATATTCCCAATACCAACTGATGACATAATTGGAAGAACAATTGTAGCCACCATAATTATTGCCCCTAATCCTCCAAGAGTTGTAAACAACATTGTTATCAGAATTAGCATTATTACAGCAATTATCCAAGGATTATCGCCAGAAAGCTCTGCCCCTTTTTTTATGAAATTTTCAGCGACTCCGGTTTTTCTTAGAATTACGCTTAACATACTTCCAAACATAGCAATAGTGTAAGCAGAATGTAATTTTAATGCTCCAATTCCAACTACATACTCAATTGTGTCTTCAATTGAAACACCTCCAATTAATGCTATTAAAACAGCCATTAATGGAAGAGCAATTAAAGCGGGCAGTTTTCGCAAAAACATTAACATTGCCATCGAAAGAAACACGCCAATTAACAGTATAATTTGAAAAATATCCATATTGATATAGTATCTATAATTTAATGAAGTATGATTCACAACTTAAAGAATAATTGTATGTGAAAACACTACATAGAAGGGTAGGGTAGTTGAATAAACTACTCATTTATGTAGTTGATAGAATGTAGTAATATCCCAATATTGCAAGAGATTTATTAGAATGAATTATATAAAAACAAAAAGGTGATAGAATGAAAAATAAAATTACTCTCTTAATATTTTTATTCATTGCAATCAATTCAAATCAGTTTTTTGCTCAAAATGCTTGGAAGTATGCATACAAAATTTCTTTTAATGCTGAAGATAGTCTTGCAAGACCGTATTTATGCGATATTGATGAAAATGGAAGACTTTATGTAGTTTCTTCTAAAGCAACAGGTGCTATACCAATGAATGCAATTTTTTATGCTGAAGCAGATGATACATTATTTACTAAACTAATCGATTTTGATGCAAATGGCGATTCGGATACATTAATTGGAAATGTTGGCGCAATAAGGGGTGTTTCAACATTAGGCTCAGATTTATTTATAAGTGTTAGTCAGCCTTATCCCAAATATGCTCCAACCACCGTTGCGGCTATGTACAGATATATTGGTGCTGATACCAACAACGTTGAGAAATATGGAGCTTATATAAATCATTCTGGAACTGGTGGATATGGCTCATTTATCCACGGTTTAGCAATGTCGCCAGATACAATTGCTTTTACAGGTGTTAGTTTTGGAACTTCTTTTAGAACTTACAATTGGTCACATAAATTTACTGACGTGGCATATACTGCATATATACCTCCATATGTAGGCGCAGAATGGAATGTTAATAACCCTGTTGAGCCAGGTGGTGAGCATACTGCTGGTGTTGATATTATTAGAGATATTGCGCTCATGGCTGGTGATGACTTTAGCACAACGACTTCTCGATTTTTTACTTCCAGAAATTCTTTATCTTCTGACCAAACTACCGGTGGAATAGCATTATGGCAAGGTGGAATTCAAACAGAACCATTCGGTTATGAACCTGAAAGAATAGTAGATTTCGATGGTTATCTTTCATTTTCTAATGCTTGGCCATATGGAATTGATGTAGATAAAGATGGAATACTTTGGGTAGCCGGGGTTGATTCCACACGAAGATGGGTAAAGGGTTTTGAACTAGATGGTGTAAATGCAATTGAAATGTACGATTTGCCAAGCCAAACCAGTATGGATTATCCAGATGAAAACGGAGCTCCAATGGCTGGTCCTTGCGATGTTGTTTTAAATATTGAAGCAAATAAAGCATACGTTATTGATATGTGGGGAAAAAGTGCATTTGTGTTTACAAAAGATCCAGTTAGTGTTGAAACTGACAATATACTACCACAAAAGTTTGAATTAGAACAGAATTATCCTAATCCTTTTAATCCAGCAACAAAAATTAGCTATACAGTGCCAAAAGCTACTCACGTTGCTATTTCAGTTTATAATATGTTAGGACAAAAAGTTGCAAGTTTGGTAAATAAAAATATAAGCGCAGGTAATCATAGCGTTGTTTTTGATGCTTCAAATCTTACTTCGGGAATTTATCTTTATAAATTAGAAGCAATCAACTTTGTTACAACAAAAAAAATGTTGCTTGTAAAATAATTAAAGTAATTGAATACCATATAGTGGGAAACCAGAGAGCAAGAGAAAACACTTTCTGGTTATTCCATTGTTATCAGAATAAAAACAATAATATTTATAAGAATACAAGAATATGTTAAGTAAAGTAATATCCAAATTAGATGTAGCATTAATTATTTGTATACTTTTTATTTCTGCTCAAATATTTGCTCAGAGTGGGAAAATTTCAGGATTTGTTTATGACTATACAACCAAAGAACCTCTAATAGGTGTAAATGTATTTATTGAAGGAAGCAATTTGGGTGCTGCAACCGATTTAGATGGAAGATTTTTAATTCTAAATGTGATGCCTGGTAAATATAATGTTTTAGCAAGTATGCTTAGTTATGGAAAAGTTATTCAAAAAGAAGTTAGAGTAAATATTGATAGAACTACAGAACTAAAATTTTTCTTAAAAGATGAATCGTTACAAATTGAACAAGTTGTTATTACAGCCGAAAAAAGGGCTATTGTAAAAGATAGAACTTCATCTTCAACAAATATTGACGCAGAGCAGATTTCTGCTTCTCCAGTTGAAGGTTTAAGTGGAGTTTTAGAATTTTCTGCTGGAATTCAAAAAGATGAAAAAGGTGCTTTTTCAGTAAGAGGTTCAGGTGCAAATGAAGTTAGTTTTCAGATTAATGGCGTTGAACAAATAAATTCCAACACCAGTGTTCCCGGTTCATTTGGGACACAAAAAGCCAATAACGCTTGGAAGTACGATGTTAATCCAATTGGCGTTCAGCAACTTGAACTAATAACAGGTGGGTTTTCGGCTGAGTACGGAAATGCTCAAGCTGGTGTTGTAAAAGTTGTGCTTAAAGAAGGAACTCCAAAGTTAACCGGAGAATTTAGGGTTGAGTATAGATCATCTGGTCAATATCATTATGGCGAATATCTCTATGATAAAAATAATTACGAATGGAAAAAATGGGGGAGTTTAGAAAACTGGCTTGACCCAAATAACCCTGACCGCGAAACAATTCTTACATCGCTTGGGACCAGCGAAATTGATCAATATAAAGATTCCAATCCTGAACTTTATCAGCAAAAGATAAATGAATTATTAACTTGGGGACACGATGTTTGGGTTGATAATCACGAGCCAAGAGACGATCATCCACTTGGAATTTATGATTATAGAAAAGAGAGTTATACAAGATATCTTTTTGGATTTGGTGGACCTTTAGGAAAAGATCCAAATTTGCTTAAATTTTATTTTTCTGGAGAGTATAAAAAAAGTCCAACAAGACTACCAACGCCTGAACGTAATCAGATTTTACAGAACTATATATTGAATGTTACTTATAATCCTATTATAAATAATAAATTTAAATTGATGGCTAGTTACCAACAGTACATTGGTGGCATTTGGTCAGGTTCATCCGATATTCGCTGGTCAGGTTTGCCTTTTACGCCTCCAGCGGCATCAAAAAAATATGTTATAGATTTTGACCCTGTCAGAAAAGAGCAAACAATCGCTCAGAGTCTAAATTGGGTTCATACAATAAATAACCAATCGTTTTTTGAATTAAATCTCTCTCATCAAGAAGAAAAATATGAATTGCCATTTAAATATCTTCCAGGATATAATTTAGAAGCTGATAGATTAGATGGAATTAATGATAGTGCAGGAACAATTTTAAAGCCAGGTATTTGGTGGGAAAGTAATTACTATTTTGCTCCTCAAAGTTTTAGTACTAATTCCTACCAAGATCAACGTACAAGTAATTTTAATGTAAAAATAGATTATGTTAATCAAATACTTTCGACAAATTTACTTAAAATGGGAATGAGCTTTTCTTATTGGGATATGTTTAATAACGGAGTTAATTCAAGTTTTCAAGCAAATAGTTTTGTTGCCAGAAATGGATTTGCAGAATACTACAAAGCGTATCCTTGGAATTTTTCTGCATATTTTCAAGATAAAATGGAATATGAAGGTATGGTAGCAAATATTGGGTTACGTGCCGAAGCATTCAATTTTCAAGCGCAAGTGCCCATTGATCCAGCAAACTATTTATACACAGGAACTGACGGACCCAAAACCGGAGATCCTTCAACAGAGAACTCTAAAACACGAATTATACTTATGCCAAGAGTCGGTATTTCATTCCCAATTGGCGAAAATACAGCGTTTAGATTTCAATATGGGCACTTTTCTTCAATGCCTATTTTTAGTCAGGCGTTATCAAATAGAACATCGCGTGGCTGGAGTGGAATTGCAAACCCTAATTTGGATCCCAAAACAACAATTAACTATGAATTTGGTATTCAGCAAGTATTAAGTGAAAACAATAGATTGGATGTTTCATTGTATTATAACGATAGAACTAATCAAGTTGGTTCGCAAAAAATGCGGTCTTATAATGGAAGTCAATTAGTTAGTAATCCGTCTGATAGTAAAATTGGGGAAGGTAACGAAACTATCTATTCTTATAATTCATATTTAAACAATTCATTTGGTGCCACTATTGGTCTTGAATTGGTAATCGAAAGTATTAGAACAAGCAATTGGATGTACAGACTTAGCTATAGTATTTCGCAAACTACCAGCGGTAAGTTTGGAGCTGAATATATGGATTTAGATGGAACATTTGAATACACATCAAATCCTCTTTATGCTGATGAAAGTATTGCAAGTTGGGATAAAACTCATAATTTAAGAGGTTTGTTACAATATTTTCTAAGGGAGGATGAGGGTATTCAGATACTAGGATTTAAACCGTTTGAAAATTGTGTTTTTAGTTTAACTTATACTGCACAATCCGGAATACCATTTACGTACACAACAGAATTTCAAGAAGTAAAAGATGTTTCCAATAACAGAAGGTATCCCTTAGAAACAAATGTCGATTTCAGTTTCACAAAGGATATTCAGATTAACCATATTAGACTTCTTTTAGGTTTGCGTGTTATGAATTTATTTGATAATAAATGGCTTACTCCAATTTATAATAACGAAAATATTGGTAATTGGGTTGAAAATGGAATTACTTATGCGGACCCAGGTAACGATCCTTTACGCCCTGAATATATTACTGCTTATTATACTGCATATAGAAATATTCCAAGACAGGTATTTTTCACGTTAGGAATTGGATTTTAATAGGATAAAAGATGAAAGTTAGAAACAAATATTATTTATTTATTATAATATATTTTTTATCAGTTACACTTTTTGCACAAGTTGAATCTTCTAATATATTATTGACTCGTGGGAAACTGTGGCAAACGGTTCAATTTGCTAAATCGGGCCCTGCATATAGCGATTGGGCGAAAAAAGGCTTTGGTTTGGATTGGCCTGGTTTCGATCAAAACTGGGTAAAAGAAAATATTGGCGGACCTGCTTCGCATATGTCAACAGGTGGTTTTTATGTTGGATGTATGAGAGATGCTGATAGCGTTTTGAGTGTTGAGGATTGGTCTATTTACGGTAGTAGTGTTTCTGAGGCTGGTACCAAATATAAAATTGTTGAGCATCAAAAATTATTTAATGGAACCGAAAACCACTGGTTGCAAAGCAATCCAAATGTGGGCGAAGAAGTTGTAGAATCTGTTTGGGAATATAACATCAATTACGATGACGAATATCAACTAAAAAGAATGCTTCCAATACGTGTTAAAAGAAGAGTTCACCAATGGAGTGGTTCTAAATCGGATGAAAATTATATTATTCACGAATATACATTCTTTAATATTTCCGATGAAATTAAATCAAATGTAACCGACGGTAGGTTTGTAGCTGACACTTTAAAAGATTTTTATGCTATGTTAAACTACGGGCTTCATTCAAACTCAAGAGCTTGGAATGTTTTATTTCCTTCATATACGCAAGGTGCAAGAAATACGCTTTTAAGATATGACGCCGCGAGAAAGTTAATTCAAGGGAACGCTTTTGATAATCCAGCAACTCCTGATGTAAATGAATCCTTTGGAAAAGCAATATTTATGGGTCCACTTATTAGGCAAAGTGATGGAAGTTTAAAACCTACAGGAGAATACTTAGCTCCTGCATTTGTTGGAGTAAAACTACTTTATTCTTCGCCCGACAAATCAAGTAAAGAATCAACAATACGCGAATATGGATGGTCTGCCGGTAACAACACTGCCGATTGGCACGGTCCATTTGACGGAATTGGTTCAGATGAAGACAGATATCAAGTGTTAAAAAATATTTCCAATGTTTCAAATTATGTTGATAAACCAACTCACGAATTAATGACAAATAGCCGAATGTGGTCAATTATGACATTTGGCCCATATGATATTGCTCCTTCAGATTCAATCAAAATAGTGTTTGCCGAAATAGTGAATGGTATTCCATATTCCCAAGCTATCGACATTGATAATTATCCTGTTAATACTGTAAATACTTTAAGCAGAAATATTTTTAGGGAAACTGTTGATAGAGTTCAATTAACATTTGATAATAATTTAAATCATCCGGACCCACCGGCCGCTCCAAAATTTATTGTAGATTACAATCGTGAAGATGAATCAGTTGCAAATGTACTTTACTGGAAACCTGATATGGAATCACTTGCTGATCCTGATGATGGAGAAAATGACCTTGCCGGATATATTATTTATCGTTCCAATTATTTGCAAATTGGTCCTTGGAATGTTGTGGATACTGTCTTTGTTGCAGAACAAGAATATTTTGATGGATTAGAATATAAGTATGTTGACAGTAGCGTTGAAGTGGGCGAATCTTATTATTACGCACTTACAGCTTTTGATACTGGAAGAGATTCTTGGAATATTAATACGTCCGTAAAATTTAGTGAAACAAACTCAAATAGAGTTCCACCACTGGAGAGCTCAATATTTGCAAATAGAATGATTACTACTTTTGTTGCAACATTGCCACCTAAAGAAACAATGGATGAAGTTCTTGTTGTTCCAAATCCATTTGTTATTGGGCAAGGCAGTTCACGCCCCGGCGAAGGAGATCAAATTCAGTTTGTAAATATTCCAAATCCTTGTACAATTAGGATTTATACAATCCGTGGCGATATTGTTAAAACAATAAATGTAAGTAAAGATGTGGGTGCAATTGTTTCGTGGAATCAAATTACAGATTTTGGACAGTTTGTTACTAGCGGAATTTACATCTATCACATTGAATCTAAGTTTGGAACAAAGATTGGTAAACTAGCTATAGTTAGATAAAGATTAATAAAAAACGATTATGAAAAAAATTAAAATAAGTATATTCACAATAGTCTTAATTAGTGCAATTATGCCTAAAACTTTTTTTGCACAGGAATTTAAAAAAACAGCAACTTCTGGATTTACATTTTTGCAAATTCCGGCATCTGCACGCACAGCCTCTTTGGGCGAAGCATCCACAGCATTATCCGACATTAATTCCGATGCGGTTTTTAGAAATCCTGCTGCATTAGGATTTTCTACAAATTTACATTCATTATCAACTTCGTATGCACCTTGGTTTGCAGATATTAAAAATTATGCTTTCAGTTACTCGTACAAATCCGAATATGGTGTTTTTGGAATTGGTGTAATGGTACTTGATTATGGCTCTATTCCAAGAACTGTGGTTGGCTCTGGCCAAAAAGTATTTGAAATTATAGGTGATTTTAAAGCCAATTCATTAGTGACGGGTCTTAGTTACGCAAAAAAGCTAAATGATAAATTCTCTTTTGGAGTTACACTTAAATATGTAAATGAAAAAATTGACATCTATAATGCAAATAACATACTTTTTGATGGTGGTGTTCTTTATTATACTGGTCTTTCCTCTTTTAGAATTGCAATGAGCATCCAGAATTTTGGTATCGATTCAAAATTTATTAACGACGATTTCAAAATGCCTGCCGTTCTTCGTCTTGGCGCTGCAATTGAGGCAATTGGAGATATGAACTCAGATTATAGATTAACAATGATTTTAGAAGCTCTTCATCCAAACGATGGCGATGAAAGGGTAAGTTTGGGTAGCGAATTTTCCTGGCATAACATAATTATGCTTCGTGGTGGATATAAATTTTTCTATGATGAAGAATCTTATAGTTTAGGTTTTGGAATAAATCCTCAAATTGGTTCTCCAATTAATTTCGATTTTGCATATTCAGATTATAACCGCTTGGGTAATATTATGAGATTTACAGTTCAGTTAGGAGTAACAGAATGAAAAGAGGAATTGTGAATGGAAAAAATAAAAAAGGTAGTAATAGATTAATAATCAATTTACGATTTGTGATAATTCTGTTTAGTTTTTGGATATTCTATTTTGGAACAGCTACCGCCCAATTGAAAAGTATTGAACCATATTTTGGATATTCTACTGCATTAAATAAAAGATTAGATGTAACAAAAGCCATTGCATACAACGGTGGAGCGAGAATCAAATTTCAAATTTATAACGATGCATCTCTGCGTCTCCACTTTGGTTATAAATTATTTTCAATTGACCAAACAAACGCAATTGAGCAATGGAAGTGGAAATTTTGGGATGAGCGATATTCAAAAACTATTCAATCTAACTTAAACGCTTTTAAGGAATTATCTGTTGAAATTGGTACAATTCAGAAAATGGATGTAATTCCGGTACTTTTGGATTTTACATACGATTACAATGTAAGCGATAATTTTACTTTGGTGCCTTCCATTGGTGGCGGAGTTTATTTTTATACTCGCAGACTATACATAACAGAATCGTGGACAAAAAGTTTTGATGATATAAATTATGATTTTAGTTACTCATATAGAAATTTTACTCCTGATAAATCTGGAAATCCTATTCTACTGTTTGGGGGAATGCAAATGAATTATAAATTGTTTGAATATTTCCATCTGCAATGCGAAGTAAATTATAGTCACATATTTTCTACCGCCGATTCTTTTGGATATAAAGAATTTCCCTTTAATGATGAACTCACTTTTAACTTTGGAATTAATATAATATACTAATCCTATGAAAAAAATAATTAATATTTACATTTTTGTTTTAATAATGATTTCTTCAAGTATTTATTCTCAAGAAGAATATTTCTTTGGAGCAAATGCCAATTATTTAATTCCAATTGGTTCTTTCTCGAATAGATTCGAAAATTCTGTTGGAACTACAATCTATTTTGGGAAAAAAATATCAACAGATTTTTCTTGGGTTGGCAAACTTGACTATATGAAATTTGACAAGCTAAATAATGAGAAATTATCAAAAAAAGTATCTGCCGAAATAAATGACGTTAAATTATTTTATAATATTCCATTAGAAAAATTAGAAATGGAATTTGAGGCAATTGGACTGTTGGCTGAAGCAAAATGGGGTTTAGTAAATTCAAGTTTTGGTGAAATTTCATTATCCATTGGCTTCGGATTTTATCAATGGGAAAGTTTTAGATCATCATATATTGATACAATTTCTGTAATTCCTTCAGAAGGTGATTCTCCAATAGTAATTAAAGAATTTAATGTACCTGAAAATAACCAAAAAGATTGGAATGGAGGAATTAATTTAGGCTTAGCTGCTGATATTAATATAATTGGACCGCTTCAGTTTAATTTTGGGGGATATTATAAAATAATTATCGGTGAACTATGGCCTGCATTATCTTTGGATATTGAAAACGTTAGCGGTATTCAAATGCTAAATATTAGTGCTGGTTTAAAATATAGTTTATAAATTTGTTGAACGATTCAAAACATGGTTAATTTTCCAAGAATAAAAAGAAGAAAAATGAAATTTGTCAAAATACTTGTAATTTCTTTCCTAGCCGTTTCCTCAGTTTTTGCAAGTTGCAATAATGAAGTATATGGAGTTAGAGGCGTTTGGCTTACAAATGTTGATAGTGAAGTTTTAAACTCAAATGAAAACATTAAAGAAGCTGTTGCTTTGTTAAACGAACTTGGCTTTAACACAATATTTGTTGTCACTTGGAATAAAGTAATGACTACTTATCCAAGTGAGGTAATGAAAAACTTTACCGGTGTTGCCATTGACCCATTATATGGAAATAGAGACCCATTAAAAGAACTTATTGATGAAGCACATAAATATAATATTAAAGTAATTGCATGGTTTGAGTTTGGTTTTTCTTCATCATATAAACTTGATGGAGGATATTTGTTAGAGAAAAAACCAGAATGGGCTTCAAAGGATATTAATGGAAAACTGGTTACAAAAAACGGATTTGACTGGATGAATGGTTTTAATCCCGAAGTTCAAGATTTTTTGTTATCCCTAATTCACGAAGTAGTTTTGAATTATGATATTGATGGTATTCAAGGTGACGACCGATTGCCGGCAATGCCTTCGGAAGCAGGCTATGACGATTATACCGTGAATTTGTACAAGCAGGCACATAATGGTAAAGCGCCGCCAAAAGATTCAAAAAATGAAGACTGGTTAACGTTTAGATCAGATATATTAAGTAATTTCCAAATTAGAATTTATAAAAGTGTAAAGGAAATTAAGCCAAATGTTATTGTTTCAATGGCTCCAAGTGTATTTCCGTGGAGCAAGGATGAATATTTACAAGATTGGCCAACTTGGATTAAGAATAATACAGTAGATCTTCTTTGTCCACAGGTTTACAGATACGATATTGATAGTTATAAATCTGCATTAGCTGAAATGTTAATGTATTCAGAAGAATATAACATTGAATTGCTAGCTCCCGGAGTATTACTTAATTTAGGTATGTATTGTGCATCGGAAGAATTTTTGTCTGAAATGATTAATGAAAATAGAAAGAACGGTATTAACGGCGAAGTGTTTTTCTTTTTTGAAGGATTAAAAAAGCGAAAAGAATTTTTTAAAAGTATTTATAAAGATAAAATTGATTTCCCAAATTTAGAATAAGGTTGTTGTTAATGAAAAGTTTTTCCTTCCTGTTTATCCTCGTGATTTTTGTAAGTATTGTTAATTGCCAAACCAATGAAGAGTTTAGAGGTGTTTGGATAACAAATGTAGATTCCAAAGTTTTAGAAACCGACGAAAAAATAGTGGAAGCAATGGATTATTTAGCTTCAATCGGAGTTAACGTAGTTTTTCCTGTCGTTTATAATAAAGGTTACACTCTTTACCCAAGTGAAGTCTTTGAAAGTCATTTTGGAGTAAAAACCATACCACAAACAGCATTTGCTAATAGAGATTTTTTGGATAGAATGATTATTGAAGCTCACAGAAATGGAATTGAAGTTATTCCTTGGTTTGAGTTTGGCTTTTCAACTTCATACAGTGACAATGGTGGTCATATAATTAAAAAATATCCAAGTTGGGCTTTAAAAAATATAAGTGGTCAACTTGTTACTAAAAACGGATTTGATTGGATGTCTGGAATATATCCAGAAGTTCAAGAATATATGACTTCGTTGCTGCTTGAAGTTATTGATAAATATGATATTGATGGAGTTCAGGGCGATGACAGACTTCCAGCAATGCCTGTTGAAGGTGGATATGAAGAATATACAGTTGAGCTTTATAAATCCGAACACAACGGAGCAGCACCTCCAACAAGTATTACAAATTCTGATTGGAAGAAATGGCGGGCTGATAAACTAACTTATTATTTAAGCGATTTGAGAGATTCAATTAAAGCTCGAAATGAAGATTTAATTTTATCATGTGCTCCAACTCCTTATTACTGGGGATATAACGAATATCTTCAAGATTCAAAAACCTGGGCTAAAAATGGTCTTGTTGATAATATAATTCCTCAGTTATATCAATATAACATGACTGATTACAATTACGCACTTGATTTAATTACGACGCAAGTAAGAGATGAAAATCCAGATATATTTGCAGCAGGAATTCTTGCAAAAGTTGGTAGTTATGTAATTGATACTGTGTTATTAGGTAATATGCTACAGGCAAATAGAGATAAAAATGTAAAAGGGGAATGCTTGTTTTTCTACGAAGCTTTCAGAGCAAACAATGGTGAAGTTGGGCAATATCTTAAAACCTCATTTTATTCTGATTCAGCTGCGATTCCATATAGAAACGGGAAAATTCACAGACCAAAAGCTCAAATATTGAATGAAACGGATTCTAAAGCAATTGTTACTGGTAATTGGAGTGAATATCCAATGAAAGGATTTGACGGAAAAATTCTGCGCTCTAATGAAACAAGTAATTATGTTTCAGTTGAATATAATCTTTCTGCTCCCGAAGATGCTTTCTATGATGTTTTTATATATATGGTACCCAATACACCTTGGTCTGATAGTGCGCATTATCAAATATATTCCGACAGCCTTATTTTTAATGGGGCTGATTCTACTTCCATATATTGGAATCAGAGCAACACTAGTGTTGTTGGATGGCAGAAAATAGGAACTACATACTTGAATGCCGGTGAAAAAAAAGTAGTAAAAGTAGATAACAAAAATTTGAAACAGGACAAATATATTTTTACAGATGCAGTTATGCTGATGATAAATAGAAGCATCAAGAAAAAAACAGCAACTTATATTTCAAAAAATGAAAATACTAAAATCCCCAGAGAGTTTGAATTATTACAGAATTATCCGAACCCTTTCAATCCTTGCACTGTAATTGAATACAGAGTTAGCGAAAAAAATAATATTAAGCTTTTTGTTACCGATCTTCTTGGAAGAGATGTAAAAACTTTAGTAAACGAAGTTCAAGCACCAAGTTCCTATAAGGTAAATTTTCTATCTGATAATCTAGCAAGTGGAATTTATTTTTATACTTTGCTTGTCGGCAATCAAAGGCTCTCAAAAAAAATGTTGCTAATTAAATAGCTGAATAAATTTGTTTAAGGCACCTCATGAAATATATTGTATTTTTTTTATTTGCAACAACCTCTCTATTTTCTCAGCAGTTAGAGGAGTTTAGAGGAGTTAAAATCACTGATGTTGATAGCCGTGTTCTCTATTCTGACCAGAATATTGCAGAGGCAATGGATTATCTTGCATCTATAAACGTTAATGCAATTCTTGTTGTTGTTTTAAATGGGGGATATACTCAATACCCAAGTGGAGTGATGGATAGTCTCTTTGATGGTAAAAACATTGACCCATCATTTCAAAATAGAGATCCCCTTGATAGAATAATTATTGAAGCGCACAGAAATGGAATAGAAGTTTATCCTTGGTTTGAATATGGATTTGCTTCGCACTATTCTGGTGGTACTCCACCTCTTGGTGGACATATTTTGGATAAATATCCAGACTGGGCATTAAGAACTAAAGATAATCTTATTTGCACAAAAAATGGCTTTGACTGGATGTCCGCAATAAATCCAGAAGTTCAAAATTTTATTAATTCCCTAGTAAAAGAAGTAATAATAAACTACGATGTTGATGGTATTGAGTTTTCGGACAGAATTCCCGCATTACCCATTGAGGGAGGTTATGACTCCGTAACTGTGTCAATTTATAAAAAGGAACACAACAATTCTGAACCACCATCAAATTATAATGATGCATCCTGGAAAAAATGGAGAGCTGATAAACTAAATGAGTGGTATAAGAATGTTCGCACAATTATTAAAGAATATGACAAAAATATTATGGTTGCCTCAAGTCCAAGCGTTTATCCTTGGAGTTATGATAATTATCTTCAAGATGTGCAAACCTGGCTTAATGAAGGAATTACCGATCATTTTATTCCCCAACTTTATAGATATAGTTATAATGAATATTTATACGAACTCGAAAAATCAATTTTCCAAGTAGGCGATAAAAGGGAAATATTATTTCCTGGGTTTCTATTAAATATAGGGACTGGTGATAATTTATATGTAATGTCGCCAAATTATCTTTTAAACGCACTAAAAGCCAATAGGGATAGGGGAATTAATGGAGAAGTTTACTTTTTCTATGAGGGATTTAGAAAAAATGACAATTTAATAGGCGATACGCTAAAAGCAACATATTATAAAGAACCAGCAAAAATTCCGTTACGAAGTGGAAACATTTGGCGCCCAAAAGCAGAAGTAATAAATGAGAATGATGATAATATAATTGCTGTTGGTGATTGGAAAAACTATCCAATGCCTGGATTTGAAGGACAAATTATTAGAACAAATGAAATCGAAAATTATAATTTTATAAGCTACAGCTTTAAAATATCGAAAGATGCATATTATGATTTATACACTTACATGGTTCCTAATACAAATTTAACTCAAAAAGCGATTTACAATGTTTTTGATAATGCAGATTCAACAGAATATTTTATTGACCAAAGTGATATGATTCAAAAAGGTTGGCAAAAATTAGCTACTGTATATTTATCAGAGGGTTATAAGCAAGTATTAAAAATAGATAATAGTCATTTGGAGATGGATAAATATTTAGCTGCCGATGCCGCAATGCTTATGATTAATAGAAAACTATCACCAAATGTTTTTATAACTGATGTAAAAAATGAATCAGTTAATATTGATTTGCCAACAAATTTTTACTTGGAACAAAACTATCCTAATCCATTTAACCCAAGCACAACAATTAAATATTCAATTCCATCTATAGAAACTCCCTTCTTGGGAGGAGCAGGAGTTGGGTTGGTCATACTCAAAATTTACGATATTCTTGGAAGAGAAATTAAAACACTTGTTAATCAAAATCAAAAAGCCGGCAATTATGAAGTAAAATTTGATGCTGCGAATCTAACAAGTGGAGTATATTTTTACAGATTAATATCCAACAGCTTTGTTGTTACAAAAAAAATGTTATTATTAAAATAGTATCAAATGACCAGAGGAAGTGTTAAAGTGTTAAAAAATAATAAGTTGGTAATAAATTACAAAGCGATACTTTTATTAATAATTTTAGTATTCTCATCCACTCAATTGTTTTCTCAAGAGGGCATTAAAGTTGAAGACGTTTTTTCTGAAAGAACCACTAAAATTAAGCGTAATGAGTTTAAAAACAATCTTATAAATAACAATATTGAACTTACATTATCTCAAGAATTAAATGATTCTTCCGAAGCTAAATGGCAAAATTCATTTTGGGCAATGGAATTGATGGGATATAAAAGTGAAAATACATTTACGGCAATAAAATCAGCATTAAATAAATTTGATAATACTACCATTACATTCCAAAGAGCATTGTTGGAAGTAGTATTTACATTGTACAAAAACGAATTTTATCATGAAATTTCAAAAGTTTTGGAATCAACTCATAATGAGAAAATTTTTGCAATGGCTGCAAATCATTTGATTAGGTTTAAAAATAGCAAATACAATACTGAGGAATTTACTTCATTACTTAAAAATAAATTTCCAAAGTGGAATGATAATTCAATTTTACTTTCATTATATAATCATTTTAATGGTTCTACAGAAGTTAAGTTTAAGCTTGATGAAATTTTCAGCTTAAAATTTATTCCTAATTCAACAATTATTTTTTGTTTGCAAAGAAAAAATAGAAATTATGAAGGAGCCATTGTAATCAGAAATATAAATGAAAAATTTATTAGAGATAACAGCGGAAAAATAATTATTATTCCATCACTTGCTAGAAGTGTAACAAATCTTCCGTATTATATTACTAATGGAAACTCGCCTCAAGGATTTTATTCAGTTCAAAACATTGGCAGAACGAGTAATGTATTTATTGGACCAACTCCAATATTAGAGCTTGGAATGCCATTTGAATTAAGCGTAAATAAGTTTTTCCATGATCAAAGACCAAATACTGAATGGAATTTTGAAACATACGATGAACTAATTCCAAAAGAGTTTAGAGGCAATAAAAATTATTACGAATCATTTTATGCTGGAATGGCTGGAAGAACTGAAATAATTGCACACGGAACTACAATAAATCCAATGTATTATAAATCCGAAACCTATTATCCAAACACACCGTCACTTGGCTGTATTACTCAGTCTGAATTATGGGATGAAAACACGGGAAAACTAAATTTTAGCAATCAAGCAAAACTGATTGAAATATTAAGAACGGTTGATATTTCAAACGCCTATCTATTATTAATTGAGATTGATAGCTTGAACGCAAATATTAAACTTAGTGATATTCAAGATTTTATTTTGAAAGCAGAAAAGTAATTTATCTTTACATGACTTAGCTTATTTGGAATTCCCAAAGATTGCTTTTGTCGATGACCTGAGATTTTCAAAGACAACTAGTAAAAATTATATGTGGTGTGGATTAATTATTTTATATAATTCCTTTCCTAATGGCTTCGGCAACTGCTTCTGCTTGCGAATGAACATGCAATTTTTTGTAGATGTTTTTAATGTGATATCGCACCGTATCTGTGCTAATATTTAAAGTCATTCCAATTGCATAATATGTTTTACCCTTAACAAACTCACACATAATTTCGTGCTCACGTTGTGTAAGCAGAGTTTTATCAGGTGCAATTGTTTTATCAATTTTGAAAAATTTTGTAACTTTTCTGGCAATTTGTGAACTCATGGGTGCACCGCCATCATGTGCTTCTTGAATTGCTTCAAGAATTTTTTGAGGATGTGTTTTTTTTACTAAATATCCACAAGCACCAGCGCATAATGCATTAAAGATTAAATCATTCTCTTCGTGAATTGTAAGCATCAAAATATCAAGATCTGGTATTATTACTTTTACTTTTCTTACGCCATCAATTCCGTTCATTCCCGGAAGTTTAATATCCATAAGCAAAACATCTGGTGCTGCCTCTTTAATTTCTTTTAGCATATCTTCACAATTAAAATAACTTCCAACACATTCAAAATCCTCTGTATTATTAAGTAATAATGATAATGAGTGATTAATAATTTCGTTATCTTCAACAATTGCTACTTTTATCATACTTTTCCTTTAAATTCAATTACAGTTCCTGAACCGATTGACGAATTAATCCTTAATCTACCATCAATCATTTCAGCTCTGTGCTTCATATTATTTAGTCCATTGCCTAGGAGGCTTTTATTATTAATATCGAACCCATTTCCATTGTCGTATAAAGTTACTTGAAGTACTTTGTTTCTAAGCTGGGAATTGATAGATATTTCTGAACATCCACTATGTTTAATGCTATTATTTATAGCTTCTTTAAATAACAAATATATATTTTTCCTCACCTCGATAGTTAATTTTATTGCCTCGAAAAATTTGAAATCGTTTATTTGAAAATTAATATTAGAGATAGAAAGAATTTCTTCATAAGTATCTTTTAGCTTAAGAAACAGTTCATATAATGAATCTCGTTTAGGATTTATTAACCAAACTATATCACTCATATTATCAATCAGTTGACGGGCAATACTACCTATACTTTTAATTGTAGTCTTATTGGGGTCATTATTTATTGATTGTGTGTGATAAACAAAATCACTTAGCATAGATATTTCTGTTAATCTAGTTCCAATATCATCGTGTAAATCTTCTGCAATTTTTAATCGTAATCGTTCAATTGCAAGTAGGTTTTTTGTCCTATAGTGAAAAATAGAAATAATAATTGAAACTAAAGCACTAATAGCTAGCAAAATGAACCACCAAGTACGCCAAAATGGAGGGTGAATAATAATTTTTATGGATGCTCCATCTTCATTCCAAACGCCATCGTTGTTTGAACCAATAACAGTAAAAACATATTCACCAGGATCAATATTTGTATAGTTAGCAAATCTTTGATTATCAGATTCGACCCAATCTCTATCTACTCCGTACATATTATATTTATACTTGTTTTCATTTGGATATGAATAATGAAGTGCGGCAAAACGGAATGAAAAATAATTATCAGCGTATGATAATTCAATATCAGAAGTATAAGCAATTGATTCTTTTAGTTGAGAATCATCGCCAATTGGGACAGATTTATTATATATTAAAAATTCAGTAATAACTACTGGGGGAATTTTAGAATTGTTAGTAATTAAATTTGGATAGAATGAATTTAAGCCATTTATTCCGCCAAAAAACATTTCTCCATTTGAACTTTTATAAGTTACACCTCCGGTAAATTGACTGCTTTGCAAGCCATCGCCAATTGAGTAATTTTGAAACGAAAGATCAATTGGGTCAAATTTAGATAATCCATTACTTGTACTCAACCAAAGGAAACCGGAATCATCTTCCTCAATACCAACAATGGAATTACTTGGCAATCCGTTTTTTTCACTAAAAACACTAAAGGAATTACTTTTATCATCAAACTTATTTAAACCGCCATTAGTTGCAATCCATAAGGTATCCTTTCTATCAAAATACAAATCGGAAATAAAATTATTACTGATGCTATTTGGCTTTGTTTTATCTGATAAAAACCTCTCAAATATTCCCGATGTTTTATCAAATTTATTCAAACCTAAGCCAGTTGCAATCCATATATTTCCTGCAGAATCTTCCTTAATTGCGAAAATGTAATTATTACTAATACTGCTTTTTGCTGTATTATTTAGAAAAGTTTGAAATGTTTCGGCTTTTCTGTTGATAATATTTAAGCCGCCTAAAGTTCCAATCCAAAGGTTGTGTTTTGAATCTTCAAAAATATCGGTAACGTTATTATTGCTAATGCTATTAGGATTTCCCAATTCGTTATTAAATGATTTTTGCTTATTTGATAATATATTAATTTTATTTAATCCATTATTTGTACCAACCCAAAGAATTCCTTTTTCTGATGGAGCTTCATAAATACTGCGAATATAATTATCGCTAATTCTATGATTTTTATCGGTAATATTAAAATGAGTGAAAATATTATTTATCGCATCATATTTATTAAGCCCGTGCCTAGTTCCAATCCATAAATATCCAAAACTGTCTTTAAATATTGCTGTTATTTCATTACTGCTTAGGCTATTTTTATTGCCTGGAATGTTTCGAGTTAAATTAAATTTAAAACGCGTTTCATCGTATTTATTAAGCCCAATATCAGTGCCTATCCAAAGTACACCCGATCTGTCTTTAAATATTGACCAAACATTATTATGACTAAGGCTGTAATCATTATAAATATCATTTTTGAAATTAATAAATTTTCCTTCTTTATCATTTACATCTAACTTATAAAGTCCTTCACCAAGTGAGCCAATCCACAAATCGTTATTCTCATCATTAAATAACGACCAAAATTTATTTCGCCCAAGTCCGTCATTAATATAGAATGGCTTAAACGTATTAGAATCCAAATTCATTTTGTTTAAGCCATCGTCAGTACCAATCCAAAGATTTTTCATTTTATCTTCGGTAATACTCCATATGTAATTGTGGCTTATCGAATTTGGTGATTCCTGGGTGGAAGTAAACCTTACAAAAATTGCCGTTTCATTTTTATAGGTTAATTTATTTAACCCACTATATGTTCCAATCCAAATTGCACCTCTGCTATCCTGAAAAATAGACCAAACATAATTGTTGCTTAAACTATTGATGTTATTGGGGTCATTCAAAAATCTCTTGAAAGTTTTAGTGGTTCTATCAAATAAATTTAAACCATTATTAGTTCCAACCCACAGGTTGCCTTCTTTATCCTCCAGTATTGAACGTACATTATTATTACTTAAACTCTTCTCGTTATTTTCATCGTTTATGTAATGTGTAAAAGTCTCAGATCTGGAATCATATTTGTTCAACCCCCCGCCAAGAGTACCAATCCAGATATTTTCTCTACTATCCTCATAAATTGAAAAAACAGTACTATTCGCAATTGAAGAGGAATCACTCGGTTCATTTTTAAATACGGTAAAGTTGTAGCCATCAAACTTATTAAGTCCGTTCTGAGTTCCAAACCACATAAATCCTTTACTATCCTGCAAAATTGTAAAAACTGAACTGTGCGATAAACCTTTATCAATTGAAATACGCTCAAATTTTGTTTCATTCGCTAGAATGGTCTGGCAATAAAAAAAGAATAGGATTAATAGGAAATATATGAAGCTTAAATGTTTATTAAACAATATTGTTTTCTTTGCCATAGAAATAAGTTCGTTAAAACTACCTTATGATGTAGTTGAATTTATAATTGCGTTTAATGAATTTATGCTACACTTTTTTATATTCTTATAGAATTCTAAAATACTTCTATTCTAAATAAAAAGCATGCATTAATAGATTAAATGAATTTGGAATAACTTACAAAATTAAAAGTTATAATTAACACAACTGAAATATGAAACCAAATAACAGTAATAAAAGAGCTATTGCCTTAGATGCACTTCGCGGTGTTGCTATAATTGGCATGGTGTTATCAGGTAGTATTCCCTATGGTGGCATGCTACCAGGATGGATGTACCACGCACAAGTTCCACCGCCAAACCATGTTTTTAATCCTAATCTTATCGGAATAACATGGGTTGATTTAGTATTCCCATTTTTTCTGTTTGCTATGGGTGCTGCGTTTCCATTTGCTCTTTCTAAAAAAAGTGAACTGGGAATTCCAAATTGGAAAATATGTTTGCAAGTAATTAAACGTGGACTTATTATTGCAGCCTTTGCAATTTATATTCAGCACATAAAACCTTGGGCAATTGAGCCTTCACCAACAACAGTTGTGTGGTTAATTTCAATTGCAGGTTTTCTTCTTCTCTTTCCAATGCTTATTAAGTTGCCTGATACAATTTCAAAATCAAAAAGAATTGTTGTTAAATTATTTGGCTTTTTGGGGGCAATCCTAATATTGTTCTTGTTTGGCTATTTTAATGAGCAAGGATTTTCATTAGGCAGAAGTGACATAATTATTCTTGTTCTTGCAAATGTAGCTGTTGCCGGTTCAATTATTTGGCTATTTACAAAAGAAAATATAATAGTCCGCTTAGGAATATTGGGCTTACTAATTGCATTACGATTAACACAATCTGTTGATGGTAGCTGGAATTCCCTAATTTGGAATATTTCTCCTTTTCCTTGGCTATATAAATTATACTATTTACAATACTTATTTATTGTAATTCCTGGAACCATAATTGGTGATATGATTTTAAAGTGGATGAAATCAATAACACCAAATGACTTAGAAATTACTTCTGGTAGAAAAAACAAAATTTATATGCAAGCCACTATTATGTTTATAAGCATTTTGGGAAATCTTATTGGGCTTTATTCCAGAGCAATACCAGAAACAATTGTATTCAACATTCTTATAATAATTATTGGATTCTATTTATTTAGCAGAACAAATAATAAAACTGACGAATTTTTAAAATCACTTTTTAGTTGGGGAACTTACTGGCTAGTTTTAGGACTTTTCTTTGAAGCATACGAAGGTGGTATTAAAAAGGATCATCCAACGTTGAGTTATTATTTTGTAACAACTGGATTAGCCATTTATTGCTATATCGGATTCACAATTATCTTGGACTATCTTGGGCACAAAAAATATTTTCAGTCAGTTATTGAAAATGGACAGAACCCTATGATAGCCTACATTGTTGGACATACTTTAATAACTCCAATTCTTGCTTTAACAACACTTAGTACTTTGCTTAATTATTTACTAATAAATCCTTGGTTAGGATTTTTGAAAGGAGTTCTTTTTACTTCCTTGGTTGTGGCAGTTACATCTTTTTGCACAAAACAAAAATGGTTTTGGAGAACTTAAGAAAAGTGGAGATTATTAAATATGGTTCTAATTGATTATCTAATTGTATTCTTCTATCTGACTGGAATGATAATAATTGGTTTATATTTTCAAAAAAAAGCTTCAAGTGGAATTGATTCTTATTTTTTGGGAAATAGAAAAATGCCATGGTGGGTATTGGGTGCTTCGGGTATGGCTTCAAATCTTGATGTAAGTGGAACAATGATAAATGTTGCACTGCTTTATGCTTTTGGTGCTGTTGGATTTTTTATTGAAATAAGAGGAGGTATAGTTCTAATAATGGCCTTCTTTATGATTTATATGGGCAAATGGAATCGCCGCTCTAAAGTTATGACTCTTGCCGAATGGATGCGAATAAGATTTGGCGAAGGACGAGAAGGAAAAATTGCACGGCTTATTACAGCTATTGCAATAATAACAAGCACAATTGCTATTATAACATATTTTTCAATTGGTGCAGGTAAATTTATAGGAGAATTTTTAGATTTCCCAGAATTATTTGGGTTGCCGTCAGAATTTTGGGCTGCATCATTAATGATTGTACTTGCAATGACATACACAGTATCAAGCGGACTTTATGGCGTTGTTTGGACTGATGTATTTCAAGGTTTTTTAATCTTAACTACAATTTTAGTTATCTGCTATATTGCATTTACACAATTTGTGTTGCCAGATTCTTTTACAATTTCTGTTCCTTCTAAAATTGCCGGATTTATTCCAATTGAAACGACAAGAAGCCAATGGACTAATATAATTCCTTCATGGAAACTTGATATGCCTGAAAATTCAGCCTATTCAATTTATAATTTGTTTGGTGTTGCAATAATATTTTATGTAATTAAAACTATTATTGAAGGTGCTGGCGGGACTGGTGGATATATGGCTCAACGTTTTTTTGCTTCAAGAAGTGATAGAGACGCAGGCTTATTATCGTTATTCTGGATTTTTCTTTTATCATTTCGTTGGCCCTTTATTATTGCTATTGCGATTATGGGAATTTCCTATGGCGCAACATCTGGACAGGTGATTCAAGATCCTGAAAAAGTGTTACCAATTGTTATACTTCAACTTGTGCCCCTTGGAGTTAGAGGATTGTTGGTTGCTGGTCTTATGGCAGCAGCAATGTCAACATTTGATTCACTTGTTAATTCTGGCTCATCCTATTGGGTTAAGGATATTTACCAAGCATTTATTAATCCAACTGCATCCGAGAAACAATTAGTTAAACATAGTAGATGGGCTTCTGTTCTTATGGTACTTGCTGGACTGTTTATGACTTTAAACATTACAAGTATCAACGAAATATGGGGATGGTTTAATATGGGTATCGGAGCCGGCTTAATTATGCCGTTGCTCATCCGCTGGTATTGGTGGAGGTTAAATGGTTATGGATTTGCTGCGGGTATTGCTGGTGGAATGAGTGCTGCATTTATTCAAAAAATATTTTTTGCAGGTGTGCCGGAATACTATTCCTTCCTTTTTGTTACTAGTGTATCGCTTGCCGCTATTTTAGTTGTAACTCTATTGACTAAACCAACAAATGAAAAAGTATTATTGAATTTCTATAAAGTTACAAGACCTTTTGGTTTTTGGAATAAAATAAAAATGCAATTGAATTTTGAAAATATTGACAAGATAAATAAAGAAAATAGGCGAGATATTATTGCAACATCAATTGCAATTATTTGGCAACTGGTTTTATTTATTGGAATGATGACAGTTATACTTAAACGATGGGACTTATTCTTAATTCTATCTATAATATTTATTGTGTTGTCAATTGGTTTATACTATTTCTGGTACCGACATTTATCCAATGAAGTAAGGTTTGACAAGTGAAAACTACCTTATCGTGTAGTTGATAAAAGTCCCGTTATGGGTTAATTTTAATTTGATTGATGACTTTTTTGTGAACTATGTTTTCGCTGAATTAGCATTTCCTGTTCTATCAAAAATTCTAATTTGTTTTGTGTTAATAACTTATAAATAAAAGTTTGGGAGGTAAATTAATTTTAATGTTTAATTGTAGAAACAACAATTCTTTAATAATTAACAATATTTAGGAGGTACTAAAATGGTAAAAAGAATATTATTTCTTTTTCTAGTATTTACAATTAGTTCAACTTTTGGACAAGCAACAAAATTGTGGGAAAAATCGGCTGCTAATAACAATCTTCCAGCGTGGTTCGATAATGCAAATTTAACTCGTGGATTTGATTATGGTCAAATTGACGGAAACGATAGATTATTTGTTGTAAGTAGAAGTGGCGGAAATTTTATATACGTTCTTGATGCTGCAACTGGCGATTCGCTTGGTGTTTTAGATGCAACAGGAATTAGTGGCGGAACATATCATATCAGTGATGTTGCTGTTTCCGATGACGGATATATTTTCCTTTGTAATTTGTCAATTAATGGCAATCTAAAAGTTTATAAGTGGGAAAACGTTGACTCTGCTTCAGTTGTAGTAATTGACGAAGCATTAACGGGGCGTTTTGGAGATAAATTTTCAGCTTCTGGTTCTGTTGTTGATAATAGCTTAGTTCTATGGTTTGCTTCTGCAAATTCAAATAACCTTGTCAAATTTTCAACACTAGATAATGCCGTTTCATTTACTTCAGAAACAATTGATATTGGTTTAACAGGGGGTAGTGCTTCAGTAGGATCACTTTCTGACGGTTCATTTTATTACAATGCAACTGGACAAAATCCTAAAAAATTTAGTGTTAACGGAGCTCAAATAGGTTCTGTCTCTGGTGGAGTTGTATCAACTGGAACTAATGCCATAAGCTACATTACAAACAATTATGGAAATGAATATTTTGTTACTTTTCAATATGGTGCTGGAAATGAAAACGCAAAAATTGTAAAAGCTATTGGTGGAGATATTACGGATGCATCAACATTTGCAGTTACAAGTTCTATGCAAGTTAACGCTAATGCAAATGGTGCAGGCGACGTAACGGTTAAAGATAATGGTGATGGTACATTTGATGTCTTTGTATTAAGCACAAATAATGGATTACAAGCTTATAGTTTCCAACCAGATCCAATGGATAATCCAGAAAGTTGGTTGTTAACAAATGGGAACATACCAAGTTATTTTGGTGCCAACACAGAACGCGGTATGGCGTATTCTAATGGGAAAGTATATGTAGTTTCAAGAAACGGAGCAGAACATCATGTGTTCGTGCACAATGCAGCCAATGGAGAAATATTAGATACATTAGCAGCACCATCAATACGTACAGGATATTTCCCAATAAACTGTGCAGAAGGAACAGACGATGGAGAATTATTAATTTGTAATATGACCTTAAATGCAAACGAAGCCGCTCCATTTATGGTATATAAATGGAATGCAACAACAACCGAATGGGATACATTAGTAAGCTATGCAGGTGGTGGCAGAATGGGAGATATGTTTAGCTCGTATGGCAAACTATCAGATAATTCAATAGCTATTTATGCAGGTGCAGGCAATACATCGAAAATAGTAAAATTCACTACAGCAGATAATGGTGCAACATTTACAGCCGAAGAAATTACATTATCTGATATGGTTTTGGGTTCAGCATCCAATGTAGCGCAAGCAAATGATGGAACTATTTATGTAAAAAGTTATGGAAAACCATTAGTTCATTTCAGCATTGATGGAAGTGTAATTGATACAGTATCTACCTCAGTCGTCGCAACTGGTGCTTCAAAAGTAGCATATACAAATTCAATTAATGGTGAACTTTTACTAGCATATTTACCAGATGTACCTGGTTCGGGAAATTTGGAGAAAATAGCAGTAGTTGACCTATCAACAGAATCTCCAAGCTTAATAGGATATACACCATCACTAGGAATGGTAGCAAATGCAAACGGAACAGGTTCTGTAGATTATTATATTGCTCCAGATGGTATGCTTATATTTTTTGTAATGGGTTCAAATAATGGTCTAGGCTCATTCTTTGAAGGCGATATAATTCCTTATAATCCTATGGATGAATTTGTTAAATGGTCATTAACAAACGAAAATATTCCAAGTTACTTTGGCTCAAATACCGAACGAGGTATGGCATATTCCAATGGAAAAGTATATGTAGTTTCAAGAAACGGAGCAGAACATCATGTGTTTGTGCACAATGCAGCCAATGGAGAGATAGTGGATACATTAGCAGCACCATCAGTACGAACAGGCTATTTCCCAATAAATTGTGCAGAAGGAACAGATGATGGTGAATTATTAATCTGTAATATGACCTTAAATGCAAACGAAGCCGCTCCATTTATGGTATACAAGTGGAATGCAACAACAACCGAATGGGATACATTAGTAAGCTATGCAGGTGGTGGCAGAATGGGAGATATGTTTAGCTCATATGGCAAACTATCAGATAACTCAATAGCAATTTATGCAAGTGCAGGCAATACATCGAAAATAGTAAAATTCACAACAACAGATAATGGTGTAACATTTACAGCCGAAGAAATCACATTAGTAGATGTGGTTTTGGGTTCAGCATCCAATGTAGCTCAAGCAAATGATGGAAGTATTTATGTGAAAAGTTATGGAAATCCATTGTTTCATTTTAATTCTGATGGAAGTATAATAGATACAGTATCTACATCAGTCGTTGCAACAGGTGCTTCAAAAGTAGTATATACAAATTCAATTAATGGTGAACTTTTATTAGCATATTTGCCAGATGTAGGTGGTTCAGGTAATCTAGAAAAAGTAGCTTTTATTGACTTATCGGCTAGTAAGCCAAGTCTTATTGGATATTCACCATCACTAGGAATGGTAGCAAATGGAAATGGAACAGGTTCTGTAGATTATTATATTGCTCCAGATGGTATGCTTATATTTTTTGTAATGGGTTCAAATAATGGTCTAGGCTCATTCTTTGAAGGCGATATAATTCCTTATAATCCTATGGATGAATTTGTTAAATGGTCATTAACAAACGAAAATATTCCAAGTTACTTTGGCTCAAATACCGAACGAGGTATGGCATATTCCAATGGAAAAGTATATGTAGTTTCAAGAAACGGAGCAGAACATCATGTGTTTGTGCACAATGCAGCCAATGGAGAGATAGTGGATACATTAGCAGCACCATCAGTACGAACAGGCTATTTCCCAATAAATTGTGCAGAAGGAACAGATGATGGTGAATTATTAATCTGTAATATGACCTTAAATGCAAACGAAGCCGCTCCATTTATGGTATACAAGTGGAATGCAACAACAACCGAATGGGATACATTAGTAAGCTATGCAGGTGGTGGCAGAATGGGAGATATGTTTAGCTCATATGGCAAACTATCAGATAACTCAATAGCAATTTATGCAAGTGCAGGCAATACATCGAAAATAGTAAAATTCACAACAACAGATAATGGTGTAACATTTACAGCCGAAGAAATCACATTAGTAGATGTGGTTTTGGGTTCAGCATCCAATGTAGCTCAAGTAAATGATGGAAGTATTTATGTGAAAAGTTATGGAAATCCATTGTTCCATTTTAATTCTGATGGAAGTATAATTGATACTGTTTCCACAAGTGTAGTAGCTACAGGAGCAACAAAAATTGTATATACTAGTTCTGTTGATGGCGATGCTTTATTAGCCTATTTGCCAGATGTAGGTGGTTCGGGTAATTTGGAAAAAGTAGCAGTAGTAGATTTATCGACAGAATCTCCAAGTTTAATAGGATATACACCTTCACTAGGAATGGTAGCAAATGGAAATGGAACAGGTTCAGTGGATTATTATTTGGATGCTAATGACAATCCTGTAATATTTGTAATGGGTTCAAATAATGGTATAGCTTCCTTTGTTGCTGAAGATATAACTTTACCATTAGTAACTCTCTCTGAATTAAATGAAAGCTTTGAAGGAGATTGGTTACCTGAAGGTTGGGCAACATTTTCAGCAAATGTAGTAGCTGGAAATCCAACAGAACCATGGGCACAAAGTAGTTATAAACCATTTGATGGCAATAAACATGCATATATGGCTAATTACAATACTAAATCAGAGTGTGCATTAGTTACTCCCCCATTTAATTTAAAAGCTGGTTTAAAAGCATTGCACTTTTTTGTACAAGACGATTGGAATGATGCAGCAAATGATTATGGTTCAGTTTTGAAAATTATGGCTTCAACAACTAGTCAAACAAATTATGAAGACTTTGTTGTAATTGATTCTGTAAAAGAAGCTGATTGCTACGATAAAGTATTAGAAAAAATTGTTGATTTGGCTTCTATTGATGCTGATTATGCTTATATAGCATTTGTAGTATCAAATTTTGGAGACCCAAATGATGCACTAGCTGGGGGTGATAATTGGATTTTGGATCACGTTTTTATGGATAGTATTTTTACAGATGTTAATGAAAACATTAATTTGCCAAAAGAATACAAATTAGCACAAAACTATCCAAACCCATTTAATCCATCAACCATAATTAATTTTTCACTAAAAAGTGACGCCAAAGTGTCGTTGAAAATCTTTAATATTTTAGGACAAGAAGTCGCAACACTAGTAAATAAAGATATGACTGCTGGTGTTCAATCAATTAACTTTAATGCCCACAATCTTTCTACTGGAATGTACATTTACAGATTACAAGTAACTGGTACTGATGGTTCAAAATTTGTTGATGTTAAAAAAATGATGCTTCTAAAATAAATGAAATGAATTAATTGAAAAAGAGACCCGATTGTTCGGGTCTTTTTTTTATCTTTAATATCATGAAAATAAATGAGTTAATAGAAGAAATTGGAATAATTCCTGGTATGAATATCATTGTTCATAGCAGTATTAGACAAATAAGGAAAATCATTCCTTCCCTAATCCCTCTTGAATTAATTAATCAGTTAAAAATTAAGCTTACAATCAAAGGTAGCCTGATTATGCCAACCTTTACTTATTGCTTTAAAAAAAATGATACAAATTACGAAGTATTTGATCTACTAAATTCTAAAAGCAAAGTTGGTGCCCTCACTGAAATATTCAGACTTCAAAACGATGTTATTCGAACCTCTTCACCGACACACTCATTTGCACTGTGGGGAAAAGTCGTAAAATATTTTGAGGAGAATAACTCTCCCAAAAGTCCGTTAGGAAAGGGCAGCATAATGGAATGGTTATCGGGTTTAGAAGATTCTTATGTTTTATTATTGGGTTGCGATTTTAATTCATTGACTTTTGGGCATTATCTCGAAATAATTAACGAAGTACCATGGGCAAACATTTCTCCTTGGGATCATTTGGGAGTTCTTCCAATTGGAGTAAGCAAAAATGGCGAGCAAGCATTGGCTCAAGTTCCAGGATGTTCAAAGTCATTTAATAATTTTAAAGACTATCTATTAAATCAAAATATTATCACTCAAGAAAAAAGAGGTGATTTCACATTTTATTTAATTCCAATTAATACATTAATTAAGTATAGCACAGATTTTTTTTCTACACAACAAAATATGTTAATTTGTCCACAAGGTAGTTGCTTGCCATGTGATGAAAGACGAATGAAATTGAAAACCAGATTAGATTAAAATTGTAGAAAATTATAAATTTGGTCGTGGCTATTCAATACTTCATCCAAAAATGGTTTTGCTAAATTTCTTCCTGTTTTGTGCGGTTTAAAAAGTCGCAAAAGTTAAGATCTTATATTTAAATAGGTTAGTAATTATTTAGTTGCAAATATGGGTGCCTCATATTAATATATGATGATGTTTGTAAGAAAAAAGAAAAATAAAAGTGGAAGTGTTAGCATCCAAATTGTAGAAAAGTTAAATCGTAAGAACAAAATACTAGAAACAATAGGATGTTCCTCCAATATAACAGAGATAGAGCTACTATATCAGAAAGCATTAATGGAACTTCCCAATCATTATGGACCAACCCTATTTGATAAGGACTATGAACCACAAATATCAGAATTAAGTAATGATAGTATTCGGGTTATTGGTCCCGAAAAAGTATTTGAACCTATTTACAATAACATTGGATTTAATAAAATAAAAGAACCCTTACTAAGAGATTTAGTAATATCAAGAATAACCCACCCTGGAAGTAAATTAAAATTATCGGAATATTTAAGTCAAACTGGCAAAGGGGATATTTCAGTTTACAGTATTTACCGATTTTTGGATAAGTTAAATTCAAGGCTCAAAACAACGATTGAAGATATTTCTTTCTCCTACACAAAGAAACAACTAGGAGGACAAATAGGGATAGTATTTTATGATATTACAACAATATATTTTGAAAGTAGTCAACCAGATGAGTTACGAAAAGCTGGTTTTTCAAAAGATGGGAAACACGAAAGCCCACAAATATTGTTAGGGCTTTTAGTAGGGAAAAATGCATATCCAATAGGTTATGAAATATTTGAAGGCAATACTTTTGAGGGTCACACTTTAATCCCAATACTAGAAGGCTTTAATGAAAGATTTGGATTATCTAAACCAATAGTAGTGGCAGATGCTGGTTTATTAACAAGAGCTAATATCGAATCACTCATTGAAAATGATTACCAATATATAATTGGAGCAAGAATAAAAAATGAATCAAAGCAAATAAAAAATCAGATAGAAGCACAAAATCTCAAAGATGGTGAAATTGCACTTATTAAGAAAGATGAAAGTACAAAACTCTTTATCAGTTATTCTAATAAAAGAGCTAGAAAAGACAAGTTCAATAGAGAACGTGGATTGAATCGCTTAGAAAACAATTTATCTACTGGGCGTTTAACCAAAAGCCATATTAACAACCGTGGATATAATAAGTATTTGCAAATTGATGGTGAACTAAAAATAAAAATAGATTATGAGAAATTAGAAAAAGATAAAAATTGGGACGGATTAAACCCGTTAAATTAATGAAAGGTCTCACTTTCTTTTATGAGTTATTACTAATATATTTAGTAGAAAAATGAACTTCTAAAAAGAAAGGAGACCTAATAATGAAAATAGCAAAAAGGAAATCAAATACCAAACCCATGCATTATGTAGAAACTGCATATTACAATCATTATGTAGCCATTGACTGGTCAACCACAGTAATGTCAGTAGCAAGAATGAGTAGCAATAGTAATTATCCTCAAATATCAAAGGACTTGCCCGCC
>Ga0210039_1000389_pt1 | contig 46503 bp, 41 predicted proteins | sample CryGeyCG2114_250_3_FD_185460 | JGI IMG/M metagenome (GOLD analysis project Ga0210039, IMG submission 185460) | Groundwater microbial communities from aquifer - Crystal Geyser CG17_big_fil_post_rev_8/21/14_2.50 (SPAdes) (version 2) | ecosystem: Environmental > Aquatic > Deep subsurface >...
GTACTATTGTTCACTTAACCTTTTGGGTACAAACGCTAAGACCGAGTAAGTCGGGGCAAGTTCGCTTCTATATTGATTGTTCTTTTTCTAAAATTGTTTATTTTAATCCTATTGCATTATCCAGGTTTAACTGACAATCTTTAAATTCAGTATTTTTTAATGTTAACTTAAAAAAAGACGATAGGCTTAAAAAACAATTATCAAAATTTAGCGACAACAAAAATGGGTCACAATCACAAAAATTTAATCCTAACAATTTGCAGTTTTTGAATTTTACGTCTTTCAAAGCCGTGTTTTTAATTTTTGCATTACTAAAATTACAATTTTCAAATACACATTCAATAAAAGCTACGTTCGATAAATCTGAGTCCGAAAAGTCGCAAGTAACAAACCCGCAATTGTTATATTCCCCTTTTGGAAAACCAATTTCAGTAAAATTTAGACTTGTAAACTTTTTGTCTTCTGTAACAATTTCTTTCATTTTAATCCATTTATTCTAATAATAGTAGATTTTTTATAAGTTGAAAATTATAATAATGTCATTTGTAACTTACGTGCAATAATTTTCTTATCAAATTTCAGAACTAAATATATACAAAAAACTAATATCATTAATTAAAAGTCAGTATTTTAGAGTAAAGGAAATTGGATAGTACTTCCAAACAAATTTTTAATAAAAAGAAGAATAAATGAGATTACTTAAAATATACTTTTTCATAATTTTAGTTTCAACTTCAATTGTTGCTCAATCTAAATTATTGATTTATATGGACTTAAATCAAACGAATCACTTAAAAGCGTATGGAATCACTTTTAATGAAATAGAGCTTGGTGCTACTGCCGATTGGCTTCTAAACTATCGTGGTGGCTCTTTTATGCTTAATTACACAGATGAACTGGCTCTTAAATGTAGGCTTCGAGGAGTTAGTTTTGAAACTCTCACAAATTCAGAAGCGGTTGATATTTATTCGTTTGTACAAAGTGAAGACCAAAATATGGAAGTAGTTAGACTTGAGAAAGCACCCCAAATAGCAGTTTTTGTCCCAGATGGATTTTTACCTTGGGATGATGCAGTTACCCTTGCTCTTGATTATGCCGAAGTAAAATATGATAAAATTTGGATTGAAGAAATAAGCAAAGGTGATTTATCAAAGTACGATTGGCTTCATCTTCATCACGAGGATTTTACTGGACAGTATGGGAAATTTTTTGGAAGTTTCCGTGGAGCGCAGTGGTACATTCAGCAGCAAGCTCTATATGAAAACGAAGCTCAAAAACTTGGCTTTAACAAGGTTTCCGTAATGGAAAAATATATAGTGAAAACTATAAATAGTTTTGTTGCTGATGGTGGCTTTTTGTTTGCCATGTGTTCGGCAACCGATAGTTATGATATTGCTCTCGCTGGAATGAATGTCGATTTTGTTGATAAAATGTACGATGGCGATGCGATTGATTCGGACGTTCAAAGTAAATTGGATTTTGGCCAAACACTCGCTTTTACTGATTTCAAAATAGAGTTAAATCCAATGGTTTATGAATATAGCAATATTGATATTCAGCCATTAGAAATAGGAAATCAGAATAACGATTATTTTACATTATTTGAATATTCTGCTAAATACGACCCAGTTCCAACAATGCTTACACAAAATCATGTTAATGTTATTCGTGGATTTATGGGGCAAACAACAATGTTCCGTAAAGAGTTAATTAAAAAATCAGTTTATATTCTTAGCGAACGTGCTGGAACAAATCAAGTAAAATACATCCACGGAAAACTTGGAAGGGGTACTTTTACTTTTTATGCTGGGCATGACCCAGAGGATTATCAACATGCGGTTGGCGATCCTCCAACAGATTTAGAATTGCATAAAAATTCCCCTGGTTATAGATTAATATTAAATAACATTTTGTTTCCAGCAGCAAAAAAGAAAAAGCAGAAAACTTAGAAGAAGAATGGAATATTGGAAATATGGAATTGGGGATGACATACAATAAAAATATTCTTTTAAGTTGACAGCGTTGATGCTGAAAGCATCCCTTTGGAAAAGTCTGGAATTATAGAATTTGGATGAACACTTGAATAAATTAGAAGCATTAAAATTGAATTTGCCGAAAGTTGTGGGAATATTAGGAAAAGATGAGTTTTTTAACTCCGCTGTTTTAATTCCTATTGTGTTTCTTGAGGGTAAATACCATCTTTTATTTGAAAAACGTTCTGCTAACATTAGACAAGGTGGTGAAATATGTTTCCCTGGGGGGAGAATTGAAGATTCTGATGATGACGCTTTGCATACAGCACTTCGTGAAACTTATGAAGAAATTGGACTTTCTGAAGACAAAATAAATGTAATTGGCAAATTAGATATTCTTTTTGGACCACGGGGAGTTTTGGTTGAGCCAATTGTTGCCAAAGTAGAAATTGAAAATCTTAATATTTTGAATCTTGATAAATCAGAAGTAGAAAAAGTGTTTTTTGTTCCACTTTCGTATTTTGAAAACAATGAACCAGAACGTTTTAATATTCATTCTTCAATTACTCATAAATCGTTTAATTCAAAAGGCGAAGAAGAAGAGCTAATTTTTCAAAATAACCATGGAAATGACACATATTTTAAAGATATTCGCGAAGTTTTGGTCTATAAATATGAAGGTGAAATTATTTGGGGAATTACAGCCAGATTGGTTTACGAAATTGTACAAAAAATGAAAAGTAATTAGCAGTATTTTAGCATATTTGAGACATTATTTTTCAAAACTTTAATCCATACCAAATAACATTTGGATAAACTTTAATTGCCGGTGCTGGAAAGTGGTAGTAATTCAAAAAACGTTTTATTGATTTCCAAAAATTTCCTTCGCCAGGAAGTGCTTCAAAATCCCAATCGAGACTTAAGTACAACTCGTGATTTCCACCACCAAAGCTATTTAAATTGTTTACACTATGACCGATTGCAACATTTATAAAATCTGGGAAAATCTCTTTTACATAATTTGGCAAAAAGGAATTTATATCAATTGAAAGCCAATGATACGTGCTTTCGTAATCATCAAGAATATGTGAATGAGTACCATTTTTATATTTTTCAGATGGATAAAAACTAATTTTGAAATTAAATGATTTTAAAGTTGGGTAATAATTTTGCATACTTGGATAAGTTGCACCTAACAAATTAGCCGAAAAATCACCCCAGCTAAATCCATAACCTTTTGAAAATCCATCTCTTATTTCTGTGAAAGTCTGGAAAGTGAAAGCAACTAAACCACCATAAAAAAGTGAATTTTGTTTATTAATTCCAGACCATTGAAATAAATTAGCATAAATATTTGTTGCAAGTTGGGCAAAATAAAAATGCCCCAATTTATCAGCATTTAGAGCACATTTATAATCTTGATTATTATTAAAATGGAATTCACTTTTATCATTTTTCCACCAAATATTGTTCTGAATAACATAACCATAGGTGAAAAATGCTGTTGTTGTTCCACCAATTATTACAAGTTTTGTTGGGCTTACTTTTGAACTGTCATTGCAATTTAAGTTTTCTTGAGCAAATAAATTTTGGGTCAAAACAAAAAGGGGGACAATAAAACAAGCAATAAATAAATTTAGAAAGACTTTGCTCCTCTGAAAAATATCTAGAAAATTCATGATGTATATTTTTCTAAAATTGAAACAGCTTTTAAATAATAACTGCTTCCAAATAAATTTAGGTGATTTAGTACGTGATATAATTTGTACAAATCTATTCTATATTCCCAATCTTGGGGCAAAGGGTAAACCTCATTGTATGTTGAATAAAATATGGGAGTAAAGCCCCCAAACATTTTAGTCATGGCAATATCGGCTTCTCTATGTCCAAAATAAACAGCAGGGTCAATAAGAACTGGATTCCCTTTTAAGTCAACCATAAAATTGCCACTCCACAAATCGCCGTGCAAAAGCGTTGGCTTTTCTTCGGTGCCGGATAAAATTGATGGAAGCAATTTCTCCAATTTGCTAAACAAACTTCTAAATTCAGAATTTGCAAATCCATTTTTTTCGGCAAGTTTAAATTGATAGTACAAACGATTTGTCCAAAAGAAATCAATCCATTTTTTTGTCTGGGGTAAATTTATTTGGGGATTTGAGCCTATAAAGTTGTCCTCAAAAAAACCAAATTTGCTGGAGGTAGTTTCGTGAAGTTTTGCAAATTGTTGACCAAATAATTCAAAAAAATTATGGTTTTTCTTTCCATTTGAGATAAATTCAAGTAGGAGAAATTCATCTGTAACTGCTATAACTTGTGGAGTTCTTATCGCTTTTGATTTTGACAGTTCGTTTAATCCATTGGCTTCATTTTGCAAAATTGTTTTGTTACTTCCGTAAGATTTAAGAAAATAAATTTCGCCAGAATCAGTTTCAAGAATTTGTGAATCAGCAATACTCCCACCACTAGCAGAGTTTGTTGAAATTATTTTTTCACCAATAATATTTTCAATTTTACTTAACATATTTCAAACATAATAAAAATTTTTGAATGAATTTAAATGAATAATAAAAAATTTTAGATATTTTTTTCTTTTTCAATTTTTCAAGTGGATTATTTACTTTATTCTTCCCACATTTGTCCTTTCAAATATTGAGATTATATGAATATTCAAAAACAGATTGCTACTGAATTGCACTTGGAAGAAGTACAGGTAAAATGCGTTGCTGACCTATTTGCCGAAGATGCCACAGTTCCATTTATTGCACGTTACCGAAAAGAAAAAACTGGCGGATTGGACGAAGATCAATTAAGAGATATTGAAGATAAGTTAAGTTATTACCAACTACTTGAGGATAGAAAAGATACAATTCTAAAAAGTATTGAAGAACAAGGAAAGTTAACAGACGAGCTACGTGAAAAGATTGTTAATTCAATAAAATTACGCGAAATAGAAGATTTATACCTTCCTTACAAACCAAAAAGAAAAACGCGTGGAACCATTGCAAAGGCAAAGGGATTAGAACCATTGGCATTATTGATGCTTAATAATCCATATTACGAAGGCGACTTTGACGCTGAAATTGAAAAATATATTAATACCGAAAAAGGTGTAAACACTCCAGAGGAAGCTGTTAAAGGTGCGCAAGATATAATTGCCGAAATGATTAGTGAAGATGCTAACGTTAGAGAAGTTGTTCGTAACGAACTTATTGATCATTCAACAGTTGCAGGATTAAAATCTAAAACACCTCCAAAAGAAACTGAGAAGAAAAAAGATGTTTACGATGTTTATCACGATTTCAAAATAGATATTTCTAAAATAAAACCATACCAAATTTTAGCTCTTAATCGTGGTGAAAATGAAGGCTTTCTTAAAGTATCACTTGGGTTTACAAAAGAATTATTACTTACACAAATAACAGAAACATATTTTAAGTTTTCTGATAGTGCGTTTATGGAATTGCTAAACGAATCGGTAGACGACTCATTTACTCGTTTAATTTTCCCATCAATTGAAAGAGAAGTTAGAAATCATTTAACCGAAATTGCTGATAGTCACGCAATTGGAATTTTTGCATCAAACTTGCGTCAATTACTTTTGCAACCGCCAATGATGAATAAAATTATTCTGGGAATTGACCCTGGATTTGTTTCTGGTTCCAAAATTGCAATTATTGATGCAACAGGAAAATATATTGCTGGCGATACAATTTATCCCCATCCTCCTCAAAGACGTACCGATGAAGCTGAACGAAAAATTTTAGCCTTTATTTCAAAATTTGGAGTTGAAATTATTGCCATTGGAAACGGAACTGCAAGCCGCGAAACAGAAATATTAATTGCTAAAATTATTAAAGATAATAAATTGAGTTGTCATTATCTTATTGTAAGCGAAGCAGGTGCATCAGTTTACTCAGCCTCACCAATTGCAAAAGAAGAATTTCCCGATTTGGAAGCTTCGCAAAGAGGAAATATTTCAATAGCCCGACGTGTACTTGACCCACTTGCAGAGCTAGTTAAAATAGATGCAAAATCAATTGGTGTTGGACTTTATCAACACGACGTTGACCAGAAAAACTTACGCAAAAATTTGGATGATGTTGTTGATAGCTGTGTAAATTATGTTGGTGTTGATGTAAATACTGCTTCAACCCCGTTATTAACTTACGTTTCTGGATTAAACAAAAGGCTTGCGGAAAATATTGTGAAACAGCGAGAATTAAATGGGAAATTTAATAATAGAAAAGAAATATTAAATGTTGTGGGAATTGGTGCAAAATCATTTGAACAATCTGCTGGATTTCTTAAAATTCCAAACGGCGAAAATCCATTAGATAACACTTTTATACATCCCGAAAGTTATGAGGCTACCGAAAAATTATTTAATATTGTTGGCGTTTCTAAAAGTGAACTTGAAAAATCGAGTGTTGCTATAAAATCCTATGTAGATAAAAATGGTAGTTTAAAAATTGCTGATGAAATTGGAATTGGTGAGCCAACTTTATTAGATATTGTTGAAAATTTATTAAAACCTGGACGTGACCCACGGGATGGAATGCCAAAACCAATTTTGAGAAGCGATGTTCTTAAAATGGAAGATTTAGCAGAAGGAATGGTTTTAACTGGAACAGTTAGAAATGTGGTTGATTTTGGAGCTTTTGTTGATATTGGCGTTAAGCAAGATGGATTATTACATATTTCGCAAATTGCAAATAAGTTTGTGCAAAATCCACTTGATTTACTTAATGTTGGCGATATTTTGGAAGTTAGAGTAATTGGAATTGATATTAAAAAAGGAAGAATTTCGCTAAGTATGAAAGCAGAACAAAATATTAGTTAGCGTTTTGTGATTTTGAGCATAATACACTACTAAGAAATTTTTATGTAAAGGTATAATTTCTTATAATTGCATAACGGGTAAAAAATATTATTGCTCATTATTTGTTAAAAATTATTAAGTTTAAATTTAATAAAACAAGAATCTATGAAAGTTCAAGAAAAAATAAATTTTGCAATTTCAGAAAAAGGAGCGGCTTATTTAATCCTTATTGATCCAGATGAAATTAATGGTGAAAAATTAATTAGTTTTGTTCGCCATTGTGAGCAGTCTGGTGTTGATGGATTTTTAGTTGGTGGCAGTTTAATGATGACTAATGTTTTGGATGAAGTTCTTGAAACAATATCCTCTGTAAGTAAACTTCCAACAATATTATTTCCTGGAAGCGTTAGCCAAGTTTCTTCTAAAGCAGATGCAATTCTTTTTATTTCATTGGTTAGTGGTAGAAATGCCGAGCATCTTATTGGAACACATGTTATTGCAGCACCATTAATCAAAAAAAGTGGACTTGAATCAATTTCAACAGGATATATGCTAATTGAATCTGGCAAGAAAACAACTGCCGAATATATGAGCGGTAGTTCACCAATCCCAAGAAATAAGCCAGAAATTGCTACTGCAACTGCGCTTGCCGCGGAATATCTTGGAATGAGATATGTTTATCTAGAAAGTGGATCTGGGGCAGAGAAAACAGTTCCAAATGAAATGGTTAAAATGGTTTCTTCTGCACTTTCAGTTCCAGTAATTGTTGGTGGTGGAATTAGAGACAGCAAAACAGCTCGCGAAAAAGTAGAAAATGGTGCAAGCATAATAATAACTGGAAATTTCTTTGAAACGGAAACTAATTGGAATTTGGTTAAAGAATTTGCAGATGCAGTTCATATTAAATTATCTACTAAAGTTTAAACTAACCGAAATCATCCCCAATAATTTTTTCAAGTTTACTATAATTTGCTTTGTCAGCCTTAAAAGTAATTTCTACTTTATCATCAATGTATTCAATGCTTAACACGTTTGCCATTGAATGAATTTGGGAAATAATCTTTGACTGAGTTGCATTTAAAGTTATTTTTTTTTGTTTGTGATTATTTTCGTAAAACTCAATTAGCTTTTTGTTCACTTCCGAAATATTAATGCCTCGAGCTGCAGAAATTAAAATGGCATTGTCATATTTATTTCTAACATATTTAATTTTGCTTTTATCCTCCAAAGCATCAACTTTGTTGAAAAGTTTAATTTGTGCAGTTTCGGAGCATCCAAGTTCTGCTAATGTTTCATCGACGACTTTTATATGGTCTTCAAAAAATGGATGTGAAATATCAATTACATGCAAAATTAAATCGGCATCTTTTACAACATTTAGTGTTGACTTAAAAGATGCAATTAAATTGTGTGGTAATTTTCGGATAAACCCAACGGTATCGCTAAGCAAAATTTTCTTATCCTTTTCCATTTCAAATGCGCGGGTAGTTGAATCCAAAGTAGCGAATAATTTGTTCTCGGCTAAAACATCTGCTTCAGTTAGCAAATTTAAAAAAGTTGATTTTCCAGCATTTGTATATCCAACAAGGGAAGCTTTAAGAAACTCGCTTCTATTCATACTTTTGGTTTTATCTTGTTTATCAATTGCCAGCAAAATTTCCTTCAATTTTGAAATTCTGGTTCTAATCAAACGTCTATCAGTTTCAATTTGAGTCTCGCCAGGGCCTTTTGTTCCAATTCCACCATGCTGCTTTGAAAGATGGGTCCAAGCGCGAGTTAATCTTGGAAGCATATATTGTAATTGTGCAAGTTCAACTTGCGTTTTTGCTTGTTTCGTTTGAGCCCGTGAAGCAAAAATATCGAGAATTAATCCACTTCTATCAATTATCTTCCTATCAATAACTTTTTCGAGATTTCTAGCTTGGGTGGGTGATAAATCGGAATCAAAAATAACAATAACAATATCGTTTAATGTTACTAATTCTGCAAGTTCTTCGGCTTTTCCTTTTCCAACAAAAAACGTTTTATCGGGGAATGGTCTATCTTGAATTACTTTCAAAATGGTTTCAGCACCAGCAGTATCTGCCAGCATTTCTAACTCATCAAGATGTTCCTCAACAACAAACTTACTTTCATTTTGCTGTTTAATAGAAACAAGCATTGCTTTTTCCATTACAACTTCTTTGCCTTCAAACATATGTTTCCTTTAAATTTCTGCTAAATCTTTTTTACTACTTCGTGAAATATGCATCTCAAACAAGGCAACTAACAATGCTGCAATTAGAAATACCATCCACAATTCCGAGCCATAACGTGAATTTGTAATTTGTGTTTTATAAGAATCAGTCAGTTCAATGTTAATAATACTATTCAATTTTCCGCTTATTGCTTCCGTAAATAATTTTGTTGGCAATGATTCCAAGTTTGATTCGGCACTATTAAAATTAACGGCTTTTATATCCAACAATATATTATTTGAATAAAATCTATAAATTCCTAAAAGAGTTGTGTTGCTGTATGTTAAGTATTTTGAATTCTCATCGTCAATATTAATAACTTCCTCACTTCCATCTGGTAGCTCTACTTTAATGTGGTTGGATTTTCTTTTTGAAATATTTATTGACAAATCACTTCCAGCAAAGATGGCTTCTTCGTTTGAAATATTTGAAGCTAAATAGCTTACTGACCTATTTATTAACGGTGCAAAAATATTTTTGATTGGGAAATTGCTCCACTCCATATTTGGTGAAACGTTAAAAAATAGAATTTTCCCTTTATTCAATTGGTATTCACTTAGAAAAATGGAATTATCCTGAAGCGCAATAACATTTCGTCCGTTTCCATTTGTGCCAAATTTTAAGTATTTATAAAAAATAGGTGATTCAATTTCTTCACTTTTCTTTGCAAAAATACCATTAAATATTGGGTGATTAAAATCAATTTTTCCAAAAGAATTAATTGATGTTAAATTACCACTTTCTGAAAAATTCAAAACTGAAGGCATATTTAAAAAATTCAACAATATGTTTTGGTCACTAAAATTACCATTTTTCTCTGGAAAAAGAATCACACTTCCTCCATTTGAAATATAATCTTTTAATCTGGAGCGAGAATTATTCCACACTGAGCCAGCGATAATAATTGAAGTATAATCATCCAAGTTAGCGTTATTAAATTCATTTGGATTTATTGAATTTATATCCATCGAAACTTTATTACCTAATTTCATCGCAGTTTTTACAAAAAGCAGCTCATCATTTTTGTCAACAAGAAGCAACTTAATTTTATTTGGGACAATAATGTAATTATAAAAACTATTATCATGTTTTATTGCATCATCTTCCAATTTAGTTTCAATTTCAATAATGCCTGCATTATCAGGGGTTGCTTGAAATTCTGTTGCTTTAGTTTGATTCCCATTTACCGAAATGCTTTTTTGAGCTACTCGCTTTCCATTAAAATAAAGTGAATTTAAATGATTACTAATATTCTGATTTGTAAAATTTGTTGTTTCAGAAGTAATCCCAATTTCTTTGTTTACCTCAAATATTTGGTTATTAATTTTAAGATTTGTTGCTGACAAATTACTAGTAGACTCACTTGCAAAACGAAAAAGATAAAATTTGGTATTAAAAAAATTAAAAATTTTATTAAGCGAATCATTTTGCCAAAATGTACTTTTTTGAAAATCAGAGAAAATGTAAACCTCTTTATTAAGATTTTTACTTTCGCTAATTATTTGCTGTGTTTTTTTTAATGATTCACTAAAAGGGAGTGTTACAACTGAAATATTAATATTGTCAATTATTTGTGGGGTTACAAACGAATTGTTTTCTTTCTCAGAAGTTGTAATTAAATGTATATCGCTTTTGTTTTCAAAAGTAGCAATTAAATCGCTTATAATAGTTTTTGATTGATTTAAAAAAGAACCCTTTTCGTTAACAACCGACATACTAAACGAATTATCAACAATAAATACAGCAGTTGTTTTAGCACTTGAGCTAATTCCACTAATAGTTGTTGATTCCAGGGTTGGGCGGGCAAATGCTAGCACTAAAAATATAATTATCAATATTCTAATTAAAAGCAAAAGTAACTGCTTAATTTTAATTTTTCTAATTTTAGATTTCTGTAGTTCTTTTAAAAACGAAAGTGTGCTAAACTCCACTTTTTTAATTTTGCGCAAATTTAAGAAATGCAAAATTATGGGAATAGAAGCCGCTAATAATCCCAAAAGGATTGTTGGATTAAGTAAAACCATTTATTTCTTTCTAATCATAAATTCTTTTTATTTCTGAATTTTTAAAGTAATGAAGCAAAATAACGTCAAACGAAAATCCCATTTCTCCCATAACTGCAGCCCCAATTTGGCAAAGCCCAACTCCATGTCCCCAGCCGGCACCTGTTAAAACAAATTTTTGTGGAATTCCATCAACAATATTTTCTTTCTCAACCACAAAAGCTGAACTATATAAATGACTATTTGAGAGGACTTTTCTTATTTCTAGCTCTTTGCCAATTATTAAAGTTTTTTTAGTTCCTATAATTTTAAGTTTTATCAAGCGTCCAGAAAAGCCACGTTCAACTGGAATCAAATCAAGAATGCTACCAAAATCCATTTGAGATTTTCTCTTAATCAACTCAGCAATTTCAATTTGTGAATATTCAACTTTCCATCTATAAAAATCTTTTGTGGTTCGGTCATAATCAACAAGCACTTGTGAAAGAACTTTCTCATCTGTTGTGTTACAATAAGCTGGAGGGTTCTTTCTAATCCACTTTACGGCTGCTTTTTCTTTTCTTAAATCGAGATCATATTCTTCGGGAGCAAATTTATAATCAATAATTTTTTGTAAATAAGGATGAACAACTGGTTCCCAAACATTTTCGAATGATTCCGAAATTCCACCACAAGATTTAGAAAAACGTGCATCACAAATTTTATCTTGATATTTCAAAACCATTCCACGTGTGTTGGCAACTGCTTCTTGTGCATTGTGTGCATGAAATTTAGTAACTCCTTGATATCGTTGGCAATGGTCGTCGGCACATACGTCATACAAAGTATGGTCTTCTTTATCGTACCATTTTACTAATTCCTCATCTGTTTTAATTTCGGATTTGTATTGCTTATTTGAAGCAATTATATCTTTACTTTTATCCATTTGAGCTAAAAGCCAGCTTCGTGATATAATTGAGTGGGCTTTCAACAATTCATGCGAACTTGTAGCATTCATTTCGGACGAAATTACGCTTGTTAAATAAGCTTCAACGGGAATTACATTAACAGCAGTAAGCAATTCATTTTCAATTATAAACTTTAATGAACCTTGAAACCGTTGATTTTCCTTTTTCTGCCAATGAAAATCTTTTCCAATTAAAACGTTTCTTAATAGAAAAGTATCTGAATTTATATTATCAGCTTTAAAAATTGTGTTTTTTTGAATAACATAAGTTTCAGAATTAGTTGTAATTGAAATTATTCCATTTTCATATTTAGCGATATATTTTCCGCTGCATTTTACTTTATTGCACGAGCACTCAAATTCGCCATATAATTCAAATAAAATTTCATTATTGGCTATGATAGCTACATTTACATTCGGTTCTTTCATCTTATCCAATTTCTAAAGTATTTAATGTGTAAATATAAGAAATTATAAACATGAATATGTTAGAGAAGAATTATAAAATGTTGTGTTTCGTTTGTTTAAGGAGTGGTTTCTGTTTACTTTTAATTATGGAAACATATTCACAAGATTTTTTTTGTTAAACATTATGAAAATTGTTTTTATTTGGAGATGACAAACTTAGTGCTAAAGTTCTTAGTTATATTAAGTTTAATATAATACGCTTTCTGAAATTGATTTTCGCATTATATTAAAGTAATTTTGCCTATTACAATAATAATTAAAGAAATATAAGTGGCAAGCGAAAACGAAAACAAACCCAAAAGTGCAAGAACAAATATTGTTACTTCTGCTCCATCATTAAATTCTGAAGTGAAAACAGAATCATCAATAAGTAACAATCAAAAGCCATATAATAAACGTCCAAGACGAAGTTATTATAATAAAACCAAAGTTAGCAGTAAGAGATTTTCTTTTAAGAAAGTTTCAATTGTTGTTCCCCTTTATAATGAAGAAGAATCTCTTAAACCATTAGTATCGGAAATAAAAACTTCTCTTAGAAAAATTTCAATAGATTATGAAATTTTATTTATTGATGATGGAAGTACAGATGAATCTCTTAACATTATAAAAGGACTTGCAAAAACTGACCCAAAAATTAAATTTATTAGTTTCAGAAGAAATTATGGAAAATCAGCAGCTTTGCAAGTCGCATTTAAAGAAGTAACTGGAGATGCAGTTATTACAATGGATGCTGATTTACAAGATGATCCAGCCGAAATTGAAAATTTACTTGCAAAATTGGATGAAGGATTTGATTTAGTTTCTGGATGGAAAAAAGTTCGCCACGATCCATTTGTAAAAAAGCATTCTTCAAAATTCTTTAATTATATGACTCGCTTGTTTAGTGGAATAAAAATTCATGATTTTAATTGTGGATTAAAAGGATATAGAAAAGAGACAGTAAAAAATGTAGAACTCTACGGTGAATTGCATAGATATATTCCCGTTCTTGCTGGTTGGAAAGGTTTTAAAATTGCAGAAATTATTGTCCGCCATCATCCACGAAAATATGGAGTTACAAAATTTGGGATTTCCAGATTTTTCAAAGGATTTATCGATTTAATTTCCGTTACTTTTACGCTAAGATATATCAGCCGTCCAATGCATCTTTTTGGATTTATGGGCGCAATTGCATTTTTTATCGGTTTTATCATTAGCGCATACCTTTCTTATGATTGGTTTTTTATGAATCAACCATTAAGTAACAGACCATTACTTGCGCTTGGTATGTTGTTAATTGTAGTTGGTGTTCAGTTTTTCTCTGTTGGACTTTTAGGCGAGTTTATGGCTCATAATTCGCACGATGATAATGATTATTGCATTAAAGAGAAAAAGTGAATTTTACTGATACTTTAATTAAAAGTTGGAAAATATCTGTTGCTATGATTATTAAACGAGTTTCATTTGACATAAACAAAAAATTGTAATTAAATGAAAATTACTATTCTTTCCGCTGCTTATCCATTGCGTGGAGGCATTGCTCACTTCGCTAGTCTATTATATAAAGAATTAGTAAAAACGAACTCAGTGGATGTTGTCACTTTTAAAAGACAATATCCTTCATTTCTTTTCCCTGGCAAAACCCAACTGGAAACTGGCGATAATCTTGAGATAATTCCCACAAAAATTGAAATGGATTCTATTAATCCTTTCAATTGGATTAAAGTCGGTAGAAGAATAAAAAGTGATGCTCCCGATTTATTAATAATAAAACACTGGATGCCTTTCTTTGCTCCAATTTATGGAACTATTGCTAAAATTGTTAAAGCAAATAAAAGAACTAAAATTTTGACTATCTGTCATAACATTATTCCACACGAGAAAAAACCAGGCGACAAAGTTTTTACGAAATATTTTTTCAACTCAGTTGAATATTTTATAACCCTATCTAAAAGTGTTCAAGACGATTTGTTTTTACTTTATCCAAAAGCAAAACAAAAACTGCTGTTTCATCCAGTTTATTCTAATTTTGGTGAGTCTGTTTCCAAGCAAATTGCTAGAGACAAGCTCAATTTAAAAAGTGATAAAATAATGCTTTTCTTTGGATTTATTAGGGATTACAAAGGATTGGATATTTTGTTTGAAGCAATTGCTTTAATTAAAGATAAAATTGATTTTACTCTTGTTGTTGCGGGCGAGTTTTATTCTAATGAAGAAAAATATATTTCTTTAATCCAAAAATTGGAAATAGAAAATAGAGTAAAATTATTCAGTGATTTTATTCCAACTAATGAAGTAAAGTACTACTTTTCTGCGTGCGATGTTGTTGTGCTTCCTTATAAATCAGCAACCCAAAGTGGAATAGTACAAATTGCAAACAATTTTGATAAACCAATGATTTCAACAAATGTTGGCGGATTAAGTGAAGTAATTGAAAATGGAAAAACTGGATATTTAGTTGAAAAGGAAAATCCAAAACAATTAACTGACGCAATATTAAAATATTTCAACGAAAATAAAGAAGCCGAATTTGTGAATAATATCAAAAACGAAGCTGCAAAATATTCGTGGAGTGAGTTTGTAAATGGAATGATGGAATTAGTAAATGAATAATACATTGCAGCATAAAATGACATGAAAAAAGCATTAATCATTACATATTATTGGCCACCCGCTGGTGGACCTGGTGTTCAGAGAGCTTTAAAGTTTGTGAAATATCTTCCGCAATTTGGATGGGAACCAGTTGTGTTAACTGTGCAAAATCCCGATTCACCTAATGAGGATGTTTCGCTTTTAAATGATATTCCAGACGGGATAAAAGTTTACAAAACAAAATCACTTGAACCTTTTGAACTATACAAAAAATTTACTGGAAAAAAGTCTGATTCAAAAATTCCCAATGATATTATACTTAACAAAAAGAATGTTTCATTTAAAGATAAAATTGCTCAGTGGGTTAGGCTTAATATTTTTATTCCAGACGCAAAAATTGGATGGAAACACTTTGCTGTAAAAAAAGGAATAGAAATAATTAAGAAAGAAAATATTGATATAATATTTACTACTTCGCCTCCACAGACTGTTTCACTTATTGGAAAAAAACTATCAAAACAAACTGGAGTAAAGTGGGTTGCTGATTTTCGTGACCCTTGGATGGAAATAGTTTATTACCAAAATGTTAAAAGAAGCTGGCTTACAACTAAAATTGATTATATGCTTGAAAAGAAAGTATTTACAAGCGCAAATGCTATTGTAACAATTAGTAATGATATGATTCGCATGTTTAAGGAGAAAGCAAGTAATCAAAAGTTCTATTTAATTCCTAATGGTTTTGATAATACCGATTTTACTCAAAACATTGATAATAAAAATGAAAATTTCACAATAGCATATACTGGCTCAATTTCGAAAGACAGAGTGCCACACGTATTATTTTCAGCCTTAAATAAATTGATTAAAGTTGATGGAATTACAAATCTACGTTTCAATTTTGCTGGTAAGTACTGTCCAGAATTTGAAGAAGAAATTAAAAAGTATAATCTAGAAAGCATTTCGGATTTAAGAGGATTTGTTCCTCACAAAGAATCCACTCAAATTTTACAAAATGCAGATGTTCTTTTGCTTGTAGTTGATAATGTAAAAAACAACAAGGGATTTTTAACAGGAAAACTTTTTGAATATATGGGAACTAAAAAGCCAACGTTTGCAATTGGTCCCGTTGATGGTGATGCGCATAGCTTTCTTAAAGATTCCAATTCTGGCGCTATGGTTGGTTATACTGATGATGATGGAGCATATAAATTATTAAAAGAAATGTACAATAACTGGAAAGAAGGAAACAACATTTACACTTTTGATGTTCAACAATTTTCCAGACAAAATTTAACAAAGAAACTTGCAGAAGTTTTTGCGGAAACATTAAAATAGAATAAGATTAGGATGAAGAGTAAGATTAAGAAAAGAAGCATTCTTTCGTCTTACATCTCAAATCTTGTATCTAAAAATCTAAATTGAAAATTAAATAGGAGTAGGATTAAGAATTTCCCGTAGGGATGCCGCTGGCAAAGAGTTTGATTAAAAAGCAATACTTCTTTAGTCTCACATCTCAATTCTTGTATCTAAAAAACAAAATGAAAATAGTATCAATAATTGGTGCCCGTCCGCAATTTATTAAAGCAGCTGTATTTGACAAAGCCATTAAAAAAAGAGGTGGATTTCACAACATTTTAGTTCATACTGGTCAGCATTATGATGAAAACATGTCTAAAATATTTTTTGATGAACTTGAAATTCCACGTCCAGACTATAATTTAGAGGTTGGTTCCGGAATGCACGGAGCTCAAACAGCAGCCATGCTTGAAAAAATAGAGCAAATTTTGGTTAAAGAAAAACCCGATTGGGTTCTTGTTTATGGTGATACAAATTCTACTATTGCTGGTTCATTAGCAGCAACCAAATTGCATATAAAAATTGCTCACGTTGAAGCTGGATTAAGAAGCTTCAATAAGCTGATGCCAGAAGAAATTAATAGAATTGTTACTGATAGAATTTCTGATTTGTTGCTTGTTCCATCCAAAAATGCTATGGAATTGCTGGCGAAAGAAAATCTTTCCGATAATGCAATTTTTACTGGCGATGTAATGTTCGATTCAATTCTATTTTATCAAAAAATGGCGGAAGAAAAATTTTCATTGAAAAATATCACAAATGAAAAAGAGTATTATCTCGCAACGGTTCATCGTGCCGAAAACACTGACGATAGATTACGACTCCAAAATATATTTACAGCTTTTTCGGAAATGGATAAACCAGTTATTTTGCCGCTTCATCCACGCACAAAATCTAAATTGGATGGAATTAAATTTAATGATAATATTAAAATCATAAATCCAGTAAGTTATCTTGAAATGATACTTCTATTAAAAAATTGTTCCAAAGTTCTTACCGATAGCGGTGGTTTGCAGAAAGAAGCCTACTTTATGAAAAAACCTTGCATCACATTAAGGGATGAAACAGAGTGGATAGAAACCTTAAATGGGAATTGGAATTTTATTGTTGGAACAGATCCAGAGCTGATTTTAGAAAAAGTTAAAGTAAATAATTTTGATGAACAAAAAGAATATTATGGAAACGGCAACGCTGGCAATAATATTGTTGATGCATTACTTAACTACAAGTAACTAATTTGATATATTCATATATTAATAATTTTAATTAAATGACGTAAACTATGAACAAAGTAAAAAAACAAAAAGAAGTTATTGGAAAAACAAAATTTAATATTTTGGATTTACTTCCAAGCAAATACAAAAACCTAATTGGCGCATTGATAATATTACTTCCACTTCTATACTATTTTGGTGGTTGGATTGTAAATGGATTGCAACCAATTGGAAACGATTCGCTTGGCTCAATTGGACAAACGCATCGTTGGGTTGAGTGGAGCAAAGAAAATGGCGAACAGGTGTTGTGGAATCCGTCTATTTTTGGCGGTGAGCCAATCTACTCTAGAATTACACCAGAAATAATTCATGTAGATTCTGCTTTAAATTATGTTTCTAAAATTTCTTATTGGGCATTCCTTTATCTTTTTCTTGGAGGATTAGGTTTGTTCTTTCTACTTCGTTATAAAAATATTCCTTGGTATTCTGCTGTAATTGTCGCAGTGGTTTTTACACTTTTACCTGACTGGCAAGCACAAATTGGAGAAGGGCACAATTCCAAACTTCGAGCAATAATGACTCTCCCTTGGTTGATCTTAAGTTTTAGTTATTTGTTTGAAAAAAAGAGTTGGCTCAGTGCTGGACTTTTTGCACTCGCTTTTTCATGGTTGGTTAGAACACATCACTTCCAAATTGTTTTTTATGGTGTGTTAATACTATTTATAATATTTATTTATCCAACCATTAAATTAATTATTGATAAAAAGTTTGGTGATATATTTTCACTTTTCACAAAATTTGCAGTCGCATTATTATTAACATTTATGATTGCTGCACAACCTCTATTTACAACCAATGAATACGCAGCACATTCAACACGTGGTGGAAATCCAGTAAAACTGGGAGCCGAAGCAGTATCAGCAACACAAGGTGGCGGAGTTAGTTTTGAATACGCAACTCAATGGTCGTTTGCTCCAAAAGAAATAATGAGCTTTTTTATTCCACGTTTTAATGGTGGATTGCAAGGCGAAATATACGATGGTGATAAATTCAACCAAGTAAAAGGCCAACGTGTGCCTGGTTATTGGGGAGAAAAACCATTTAATGGAAATTATGCATCAATGGGAATGATTTTGTTTTTGTTTGCTCTCCTTGGCGTTTATTATTATAGAAAAGATAAATTTGTAATCGGTGTTGCATCATTTGTGTTGCTCTCACTTTTGCTCAGTTTTGGAAGGCATTTGCCAGAGCTGTATAAACTCTTCTTTTACTATGTGCCATACTTTTCAAAATTCCGCGCACCTTCAATGATTTTAAATATTACATTTATTGCAACTTTAATTCTTGCTGGATATGGTTTAAAAGGAATTGTTGAACTTTATAAGCCAAAAGATTTGAAATTTATTGCAGGAATTTTTGGTGGTGGAATTGTTTTGACTTTGGGCATTTTGTTAATGAGCAGCTCATTTGCTTATACAATGCCTTCTGAAATTGGAAGATATGACGCAAACACATTCAATATAATTAAAGAAATTCGTCAAGAGTTTTTAGTTGCAGATACACAAAAGCTGCTTATATTTTTAGTAATTGCATCCGCAGTTTTATTCGCATTTCTTTTCAAAAAAATTAAATTGGAAATGTTTATTGTTTTATTATTAATTGTTTCAACTGCTGAAATATTTACTATTTCTAATCGTGCCCATAAAATAATTAATTTAGATAATATAGAGCAGCTTGAAAAGACAGTATTCAAAGAAACTCCAATTACCAAAATACTAGCAAGTGCGGACGATAATTATAGAGCAATAGTTTTGGGCAATAATTTTACAAGTAATGACTATGCGTATTTTTATCCTTTAATAAGTGGTTATAGTGCAATAAAGCTGCAAGTTATCCAGGATATAATTGCAAACAATCTTTATAATGCTAATACTCAAGATAGAATTAACTGGAATGTTATAAACATGTTGGGCGGAAAGTATATTATTTCATCATCACAAATTCCTGGTGATTCACTTAAAACAATTGCTGTGGATAATGAGAAAAAAGAAATACTTTATTATAATCCAAATGCTTTTGAGAAAGCTTGGTTCGTTAAAGAACTTAAAGCCTTGCCAACAAAGGAAGATGTAGTTCTCGAGATGAATAAATTAGAATTTGACCCAGCAAATGAAGCATTATTAGTTGGAATTGGTGAAACTAAAGTGTTTACTGGTGAAGGGGAAATTGAAATTATTTCGAAATCTCCAAACAAAATTGAGCTTAATGTAAATTCAGATTCAACTCAGTTTTTAGTTTTATCAGAAGTCTATTATTCCGATGGATGGAAAGCAACATTGGATGAAAAGGAAATTCCAATTCAAAAAACAAACCACATCCTTCGTGGAGTTGAAGTGGAAGCTGGAAATCATAAATTAGTTTTTGAATTTAGTCCAGCCACATACAACGCAAGTGTAACAGCCGTTTGGATTGGTGATATTTTAACATGGTTGCTGATTTTGGGTGGCGGATATTTGGTTTACAGAAAAAGGGAACTTGCATAAATGCGTATAGGAATGATTTTAGACAATGAGTTTACTGGCGATCTTCGTGTGGAAAATGAAGTTACAACTTTGCAGAACGCAGGTCACCAAGTATTTGTGTTATGTTTAAACTATGGAAAAAAGAAAGCTGAAGAAAAATTTAACGATGCACAAATTGTTAGAATTCCAATGTCTCTTTTCGTAAAGAAGAAATTGAAAGGATTGAATAATACAATATTTAATTTATATCCTGTGTTTTGGTCATTGCAAATAAAATATTTCATTAGCCAATACAAAATAGAATGTCTTCATGTGCACGATTTATGGATGTTGGAAAGTGCTTATAAAGCAAATAAATCGTTTAATTTGCCCGTCATTTCAGACCTTCATGAAAATTTTGTTCACGCATTAAATCATTATAAATATGCTAATACTTTTCCAGGCAATTTCCTTATTTCAAAAGAAAGATGGAAAAAGAGTGAGATAGAATGGACAAAAAAAGCAACTCATATTATTACTGTTATTGAAGAAGCAGTTGAAAGATATAAATCACTTGGAATAGACGAAGATAAAATTTCTGTAGTTGCAAACTATGTAAATCTTGATAGCTTTCTTTCCTCACTAATTGACGAGAGTTTGGTTAATAGATTCAAAGATAAATTTACATTAACGTATGTTGGTGGTTTCGATTCACACAGAGGTCTCGAAAGTGCAATAAAATCAGTCCCCCAACTAATAAAAACAATTCCAAATTTTCTATTAATCCTTGTTGGAACTGGTAGCAATTATAAGGACTTAGTTGAATTAGCAAAATCATTGAATGTAAGTGACTATATATCATTTGAAGGCTGGCAGCCAAACGAAAAATTATCATCATATATTAAAGCGAGTAATTTGTGCTTAATTCCACACTTAAAAACCGTTCACACGGATAATACAATTCCACATAAATTATTTCAGTACATGATTTTTGAGAAGCCAGTTATTGCCACAAACTGCAACCCAATAGAAAGGATTATTAATGAAACTGGTGCGGGAATTATATATGAATCCAATAATGAAAAAGATTTAGCTGAAAAAGTAATTGGCTTATTCAAAAATCTTGATTTGCAAAACGAAATGGGCAGACTTGGAAAACAAGCAGTGTTGGAAAAATATAATTGGGATGAAACAAGCAAGAAATTGACACTATTATATGAAAAAGTTGATTTTAAAAAATCTCAAAACAAATAACTAATCTATACTTTATGAACTATAAATTTACATTTGTCGTGTTACATTATGTTACCATTGAAGATACCATTGAATGCGTTAATTCAATTTTAAATAATATAGATTATGATAATTATCATATTATAATTGTTGATAATGGGTCCCCTAATAAATCGGGGGAATTGGTTATTGAAAAGTTCCAAAATAATCCAAAGATAAAGATAATTCTTAGCGAAAAAAATTTGGGATTTGCACAAGGAAACAATCTTGGATTCAAATTTGCAAAATATGAACTTAATTCTGATTTTATTAGTTTGATAAACAACGATACAATTATTGAACAAAAGGATTTTGTAAAACGAATTATTAATGAATATGAAAATAAAAAATTTCACATTTTGGGTCCTGATATACTTTCAACTAAAGACGGAATTCATCAAAATCCAAGAAAATTAACATTACAAAATGAAATTGAATTAAGATGGCTTATCAAAGTCTATTATGTAAAATTATTTCTCAACTACTTTCTCCTTGACGATATTATTGAGAAAACGAAGAAAAAAATTTTTACAAAAACATGGATTAAAACTGGTGAGGATTACACACCGCCGTGGGAAGAAAAGAGAGAAAATGTAAAATTACATGGTAGTGCCCTCGTTTTTAGTCGTGATTATATTGAATTATACGAGGGACTTTATCCAAAAACATTTATGCACTCAGAAGAAGCAATAATATATTTTATAGTTAAAAGAGATAAATTAAGAACCGTTTACTCGCCAGAAATAAAAATATTACATAAAGAAGATTCTTCAACTGAAGCAATTTATAATAAAGGCTTTAGAAAAAGAAGATTTTATTATAAGAATTTTATTAAATCGGGCAAGGCATTTTTAGAACTAATTGAAGAAACGAAACAAAATGGAAAATAAATTATTTAAATGTAGAATTTGCAATAATATTGAAGGGAACAACATATTTACAACCCGTGAAATGATGTTTGGCACAAAAGAAGAGTTTGATTATTTTGAGTGTGCAAAATGCAAATGTGTTCAGATTACAGAAATTCCAGAAAACCTTGAAAAATATTATCCAAGTGAATACAATTCCTTTGACCAAATAAAAAAAACAAAAGACAATTTTATAAAGCGGTATTTAAAAAAGACTAAATCAAAGCATTATTTAAAGGATAATAAAAATCCGTTAGGAAAATATCTTTTTAAAAAATATGGACCTTCTTTTTTGTTAAAAATTAAACCGACAAATATCGATTTCAATTCATCTATTTTAGATGTAGGGTCTGGTGCTGGATTACGTTTAATTAGTTTAGCAAGAGATGGTTTTAATAATATTACTGGGATTGATCCATTTATTGAAAAAGACATTTTTTATAATAATGGTGTAAAAATATTTAAAAAGGATATATATAGTTTTAACGGTTCATTTGATATGGTTATGCTAAATCATGCTTTTGAGCACATGCCTAATCCAGATAAGGTTTTAGCAGAAATTTATAGAATACTAAAACCTGGTGCAATTGCATTAATCAGAATTCCAATTGCAGATTCTTATTCTTGGAAAAAATATGGAATAAATTGGGTTGCTCTTGATCCACCAAGGCATTTACATTTGCTAACACCAAAAAGTATGCAAATATTAGCAAAAAAAACTGGATTTGAGGTAGTAGAAATTTTATACGATTCTGATTACTATCAATTTTGGGGAAGTGAGCAATATGCTGCTGATATTCCGATGAGAAGTGATAAATCATTTTATGAAAACCCTAGTAACTCAATTTTTAGTATGCAACAAATTAAAGATTTTAAAATGAAAGCTATTGAATTGAATGAAAAAGGTGAAGGCGATGCTGCATGTTTTTATCTAAAGAAAATTGTAGAAAATTAAATAAAATGACTCTTAAAAACAAAATAGAATTTTCAATTATTAATTTAGATACCTGGATAACCCAAAATGGATTTTCTGGTTTTGATCCATATGATGTTAAATCAATTCATCTTATCCGTAAAATAACAGAATACGGAAATAAAAATTTCCTTTTTGAAATATTTAGAGAAATTATCTTTGAACTATTTTTAATGTTCCCAAATCTTAGCAGGAAATTACTAAATGTAAAACCTCAAATTAATCCAAAAGCAATAGGACTTCTTGCAAAAAGTTATATTGATATTTACCAAGTATTTAATGATGAAAAATATTTAAAGAAAGCATACGAGTGTATTAATTGGCTCGACGAGAACTATTCAAAAGATTATCCTGGCAAAGGTTGGGGTTATCCATTTGCTTGGCAAGCAAAAGAAGAAATTCCAGCAAATACACCAAATGGAATTGTTACAACTGCAGTTGCTGACGCTTATTGGAGTATGTATAAGTTAACAAATGAATCAAAATATTTACAAGTTTGTTCTGAAATATGTGTTTTTTTAATAGATTTACCAAAAGACAAAATTGATGAAGCGCAAATATGTTTTTCATACACTCCTATATTTGTTAATCATGTTCATAATCTCAATCTTTTTGTAGCAGAATTTTTAATTAAAGTTGGACAAGAAGTAGATAATTCTACTTGGGTTGAAACAGGAATAAAAGCAACAAATTACACAGCTTCAAATCAAATGAATGATGGTGCTTTTGATTATAATGGTCCACCTGAAAAACCACAAAATTTTGTTGATAACTATCATACAGCTTTTGTTTTAAGGCAATTATATTCAATTTGGCAATTGACAAAAGATGAAAAATATTTTAATATCCTCGAAAAAGGATATAATTATTACATAAATAATTTTTTTGAAAATGATAGAATTCCTAAGTTTACTAAAACTAGAAAATATAGAATTGACATTCACTCAAGTGCAGAAAGCATAAATTGTTTGTGCGAATTATCGCCACATTTTCCAAAAGGAATTGAAATTGCTAAAAATGTAGCTACGTGGACGATTGAAAACTTACAGGACAAAAAAGGGTTTTTCTATCATGGAATTTTTAAAAGTAGATTTATTGGTGTACCATTTAAATCTAAAATTGCCTACATTCGTTGGGGAGAAGCTTGGATGTTAAAAGGGTTGAGTAATTTATTAAAGACAATTAAATATGTTTAATCTTATTAAAAAGACAGTTAAAAACTCTGTCATTTATGGCGCTGGAACTCTATCTTCCAAATTGATTGGATTTGTTTTGCTTCCATTATATACATCATATCTATCAACATCTGAGTATGGAACTTTAGCTGTAGTTGAAATAACCGCCACACTTTTGGCTGCTGTAGTTAGCCTAAAAATTAATGCTGGTTTTTTTAGATGGTATTGGGATAAAAATTTTTTACACAAACAAAAATCCATTTTTTTTACAAGCATTGTTTTACTCATTCTAGTAAGCACAATATTATTTCTTCCTGTAATCTTTTTCGATAAGAGTATTTCTCAATTATTATTTCAAACGAGTAAGTATTCATACTTAATTATCTTAATGCTGCTTTCAACTATGTTGCAAGTTATTATTCAGTTAGTCCTTTATTTAATCCAATTACAAGAAAAAGCTACTTTTTACTCAGTATTAAGTGTAGTTAAACTATTGGTTGCTTTAAGTTTTACAGTAATTTTTATTACCCAATATGGAAAAGGCATAAATGGTATTTATGAAGCATTAATAATTAGCCAAATAGTATTTTTGCTTCTTACACTAAAATTTGTTTTTTCAAATATGAAAGCCAAATTTGAGTTGGACATAATAATAGAAATGCTAAAATACAGCGTTCCTTTAATTCTGGCTGAAATATCTGGAATATTACTTACAGTTTCAGATAGGTATATGCTAAATTTTATGTCATCCACTTCAGAAGTTGGTGTTTATTCTTTGGGCTTTAAAGTTTCTAATACAATCAGAGTTTTTATTTATTCATCGGTTATGATGGCAGTTGCGCCACTTATTTATCAATATATCGATAAACCAAATAATAAGCGGTTTTATTCAAAAATTATGACATATTTTGCATTAGGCTCAATGATTTTTGTTCTGTTTTTTTCACTATTTAGTCAAGAATTAGTTGAATTACTTGCCCAAAACAAAGAGTTTTGGGGAGCAAGTGAGGTTATTCCAATTTTGTCTTTTTCAATCTTTTTTGGAATCTTAAAAGATTCGTCATTAACCGGACTAAATATCACTAAGAAGAGTAGGATTATTGCAGGTGTTGTTCTTTTAATAAGTATGTTAAATATTCTTTTAAATTATCTATTTATCCCAATCTGGGGAACTACAGGGGCTGCAATTGCAACATTAATATCGTCGTTTGTTTCTTTTGTTGTTTTTTATCATTTTGCTCAAAAAAGCTATTTGATACCTTACGAAATCAGAAAAGTAATACTCGTTTTATTAACTGGTATATTTTTGTTTTATTTATCAACGTTAAGTAATAATTTTTCGTTTTCACTAAAAGTAATTATCAAATTAGTTTTGTTTTTGTTTTACCCAATTCTTTTGTATAAGTTTAACTTTTTTGAAGAAGTTGAAATTATTAGTTTAAAGAGAGGTTTTCATGATTTTATTATTTTAGTAAAAGGTAAAAAATAGTTTTCAAAATTTAATTCATAATTATAAATCGTATTTTGTTTAATTCATTAAAACCGTATTTTAAGTTTTAAGATAACGGAATTATAATAAGGTAAATCAATGAAAAAGTTATATGTTTTCAATCTAATAATAATATCAATTTTGCTATTCTTTTCTTGTTCAAACGAAAAAAATACAATCACCGACATAATCCCAAACATCAACCTCGAATTTAAAACTGAAAAAATAATTGTTATAAGCGATTTGTTTTATAGCGAAAATTATAAGCTTGTTTTTTTGCAAAATCCATTTGTAGATGTAAAGCAAACAAAAGATTCCAGCTCTATAATATTACAATCTAAAAACGATTTTGTAGGAATGACACTTATTGACTTTACGCTTGATGATAACGTGTACAGCATTCCAGTAACAATTCATAAAAATGCTTCTTATAAATTCCAATTTAAACCAGATAGAAAATATAGCGAGCTTTATTTGTTTGGCAGCTTCAATGGTTGGAATAGAAAAGATATTGCAATGACTGATGAAAATGGAGATGGAACTTTTGAAGCTGAAGTAACATTAGAGCCTGGAGTTTATGCCTACAAATTTTTTGGTGATGGCGAAGAAATAGTCGATCCAGTTAATCCAAATAAAACTCCTAATGGATTTGGAAGTTTTAATTCACTAAGAACAATTGAAGAAGCTAAAACTGAAAAAATATTTTTACATGTTGGAAATAATAAGAATAAAATTTTCTCATTTGTAATTGAAGGGATTGATTTTTCTAAAAATATAACACAGAAAAACATAATTACTTTGTTGAATAATAATCAAATTAATGAAGGTTCAATTGCAATTGAAAAGAATAAAATTATTGTTGATTTAGCAGATTATGAATTTGGAGAAAGGGATTTACTCCGCCTTGCAGTTACAAAAGAAGGTAGAACTACAAATTTTCAGAATGTTTTTCTTGCAAATGGAAATCCCATTAGTAATTCATCCAAATTTGATTGGCACGATGGTATTATTTATTCGCTAATGATTGATAGATTTAGCGATGGGGATACTTCAATAAATAATCCCGTAATACACGATTCCCTTTCTAGTAAAGCAAATTACATGGGCGGTGATTTACAAGGAGTAATCAATAAGCTAAATGACAGCTATTTTGATAGTCTCGGAATTAATACAATCTGGATTTCACCTGTTTATGATAATCCAAATATTGCTTTCCGCGAATATCCTGAACCACACAGATGGTACTCAGGCTACCACGGATACTGGCCAATAAGTAACACAATAATTGAAGAAAAATTTGGAAATATGAATAAACTAAAGGAGCTAGTTAATATTGCGCACAAACATAATATTAAAATTCTTTTGGATTTTGTATCGAATCATGTTCACAAAGATCATCCATATTACCAAAAACATAAAAATTGGTTTGGTCAATTGGATTTGCCAGATGGAAGAAAAAATATCCGCTTCTGGGATGAATTCCGTTTAACAACTTGGTTTGAACCTTATCTTCCTTCATTCGATTATCTTGGCTCAAAAGAAGTTTTGGATTCAGTTACTGAAAATGCCATTTGGTGGTTAAAAGAAACAGGCGCTGATGGATTTAGACACGACGCGGTTAAACATGTTCCAAACAAGTTTTGGAGAGAGCTAACAAAAAAATTGAAACGAGAAATTGAAATACCGCGCAATACAAAAGTTTATCAAGTTGGTGAAACTTTTGGAAGTTACGATTTAATAAGTTCGTATGTAAATAACGGACAACTTTCAGCGCAGTTTAATTTTAACCTTTATGATGTTGCACTTCCAACATTTATTAATAGCGATATGTCATTTAGCGGTTTGGATAAAGAGATGCAGAAAACATTTTCAGTTTATGGAGCTTTGCATTTAATGAGCAACATTATGGATAGTCATGATAAAAACAGATTTATGTCTTTTGCCGATGGTGATTTGAACGTTAGTCAATGGTCTGCAACAGAAGAAGGTTGGAACAATCCACCCAAAGTTGAAAATCCAAATAATTATAAAAAACTCACTTTGTACATGGCTTATATGAATACAATTCCAGGATTACCAGTAATTTATTATGGAAGTGAATTTGGAATGACTGGGGCATCTGACCCTGATAACAGAAGAATGATGCGATTTGAAGAAGAACTTACGGAATTTGAAAAAAGCACAATGAGCGATGTTTCCAAAATTATAAAGTTGCGAAACAAAAATACAGCATTGCGTTACGGAGATTTTTACAAACTAATTGCTGACGAAAATGTTTATGCTTACGTTCGTTCTGATTATAACCAAAGAGTTTTAATTATATTAAATAAAAGCGATAAGCAAGAATCAAGAACTATAGTTTTCCCAGAATTTTATAAATCAAATAAATTAATTAGTTTAATTGATGGAAGGGAAATTGAGATAAATTCAAATTCTGTGAACTTTGTTATAGATGGAATGAATTTTAATATATATAAAATTAATTAGGTTTTGAGCCTAAAGTTAAAAGATAAAAATTAAAAGGAGACATAATGGCAGATCAATTAGTGTTGGAAAAACAGAAGCAGGCGATTGAAATTTTGAATGAAAAAAATATTGATATGTGGCTTACTTTTGTTAGAGAAACCGGGAACTTAAAAGACCCGATGATGGATATGATTGTGGGTACTGGGGCGACTTGGCATTCTGCCTTTATTATCACAAAAACTGGCGAAACTATTGCAATCATTGGCTCGCTTGAAGAAGCAAATATGAAAACAGTTGGAACTTTCAAAACAATAATTCCTTACTTAAAATCTATTAGAGAAGATTTAGTTAAAACAATTGAAGAGCTTAATCCAAAAAATATTGCAATAAATTACTCGCGAAACTCTAGTTTAGCAGATGGATTAACTTACGGGGTTTTTCTCGAATTAGTAGATTTGCTTAAAGATACACCTTATGTAGATAGATTTGTTTCCTCAGAAGGAATTGTTGCAGCTTTGAGAGGAAGAAAATCGGAAGCAGAAGTTGGTTACATTAAAGAGGCAATAAAGGAAACTCTTATTATTTTTGACCAAGTAACCAATTTTATTGAACCTGGCAAATCTGAAAAAGATGTTGCTGAATTTGTAAAAGGAATTTGTAAAGAAAAAGGGTTTGATTTAGCTTGGGACGAAGAGCACTGTCCAGCTGTATTTTCTGGTCCCGATACTGCGGGCGCTCACTCTGGTCCAACAAATAACAAGATTCAACGAGGTCATGTTATAAACATGGATTTTGGAATTAAACTAAATGGATATTGTTCCGATTTACAGCGTACTTGGTATGTACTTAAAGAAAACGAAACAGAACCACCAGCTGAAGTAATTCGTGGATTTAATGTAATTGTTGATTCCATTCAAAAATCATTTGATGCAATCAAGCCAGGCAAAAAAGGGTGGGAAATTGATGAAATTGCTCGCAGTTTTATAGTTGAAAATGGATATGAAGAATATCCACACGGACTTGGACATCAAGTTGGTCGCGTAGCTCACGATGGTGGTGCATTGCTTGGCCCAAGATGGGAACGTTATGGAAATATTCCTTATCTCGAAATTGAAAAAAATAACATATTTACTATAGAACCACGGCTACCAATTAAAAATTATGGAATTGCAACAATAGAGGAAATAATTGTAGTTCACGAAGATGGAGCAGAATTTTTATCAAAACCACAGAAAGAGATTTATATAGTAAAAAAATAGTATATTAAAAGGAAAAAACAACTAATGTTTGGTTTTGGATATTTAGTTCTAAAAATTTAACTTGAAGCATTTAAGGAAAAATTATTATTTTAAACTATGTTTAATAACCATTTACGTAATATTTTAATTCAATAATTAACAAAATTAAAAGGTGAATAAAATGGCAAAAGGAAAAGAAGTTCAAAAGGCAGTAAAAAAAGTTGCAACTAAATCATTAAAAGAAAAAAGAGCAGAAAAAGAAGCCAAACGAAAGGAAAAAGGCAAATAGAGTAAATAAAATTAGTTTTATTAGCCGCCATGTTTCCAAAACATAGGCGGTTTTTTTATAAGTTTAATTAGTATTTGCTCTTGTAGGCGACGAAAATATTAGTTCTCATTAAAGCATTTTTTTAACTAACTTTTTTTGATAATAATTCGATAATAAAATGTCACACAATAAAATTATTTGGATTTATGATGAAAAAGTTATTTTTGCTTTTGTTTTTTGTTTCAATTTTAAGTTTTGCACAAGCACCTCAAAATTCGCTGCTTAAAAACTTTAAGTCGTTTGAAACCCCACGGACAAATAACCGACCAGGTACTGTTTATCGAATTAATCAAGATGGAGTACAATTTATTGTTCAAGATATTCCTCAAATAAAATCGGATATTAGTAATGACGGAACACTAATTGGTCAAATGACATTTTCCAAAGATGAGCTTTTAACAATGCTAAATATAAATTTTAATACAGAATTTGTTACCGTTGAAGTAGAAATAAAGGATGCAGAAAGGGAGTTTACTGAACAAGCAAATGTAGATTTAGTCCTATGGGAAAATGACATTGCAAAACAAATTATGCGAGATGAAAAAAGCACTTATTATTTAATTCGTGAAACAGTTGCAAGCCAAAACATTAGTTTTAGATTTGATAAAAATTCATATTTATTGATCACAACAGGGAAATCTAATTTAAAAGAGAAAACGGGAGAAGGTATTGATTTTATATATGAATTAACCAAAAAATTTAACGAACCAAAACGATTATTTTATCTTGAAGAAAAACTAGAAATAAAATAAGGTAGTTTTATTTCTGTTTTTTAGAAAACAGCCATTCACGAACAAGCCAGTTATCGTATGATTCTTTCCAAATAACATGACCTTTGTTTTTATATTCCGTGTAAATATGCTGTGAATTAATTATTCTATTAGTCATTATCTCATTGTCCAAAAAATCTTTGTTATTTGGGTCAGAAATTAAAAGAACATCATTCCCACAATTAGAAATAGCTTTTATCATTTTTCTAGAGCCTTCCACTGGAACGGCAGCATCAATATCACCATGGAAAGCCCAAATTGGAACGTTTTTAATTTGGCAAGCCATTTGCGGATCGGCGGCACCGCTCATAATTATTGCAGCAGCAAAACGATTTGGATTATTCATCAGCAGGTACCAAGAACCTAATCCACCCATTGATAAGCCTGTAATATAAATTCTGTTTTTATCTATTGGATACTTTGAAACGATAGAATCTATTAGATTGCTAACGGTAGCTAATTCGTTGCTAATCGGAGTTTGAGCAAAATCATATTTATCTTGAGTCCAATCAGTATCCACCCATCTATTTTCCATAGAGCATTGAGGTGCAATTACAAAACAAGGGTGTTCTTTTTGATTTGCAGAATCGACCCAAACAGTTGATAAACGGTGAAATTCAATTTGTTTTTGATTGTCACTTCCTCGCTCACCAGATCCGTGTAGAGCTATAATTAAAGGAAGTTTTTCATTTTCTTGGTATTGAGGAATAAACATCCTATAAGGAATTGTCGTTGAATCTAAAGTGTGTGAATAATTTTCAAATTTATTCATTAATTCAATTTCTTGAGCAGCAATCATTTTAGTTCCAATAAATAAAAAGACAAAAACCAGAATGTTTCTCATTTTAATTCCTTAACATAATTATAACAAATTACTTGCAAGTTCAGCCAATTCAGAACGCTCACCTTTTTCTAGATTTATATGTGCATATAGTTTTTGTCCCTTAAAATGGTCAATTAAATAAGATAAACCATTAGATTGGGAATCTAAATAAGGATGGTCAATTTGGTAAATATCACCAGTTAGTACAATTTTTGAGCCTTCACCAACTCTTGTTATAATTGTTTTTATTTCGTGTGGAGTTAAATTTTGTGCTTCATCCACAATAAAATAAATGCGTTGCAAACTTCTTCCACGTATGTAACTTAGAGGTTCAACTACAAGTTTTTCATCTTTTATCATATTTGCAATAGCTACATAGTTAGGATCAGTTTCAGAATATTGGTCTTGAATAACTTTTAAGTTGTCCCAAAGTGGTTGCATGTATGGTCCAATTTTACTGTCAACATCACCAGGTAAAAATCCAATATCCTTGTTGCTTAATGGCACAATTGGGCGAGCTACAAATATTTGGCGATACTTTTTACGAACATGCATTGCACAAGCTAATGCTATCAATGTTTTTCCAGTTCCTGCTTTTCCAGTAAGTGAAACAAGAGGAATATTAGGATTTATCAATGCATCGGTTGCAAAAGTCTGTTCGGAGTTTCGTGGTTTAATACCAGAGACTGGATTTTTATCAATTCTATGAAAATTTTGTAACTCACTATCAAGATAAGCCAGTACTGAACGGTTTGTATTCCTTATTATAAAATATTTATTAGGAACGAATTCACAATCGGTTTTTTCTTTAATTTCATTGGTGTTAACACTAAATGGAGCATCATAAAATTTTTTTATTATTTCATCATCAAAATCTTCCAAAATTTCTTTTCCGCTATAAAGCTCGTCAATGCTACTTATTTTGTCTGTTGTGTAATCTTCAGCAAGAATGCCAAGCGCTTTGGCTTTCATTCTCAAATTAACATCTTTTGTTACGAGTATGTTTTTACGTTTTTCCGAGCTGCTTTTTTCAAGTTCAAAAGCACAACTTAAAATTCTATGGTCGGGAGTATCCTCTCTAAATGCATCTTTAATTTCTTTACACATTCCGTTTGTAATTACAATCCTGACTTTACCTTTTCCTTTTCCAAGTGAAATTCCGCCATTAAAAAGATCCTTGCCTGTTAAGGAATCAAGAGTTCTTGCAAATTGACGAGCGTTAATGTTAATTACTTGTGTTCCTCTTTTGAAGTAATCAATTTCTTCAATTACTGTAATTGGAATTACAACATTATTCTCTTCAAATTGGTTTATTGAGTTTGGATCGTGGAGTATAACGTTTGTATCAAGAACGAAAGTTTTTGGGTTTTTTTTTGCCATTTGTGTTCACTTAATGTTTTGAATAATATTTAAACAATAAATAATTATAATATCTAATTTAATCAAGTTAATTCTATTATGTTTTTATTAAATATTTATAATTATTTTAAAGCAATTCAATTACAAAATTTAACTAAGGTGTAAGAATGGCAATTGAAACCATCAATCCAAATACTAACAAATTAGTAAAATCATTTGAAAAGACGAGTGATGAAAAAATTAAAAGTATAATTTTAAATTCCGAAAAAGCATATCAACAATGGAAACAAACAACATTCCAACTAAGAAGTAAATTGTTATTTAAAACGGCTGACGTTCTAAGAAACAACAAAAATAAGTATGCTGAAATTATGACTTTAGAAATGGGAAAACCAATTTCACAAGCATTTGCAGAAGTTGAAAAGTGTGCGTGGGTTTGCGAATATTATGCCGATAATGCCGAAAAAATTTTACAAAAAGAATTTATAAAAACAGATGCTTCCGAAAGTTTTGTTCAATTTGACCCAATTGGAATTGTGCTTGCGGTTATGCCTTGGAATTTCCCGTTTTGGCAAGTATTTCGTTTTGCTGCGCCAGCATTGATGGCGGGCAATGTTTGTCTGCTAAAACACGCTTCAAATGTTCCACTGTGTGCATTAGCAATTGAAGAGATATTTACTGAAGCTGGATTACTAAATGGAACATTTAAAACACTGCTTATTGAATCAAACCAAGTTAATTGTGTAATCCAAAATCCATTAATTAAAGCAACGACACTTACGGGAAGTGAAACAGCGGGAATGGCTGTTGCATCGGCTTCAGGAAAAGCATTAAAGAAAAGTGTAATGGAACTTGGCGGAAGCGACCCATTTATTGTATTAAGTGATGCAAACATTGAGGAGGCGGTTAATATAGGAGTTTTTGCTCGTATAATGAATAACGGGCAAAGTTGTATTGCAGCTAAACGATTTGTTTTGCTCAACGATATTGCTGATGAATTTGAATCAAAATTTGTACGCAAAATGAATTCACTTGTTGTTGGGAATCCAATGGAGAAAGAAACAGAATTGGGACCAATTGCACGCGAGGATTTACTTAAAGAGTTGGATTACCAAGTAAAAACAAGCGTGAAGCAAGGGGCAAAAGTCCTTTGTGGTGGTGAAAGACTAAACAGAGATGGTGCTTTTTATCCAGCAACTGTTTTGAGTAATGTGCAAAAAGGTATGCTTGCATACAACGAAGAACTTTTTGGACCAGTTGCAATAATTATTAGAGCAAAGGACGAAGGCGAAGCGATTAATATAGCAAACGATACTCCTTTTGGGCTTGGTGCATCTTTATGGACAAGCAACATAGATAAAGCAAAAAAATTGGCTTCTAAAATTGATTCGGGTTCTGTATTTATTAATGGATTAGTTAAATCGGACCCACGTTTGCCTTTTGGAGGAATAAAAACATCAGGTTACGGACGCGAGCTTTCACATTATGGAATAAAGGAATTTGTAAATATTAAAACTGTTTGGATAAAATAATTGGATATAAAATGGCATCAAAAAAATCTATTGAAAAATTTGTAAATTTAAAAAACATTGCTGTTGTTGGCGTTTCCCAAAAAAATGGGAAATTTGGAAACACTGTATATAAGGAACTTAAGCAAAAAGGGTATAATGTTTTTGCAGTAAATTCCAAATTAAGTGAATTTGAAGGAGAAAAGTGCTTCAACAAACTTAGTGAGCTTAATGGTAAAATAGAAGCAGTTGTTATTGTGGTTAATGGTATTGAAACAGAAAAAATAGTTGAAGAAGCAAACATAATAGGAATTAAACATATTTGGATGCAACAAGGAAGTGAATCAACAAAAGCAATTGAATATTGCAAAGAGAACGGAATAAATGTAATTCACAATGAATGTATTTTAATGTTTGCTGAACCGGTTAAATCTGTTCATGGATTCCATAAATGGCTTTGGAAAATTTTTGGTAAATTACCAAAATAAAATGATGGATTTGGAAATTATTGTTAAAACAAATGGGAGAATTTATGGTTAAAAGATGTGATTGGTGTGGATCAGATGAACAATATATTAAATATCACGATGAAGAATGGGGCATTCCTGTGCATGATGATAAAGTACATTTTGAAATGTTAATTTTAGAAGGTGCGCAAGCAGGATTAAATTGGTTAATGATTCTCAGAAAACGTGAAAATTATAGAAATGCATATGATAATTTTAATGTGAAAAAAGTGGCAAAATATACAGAAACAAAGTTAGAGGAACTTATTCAAAATGCTGGAATTATTAGAAATAGAGCAAAAATAAAAGCTTCGGTTACAAATGCAATAGCTTTTTTGGAAGTTCAAAAAGAGTTTGGAAGTTTTGATAAATATATTTGGAAATTTGTAAACAATAAACCAATTGTCAATCAATGGAAGACAATTAGCGAAGTTCCAGCAACATCAATAGAATCGGATGAATTAAGCAAAGATTTAAAAAAGCGTGGATTCAAATTTGTTGGTTCCACAATAATTTACGCCCACATGCAAGCAATTGGAATGGTGAACGACCATTTAACAAGTTGCCACAAATACATGCGATTAAATACGTAGAGATGACCCGCTGGGTCATCTTACAAATTGATTTAACAATTACATAACAAATCCCAAAGGGCAAAACATAAAATGCATAAAACGATAAATAGTTACAGAATAGAATCGAACCGATTAAAAAGTGTTGATTATGCCTTCCCAAATTGGTTTTTTGTAACAATTTGTACAGAAAACCATAAATCATTTTTCGGGAATATTAAAAGTGGGAATATGAATTATTCCTCAATAGGCGAAATTGTGAAGGAGGAATGGTGGCTGACAAATGTTGTTCGAAAAAATGTCGATTTGGATGAATTTGTGATTATGCCAAACCATATTCATGGAATTGTAATAATTAATTCTGGCGGAAAATCTGATTTTGTTGGGTCGGGGTTGCCAAAGATGACCCAACGGGTCATCTCTACGGATACTCACGTTACTTTAAAGGCTAATTCGTTGGGGGCAATAATTGGACAGTTTAAATCGGTTTGCACAAAACGAATTCATTCGTTATATCATAATGATTTTAAATGGCAACCAAATTATTATGAACATATTATTCGAGGTCAAAAAGATTTAGAAAGAATAAGAAATTATATTCTCCAAAATCCATCAAAATGGGAGAAGGATAAATTTTATATGAATACAATTTAACCACTATTATTCAAAAAATTTTAATTCTATTTTGTGAAAGTCATATTTATAATCTCAAAGGGTTAACATTTTTGTTGTTTTTTCGATAATATTATGTTCAAATGTTATTTAAGGAGAAAAATGAAGAACACAATTATTTACAAAATTGGCTTAGCTGTTGTATCAACCCTGTTATTAATATTATTTGTAATGTTGCTTGTTTTGTTATTAAATGAAGAAAATTTAAAAATTGAAAATACCTATAAAAGTGTAAAAGAAACGGATGATTTATTGCGAAAATCTGTCACCTTTTCAATGAATAGTGGGGCAACTGATTTAGAACCATTTAAGGAGAGTATAGGGGATAGCAAAACACTTTTAGAATTAAGATTAACTCCAACCAATTTAATAGAAAAAGACTCCGAAAGGGATTTGGATTCTGTGGAAAAAGAAGTGCTTAGTAAATCAGAACCTAAATATTTTGAAGAAGAATTTAATGGTATTCCTGTCTTTAGAGCTGTTGAATTAATTAAAGCAAATAAAACATGCCTTGAATGTCACGATGTAAAAGAAGGTGAAACCCTTGTTATAATAAGTGGAAGATATTCTATGGCTGACACATACAATTCAATTTATAGTCAACGAATAATTGCTACAATTATGGCAATTGTTTCAGTAGCTATAATATTTTTTATACTAATGTATATAATTAGAAAAAGAGTTGTTACGCCCATAACGAGACTAAACGAATCAGCAAAAAAAGTAGCGGCTGGCGATACAAGTGTCCATGTTGATGTTATTGATGAAACAGAAATTGGTCAATTAACAACATCGTTTAATCAAATGGTTGAAAAAATATCACTACAAATTGGATATTTAAGCAACCTTCCTTCGCCAGTTATGATAATAAACAAGAATTATGAAATTGAGTACATGAATAAAGCTGGATTAGATATTGTTAATTCAACCTCAAATGAGATACTTGGGAAAAAATGTTATAATTATCTAAAAATGGAACATTGTAATACAGAGAAATGTGCATTAAAACAAGCAATGAATAAAGGAACAACTGTTACTGAGGAAAATATAGCAAGACCAAATGGCAATGAATATTCGGTAATGTACACAGGTTCACCTGTTTATAATAGAGAAAATCAACTTGTTGGTGCATTAGAATTTATTGCGGATATAAGTAATATAAAAAATATGCAAGATTACCTATCCCGTTCAACCCAAAAATTGCTTGTTGGAATGAGTAAATTTGCAGATGGAGATTTATCCGCTTGTGTTACTCCAGAAAAGCATGGAGATGATATTGAAAAATTATTTGTGGCATTTAATGAAATAGTTGAAAAATTTAATAGTACAATTTTAACCATAATGGATGCAGTTGAAGCAACAGCAAGTGCCAGCAATCAAATATCATCGAGTGCCGAAGAAATGGCAGCTGGTGCACAACAGCAAAGTTCACAAACAGCGGAAGTTGCAGCTGCAATGGAGGAAATGTCGCGTACTATTGTTGAAACAGCAAGTAACGCAACAATATCTGCTGAGGCATCTAGACAGGCAAATGAAAAGGCAAACGAAGGAGCTATTAAACTTAAAGATTCAAAGGAAGGTATGAATCGAATTGTTAATTCCACCGAAACGGTAGGCAAAAATATTTCTTCGTTGGCAAATAAAACTGTGCAAATTGGAGCTATTGCACAAGTTATTGATGATATTGCAGATCAAACCAATTTATTAGCATTAAATGCAGCAATTGAAGCAGCTAGGGCTGGAGAGCATGGAAGAGGATTTGCTGTAGTAGCTGATGAAGTAAGGAAATTGGCTGAAAACACAACAAAAGCCACAAAAGAAATTGCAGATACAATTAAATCAATTCAATTAGAAGCTAAAGATGCAAATAATTCAATGAAAGAAGCAGGGGAAGCAGTTAATAACGGGCTGCATTTAAATGCCGAAGTTGGCGAAGTATTAACAGCAATATTGGAAAGTATTAATAATGTAACGAGCCAGATAAATCAAGTAGCTGCGGCAAGTGAAGAACAATCTGCAACTGCGGAACAAGTATCTACAAATATAGAAGCAATTAATAATGTAGCAAACGAATCAGCAGTTGGAGTTCAGCAAATTGCTTCCGCTTCTGAGGACTTAAATCTTTTAACAGAAAAATTACAAACGCTAATAAGCAAATTTAAAGTAAACAATAAAAATATGCAGTTATATAATTGAGACAGAATAATTCTTTTTGTTAATACACTTACAAATTATTAGCTTATTATTAGTTAAAATTATTCTATTTTTAGATAATATAAAATTATAAATTTTGGCTAAATTATGGATGTTGCAATTATTGGTGGTGGTGCTTCTGGATTTTTTTCGGCTATTGCAGTTAAGGAAAATTTTCCAAATGCTAACGTTGTAATATTTGAAAAATCCACAAAATTATTATCAAAAGTAAGTGTTTCTGGAGGTGGGCGTTGTAATGTAACAAATGGCTGTACTTCTATTAAAGAGCTTTCAAAAGCATATCCAAGAGGGGAAAAACAACTACAAAAAGCATTTCAAATATTTAATACAAAACATGCGTTTGAGTGGTTTGAATCACGAGGCGTTCCTCTAATAATTCAAGACGATAATTGCGTTTTCCCAAAATCACAGAAGTCACAAAGTATAATTGATTGCTTAATGAATCAGATAAATATTTTGGGTGTGGAAATTAAATTAGAACATGGAATAAAATCAATAAATCCATTAAATGAGAAATTACAATTAGAATTTACGAATGAAAAAATTCCAACCAAAATTTTTGACAAAGTAATTGTTGCATCTGGTGGTTCGCCCAAAAGGGAGGGATTTAATTGGTTAGAAAAATTAAATCATAAAATTGAAAATCCAGTTCCATCATTATTTACTTTTAATATGCCAAACGAAACTATTACTTCGTTAATGGGAATTGTTGTTGAAAAATCGATTGTTAGCATTCAAGGCACAAAATTAAAATCTGAAGGACCTTTATTAATAACTCATTGGGGAATGAGCGGACCAGCAATTTTAAAACTTTCGTCATTTGGTGCAAGAATTTTGAGCGAAAACAATTACAAATTTAATGTGCAAGTAAATTGGATTAACATTACAAACAATGATTTTGTATTAAACGAATTAAAAAGTATTGCAATTGAAAATGCTAATAAAATTTTATCAAATGCGAAACCCTTTTTGTTACCCGAAAGATTGTGGTTATTTATTCTGGAAAAATGCGAATTGCCATCTACAAAAAAATGGAAAGAAGTTGGCAAAAATGGAATGAATAAATTAGTAAGTTTGTTAACAAATGATGTTTATTCGGTTGAAGGGAAAACTACTTTTAAAGAAGAATTTGTAACTTGTGGAGGAGTTAGCTTAGAAAGTATTGATTTTAGAACAATGCAAAGTAAAGTATGCAAAAATTTATATTTTACAGGTGAAGTTATAGATGTTGATGGAATTACAGGCGGTTACAACTTTCAAGCTGCTTGGACGACAGCTTTTATAGCTGGAAAATTAAATTGATATTTTAATCAATTTAATTAAATATTAACAATGTCTGTTTTTAAATTTGGAGAAATAAAATGAACCCAGATTTTAGTAAAATTATAAGCCAATCAAACCATTTAATTATTGCATTATTTTTTTCGGTTGTCACATTTATAAATGCAGAAACCCCTTTTGCCATTGGTGAATTGAACAATCAATTAATTTTAGTTTTAACTAATTCAATTAGCGACACAAATGGATATTTATATTGTTTTGAAAGAGAAAATTCCAAAATGGAGTGGAAACAAATAAGCAAACCAATAAAGGTTGTAATTGGAAGAGCTGGACTTGCTGCTGGCATTGGTTTGCACAATTCCTCAGATCTTACAAATCTTCCAACCAAAGTGGAAGGCGATGGTAAAAGTCCTGCTGGAATTTTTAATCTAAGTTCTGTTTTTGGATATAATTCCACCGAGCAAATGACCGAATTAAAAATGCCATATACTCATATTTCCGAAATGATTGAATGTATTGACGATAGTTCCTCAAAATTTTATAACCAACTTGTTGCTCGTGATAAAATTAAAGCAATCAATGGCGTTGATTGGAATTCCTCCGAAAAAATGAGAGAGGCTGGAATTTATTATGAATTGGGAGTTGTTGTTGACCACAATAGCAATAGTAAAAAAGGCGCTGGCTCATGCATATTTTTACACAATTGGGCTGATTCTAATGAAACAATGGCTGGCTGTACTGCAATGGCATCCGAAAAAATGAAAGAAATTGCATTTTGGCTAGATGCGACTCGAAATCCAATTATAGTACAACTTACAAAACAATTATATTCAGATTTAGTGACAAAATGGAATTTGCCTGAAGTAAATAAAGATTCCAACTAAAAACTTGTCGGAATGACGGTTGGGAAAAATTGTCAGAATGACGATTGGGGAAAAATTTACTTCAGGCTCATTCCAAAAGCGATTGAAAACTCGTACTCTTTAATCATTTCAAATCCTAATTTTTCATAAAACTTAATTGCTCCGGGATTTGCTTTTCCAACTTCGAGATGCAGCGCTGGAACATTTTCATTTTTAAGTTCATTAATAAAAACATCCATAAGTTGGCGACCAATTCCCTGTCCTTGCGTTTCGGGTAATAAATCTATGTGAAGATGTGCTGGAAAATTTACAAGTTCTGGTTTAACTTTATGTCCTTCGTGAATTCGTTTAATTATTCGCGCATCCCACGATTTATCATTTACATCTCTTACAGGATATCGAGTTCTTAAAATTGGAAACCACTCCACTTCACATTTTTCAAAAAATTTTTGCGAATCTTTTGTCCCAATAATATATCCACAAGGTTTATTGTTATTTGTAACCACAAAACAGATTTCTGGTTCAAAAACAGCATAAGGAGCTGCATAAAAGTGACCAAGTAAATCAGAATCGCTAAATAATTCAGTAGCATCTTTGCCGCTATTTCCTGTAAGAAGACAAATTTTATACAGCGCCGTTAAATCGGTTGGATGATATTTGCGAATTTCAAATTGCATTTAGATTCTAACTTTAACAACAACTTTGTGAACCAATTCACTTTCTTTAATATGCAAACCGGGTTTATGTGCATCGTTTGGGAAAAAAACCGCAAACTCACCTTCGTTTAATTGAACAAAATCGCCCAAACCATCATAAAATTCAACATCTTTTTCTTCGTTATATTCTTCAGTAATATCAAGATAATCGGATAGCACAAATCCAATATTTTCAGCACCAGAAATCATGCATTGAACATCAATATATTTTCTGTGAGCTTCCCATTTTGCGTTTTTAGGATTTTTGGTATTATATTTTTGAACCAATGCAAAAATATTATCGCCATCTATTTCAATTTTTGCATCGCTAATTTTGCTAAAATCCGTGTTTTTTATATATTCAAAAGCTTTTTGGAATTTTTCACCAAGTCCGTAATAAGTTTCTGAATTATCAATTGAATCAAAAATCATAAAATCTCCTTTAATTTTGTTTTCAAATTTAGATTAAAATAGCAACAAAATCATAAAAGTTTCAAAAATCAATCATAATAATTTCGTTCCCAAATTAGAACCTCATTTTTCTTATTATTTATGAAATCATTAACCATTTCATTATTTGTAAATTGGATTTTACTGCCATCACTTCTATATAGCACAAGAACTTATCGGAATCATAATGTGATATACAAAATTTGAATTATACTCGTATCTATAAACTTTGCTCCCCACATAACGGCGTTGTTTTTAAGCCGCCGCCCATAACAGCAACGCAGCTTTGAAAAATCTACTCTAATAATTATTTATAAATTTATTTTGTTAACTACACTCAAAGAGCAACTAACTTTTACAACGCAACTTTATAACCAAACAAATGCCGCTACGTTTAAAGCGGTCGGCCTTGAAGAACTGGTTGAACTAAGCCGCAAAGCGGCAGTACTTACTCCACAATAATGCCAACTTAAAAATCAATATTTTTCTTTGCATCAACATAAATATTTCCACTAATTATAACAACCACAAATTATGGAGGTGTCAAATGTACATATCCTAGCAGCGTTTGCCTCGCATTTTTATGGGGTTTGGAATCAATCCATATAACGTTATACCTATTTAAACCTCATACTTTATTAATTTACTTCCCAAACCCCAACCGGAATGAGATTCTATATATCCAATATTCTTTTGAAAAGTCATTTGCCATCCAGAATCTATCCATCTATCGCGATATTAATAAAATGAAATAGTAGAATCTGTTTTATTGATTACATACCCCATATAATCTCCAGAACTATCAGGTTGAACAATAAATCGTTCATATTGATCGTTTGAAAATAATCCAGCTAATTGAATAGATGATGGAATAAATTCTTGTCCATAATTCACTCGAAACAAACTATCTCCTTTAATGCTATAATAAATAGTATCGGTTCTGAAGACTGATCCGTCAGAATTAAATGCAGTTTCTTCAATCAGATAAAAAAGCTTATTAGCTAAATACTTTTCTTCTTTGACTTCCCAAGTTCTATCATATTTTGTAGAATCAAAAAATGGATCATTTATGTGATACGAATTATAATACCATTTGTTTCCAACTTCGAGAGGGAAATATATGCTTCGATTGAAATCATATCCAGGTCCATTTGGGCTATCGCAACCAATTGCAGTAATAAAAAATATTAATAAAAAATGTATCAATAATTTATTTCTCTTTTTCATTTTATCCCCTTAATAGGTATAACTTTAAAGAATTTTATCTGGAAATGAGCAAAAAAATATAAGATCACATTCATTCATTTCATTTACAGATAAAATTCTTTAATGTTAGGCTTATTTTAATTTGAAAACGAACTTTTAGTTTTGTTAATTCTGCAAAAATTATAAAAAACCAATCTGAATTGGCCATTTCTCAAGTAGTTCTAAACAGCAATTAGTTTGTGCTGTTTTTATGCAGATTAAACTATTTCTTTTTGAGTTTCAAAAAAATATCCCCTTTTTTTCTATTTAAACCAAGTGTGTCTATTGTTGAAAAAATAGTTAAAGTGTCATTTAATTTTTCCCAAGCAAAATACCTGCTACTTTTTTTAATGTTGTAATTACTCAATCTAAGCGAGTTATAACCTGGTGGACCATAATGGTAATTTGCAAACACGTAATATTTATTATAACTGTCTACTCCAATAATCTCCCCATCCAAAGTAAATGAAACTTCATTTTAAGTGAATCTAAAGTTGTATAATCGCCTTTAAAATAGAGGTCATTTATTAAAAAATGTGGAAGGAAGCTACCAAAGGTCATGTTTTCTTTTTGATACTTTTCTGGATATTTAATGAAATCTTTTGTGATACCTTTGTTGTTTTTAAGAACAAACATTTCATTATTTGCTAACGTTACTGTATTTGTACTATTTCCCAATTTATCCTCAAATATTATTGAAGAATTACTAATAGTAAAATCATAAAAACCTATTTCATTTAAGTCGTCAGAAAATCCCACTTTGTTTTCTTTTTCTGAAATGATAACAATAAAATATGGCTCATGATATTTATATGCTTCAAGTGGAGTATCTCCATTAATAAGAGCATTATAATAATCCACATTTAACCAATAACCATAAAAGTTTGAATTTATTTGTGATTTTTGAGTGGATTGAGCAAATACACTCATACTTAACAAAAAACTCATGATAATTAACGTTTTCATAACCGATATTTTTCATGTAATCAAAAAAAGTTAAATTCTTAAATTTTTCATTTTAACAGCAAAAGTTTTTTGTTTGGCTAAAACTACCAGCTTGTAATTTGTGAAAATATACTCCGCTACTTAATTTGTCTTTTTGTTTTACTCACCAAAGCTAAGGTCACTGCATTTTTCTTGTATCTTGTGTCTTGATTCTCGCACCTTGAATCTCACATCTTGTGTCTAAATTGTCAATTGTCAATTGTCAACTTTCAGCATCTAAAATATTACTTCAATTTTATCAATTATAACTTTTTTCTTTTTGAGGATAATATCATTTGAATTTAGTGTAATGCCATCGCCAGATAATTTATCAATTTCGCTTTCAGTAAATTCATCAAAATTGATTAAAAGATAGACCTTTAATCCGTTTTGAAAATCAGAAAATTTGCCATCATTCCAATCGTAAATTTTTCCGCCTTCATCCCAACCAAAACCGTAAAAGTTAAAATCTTTGGCATTTTCGTTTATTATTTCGTCAATTGTCATTCCAATTTTAAGATTATTTACGCTCCATTTTGAAACTGGATTGTTGAGTATTATCGATTTTAGCGCTCCATTGTTATTCCAAAAAAGCGTTAATTCTTTTTCAGTGTTTGCGTATATTTTGGAATAATTTACTTCAACAGTTCCTTCCTCAATTAATTCTGTTGAATTCGAAATGTTGTTTTCACTTATTTTTTCAACCAATATCTGCCTTGTTAAATTTTTTGAGAATAAATCGGTTGTATCCAAAATTTCGATATTAAATGACGAAAATTCCAAATTACTTGTTTCGTTTTGACTATCCTTTTCAGGACTGCACGCAAAAACAAAAATTGCGATTAAAAATAGTAGACTTTTCATTTAAATTAACTCATCTATTTTTTCAGTTGGTCTAGCTACAACAGCTTTTTCGCCTTTTTCAATAATAGGACGTTCGATTAAGCTTGGGTCGTTTACCATAAAGTCAATTATTTCATCTTGAGTGTATTTTTTATTCTTGAAATCCAATTCTTTGTAAGCTGCTTCATTTTTACGTAAAAGTTCTGCCGGTTTCATTCCCATTTTCTTTAGCAAAGTTTTAAGCTTGTTTTTAGTAAAGGGAGTTTCGTAATATTTTATAATATCGAACTCGACGCCTTTTTCTTGAAGATATTTTAAGCCAGCTCTACTTTTTGAGCAAGTTGGTTTGTGATAAATTTTAATTTCAGCCATTTGTTTCTCTCCTAAATTATTCCTTAAATAATAAAAAAACTGTAAATTGGAAGTAATTGAATGTTGTTTTTCACTTTTCACTTTTCACTTTTCACTTTTTATTTTTTATTTTTGTTCTAAATCCAATTTAACAATGTGTTTCAACAGACCAAGACAAGCATCTTCTAATAAATCTAAAACGTATTCAAAGCCTTGCTCACCTCCATAATATGGATCGGGGACATCGTTATCAGAATGTTCAATCGCAAAATCCATCATTAGTTTAACTTTATCCTTGTATTTTCCTTCTACATCAAGAGCAAGAATATTCCTATAATTATCTCTATCCATAGCTATTATATAATTAAACCGCTCAAAATCGTTTAATTTTATTTGTCGAGCAATGCTTGTTAAATTATATCCACGCTTAATTGCGTGCTTTTGCATCCGTGCATCGGCGGGTTCTCCAGTGTGATATGCAATTGTTCCAGCGGAATCACATGCAATTCTATCCCGCAAATTGTTCCTTTCAATTAGAGCATTCATAACTGCTTCACCAGAAGGCGAGCGGCAAATATTGCCCAAACAAACAAATAAGATTTTAATCATATTAAACTATTCATTATTTTTGAAAAAGTTATAGATAATATAAATTAAAAATTGAGTTTGTTCAATATGTTTGATTTCAGCAAGCAAATTAATGAAGATTCTGCCGTTTTAATTCCAATAAAATTGCCTAATATTTCAACCGATGTTAAAGTATTTATGAAACGAATTGACCTTGTACACTCAATAATATCGGGAAATAAATGGTTTAAAATGAAGTACAATATTTCCGAAATGATGGCTCAAGGCAAAAATACTCTGCTTACTTTTGGTGGTGCTTATTCTAATCATATTCACGCAACGGCTTTTGCTGGAAAAATGTTTGGGTTTAAAACAGTTGGAATCCTTAGAGGTGAAGAACATTTTCCTTTAAATGAAACTCTTAAATCGGCTATAAATAATGGAATGGTAATACATTATTTAGATAGAACTACATTTCGCGAACAGGAATCGGAGCATTTTTTGAAAAAATTACGCGATAAATTTGGTGATGTTTATATTCTTCCACTTGGTGGAACAAATAAAATTGCTGTTAAAGGTTGTGCCGAAATAGTTGAACAAATTAATATTGATTTCGATTATGTTTGCGCGGCTTCGGGCAGTGGAGGAACTTTTGCTGGAATTGTAACTGGACTTAACCCCAAATATGCATTAGAAAAGCATTAATGCATATTCGACTAACTCGCTCTAAGCGTTTGTACTATTGTTCACTTAACCTTTTGGGTACAAAAACGCTAAGACCGAGTAAGTCGGGGCAAGTTCGCTTCTATATTGATTATTCTTTTTCTAAAATTGTTTATTTTAATCCTATTGCATTATCCAGG
>Ga0210039_1000394_pt1 | contig 46268 bp, 49 predicted proteins | sample CryGeyCG2114_250_3_FD_185460 | JGI IMG/M metagenome (GOLD analysis project Ga0210039, IMG submission 185460) | Groundwater microbial communities from aquifer - Crystal Geyser CG17_big_fil_post_rev_8/21/14_2.50 (SPAdes) (version 2) | ecosystem: Environmental > Aquatic > Deep subsurface >...
TATAATACCCTGTAATTCTTGGATATACAGATTGAGGATATTCTGTGACGGATTTATTTCCACTTATTGGACTATCAGAAGAAATAAATAAATGATAATTTCCAAAATTATCTTTCACTACATCTCCTAAAACATCGTTTCTATTGCCACCTATTATTTTTTGAAAGACCATATTTCCACTCGTATCTGTGACATAAATAAAAACATCATTTTCACCAAAATTATTAACTATATTTCCATTTTGTCCATTAGCTGTTCCCATAAATATAAGCATTGAATCCCTTCTTTCAGAATAGGAAATAATAGTTGAATTGTCATTACCTATTGAAAAATCTCTTATTTTATTAAAATTTCCAATGCCTTGTGCTTTTAATGATGTTAAAGTTATTACAGCTAACAGCATGATTATTAATGTTTTTTTACTCATTTTTTTAAATTTTAGTTTATTTTAATTTTTTTATTTTAATCTATTCTTTTTATAGATAAAATATCTTTTGAATAAAAATCAAAATCCATTTTTCTATCACCATTTAATTCCCACATTTCTATGTTAAATTTTTTATTTTCTTCTATGGTAAATTTATTAAATACATAAATTAATGAATTAGAATCTTTTCCAGGTATTGATTTAACTTGTTCATTAAACACATAAACAGGATTTAATTCAATGTATTGATTAGCTGCTTTTTTAATACCAATTTTTTGATTTTTTATGGTAAAGCGTATAAAATCTATATTATAATTAATTTTGGAAATGTTTTTAATATAAAGCTTTAAATAAAAATACTCTTCATTCACGTAAAAATTAGTAGCAATGAAATTAATTTTATTCTTTTGAACGCCCTTATTGTAAATGTCTTGATTTTTTCCCTCTACCCATTGACAATTTACCTTTAAATTAGTTTGGGTTTTCTTTTTAGAAGAAACCTTTTTTAATTCATTGTTTTTTACAGAATAATCAATTAATTCATTATTTTTAGGAATAATTACTTCTTGAGTTTCATAAGCATCAACTAAGCCTTCTTTTTTTCCTGATGCCTCTAATAAAGAAGTTGAATCTTGAATGACTACCGAGGGCTTTTCTGCTATTACACCAGTAGAACCAATTGAATTGGTTCTTACTTGATAATTGAACAAGTATTTTTTAGGTGCTGATGAATATTTAAGTATAAACATATAAAAATTTGAACCACTTTGAACAAATAAATTGGTTTCTTGGAATCCCTCAATAGCAGCCTGAATTATTACTTTATTTTGATATACACGTATAATAACATCTTCAGAACCCTTATCAACTTCTGGAGCTTCAGGAAATATTAAATAGGCTGTTTTAGTATATGATACCTCAATAGTATCGGTTATTTCTTGGCTTTTTAAAACCATTGAAAATAAGATAAATAGTATTAAAATTATATTTTTCATCTTTTTGTAGATATTCTTAAAGTAACTTTATGATTGTCATAAACCCTAACTGATGGATCTTGTATTTTTTTCTTAAAAGCCCCTGTACTTATATTTCCTATAACTGGAATATTTAGATTAGCTGATGTTTCGTTTAATCCTTCATTAGCTACATCCTTTTCAATTTCTAATCCTCCTGGAACATATAGACCTTCAATACCATCATTATCATAAATTACAAAATTACAGGCAAACATTTTTCCTTCATAATTTATAGAAGTAACAACCACCTTTAACCGTTCAGCAGTAAATTCAGCAATACCTGAAATCATAGTATTAGTTTTTATTGGATAACCTGAAATAACACAATCTTCAGTAATTCTAATTCTAACAGTATTTCCTGCTTTAACTAATTTATTGTCATTGTGTATAACTGCATTAATTTTTTCTGTTGAATTTATCGTAGAATTCGTTTTCGCATTCATATTACCCATTGAGTTTTCGTTCCTTCTATGTTTTACTGACGAGACTTCTTGAACGATAACTTCATTGGTTTTTACTTGTTTGTCATTAGTCGATGATTTTTTGTAATTATTATTTAATGTAGGTTCATTTTGCTTAACTTCATTATTTCCTTTAAAACCCCGATTAGTCAAATAATTATTTTCAACAAGAATAGTTTTATTTTCTTGCTCTTTCTCATAAGTATTTGCTGAATCAACACTACTTTGTTCAGCAGTTTTTGTTTCATAAGTTAAAGCAGAACCAAACGTATTTTTAGTTTTATTTCCAAATTTTTTTTCTTTAAATAAATCTATATTAGATTTAGTGTTAAAAGTATCTGTTAATTCAGGACTAGTAAAAAAATCTTTAGATTCAGTAGTTGGAATATTTTCATCCATATTCATTTTAAAATAACCCATGGTAACAACTAATGCAGGAAAAACTCCAAAGAGTAATATCTTAGTAAATGGCTTCATTTCTTTTATAGAATCTTTTATTCCCATTGTTAATTAGTTGAATCTATAATATTATCGTTTAATATTTTCCATTCAGAAATCATTACTCCATGAGGATTTTTATCACTTCTTCCTTGTATTTTTAATACATCTTGTAGTTGAAATGAAATATCCAAATGTTGTTTTCTATATTCTTTACCATTTTCATCTATAAATTTCAATTCTCCTATTATTTTACCAAAAACACCGTTTTTAGTAACCTCTATAATTGGTTCTTCAGTTATTTTAGAAATTAAACCTCTACCAGTTTGGTCAATTTTTTGGAATACTCCTTGCGAAACATAAATATCTAATAACTCTTCTCCTGATTTTTTATTTATCAAGTTTAATGCAGTATTTACGTTTTCTTGATAATCAGTTCTATTTAGGGTGTACCAAATATTATAAAACCATTTTACATGATGTTTATATTCCACAACCCTATCTTCTAAAGTTATTTCAGTACTTTTATCTGCTTTAAACATACTTCCGTCTTGGGTTTTAACCCATATTTGAAGTGTTGAGTTGGTTTGATTAGTGGTAAACACATAAAACATCCCACTTACTGCAAACAAACATCCTATTACAATTACAATAGTTAATATTGTTGTTGTTTTGAAAGCGTTTTTATAATTATAAAGTTCATTAAAATTATTTTCCATTCAATTTATTTTTTATTCAACATTTTTAAAATGACTAGAGGTTCTTTGAGCTACAGAAGTTGCTTGTTTTAGTGCATTAGCACCTCCCGCCCCTTTTGCCATAGCTCCTGCCCCAACAGCTAAACCACCAACAGCAGCAGCACCTAATCCAAGAGCTTTACCTACCATTCCTGCTCCTGCTCCTTTACCAGGCAAAAAGATTTTTGTTAATTTAAAAGCACTTAAATAAAGCACTATAAAGCACAAATTAATTAATATTTCAACCATCACACCTCCCCCTGTATTCATCTCTATTTGATCACCAATTGTCATTTGACCAGTACGAAGTCGGGCTTCAAATACATACGCATAAAAATAATCAAGCAGATTCATAGTGGTAAATACTAAACCAGTATGTAAAATAGCACTTAACCATTCTGTAATAATATCTTTCCATCCATAAAATACTGCGAAAGCAAAAGCAATTGGACCTAAAATAAAAAGGGCTTTTAAATAAAAATAGGTAAATACAAGTATAGCTCCACGAATTAAAAATGTAATGGTTTTTCCTAAACCATAAAAAATCATTGTTATCCAATTCCGAGGATTTAAATAATTTGTTATTTTTTCATACCAAGGGGTATCATCTAATTCTTTTTTTCCTGTAGCTTCATTAATACCTTGTTTATCCATTTCCCGAATAGCAGCAGCTTTCTTCATAGGATCGGGAGAGTTATTTGAAGCATCTATTAAAGCTTCCACTTCTTCGTCAGGGTCAGTCATCTTTTGAGCTGTAACTAATAGTTGCTTTGAATTACTATCTAATACTGTTATTTTATTTACATAATCTATTCCAGTTGAAAGGGTCTTAATAAGCACAGGATACATACCAAGTAAAACCATAATAAATAACGCATAAAACAAACCCTCCATATTCATAAATCCTTCAGTTGTTCTTCCAAGTAGAGATTTAATACCCCAAGTAATATATCCAAATCCAAAAGTGATTCCAAAAACAATAATTAAAATTATCCAAGCCACTTCCACAACTTTATTCACAGCAACAAGTGTTATATTATCTATCAAATCCGTACTTATCATATTACGAATAAAATCTTCTCCTGTTGGAGCAGCAGAAATAGTTGTATTAGTAAGAAATAAAAATACAACAACTAATGTCAAATATTTTAAGTAATTCATTTTCTTTTATTTATATCTACTAATATTAGCTAAACCACTCATTTGTTTTTTTCGATAATCTTCTATTATCATTCTTTTAATTGGGGTTCTCATTTTTTCGTTAAATTCATTAGTTGCTTGCATAGCACCCTCCAACATCATAATTGCATCTTTAATTGAATTAACACGTTCGCCTGATGATAATAAGTTATCAGCAGTTACTGCTATATTAATTATGTTTGTTGTGTAACTAAACTTACTGTTAATCAACTCAAAATTAAATTTTACTAAACAGTCATTTTTTAAAGCAAACTGTAAATAGAACTGATATTCTTGCATAGTACATACGGTAGATTCTATCAATTCTAATAACTTAGTAGCTTCTTGTATTTTTTCAGCAACCTTAACAATTTCAAGGGCTTTCTTTACAACCCTACCAGCTTTTTCCATTTTTTCAATTAAAGCTGCTAAAGTTGATAATTGTGTTACCATAATAGTTGTGTTTGCTGCAGTATCTGTGTTTGCAGCACCTAAACCATCAAAAACTTGTGCTTTTCCTGTATTAATTGGTATTAATATCGTTAATATTATTATTATGAAATATTGTTTATGTTTTTTCATTTTATTTATTTTTATTATTTATAAAATTAGTTAATGCCACTTCTGTGTTATCTATTCCTTTAAATTTTAAATTTTCTAGTTCTATTTCAATGGCTTTGACATCATTTGGAGAAGTGGAATATGCAGCATTACTAAACGCTGAATTTTCATTTCGTAAAATCTTTGCGTTATCAATCCCTTTTTTCAGAAACCATTGACGATAATGCTTCCCTTTAATCATAGAACCAAGCATTAACATTTCATTGTCTGATAATGAAAGATAATCTTGTATTTTAGGAAAATCTGATGTTGCAGTGGAATGATCTAATAATACCTTAATATCACAATTGGTTTTAATGGAATCCTTAACTAAATCGCTTACAGCATCTAAATAAGAGATACCTTGTGTACATATTGCCATAGAACCATTCATAGAACGAATTTTTCTAAATTGTTCCCCTACAAAATCCCCACCCTGCCCTTTCATAGAATCAATACATTCATCCAGTATAATGTTAGTAAAACGACCTGAATTTTTATTAGCCACTATTTTAGACATGGAAAAATCTATGACATAATACAAATAAACATCAAATAAAATTTCATCTTTAAGAACGGCCATTAAATCAAAAACAACATATTTTTCTTTCAATAAATCTATAGGTGTTTTTACATTAAAAATATCTTTATATGCACCATCAAAGAAAGGTTTTAATCCCATTTTTAAAGAAGCAAAATTCAAAAAGTCTTTTGTTTCTTCTTTAATGTTTTTAGCATAGACATCAATAAAATCATAAAAAGTATAAAAAGTAGGTATTTCTATATTTTGCTGATTTACATAATCAAAATATATTTCAATGATTTCAGATAAAACAGAACTTTCATCATTGGTTAAGCGTTCTTTTTTCTTCCAAATATGAGAAATAATGGCTTTAATTAAATTTGCTTTTTCTGCATTCAGCACCCATTTATCAGCTACTTTGTAAGTATAAAATGGGTTAATCCCTTTATATTCTTCTACCGCAGTATTCACATAGATGCCATGATGTAAATTACAATGGTTAACATAATCAGGTTTCACATTAATAATTACCACATCGTGATGATTATTGATGTTATTATCAATAAACCAACACAACCAATTAGTCTTACCAGAACCTGAAGGACCAAATACTACCACATTTTTATTGGAAGTAGAATCCGAAAACAACAAATTTTCTACAATAGAATTTCCAAATATATCCACACAAAAATACCCTTCAGTATCAGATTTAATAAAAGATTCTCGTGGTAAATAACAAGCAGCAACATCTACAATAGAAAATTTCTTTCGTAAATTAAAGTTTGCATTACCAGGAATGTTCGCCCAAAAAATTTCAAAAGAAGTAACATTTTCTACTAATGGAACGCATGAATTAATATTTTTAAAAGAGGAAGTGGTAATATCCATCCATTTATCCAATAAAAATTGATCTTCATTGAATAAAATAATATTCATATCAAAATAACAACCCTTTTCACCAAATTCTTGGAGGGCTTCTTTATAAACACCTAATGCATTCTTTTTACTAACCGCAACCCCTAAACCTGAAGAAGATAAAACATTTAAAAACATATTATCTTTATTTAAATCCCTCACTAAAAAATCATTATCTTTTATAAAAATAACGGTATTGATAATATGATCAATAGGCAATCCGATGGATAAAGGAAAAAGCATAGAACTAAACAAATTCATTGCCTCAGGATAATCATTTTTATTTTCAAATAAAGCAGGATTTGGGCTTTTAGCTTTTTTAGACAAATATGTTTCATTACCTTCTTCTAAGAGTGTGATTACACCAACATTTTTATTTCCTATCTTAAAGTTTTTTTCATTAATACTAATACTTGGAATAGTTCCTATTACTACATCATCTTCCTTAAGGTCTAACGTATTGTATTTATAAATGTATTGCTTCAATTGTTCTTTATTCAGAAGCTCAACTTTTTTAATTGAGTCGATTGTTTTTAAATTATTGATAAAAGATTCTGTTTCTCTTTCTAATTTAGACACCACTTCGTCTAATTTATTAAAAGGTTTTGAAAAAATATAATCCTTTAATCCATATAAACTATTATTTTTTTTATTAGTTTGTGTAACAAAAGTTAAATAAACAACTGATGTATGTTTCCTAATGGGTTTAGTTTTATAATAATGTTTATTTCGTTTAATGGTAATCACACTATCAATGGTGTAATTATCATAAAACTCTCCTGTAAAATAAAAATCTTGCTTATGAAAAACGGTGTTTTCTGGTAAAGACTTTAATAAATTTATATATTGAGTAAGATCAACTTGTAATTCTTCTTCACTTAACGCAAAAACTGCTTTATGTAAAATTTTTACACCAATAGTAATATCACCATTACCATTAATAATGTAATTTCCCTTTATATCTTGAATTGGAAATATTTTACTATAATCAGTTACGTTCATAAGTATTTAAATACATTTCTTTTATCGTGATAATTTTTCTTTAGATTTTTAAAATCTGTTATTCCTTTAATGAAATTTGGTGTACTTTCTTTCTGTAATTTTTCGAGCTTAGTTGCACCATATAATAAAAAAGGGATAAAAATTAAAAACCAAATTTTCATTATAATGATAGTTAATAATAGTACCGTTGAAAAAACCAACCAAAAACCAGCAGACAACCCCATAAATGTAATTTCTTTATTGAGGTTCCTAATCGTTTTATATCTATCTATAGTATTTCCCATCTTAAAATAAACCTAAACCAATTGCAATAAGGTAAGCTGCAATAGCCACGCCCACACCAATTAATTTATCATTACTATCACTTTTTCCAGTAATCTTACTCCACAACAAGTAAACAAACCCTATACCTAAGACTAATCCTGCTATAACTTTAATAATTAATTTAAAATTGTTTTCAGCATTAGTTATTTCACTAGTAACAGATCCCCATGTTATTTGAGAAAAAGCTATATTTACTGAAAAAATAAATAAAGCCATTAATGTAATTTTTAAAATTGTTTTCATCCTTTTGAATTTAGTTAGTTATTAAATTTATATAATTATTAAAATTGATTACGCTTTTTAAAGTTTCTTTTTCTTTTTTTTGATTTATGTTTTCCCCTCTATTTTTTCGATATACTACTGCTTGTATATCCTCTTCTAAATCAAAAAGTAAATCAGGATTTATTTCATTATTTTTATTCCATTGTATCATAACTGATAGATTTCCTGAATCAATAATATTATCTACCTGTTCTGCTTTTTCACTTAAATTGTTTGCCCTACGTACTGGACTATTTTCTTTATTTTTTTTCTTTGTAATTACTTTAGTTACTTTTTTATTCTTTTGATAAAAAACTATTAGCACGACAATTAATATCCAACTACCTCCTAATATTAAAATTACCATAATCTTTATTATCTAGAGAAAAACAGTTCTTATAATAATATAAATTGCAATAGCAACTAAAAATAAAATTAATCGCAACATAATATTATTCTTCCTAAGCAAATCTATTAATATACTAATAAAACTAATTCCAAGACCAATCGTAACTAAAACATCAACTAATCCAGTTAAACCACTTCCACTTCCTGAACTTGAATTACCTTGAAATCCCACCGCAAATAATGAGTAATCTAAAATAATAAAGAAGGTTAGTACTAATAGTTTTATCATTACAGTATTTTATGTTTAGGGAATAAACTGGGCAAATATAGTAAAATATATACATACTATAGTATATATATATTCTTTTTTTAAATTATTTTTTTTTAATGTATATTTGCTGTAATTAAAATCATAATAATATAATTTTGAAGAGTGCAATAAAAGAGATATCTTACTTAAAAGCAGAAATGTTAGTGAGAAATTATTTAAAAAACAAAAAGAACCTAAGCCAATATGCTTTAGAAAGTGGTCATTCTTACCAATCTATGCTTTCTATTAAAAATAATAAATTAAATGGAAAAATTTATAGTAAGCTTGTATTTAATATTTTGAAAGAAATGGGTTATGAACCTGAATTTATAACCATTAAAAAAATAATATATAAAATAAATATGACATCAATCAATAAACGTAATTAGTAACCCCCTAAACATTATATTATTATGAATGAATTACAAAAAATAAATCGAGAAGAATTAGAGAAAAAACTCAACGAAACCGATATTAAATTTACCGAACAAGATATTGATTTATTAATGGATGGTAAATATTCCACATTAAAAGAAAATCTGCAACTAAACGATGGAACAATTAAAGATGGAAAAATTAAATTAAAAATTGATAAAGATGGAAAAATTAACCTACTTTATAAATTCAAGCAACCTGAAATAGTAATACCCTTAAAGATTGGAGAAAGAAAATTTACAGATGAAGAAATTGAAGCTCTAAAAATTGGTAAAGCTGTTCAAGTCAATTACAATGGAGAAAACCTTTTTTTACAGATAGACAAAGAATTAAATACCATAACCATTAAAACCCAACACGAGATTAAATTAACAGAAGTAGATAAATTTGAAATGGGTGGTTATGTTTTTGATGAAAATCAAAAAAAACAACTCGAAGCTGGAAACAAAGTGCCTGGTGTTGTTATGTTAGGAGAACAAGGTTATTTTGTTGCTACCATCAGTATTAGTGATGATAAAAAAGGATTAAAATTCGAAAATTACAAAGATCTTACTAAAGAACAGGCACAAGAACTACTTAGTAAAAGGGTTATGGAAAATAGTAGTATTTCAAACATGATTTCAGTAACTGGAATGACTTCTCAATTTAAAAATGAAAATGATAAATCTATTGAAAACACAACCTCAGTTTCAGCTATTCACAATGAAAAAGAAGAACTTTCTAAAAATGATTTTAAAGTAAATACTTTAAAAGAAGATAAATTAAGTAAATATGAAAAAGAATTATATGTAGCAGTTCAGAAAGGTGATTTTGAAAAAGTTTCAGATTTAGCAGAAAATAAACCTCCTGTTTCACAGGAATTTATTAAAAAACTACATAGCGACAAATTAATTTCAAATGACTATAAGGTAGCAGCAACAACCATTCTACACATTGAGCCACTATCAGAGAAAAAAGAGCTAGAACATGATAAAAATACACTAACAGTAGAAAAAGATAAGGTTAATGAAAAACAAAAAAGTTCTGGAAATAAAAGAAGAGCTGCAAAAGAAATCATCAATACAGCATTTAATGACATGTAATTTTAAAAAAAGGTCTTTAGTTCTCACTAAGGACCTTTTTAATTTATACCTCAGTACACTTTCTAATTAAAAATTTAATTTACTTTGTTCTCTTAAAAACTTTTCGATATCCGATTTATTATTTTCAATCCATTCTTTAAGAATATTAGAGGTTAAAGACATAGTAGAACATTTTGAGTTTGCAGTTAGTCTATTAATAATATGTTTAATATCCCTATCTACCGAAATTAAATCACCAGTTTTAGTTGTATAATTTAACTCAAAAAAATCTATAAAATCCTTTTTACCAATATTATGAATTTTTTTATCTAATGAAATCTCGTTATTTTTATCCGTAACAGTTGATTTACTTTCGGTTGTTTTATTTTTTATACTACTTTCTAATTGTTGTAAAGCAGCAGCTTTATTTTGTTTATTTTTTTCCATAATTATTAATTTATAAATTCTAAAAATTCTGTAATAAAAGCATCATATTTATCTGGAGAACCACTATTTTTATATTCTTCATATGTATTAAACTCTCTACCAAAAGTTACCTCTGAATGAGGTATGACATTTTGAAATATAGGTATTAAATCATTATATTTTTCTCGTTGTGCCAAAAGTTCTTTTACTTCCACACTTCTTACGTTAACATTATTTAAAAATGCAGCTATTTTACAATCTACCGCTAGTTTTTGTTGTATTGGAATAACTTCTTCTTTATAAAGTTCTAAAAACTTTAAAAAACTATTTAGATTAACAAAATCGGGTAATATAGGAAATAAGATATAATTTGCTAATGCGTAAACGCTTAACACTCCTTCTTGTTTAATATTACCCGGTAAATCTACCATAATAATATCATATACATCATCATAAGTACTAATTAATGAACTCACCTGTGTCGATAAGCTACCTATAAGTCGATATGGTGCTTTATCTTCCATGTAAATATTATTATTTAATTCAACACTTCTTTTACTTAATAATGATTGCTGTAAATCATCAGCATCTATTACTAATATTTTTAACTTACTATAATTAGAGAGATAATTAGCAATAAATGATGTTATAGTGCTTTTACCAGTTCCTCCTTTTTGTCCTCCAATAATTAATACTTTACTCATTTTTTTATGTTTAGGGTTTATAATAATTTATTATTTATTGCAAATATACATATTCTTTTTTATATAAATGCTTTTATTAATTAAATATTTTATTAATATTTTAATTAATACATATATTTTGTTATTGTTTTTATTTTTAATAAATGTATTTATACTTATATAAATACTATATATAATATATTTAATATTATTTTATATTTTTTTTTTTTTAATTCTTTTATATTATAATATATTTATTTTTATTTTTTATAATTATAGAATTTTATTTTTTTAATATATTAATACTTTAAATAGATAGTAATATTAACGGTTCATACAATATTACCTTTAATTCATTAACAATTAATAGAGGATAATTATACAGTTTTATCAATATAATTTAATAATTCAACAAAAATAATCAGGTAAACCAAACATTTTTTTCCTTCAGCCAAAGAAAAATGAATTTTACAGTTGTAATAAAAATTTTTATACTATATTTGACAAAGAAATAAAATTCCGCAAGTGGGGCGTTGTTGGTAACCACACACAACGCCACACTTGCTAAATGACGGAGCATTTAGTAAAATTAACTCCCATTGGTCGCAATTTTATTTTTAAATAATAGAATAGATATGAATGAAAATAGTAAAAAAAAAAACATTTATAAAAGAAACTGGAAAGAAATTGATGCTAAATATAAACGGATAAATTTAAGATTTAACGAAAAGGAACAAATAATTTTATCAAATTTATTTATAAAAAGCAACGAAAAAGAGCTAGGAATATTTGCTAAAAAAACAATTTTATTTAGTGATATTGATTATAAAAAGAGAGAAGAATTATTAAATAAAACAATTGAATTGAACAAACAAAATATTTTTCAATTAAAAAATATTGGCAATAATATTAATCAAATTGCTATAAAAATGAATTTTTCTAAACTTGTTACACTTGAAGAAAAGGAGAATTTGAGTTTAGAGCTTGAAAAATTAAAAAGTCTATTAACGGATTCATTAAAACAGTTGTGATAACAAAAATTAGTTCTGGATTAAGTCAATACAATGGAATAATAAATTATCATGACAATAAAGTACGTGATGAAAAAGCAAAACTTATTTATACTTCTTTTGGGATAAAAGATAAAGTTGGAATCATTGATTATTTAACTAGTGTAGGAGAAAAAAATAAGCATGTTCAAAACAAAGGACATGATATATCAATCAATTTTAACCATAAAGATGTTGTTTCTGATCAACAAGCTTTAGTTATAGCTTATGATTATTTAGTTGAAATGGGTTTTGAAAACAACCCTTTTGTGATATATAAACACAACGATAAATTGCATCAACATTATCATATTGTTGTTTCTAATGTTGATGAATTTGGAAAACATAATGAAAATATGAGAAGTTTTTATATAAAAGATAGTATAAAAATCGCTAGAGATTTTGAAATTAAGTACAATTTGATTCAAACAAATTATACAAAAAATCAAAAAAGAGATAATCTTAATGCACTTAATTTAGAAAAATTTAATTTGCAAAATGCTATTTTAAAGGGATTAAAAGACCCTACAAAAAAAGAATTTATTATTAATAAAATTTCTGATGTTCAAGGTTTAATTATTAAAGAAAAATTGAACAATTCTCATTTAGAAGTTTTGCTAGGTAGTGAATACAAAGACTTAAAACAATATTTACACGATAATAAATTATTAGATACATCATTAAAAAGTCAGCTTATAGAACATTTAGATCACTCACTATTAAATTCTAATAACATGGATGAATTTATCAATGTTACTGAAAACAAAGGTTTATATATTCGACACGTAAAAGGAGAAAAAGGTTTTGTTTTTGGAATAAACAATCCAAAAGAAGATAATATTTACTACTTTAATGAAAAATCATTACCCGAAAGATTTAGAGTAGGTTCTTTTGTAAAAGAAGAAAATAAAATAGAACATAGTCTTATTCAACAAAAGTCATTTTTAAAAAACAATGTGAATATGGCGTTGAAGAAAAATAAAACATTACCTGATTTTGTAAAATATTTAAACAGTAGAAATATAGAAGTTATTTTTAACCAAAACAAAGCTGGGATTCAAGGAGTTAGTTTTATTTCTAAAAATATTAAAAATCCTATACAATTCAAAGCCTCAGAACTGGATAGAAATTTAAGTTGGAATACTATATCAACTAATTTTAACCAAACTAAAACAGGTAATTTAATTTTAACACCATCCTTAAGTAATAATCCTATAGATACTAATACATATTTAAGCGATGTAAAAGTTGAAACACCTGAAACTTTCTTAAATGATAGTAATCCTAATATTAATCTACCTGCGTTACATGGATTTAAAAAACATGATAATGATGAAGAAGAAGAATATAAACGTAAGAAAAAAAGAAACCAAAAAGGAAGATAAGATATATATTTATTAGTTTTGAAAACCCTAAACATTTGAATTCATGAGTTTATCTAAAGAAAAAAAAGACTTAAATGCATCTATGATGCTTATTACAGTACTAATTCTAATAATTATATTATTGAATTGGTGCATAGAATTAAAATTATGGCTTCCATATCCTGAAAGTTTTCTCTATATCCCCTTACTTAAATTTTATCATATTTTCGATAATAAGATGATTTTTGTTAGAATAGCTTTTATTTTAGGTGTTCTTGGATATTCGTGGTTTACACCCAGTATTAAAATTGGAAAAAAAATAAAAGATGATGATGTAAATACTTATCTTTTTTTTTCTTTATTAACGATAAGTGTTATTTTAGTTGGCACTATAAATTTATATTTTTATGATTTAATTATATTTCCTTTTGCTTTATTATTTTTAGCTTACCCTACCGCAGTATATTTTTCTAAAAGAAAAAATGATTTAGAAGATGATTTAGATTTTTTTAAAAAAGTAACTTATAAAAAAAATAAAGAGGACGATTTAAGTTTAAAAATTCCAACTGATAAAGGAGAAATGTTGATTCATAATCCCAACCAAGGTATTAAAATAATTGGTGGTCCTGGATCTGGTAAAACTGTTTTGCTACAATTTTTAATAAATGACCTTTTAGTAAAAGGATATTGTGGGGTATTGTATGATTATGAAGGCAATCCTGATGAATACAGAGAAGATGCCAAAGAAAATCCTCTAGTTCTAACACGACAAATTTATACTACTTTAAAAGAATTAAATGAAAAAACGGATGAAGAAGGGTTTGTTAATTATAAATACGGAGTAAATAACAAACAAATTTATAAAGACCTTCCTGTTAAATTTGCGTTTTTAAACTTTATTGATCCTACTCGTTCAGTAAGAGTTAATCCTTTATCAATAAAATACCATCCTAATAGAATATCTTTAAGAAGTATTATTGAAATATTTTTAAAAGCAGTAGATTTAGAACTGGTTAAAAAAACTGATTTTTGGGCTAAAAATGGAATTTCTTATACTCAAGCCATCGCTATAAGACTGTATAAAGAATACCCTGATTTATTAACTATCCCTCACTTAGTTTCATTTTTACTAGCTGATTATAATAAGGTTTTGCAATGGTTAGCTGAAGACCCTGAATTAGAAAGAGCAGCTGCAACTATTATGACATCTTACAATGCAAAAGCTGAAGGGCAATTAGCAGGGTCCACTTCTTCGGGGCAAGCTCCAGTACAAAAACTTTATGACCCAAATATTTATTGGGTGTTATCCCCTAAACCTGAAGAAGAATTTAATATGAATATTACTGATAAAGAAAATCCTAGGTTTTTTTGTATTGGTAACGCCCCTCAATATTCAGGCACACTGTCTGCCCCGATATCCGTTATTCTTAATGTTTGTATGAAAAACATGAATCAACTTGGTAAACGAAAAAGTGCTTTTATTGTGGAGGAATTTCCAACAGTTACTTTTAATCCTGAAGAATTATCCCAATTTCCTGCCACAGCTCGTAAAAAATTGGTGGTATTGATTCTTGTAATGCAAGATGTATCACAAGCGATATCAACTTATGGGAAAGAAAAATGGGATATTATTAAAAATAATATTGTAAACACATTTATTGGTCGTAATGAAAATGATGATTTAGCCAAGTCTTTTGCTCAATCTGTTGGAAAACATCAAAAGAAAAAAATTAGCTATTCAACGTCAGATAGCTCAATTTCTGAAAGCGAATCAAAACAATGGGAAGATATTTTACAACCAAGAGAAGTAAAAGGACAACCAACAGGACACTTTATGGGGCAAATAGCTGATGGTGATCCACCTATGTTTTCCGCCCAATTTCCTTTTTACGAGAAAAAAAGCGTTGACCCACTTCCTGTATTTTCTAAAAAATTTAACACTGGTAATGATAAACAAGACAGAGATATCATGGAAAATTTAATTAAGAAAAATTTTGAACGTATAGATGCTGAAGTAGATGCTGTTTTAGAAGGATATAATTTACCTGATAAAAAAGAATAAATGCTAATACTAATTAACTAATACTTCTTCCAATTAAAAATATATAAATGGAAAATAACAATAATATTATTGCTTTTTTAGAAGCATTTCAATACAGAGAAATAGGTTTTAACCAACATTATTTAATTTATAATAATAACAATGCATCTTTTGTTTATGTATTTTTAATGTTAATAGATGATACAAACTCACGTTATGTTTTGGTAGATGGTTTTGATTTCACATTTTATGAAACACAACAGGATATTATCTTTTATCTCAATTATTCTTTACAAGAAAATAAAGAATTTATTGAATCTATTAATAATGAAATGTATCAAAACATTCATTTGGAACAATTAGTTGAACTTAATAAAATTAATTTTTTCAAAACACTAACTCTTACTACTAATACTTCAGATGTTATCAATAGTTATTTTATTTATAATTCAGAACTAGATAAAACATTATCTTATTTGGTAACTCTTAATGAATCTCTTTATAGAAATGGAACTAGTTTTGTTGTATTCAACGAACATAATTATAGACAACTATTATTTGAACCTAATTATTTTAAATCAATAGAGGGTCAACAAGATGAAAGTTTATTTATTACTTCTAATCCTTATATGTTTGCTATTTATAATCAAACTGGAGATAAAAAAAGTATGTTGTTTTGTCCTGCCATTGAAATAGAAACATTGTTTGAAGCCATCAATAAAAAACACCCTAATTCGTTCGATAATATTGAGATTGGAGCATTAAACAATATCAATGATTTAGTTTTTAGTTTAAAAACTCTTTTAGGTTATTACAATGTCTTTTTTAAAGACCTCTTTATTTTTAAAATTGTTTCTGATAAAATTATTGTTACATTAAAATTTAATATTCAAGAAATATCAAAATTTGATAATGAACTTTTGCTTTTTGCAGGATTATTAGGTTTATTAACCTTAGAAATAAAAGAACAGCAACTTAATAATACAGAACAATTATCTTTTACTTCTAATTCATATAAAATTAACAACTTAAGTTTTAAACAACTTACCATTCCATATAAAGTAGAATTTATAAATACATTTTTAGTTTGCTTTATTTCTTCTTTTAAATTAAGTAATATTAGTTTAAAAAGAGACCTCGTTTTTGAACAAGAAGAACAATTTGGAATGTTTAATATCAATAACTAATTTAAAAATATAACACCATGATACAAAGATTAAATAACTATAAAAAAAACATAGATTTAGTTAAATTTATGAAACAAATACAGTACGGTTTTTTTGAGCCCAAACACAGTACAAGTGCAAAACCTATTTTAGAGAGAGTAGAAGGTAATCTTGAGAAAAAAGAAACCTATACAATTCAGAAAAATAATAAAAATGAATTTATCTATTGGTCCACAAAAGATAACAATCTAAAAGGTAAAACTATTATTGATTTTGTTATAAATAATCATAACAAAGATTTTCATAATGAAATCAAATTATCCGATGTGGACAACTTTCTTGAACCAATAAGTAAAAATCAAGATTTTAAAGCAAATTTAATTTCTCAAATAACAATTTCTAAAGAAAACAATCTAACTATTGCCAAAGACCTTTCTGTTTTAATAAAACTTGACGATAGAAGAACACTTTACAATAAAGGTTTATCTGATATGACTATTGATAATCCTTTGTTTAATAAAATTATGTATAACATTCCTGGAACAGATCCTTTGGGTGTAGGATATATTAGTATTAATGAAGATGAAGTTCAAGCCATCAATATTTTTGTAAATGAAAATGAATTAAATATTGATAAAAGTATTGGTAATAGTCAAAATAGTATCATGTGTACGAGTATAACTAAAGAACCACCAATTGATTCATTAGTTATTGCTGAAACTATGGATGAAGCAATGGCTCATTATGAAAGTGATTATAATAACATACAAACACAAAATGTTAGATATATTGCCACAGGTAAAAATCCTTCTTTAGAACAACTTAGGTTAATTCAAAAAAACATTGATGAATTAAACCCCTCTACTCTTATTATTGCTACCAGTAACAGTTTAAAAGGAGAGTTTACCCAAAATAAAATTCTTTCAAAACTTAATATTTCTCCTGATAGAAAAATGTTAAACCCAAGCTCTCTTAATTTTCGAGGATTTATTGATGTTGAAGAAACTACTCAATTAGGTCTAATTAACATTACACTCCCAAAAGATGTTCCAAATTTTCAAGCTAATATGGATAAATTATTAGCATCTATTGAAAATAAACAACAAATATTTAATAATTTACATCAAGAAGGAGAACCTTTTACGATTGAAATAGATACTGAAGGAAAAAAAGATGCTATTGTTCATCTAAAATTTAACAACTCTAAAATGAATTGGAAAATTTCGGCTGATTTAATCAATGAAGTAAAATTTGATAACCATCCTTTTATTCGTAGGGACGTTTCTATTCAAGAGAATTTTAATAAAGATTTAATTTTCGATAAAAATGATAAACTTGAAAATAAAAACAACAATGATATAGATAATGATAAACAAAAAGGTTTTAGTATGTAACTAAATTTTTAATTTATTTAACTTTTATTTTTAATATTATGACATACGATTCACTTGATAAATACAAAACTCAAATAAATTTAGCTGAATTTATTCTATATGGTAATTATGGTTTTGTTCTTTCAGAAAGTTCTTCTTTTAATTCTCCCAAATTAAAAAAATTACATCCTACAGAAACTTATTGGTCCGAAAATAAGAAAAAAAATGTTCCTGTTAAAACGGAAGAATATGTTATTAAAAAAAACGAAAAAGGTTTTTATACCTATTGGTCACCTAATGATGATTCCTTAAAAGGCAAAACTATTATTGATTTTGTACAAGAACATCATAAAGCCAAAAATGGTGGATTTTTTAATCTCGGCTTAGTCCGTAAGTATCTTGAATCTTATATGAAAGGAGGAAAATATATTCAACCTGATAAAAGCGAATTTAAGATTCTTAACACTCTTAAAGAAAATGATACTTTAAAATTAGAAGTTAAAAATTGCACCCCTTATAAAGATAGAACTTATTTACATAAAAGAGGGATTAAAAATAGCACCATTGACAATCCTATGTTTGAAAACATTATTCGAAATAAAGTTTTTGATAAAAATGGCGTAATTCATATTAATACTGCTTATTTAATGGTTAACTTATCTGGTATTGGAGCTATTAATGTTAAAAACAAAACTTTTGACAAATCATTCTCTGGTGCAATAGGAGATAGAGGTAACTCCATTGTCATTTCTAAAGATTTATCTCATGGTAATCATATTGATAAATTAATTATTACGGAAAGTTTTGATGATGCTCTTTCTCATTTTCAATTAAATGAAGATACTTTAAAAAACCTAAATATAAGGTATATTTCAACCGCAGGGTCTTTGTGTGAAGGGCAGATAGCTTTAATTGAAGAGATTATAACAAAACAAAAACCCAAAGAATTTATTATAGGTTTTGATAATGATGTTAGTGGTAATTTTTTTCGAGCTCAACTAATGGGAAAACTACAAGTAGCAGATGTTATTTTATCTAAAGATTTTATAGAGGAATCAAAAGCTTTTGCTTATACACATATCGAGTGTAAAAGAGAAAAGTTAACAGGAATTGTTGATTTTATATTTGCAAATAAAAATCAGGAAGAAGGTATTCAAAATGTAATGGAGCTTAAACAATACATAGATATTTTTAATGAGAAAAATAAAAATATTGTTTACGAAGGTGTTCCTTTTAATTATACAGTAAAACTTGCAGATGATAATAAAGCCATAGCTCAACTAACATTTCGAAATACTAAAGAAAACTGGCAACTTATCGGTAATTTAATTGCAGAAGTAAAATATGAAAAAGGATTATTCTTTAAACAAGAAATCCCCATTAAAAAAGATTTTAATGAGGATTTAATGCAGGGGTTACAAAATAAAAACCATTCTATGAATCTTTAAATCAATAATTATCTACTTCACATTTTAATCTATATCACGTTCTAAAACTCCTTTTAATGTTCTTCTAACATCAATTGCTACCCTTAATTCGTCTTTTAATTCTTCTGCATTTTCAATGCCAGGAATAATTAAAATAGGATTTGTTTTATCTGAAGTAATCATTTTTATATTGCTTAATCCGAAAATTCTTATCCAAAAAGGTTGTTCTAATTGAATATCTTTTATTCTAAACAATTCTGTTTCATCTAATTTTCTTGAAAAAATTCCTGTTCTTTCTTTTATTCTTTCATTCGTTATTTCAAATATCCAATATTTTGTAAATAACCACTTCCAAAATACGAATGGAATAGGTATAATAAAAATACAACTTATAAAATAGCCAATGTTTAGTTTTTGTGAAGGATTTCCCCTCCAAATCAGTAATTCTTTCATGATATTAATGTTTAGGGTTTAAGCAAAAGTAGTTTATTATTTGATAATTAGTGTTTGTTTTAATTTTTTTATGTACTTTTATGCCACCCTAAACTTAGTGCTTTGATTATGATATTTTTCATAATTATTTATAAATTAAAAATTGAATTATTCCAATTATAATTGGTTTAAAAGTTATATTATTAACTAATATTTAATAAACAACTATAAATACAAACAATAGAAATAATAAAATAAGTAATAACCCTTTAAACATTAAATAATGGAAAACAAAACAGTAAATCAAGAAAAAGCAGTTGCTGAAATTAAAATTAATCATCAAGCTGTTAAAGGTAATTTAACCAATGAACCTGAAATTAAGGTTTTAGAATCAGGTTTAAAAGTTGCCAATTTTAGTATTAAACAATCTTATCCTATAGGTACTCCTCAGGAAGGAAAAAAACAAGAGTATGTGAATAATTATCATCAAGTAGTCGCTTTTGGCGAACAAGCTGATTTAATTGAAAAAGCTGCGTTTAAAAAAGGAGATTTTATCGAGGCTGAAGGAAAAGCAAATTTCTTTTATTATCAAAAAGATGATGCTGAAGGTATGAATTATGGTAATAAAATTATTGCAAATAACATTCAAAAATTAGCTCCTGGTGTTAAGCCTTTTCAACAACATAATAATTACATTGAATTAAAAGGCAACTTAACTAAAAATCCTGAATTTAAAATTTTACCTTCTGGTCAAAAAATCGCAACTATTTCTGTGGCTCATAATTATAAATTAAAAGATAAAGAAGACCAAGTAATGTTTGTTAATGCAACTATTTTTAATGAAAAAACTGTTGAAGCCATTGAAAAAAGCAACATGGAAAAAGGAAATACCATTTCTTTAAAAGGTAGTGTTGAGCCTTCAACTTATGTCGATAAAAATCAAAACAATCGATATTCTGTTTCTATCAATGCTAATTTTGTTCAATTAGATAAATCTAAAGAAGTGGTTGTTGATCACAGCAATAATATAACTCCTGAAGTAGCAAAAGAATCTACTAAAAAACCTACTGCTAATGCTAAAAAAGTAACTAAAACTCAAATAGAAAAAACTGCTAAAAAAGAAGCTCCTAAAAAAAATAAAGGATTAAGTAAATAATATATCCCTTAATTTTCATATAAAGAACAAAGACAATAATAAGTCTTTGTTCTTTTAAATCCCTAAATATTTATATTATGAAAGGCTTAGACAATTATAAACACTTAGTCGAATTTGAAATCAAATCGGTTAACAAAATTTCTATTAATAAGAATTTTGACCGTTTAATGAATGATTCTGCATTAACTGGCTTGAACACTCATTATTTGGATGAAAAAAATAATAAATTATATTTAGCTTTTAATCATATTTCTTCTAAACCTGAAGCTCGCTTAAAATCTATTCTGAAAGATTTTAAGGCTAAAAATGCCAACCATACTGTTTTTGATAATATTAGACAGAATGAAATTGCTACTGGAAATATTTCTATTGAAAAAAATTTTAAATTTTCTTTTACTAAAGGTATTTCTAGAAAAGAACGAATTAAATCGGATTTAATTACTCACATTGTTATTGAAAACAATCCTAATGTTTCTTTTAATCAAGTAAAGGATAATTTCGATTCGATTCTTAAAAAATCCAATCAAATTGAAAATACGCTGTTTCATAATCCTGATAGAATAAAAGACCTCTCTGAGTTTAATAAACTAAAACTCAATAGCTTTATTAATAATTTTCCTAATTTAGTTAAGGATGAAAATATTATTAAATTAAAAAAAGTTTTTAAACCACATGAAGTTTTAACTACCAAAAATGTTATAGAGCAAGTCAATAAAAATAATTTACAAAATATTAATAACATGGTAATTTTTGGTTACAATGCATCAGAACAATTAATTGATAATATTTCTAAATCAACCTCTATTTCTGATGAAAAAAAAGTGGCTTTATTTTCAATATTAAAACCGGAAAGAAATCAACTTTCTAAAAAATATAATACTAAAGATAAGGTTGTAGGGTTAGAAAAAAATATAGAAAATAATCTTCCTAAAAAAGATAAAGGGTTAAATATGTAATTATTAATGTTTATAAAAATTTTACGATGAAAAATATAAATTACGATTCTGAAGTTCTAAAAATGACTTATATGATTAATCAATATAAAGGAGAACCCGACTTAGAAGCTCTACATGAATATATTGATGATATGCTTTCTTTAGCAGTTTTTCATAAACACAATCCTTTAATTGATTTTCTTTCTAAAAACATTATTTCTGAAGTAGGTGAAAGTACAATTGAAGTTTTAGAACATCCATTAGTTTTTAAAAATAATGAAAATGCTAGAGGAATGATTTATACAATAATTAATAATAATTTAGTGAAAAATAAGTTGAATAAAATTAAAAAAAGAATAGTTTATTTTCTTACTTTTTGTTTTAATATATGTTATAAATAAAGTTCTACAAAACTTTGAATTTAATACCATCTTTTACTTTTAGGTGGTATTTTTTTGGAGTTCCCCTTGGGTCATACTTTCCGTTAAATCTTTTCTTCTAAAAGGATAACTCTCCAATTATTAACTCAATTTTTTTTCCTGAAGCCTCCCTAAACATTTTTTATATAGCAGCGGAGAATATGAGCGAAGGGATGCTTTTTTTCTAATATAACCTTAGATTCCATTCCACAATAAACCAATTATATTTTCGGCCATAAAGCGAAAATTTAATCCATTTATTTTAATGCCGAGCTGTACACATTAAAATTATTTCCTTCGCACATCACTCCAAAGACTACCAAACTTTCCGTACAGGAAAGAAGGTGTCTTTTAAATAATTTTAATAAGTACAGTAAGCGGACTTTTTTATATTAATCCTGTTGGATTAAGGCGATAGGAAAAAAAGTGGAACGTACTATTATTGTTTATTACTTGACCTCTTTTTTCTTTATAATGTATCATTTATACATTAACTTTATTGTATAATAAAAGCTAAATATTATGTCAAACTCAAGCTTATTAAACTATACAAAGAATTACAAAATGTTATTCTCTATTGAAAACTTGAAAAAGGAAACTGTTAATTATTTTCCTGATGTACTTCTTCATATGAGTAAATTACCTGATATAAAATTTAAAACCCTTGCTTTTCTCTATTGTTTTTTATTGGATAAATCTAAACCCTTGATGAATAAAAATGTTGCTACTAAATTAATTGCTGAAGAACTACAGGAAAACCTGATTATTACTATTTCAACCCTTAACTATTCTTTAAATTAAAATCATTTAAAACCTATAAAACATGAGTACAGAAATCTTAACTATCAATTCTTTAGAATTAGCTGCTGAACTGGCACACCAAAAACTTGTTAATGAATGGTCTGAATCTATTAAAATTTACGAAGATGAAAATGCCGAAGAACAGAATTACTCTAATGATGCTCAAAAAATTTTTAACGGACTTTATGATGATTATTTAACCCTCATTGCTAAATGTACGGTTAAATCAAATGAAGCTTTGGCTCAAACTGTGCTTTGAGTTTACTTTTGGTATTAATTAAATATTTTTAAACTAAAACTTACAAAATGAAAAATTTAACTAAAAAAGAAATGAAGAAAAAAAGTGTTTCCGAGTGTTTAACACTTTTCTACAACAACCAAGTTAACGAAAACGCTATTCGTGAAAAATCAAAAGAAGATTTAGCCGATTTTGTTCTTGAGGTATTCAATAAAGGAATTATTAGAAATTATTTAAATCTTTAAAATCATGGTAAAATTTAAAGTATTGAATCCTTGCATGGAATTAACTAGAGTAGGGGTAACTAAAAAAACTATTCATCAAGGAGATTTGATAAACGGTAATATTAATTTTCAAACTCAATTGTATGGTATAATCCATTTTTGTACGGTTTATAAAGGAAATTATCAACTCATTGATGAACACAAAACAATTGAAATACAACACCAAGAAACTAAAGAGTTTCATCAATTTAATGTTACGAACCCCGATAGTTTAACTACCGAAGAAATGCTTTTAATTTGCGAAGAAATGGGAGTAAAGGCTCTTTTAATCAATGGCAAGTATTACGATAAAAAATAAAACAAACCCCTAAACACAATTATATTATGAGTACTGGAATTTTTAATAATCCTGATTTTTTTCCTACACCAGTTCATGTACTGGATATAATGCAAATTGATTGCACTAATAAAGTTGTTCTTGAACCATCGGCAGGAAAAGGCGATATAGTCGATTACCTTTTTTCTAATGGTGCTAAAGATGTTGTTTGTTATGAGAAAAACGACACCTTACAACAGATTTTACAACATAAATGTAAAATCTTAGGTAGTGATTTTTTAACTGCTAAAACCGAAGATGTGAGCCATATTAATTTAATCATTATGAACCCTCCTTTTTCCGCTGCGGAGAAACATATTGTACACGCTTTTGAAATTGCACCCGAAGGCTGCGAAATACTGGCTTTATGTAATTATGAAACAATTTCAAAATCTTATCGACACGAAAGAATTAACGCTATTATTAGGGATTATGGTAATTATGAAAATTTGGGTTCTTGTTTTGATAATGCCGAGCGTAAAACTTCTGTTGAAGTTGGATTTATTAAGTTGTATAAGCCTGTTGTGAATGATGAAACCAAGTTTGAAGGCTTTTTTATGGATGAAGACGAAGAAGAAAAACAAGTAGATGGTATTATGCCATTTAATGAAGTTAGAGCCTTAGTTAATCGCTATGTTGGTGCTATGAAAATTTTTAGCCAATTGGACTTATTTAAGCAACAAATGGAATACATCTTAGAACCTCTAGGAATGAAAGAGTTTTTTTTTACAGTTGGTTATGATAATAAAATTAAATCAAAAGAGGATTTTTCAAAACATATTCAAATTGTTTCATGGAATTACATTTTCGACAAAATGAACATTAGAAAATATGTTACTTCGGGAGTAATGAAAGATATAAATAAGTTTGTCGAACATCAACGACAAATCCCCTTTACTATGAAAAACATTTATCGAATGTTTGACATCATTTTACAAACTAAAGAGCAGAATTTTAATAAAGCTATTGTAGAGGTAATAGACAAGTTTACCATGCACACACATGGAAATAGATTTGCTGTTGAGGGTTGGAAAACAAACTCTGGTCATATGCTAAACGAAAAGTTTATTATCGACTACATGGTTAAGCCTAGATGGAGTAGTTCATCTAAGGTTGAATTAAGCTATAATGGAAATGGGGAACGATTAGAGGATTTGGTAAAGGTGCTTTGCGTTTTGACTGGTTGTAACTATGATTCGTTACCTAGCTTAAGTTCGTTTTTTAGCCAATTTGGAGGGCTTGAAACCAATCGTTGGTATTCGTGGGCGTTTTTTGAAATAAAAGTCTTTAAAAAAGGTACTATGCACTTGAAATTTCAAAATAAAGAAGATTGGTATGTTTTAAATAAAGCATACGGTAAACTTAAAGGTTTTTCACTTCCTGAAAGGTTTAATCCTAAAGCTTCTAAAAAGCAAAACACAACCGATGAAACCAAAATCGAAGAAAACTTTCAGTTAGAATTGTCTTACAAAATCGCTTCTTAAATTATGTTTAACAACAAACTAAAGAACTTGGAGATATTGGACTATATAAAAAAGATGTGAAGAACTTATGAAAAATTATTTAGGCTCTTTATGATTTATCTAATATTTCATAAGCAGTATCACAAAAAAATATTAAAAAATTGGCTGCCTTTAGGGGCAGCCGTTTACATACTCATTCCTTTACTTTTGTTTTTCTGAAGGTTCGGTTTGATTTTAAGTTGTAAAGATTTCAGGAATGGTATATTATTTATAACATTGTTTTCTGATTCATATTTCAAAACATTTCCTTGCTCCATTCTTAATACTTCTTTTAATTCTAATGAATCTGTTGAATTATCGTAAATAAATAATTTATCTGGGACTGAAAATAATTTATCTAAATTTTTATAACCATCAGCAAAACGGTCTTTAATATCTTCCTTTCCCACGAAATGTCCTCCTTTACTTAATCTTATAGTAACTCTTTCTTCTGCTAATAAAATATTTTCTAAACAAAAATAATGTAAATGAGTTTTAAATCCTAATGCTTTAAACTCCTGGATTATTTTGTCTGGATTATTATGAAAGTTTGTTTCATATGCAAATGAAGTTTTTGATTGTTTGCAATATTCTTTTAAATCTTTAAACTTATTTTCAGTATATTTCTTTGCGAATTGTTCCTTGTATTCAGAATCATCAAGTTTCTCGTATTCGACTTTAAACACTTTATCTCCATCAAAATGAATAACATCTATAGGGTAATGAATATTAGTTATTAAAGCAGGAGCGTAGGTAGATTTACCTGAACCATTGCAGCCTGCAATTATGATTAATACAGGAGATATTGATTTAGAAGTTCGCAACAAAATGTGAGACTGCTTTTTTCGGTTGTTGATTTTTTATTAGTCTATTTTCTTGTAGTACCTTTTTAATAATTTTTTGAACGGCTTTTTTATCCAGTTCAAACTCAACAACCTTTTCTTTTTTTACAACTATTAGTGCCATAGTGGTTTATTTATACTCCAAAGTTAAGCATTTAAGTAATACAAAATATTTCATCCTTATTTAATTACTTATTTTTCTTGTAAGGAAATATATTTACTACTTTGAATTTTATAATAGAAATTTTCTTGATTGAAGTTTTGTTATAATAAAATTCCTGTCCAGTAATTAATGCTTTTAATTCATTAATAATAAAATTTTTATCTCCCCTGGTGTTGTATTTTGATTTAAGATGTTTATATACATTTGTGGATCCAATTATAATTTTTTCAATATTTTTTTGTACAACCACTTTTTTACACATAATAATTAAGTTAATCAAATTTAATTTTATTTTTTTGGTTCTGTTTTCGTTTCCATTGCTCAAATGTCCAACTCCAACTCATGGGTCGAGTAAAAAGTAATTGTAATGCCAGGACAAAATATTTCATATTCCAAAGATAGGAGTAAAATATTAATTTTTTTTAAGTTAAAGCGTTTCGGATTTTACCTGAAGAAGTAAAAACCGAAACCGTTTATTCTTAATCTGCTGTACACATTAAAATTATTTTTCTTACACACTTGCCTATTAAATAATTTTAATAAGTACAGTAAGCGGACTTTTTTATATTAATCCTGTTGGATTAAGGCGATAGGAAAAAAAGTGGAATGTACTATTATTGTTCATTACTACCCCTCTTTTTTCTTTATAATGTACACTTTATACATTAACTTTATTGTATAATAAAAAGAATTAATAACCTTAAACATTAAAAAAATGAGTAACAAAATTTATACAGAAATTCAAACTAAAATTGTTAAAATGCTTGAAGATTCTTTAACGCTTAAATATCAAAAATCATGGTTTAGCGTTGGAAATATGGCAAAAAATCCAATTTCAAATGCTTTTTATACTGGTTTTAATCAATTGTATTTATCTTTTATTGCAGATGATAAAAATTATTCAATTAATAAATGGCTCACTTTCAAACAAGCATCAGAACTGAAAGGAGTTATAATTAAAGGAGAAAAAGCAACACCAGTTATGTATTATAATCGTGTTTTCAAAAATGAAAAAGGCGAAAATATACAATCTAATGAAGTACAAAAACTTATTAATTCAACTGGTAAAACTTTAGCCGATTTAAAGATTACTTCTAATGGCTTTTTACGTTTTTATTTTGTTTTTAACGTGGCTCAAATTAGTGGGCTTCCTGAATCTTTTTATAAAACTGATGGAACTGTTTTAACAGATATTGAAAAAATTGAAGTTGCTGAACAGATTTTAATAAATTCTAAAGCTAATATCAAACATAAATTTATTGATGAAGCTTATTACATGCCGTCTAAAGATTTAATTGTTTTACCTGATACAAGCCAGTTTAAAAATTCTTTAGTGTATTATTCAACTGCTTTTCATGAATTAAGTCATTGGACTGGTGCAGCACATCGTTTAAATCGTGTTTTTGGAAAGTTTTTTAAATCTAAAGAATATGCTTTTGAAGAATTGGTTGCAGAATTATCGACAGCTTTAGTTTGTGGTAGCTTATCAATTACAAAAGATTTTACAAATAATACCGCTTATATTAAAAGTTGGATTGCAGCCTTTAAAAATGATGTTACTATTTTTTTTAAAGCTGCTGCCTTTGCTCAAAAGTCTGCGGATTATATATTAGCTTTTAACCAAGAACTTAAACAAGTTGCCTGAAGAGTAACTTTAATTCTTCGCTTCAAGCGAAGAATTAAAGTATTTATTTAAAATTTCAAAACCTAAAATTATGAAAGTAGATAATACAAAAGCAACAACATTTAAAATTGTTTTAGATAATAAAGAAGTTGTAAAAGTAGAATTTAAACCTTACAACGGTTTGGTCGCACACTTCTCTTTTTACGGCTGTATTTCTTCAACTGGGTACAAAAGCCACTTTGTGTATATTATGGATAAGATTTGGAAAATGTATGATGATGTTCAGCTTCTCGCAAAAGATATAGCACAGGAATTATACAATAAAGATGGGTATAAATATTTGCAATTTATTCAACAAAAACAACAATTAAGTTTATTTTAAAAATTACAATTTAATCTTTGAATTATGAAAATATATATTAATGGTAAAAGTTTACAGATAACCAATTTAGAAGAAGGTTTAAAACAAGCTGATAGCTTCCGAAATTATTCCGAAGATGGGAAGAATGAAATTGTAATTTATTGGAATCAGGTGTTTGTTGAGTTGCTTAAATTGAAATTAAAACAAGTAAATGAAAATGAAAAAATGCAAATTTTTAAAACTCTTTGGTTGGAGTTTGGAGATATATCAGTAAATAATGAAGATGAACTGGAAGTTCGTTTTTTGGTTTTTGAAAAAGGAACTAATAAACTTGAGATTTGGCATTGGTTCGATGTTTTATTTAATGTAGTTTTGAGTGAATTAATTTAAACTTTTAAGCAATGTATAAGTATTATTTAACCTGATTTATTATGATGTATTCTTTAAGTGGTTTTCCTCCTGTTTGGGGAGTATTGGTTCTCTCAATCTTAATCTTTATATTGATTGAGAGTATTGTAGTTTTAGTGGTTGATTTTTTAAATAAGGATTGTCCTTATTTAAAAAAGACTTTTTCAGTTAAAAAAATTTTAATCATAATTTCTTTAATAATTTTTTTAGGTGGGTTAGTTCATTTAATTGTAATTAATATTAATAATAAATTACGTCCTGTTGATATATTGTTTTTTTGGTTGAGCATTATTTCTGTAATTTATATTGTTGGTTGTTTATTGTTTTATATATATAAATTACAGAAATAATTAATAGTTTACTTAAACCCTCGAAAAAGGAAACTTGAAAAATATATGTATTTTATATACATATAGTTTATTTTTCTCGTATCTTTGATGTGTTTACAATTACACGTTTTAATAAACTATATAAATGATATTTGGTTACGCAAGAATAAGTACGAAAGAACAAAATTTTGACTTACAGATTGATGCACTCTTAAAAGCAGGAGTTGAAATGAAAAACATCTATAAAGATGTATCTAGTGGGGCAAGAGAAGAAAGGGTTGGTTTAGATACCATTTTAGGGAAGTTAAGAGAAAATGATGTTTTATTAGTTTGGAAATTGGATAGAATTGCAAGAAGTGTTATTCATTTAGCAAAGTTGATGGAAAATTTTAATAAAGAAAGAGTGCATTTTAAAAGTATTCAAGAGCCTTTTTTAGATACAACTTCCTCGCATGGGAGATTTGTTTTCACTCTTTTTAGTGCTGTTGCTCAATTAGAGAGAGATTTAATAATTGAACGAACAAAAGCAGGACTAGAGAGTGCAAGAAGAAGGGGTAGGATAGGGGGTAGGGCAGCAGGATTATCAAAGGAAGCTGAGAAAAAGGCTATTGTTGCTGAAATTTTATACAAAGAAAATAAGTTGTCTATTAGTGAAATTTGTTCATCATTGGGATTAGGTTCAAAAAGAACGCTTTATAAATATTTGCGACATCGAGGAGTGGTAATAGGTAGTTATGGAGTTGCTTAAATTGAAATTAAAACAAGTAAATGAAAAAAGATGAAACAACTATAAAAAGAGGAACTTCGCTTTGGTATTTACCAAATGATTATATTGTAATTCAAAATTTATTCAAAAATATAAATAATTAAATTTCTCTCCATGGAAAATGTACAAGAATATAAAACTGGAGTAGCCAGAATACATACTGATGTTTTAATTAATACAACAAATGAAATGTCTGAGCTTCAAAAGAGAGCTTTTTATTTCTTTATTTCTAAGATTGATCACAATAAAGAATATAAAGGTGGTGATATTTCGGTTGTTGTTCCTTTTTATGATTTAGTAAAAGGATTAAATTCTTACGGTATCAAATGGAAAAAGAGCAAAGATAAATTTGAAAATTTTGCTCGTGAGGTGTCAAAATCACAGTTAATACCAATTGTTGAATTTGAGTTAAATGGTAAAGTGGTTAAAATGGGTAAATATATTAATATATTTAGTCAAATTGGTCCAATTGACAGGCATGGTGTTTTACATTATGAAGCTTCTTTTAGTAGTAAAGCAATTGATTATATTATAAACCTTAAGAAATTTACTAGATTATATAGTAATGATATAAAATTTTTAACTGGTAGTAATACTTTAGAATTGTTTACTTTATTTACTGCTGTATATGGTAAGCAGTCTAATTTTAAAGATAAAGTAAGTGTTTATTATTCTGTTAGCGAATTGAAAAGTAGATTAAATTTAAAAGTAACTGAGTATGTAGAATTAAAAAACTTTAAAGTTAGAATTGTTGATTATTCAATTAAACAAATTAATGAATTTTCATCTATATATGTGTGGTACGAAAATGTTAAAGAGGGAAGAGCTGTTATAGGTTTTAAATTTTATATTGTGAAAAATTACTTAAATTCTAAGGATAATTATTCTCCAAGTAATCATGAAATAGGACAGTTGAAAATATATGAATATGAAGCATATAAAATTTTAAAAAATTACGGTGTTGTTCCAGGTATCATTATTAAACAAATTATTCCTAATCTTCCTAAAGGTGTGTTAAATGGGTATCAGGATTTATTTGTTAAAGCTTGTATTCAAGATTTTGAAAAAAATACTAATCAAAAAACTGCTAAGGGTAAAACTGGAGCTTTTGTACAATGGTTCTGTCAAAATAAAGTTTACTCGCAAGATAATGAGATAACCTTTAGTCGTATTCGAGAAAATGTTTTAGTAAAATTGAAAACCCTATCTTCTCAGGAATATACAGATAGATATGCTAATATAGATTTAACAGTTTTGATTAAATATGGAGAACAGGCAGTTATTGAATTTTAATTTACTGTTCTTAAATGAAAACCACTTAACACTTTATGTTAAAAATATGGCTTAAAGCATTGTGATGTATGGATTTTAGTCAATAATTTGTTTAATAATTTTTTCTTCCGCAATCTGTACCTTTTTCCGCAATCTGTACCTTTTCTGCTATTAATAATCTAGGCATTTAAAGAATTACTTCCGCAATCTGTACCTTTATAAATTACCGCAATCTGTACCTTTATAGCTATTTAAAATCATATCTCTTTCTGTCTCAACCCTAAACACTTTATATTAAAAGCATGGTTTAAAGTGTTGGATTGTATGGTTTCTAATTAAATTTAAGGTATATAATTTATCTTAATGATTTTATTCTTAACGCCGCAATCTGTACCTTTTTCGATTAATATTACCGTAATCTGTACCTTTATAATTACCGCAATCTGTACCTTATTCCATAATTTATACCTTTATAGTTTATTTTACTACCGTAATCTGTACCTTTTTCCGCAATCTGTACCTTTATACTTCCGAAATCTGTACCTTTATATAATTATAATTAAATTTAATATTACACCAATACTAGTAAGGCTTTAAGATGTTGTTTTTGATAAGTTGACTCTTAAACCTTTCCGCAATCTGTACCTTTATACTTCCGAAATCTGTACCCCTATAATTACAGTTCAACCAATGTTTATAATACTTTCAGAATCTTCTAAAGTATTTTAAGTAAAAAAATATTTAAAAGAACTTAAGTAAAAAAATAAAAAAAAAGGTATTTTTTTACAGAATCCTACGGATTCAGGCGTTAGGAAAAAAACTATATGCCTTTATGGCAGTTTTTTTCTTTTTTCAAAAATAGAATAAATTTTATCAATAAATAATATACCATAGTATATTATTTTATATATTTGCAGTAATTAAAAAATTATTACAAACCCTAAACATAAAAAAATGAATAAATTAGAATTAATTGGTAGAATAGGTAACGATTTAGAAGTAAAAAAAATCAAAGATGATTTTAGCGTATTAGAAATGTCCGTTGCAACCAATGAAAAATGGAAAGATAAAGCTACTCAGGAAGATAAAGAAAAAACTGACTGGCATGTAGTAAAGTTTTACGGGGCAACAATTGATAATGCTAATAAATTCAAAAAAGGCGATTTAGTAAAAGTTTCTGGTAAATTGAATTATGATGAATACGAAGATAAAAATGGTTCAAAACAAAAAAGAGCGTATTTACATTGTTTTTCAATTGAAGAAGTGCTAAAAAAAGAAGAAACTACCGCATAATTAGTAGTTTATCTAAATATAAGAGAGGTTAATCCTCTCTTTTTTTTTACTTTTTTTATTTTATTTATGGAAATATTTTTAAAAAAAGAAGAGTTAATTGAATTATATTCAACTAATATTAAGTGTGTTTATATTGAAATCAGACCTTATAATTATACTGAATCTTCTACAATTTTTATTAAAGGATTTGTTGGTATTATTAGAAATAATATAACAAATAAACATTATTCATCTTATATAAAATATCAAAAAGTATTTTCTTTTATTGATATAATTAAAATACTTTCGAAAGAATTATCCAGTAATGAATTTTTTTCTGACAGCGTTTTTTTAAAATTACAAAAATGAAATTATTAATAGCAGAAAAGCCCTCGGTTGCTGTAGGTGCTTATAAAGAACTTTTAGAAAAAGTTGAAAACGAATCTTTCGTTAAAAAAGATGGTTACTTACAAGGTAATAATTGGTGTATAAGTTGGTGTGTTGGTCATTTAGTCGGCTTAGAAATGCCTGAAGCTTACGGTTGGAAAGAGTGGACGAAAGAAAGTTTACCCATGATTCCGCAAAAATGGCAATTTGGAGTTTTACCTGGAACCAAAAAACAATATCAAATTTTATCAAAACTAATTACTGAAGCTGATTTAATAGTAAATGGTGGCGATGCAGGACGAGAAGGAGAATTGATAGTTAGATTAGTTTTAAAAAAATCCAATAACGAAAAGAAAACCTTGAAAAGATTATGGGTAAACTCCTTTGTTTTGGAAGATATGAAAAAAGCCTGGAGTAATCTTAAATCTAGTGTCGACTATGAAAATTTATATCGTGCTGCTCTTTCTCGTTCCATTGGCGATTGGCTTGTTGGTCTGAACGGAACTAGAGCATACTCTTTAGCAACTGGAGTAAAAGGATTAAGCGTAGGAAGAGTTCAAACGCCTACTTTAGCAATTATTGTTAATCGAGATAACGAAGTAGAAAACTGGCAACAAAAATTTTACCATCAGCTCCTTGCTGATTGGAAAAATATAAGCTTTACTTATTTTAAAGAGGATGAAAGTAAATTTGATAAGACCGAAATTTTAGAATCGGTCAAATCAACCTGTACTGGAAAAAACGGTGTGCTAATTTCGCAGAAAAAAGAAGAAAAGAAAATCAATCCACCTAAACCCTTTGACTTGGCTGAGCTGCAAAAAGCAGCAAATGTTATACTTGGATTTAAAGCTTCAGATACCTTAGAACTAACCCAAAAACTCTATGAAAAAAAATATGTTACCTATCCACGAACCGATTCAGAGTTTCTGCCTGAAACCATGCTTGATGAAGCTTTTGAAATCCTTTATAAGTTAACAGACAGTTCGACACGACAATTTCTGAAAAGTAAAAACGAAAAGTTGGCTTTTTTTAATTCAAAAAAGGTTACCGACCATTACGCAATCATTCCAACTGGTTTAATTCCTGAAGGATTAACCCCAAATGAAGCCAAACTCTATGAGTTAATAAAATCAAGGTTTGTAACCGCTTTTGGTAAAACGTATGTATATGATTTAACACAGCTTGTTATTGATGTGGAAAGACACCAGTTTAAAGCTTCTGTAAAGAAGGAAACTGAAAAAGGCTTTAAACAACTACTTAATAAAATTGAAGAAGAAGAACAACTTTTAGAATTTGATTTAAAGGAAAATGATACAGCTCCCATCACTAATTTACAAGTTGCAAAAAAAGAAGTAACGAAGCCAATCTATTTTACTGAAGCAACCTTGCTTGGAGCTATGGGATTGGCAGGGAAAAATATTGAAGATGAAGAACTCAAACAAGCGATGAAAGAAAAAGGTTTAGGAACAGCGGCAACAAGAGCTTCAATTATTGAAACTTTGAAAAAGAGAGAATACATCTTTGAAAAGGGAAAAGCCATTATTAGCACCAAAAAAGGAAGGGAATTAATATCAATGGTAGATAGTAAAGTTAGTTCTCCTAAACTTACTGGAGAGTGGGAATATAAACTTTCTCAAATGGAAAAAGGTAACTATGACGGAGGAACATTTTTAAAAGAAATCAACGCTTTTGTTACGCAAATTGTAACTGAAGCTGAAGGAAAATCAACTCATTTTAAAGAGCAAATAAAGTCCGAGCAGCTTGAGTGTCCTAAATGTAAAGAACATTTACTCACTAAAAATTCTTACGGTTATTTTTGCCAGAAATCCTGCGGATTTAAACTCTTTCAAAAAATGTTTAGTCGTAATTTGTCTGAAAAACATTTATTAGATTTAATTCATACAGGAAAAACAACAAACATTAAAGGATTTAAAAATGCAAAAGGAACTAAGTTTGATGCTCCTTTAATGTTAGATGAAAATTTTGAACTACATTTTAATTTTAAAGAAAGTAATAATGACGAGGAAGTTAAAAAAATATGTCCAAAATGTAAGATGAAAACCATCCAAATTAAACCAAATGGAGCTTTTTGTTGTGTAGATAATTGTGGCTTTAAAATATGGCGTTTAATAGCTTTAAAAAAACTATCTGACAAGGAAATATATGCTTTGTTAGAAAAAGGCTACACAGCTAAGATAAGTGGCTTTAAATCAAAGAAAGGTAAGTTGTTTAATGCTAAATTAATTCTAAATGAAGATAAAAGCGGAATAGATTTTAATTTTGATTTTGATTAGGCAAGGGAGCTTTCCGAAGAAAGCTCCCGATCCCTAAACATTGATACAATGATTCTTAAGATTTGTTTAGTAAACTAAACAATTTAGAATACACCTTAATAATAATCTATTCTGATAACAGATTAAGATTTATCAAAGTAAGTTGCAAATTTAAGTTTTTTTTATCTTCATTTACATTAAATATAAAAATTATTCCATTGTACCAAAACTTTCCGTTCCATCTCTTCTTTTTGGTTTTGAAGTAAATTGATTTTCTTCAGGTATATTTAAAAGTGTTTTATTAGGGGAAGGATATGTTATACTATCAATTTGATTTTCTACACTAAAAACAAACTCTGTATTTTCATTTTTGTAGTAGTTCATTATTAACGTATCAATAGTATCTAAATAACAAAAAGGAAGTGGATTAATTTTCTTTTTGTTTTTAATTACTTCATAATGCAAATGTGGACCTGTAGAAGAACCAGTTGAACCGACAAAACCAATTACTTCACCTTTATTAATAAATTGGTTTTCTTCAACCATAATGGTATGTAGATGGGCATATTTTGTATTAAAACCAAACTCGTGTAACATTTCAATTTGTTTTCCATAACCATCATCAGATGTTTTTATGGTGGTAACAATTCCTGCTGCTGTTGAGTGAACTGGTGTGCCATATTTTGCAGCAATATCTATTCCATAATGGAAAATATTTTTGTGTTTTATTGGGTGATATCGGTTTCCAAATTCATCACTAATTCGTTTTTGTTTAATAGGATTAATTGGAAATATTGAAGGTATGTAGGAAGTTAAATTTTGGACTGAAGAATTTGTATCAGCTTCAATAGTTAAATAAATCTTCTTTACTTGTTCAAATTCTTTTACACTAATTAAAGTTGATGTGTAAAATTGAATTAAAGCTGCTATTGTTACAATTGATTTCATTGGTTAATAAATAATGTTTTTAGTTCCCTCCTTTATATCTTCTTCACTTGTTTTAAATTCTATTTTCTGCGTTTTAATTAATGCTATTTTTTCTATTTCATCCCGGTATTTTTCTGGTATTTTGTCGATGTTTTTGTAGTAAAATTCACTCAACTCGTAAATATCATGATTATATAGAAGATAATAAATATATATTAGTTCATCCGTTATAGTAATGCCATTGCCATCTACGATAGCAGTATCAGAAGTATTTGGTTCTAAATCAGAAAAATCAGGAACTCCGTCATTATCGCTATCCAAGGGACAACCATATTTATTTACAGGCACGCCATTTTTTGTTCCTGGACACAAATCATTTATATCTACAACTCCATCATTATCGAGGTCTAATTTATCTATTTCCGAAAATGGCATTCCTGTGTAATCTATGTTGTTTATTTGTTTTAAAGTTTTACCTTTAAAGTGGTATGAAATAGAAGCTCCTAAATAATAAAATGCATCCTTTCCTCCTACCTCGTAATTATCTAAATTATCAGTTGTAGTTACGTAATATCTAGTTTCAACTCCTACACTTATTTTATTTCCTGTTAACAATGTTGCTCCAAGTATTAAAGGTATGGTATAAGCTTTAGATTTATTCTCTGCAGATGTTTCATAATTATAATCTCTTTTTAGCCTACTGCTTGTAAAGTGATTTTCATAATTTTCTTCTTTATTTCTTATTGTAGCATCTGACCAGTAGTAATAATTTTGTCCGTTATTATCCGTTAAATCATGAAATGTTTCATAATTTATCATTCCAAACCCAACACCTATATAGGGCTGAATTTTAGAACTTGCATTTATAATTTTATCATTAGCTAAGTGATAGTGAGCTGCTATTGAAAATTGAGTGATTTTTGTTTCAAAATTTAAATTGTTTAGGATCTTCACTTCGTTTTGGACCAAACTAAATTTTTCAGCTGCTAATTTAATTTCTACTGAAGAACCATATTTTTTTCCTAAAGCAACCCCAAAGCCAAATTGACTAAGTGTACCAAATTTTATTTTTTTTGATTTTTCCAAATCTCCATAATATGCATAAGAACCTGTTGTTAGGCTTATTGTTTGTGAGTTGACTGCTTTACTTATACTAAGTAAAATAAGTAAAATTATAATAAGTGTATTTTTCATATTTGTAATATTTATTTAGTTTAAGGATGTTTGTTTAATATAAGACAGATATTGTTCCTTTTTTTTCAAAGTTATCTGCTGTCAACACATAAAAATATGTTCCATTTGGTACTTTTTCGCCTGAAAGTGTTGTTCCATCCCAAGTAGCTGTAAATTCATTACCTTCATATAATGTTTGCCCCCATCTGTTTAGGATTATTAGATTATATGTATCTAGTCCTTTTACAACAAAATAATCGTTCATTCCATCGCCATTTGGAGTGATTACATTAACAATAAATATTTCCCCTCCTATTATAATTTCAATTTGTGCGGAATCTGTACATCCATATATATTTTCTACGGTTAAAGTTACTGTATATATTCCATTTGAAAAGTATGTAGTTTGTGTGTTTGGTGTTGTATCAAAGTAACCATTAGCAAAATCCCAATTCCAAATTATTGCTCCTGAAGATGAATCATTAAGGTTAATTATTTGATTAGGATAAAATGTATTTGGATTAACATTCTGTATTCCAGCAATTGGATTTGGATATATAGCCGTTGTAAATCTTACCGTGTCAGAATTACATCCACTTGCGGAATTAATTTGAATTACAGAAATTGTTCCACTGTTGGTGTTTTGCCATTCTACGGTTATTGTATTAGTTCCTTGACCTGATAAAATTGTTCCATTTCCTCCTGTAATTTGCCAATTATAGTTTCCTGGCGTATTAATGGTATAGGTTGTAATTGAATTGTTAGAACAAATTAAACTATCTCCATTTACAATTGGAGCTGTTGGTTTTAATACTGATAATACTACAGGAGAAAAGTTAAATTGATGATTGTACTGTGTAACACTCCAATAGTTTTGAGGTTGAACCTGAAAATTTGACCCGTTGGTGTTCCAACGATTGTTCCATGTTGCTTGACCATCCCAATAACCATCTACTGAAGAGATATAATTAATTTTAAGTGCAGCAGGAGCTGAGCCTTCAACTCTATGATAAAATAAATTATTGACTAAACACATGGAACTATCAGTATTATTTACATTAAGTCCATCATTTGTAGGATTATTATTAACTAATAATGCTGAGTATTGTTGATTATTTTGATTTGACGGATTAATATTAATCGCTCTAAACCGAGCCGTATTTAAAGAAGAACCCAAAGGAAATATATAAGTGTTTATATTATTTGTTGCTCTTGTTAATCTTCCATTACCTAATGAGCTCACAAACCCCTCAGCTAATAATGTGCTGTCATAATATATTGCATTAATAGCAGTATTTGATACCAACATTTCAAAAGTATCTGTTGCTAACTCATTATTTTTAAGGTTTAATTTATTTGATGTTTCAGCGTTTATAGTCTGAGTTTTAATTCCTGGACCTGTTAAAGTTAAATTCCAAAAATCTGTTACAACTGCACCTGTTATTAATTGAATTGTTCCAGTAAGATTTACATTTGATGAATCATGTATAAATACGCCTGAATTATTCCAATTAACATAAACATCATAAATTCCATTTCCTGATGTTTGTCCTCCTGTATTTTGAATAAAGGAACTATCAATTATTATATGTCCGTTGTGGTCAATAGTTCCACTATCATTAAAAACCGAGCCTTCAACTTTAATTATAGCATTATTTTGTGAATAGATTAATTGGCCATAATTGGCAATTAATTGTGATTTTACTTGTGTTGTGGTAAATAACAACAAAAAAAGTAAACTCAAATAAGTTAATTTTTTCATGGTTTTGATTTATTTAGTTTAAGGATGATTTTTAATAAATGGTTTAACTTTATTTAATCCTTCTAAAGCTATATTATATGTTGGGTCAATTGTTAGGGCTTTATTATAACTTACTAAAGCTTTATCATATTCTTTAAGTAACATATAACAATTCCCTTGATTTCCATATAAAGCTTCATTATTAGTTTGATATTTTACTGCTTTATCAAAATAAGTAATAGCTTTACTAAAATTATTATTTTGCTGTGCTTCATTTAATCCTTTTTTATGAAATTCAGTAGCTAAAGCAAATTTATATTGTTCTTTCCTTTTAGTGTTATTATCTAATCTTGATGCTTTATTCCAGAAATATTCAGCCTCCTCTAATTGTCCTAATTTTAAAGATATATTTCCACTATTAATATAAGATGAAAGATTTGTCGAATCTATTGTTATTGTTTTACTAAAATATTCTAATGCTAATTTCCTACTATAATCTTGTTTTACTCCTAATTCTTTAGTCGCTTCAATCATTAATACTGTACCTGCATTATAATTGGCTCTTGCACTATTAGGAACTTTTTTAACATCTGAAAGAAATAATGTTTTATTAGTTTTCCATTCTTTATTTCTGTTAACCACTACAACAGACATTAAAATACCAATAAAACCAATAATTATTAAAACAGGTTTTTTATACTGATAGAGCTGAAGATATAAATACCCAATTATTATAGAAAACCCAATCGAAGCCTGAAACAATAACCTTTCACCCATAATTAAACCAATATCTATTATAAGATTAGACACCATAAATATACTGGCTAAGTAAAATAATATTGCAAATGAGACTAAACTTTTTTTCTTAAATTTTATGATGGAAATAATTATAAGAAATAAATGTATAACAACCGAACCCCAAACATAAATATTATTAAATGTTACATAAGGAATTTGATTAAAAGAGTAATCATAATTTAAAGGATAAGGTAATAGTATTAATTTTAAATAATTACCTAATACAAATATTTTTGTTGAAAGTAATTCTATTTTACTAGCATATAAATAGGGGTCATCCATTATTCCTGAAGAAGCTTTTTCAGAATAAAAATACCCAAATCTTATTAAACTGTACAGTATTGCTATAAATATAAAAGGCAAACTTATTTTTATTATTTGTCTTGTTTTTAAATTGCTAAAAAAGTAAAATGAGATTGGTAAAATAAATAAAAATACTAATCCATTTTCTTTACTTAATAAAGCTAATCCATAAGTTAATATTGCGAATAATAAATAATATTTATATTTAGTATTAATGAATTTAAAAGTGAAGTACCAAGTACTAAGTAATAATAATAAGGATAATATTTCATCCATACTCTTAATATTTGAAACAACCTCAGTATGTATTGGGTGAAATATAAATATTAACGTAGCTAAAAAAGCAACAGAGTGCTGCCCTTTAAAAATAATTTCCTTTAATACTAAATATAATATAAGTGCAGTAAATGAATATAATAAAATATTTATTAAATGAAAAAAAAACGGATTCAAACCGAATAGTGAATATTCTAAAGAAAGTAAAACCAAAGACAAAGGTCTCCATCTTCCGCCAGAAGATTTTAAATTTGTTTCCTTTATTCCATAATACAAATCATTAGATACTATTTCAACAAAATTAGTTATACCTTTTTTTACTACTACATTATCTGTCAAAACCATTCCGTCATCAAGCACAAATTGATTTGATAAACTATTAGAATATAAGCCAAAACAGCATAATATTAATAATATCGGATAATATTTAAATATAATATTATTCATGAACCTGCTTAATTATAAATTACCTTGTGATGGAATCTAACAATAGTTTTAATTTTTTATTTTCTTCTTTTAATTCTTCTATTTGGTTTTGTTGTTCTTGAATTGCTTTTACTATTGTTGGCACAAATTCAGCATACCTTAAACCATAAAAATCTTTATCACTTTTTGGTGTATCAACTCCGTGAAAATTAAAATTAATTTCTTTGGCAGCTTTTTCAACTTCTTGTGCTATGAAACCTATTTGTAACTCTTCTCCTTTTTTAATTTCAGCATCTATCATTCTTAAACTATCAGGAGTTTCTAAAAGTTTTGCGATAGTATTCATATCATAATTATATGTTACTGGACGAAGTTTAAGTATAAATTCTAATCCTACAACATTTTCTTGTACATTAGTTTTTAATCTACCGTCTGAAAAACCTGTCCAATTAGCCCAACCACCGATAGATGTAACTACAGTATTACCAATCATAGCAGAATTCGATGATAAAGGTTGAGCATTATAGCCTAAAGAGGTTGCGTTTATATGGATAACAGTACCAATATGTGTAAATGAACCTATAGCTGTATTATAAGACATTGTTGTAGTGCTTCCTAAAGCACCATATCCATAAGCTGAATTGAAAGAACCTGTTGTATTTAATTGTAAGGAATTTGCACCACAAACAGTATTCCAATTGCCTGATGTATTATTGATTAAACCATTATTTCCTATAGCTGTATTTAATTGACCAGTAGTAATATTTTCAAGTGTTTGATATCCGAGAGCTGAATTACCAAATGCTGTTGTGTTATTTTTTAATGATTCAAAACCGAGAGCTGTATTTTGGGTGCCAGTTGTATTTTCTCGTAACGCTGATTCACCAATAGCAACATTATGATATCCTGTTGTGTTCTTTCTTAATGAACCTTTACCAACAGCAACATTACTATAACCTGTTGTATTATATCTAAATGCTTCATATCCCAACCCAATATTATTAAAACCAGTTGTATTATATTCCCCCGCATTTATTCCAATAAATACATTTGAATTAAAAGAAAGGTCATCATTAGCCCCTGCCCCCTCACCTATAAATACAGAAAATCCAGTATTAAATATTTCCACTTGTCCTTTAGTTGAAATGCTAACTTTTTTGATATTATTGGTTCTAAAAACTAAATCAACATTATCTGTTGTGCCTAAAAAATTTAATACTGGATTAGTTCCTGCGTTACCTAATAATTTCCAATCATTACCCAAAACACTAATTAAAGGATTATTTGCAGGGTTTTGCCATGTTCCAACACCAGTAGCATCAGTTATAAGAACGAAATTTGCTGTCGCTCCATTACGTAAACGCAGGGCATTGGAATTAATATCTAAAACATTTGTTGGAGCGTTAGTTCCTATACCAACTCTTCCATTATTCATGACACGAACCTTTTCAATATTATTCGTTCTAAAAACCAAATCAACATTATCAATAGTTCCTAAAAAATTAGCATTAGAATTAGTTCCAGTATTTCCGTTAACATCCCATTTATTTAGCAATGTGGAATCGACAACACCTAAATAGGTATTGATAGCATCAACTGAATCGTATAGATTGTTAATATTGGTAGTATTATTGGTTATTAAAGTGTTATGTACAGCTAAAGAGTCATAGACAAACCCGATAGTATCTCCTAAGTTATTAATCATTGTTAAAAGGCTGTCAGTTTCGCAGAGCCTTTTCCATGAAGAATTGTTCCAAAACCAATAACATTTGTCGTCAATGTTGTATAAAATTAGTCCGTCTGATGGAGTTGTAATAGTTGTTATTCCGGAAGTATTATTTCTAGGAATAAGTAAACCTTGATTGGTACTCATTAAATCCAGTATAGCTGAATTATCAGGCGTTGTTGTTCCTATTCCTACTGAATTGTTTTGAGCTAAAATACTTGTTGAGATTACTACTAGAAAAAGTAGTAATGAATTCTTTAATCTTTTTTTCATAATATTAATGTTTAGGGGGTTACTAATTACGTTTATTGATTGATGTCATATTTATTTTATATATTATTTAATGTTTCGTTCAAAGACTATTTCTTCTAAATATACACTAGTATTAATTAAATCATTACCTGAAGCATTTCCCGTTCCTCCACTAAATGGAAGAACAACAATATTTTTAACTTCCCAACCAAAAGAAGCCATGTAATTTAGAACCTCATTAAGAAGTTTAAATTCTTTTGGATTTGCAATATCTGTAGCATCATATAAAAAAGCGTATTTACCGTCAGGCATGCTAATTATTGGAGATTTTGACCAACCTTTTTTGTCGTACTGGATAACATTTCCTTGATACAAAACTTTTAAATATACAGAAGCATATTCTTTTTCTTTTGTATGTGAAGTAACAGCTTCTTGACTGTAAATAGAAGTTGTAAATGAAATTACAAAAAGTGATAAAAATAATTTTTTCATAATATTGTGTTTAGGGGTTTGTTTTGATTATTTTTTAAAACATACCAATATATAGTGTTCTTTTTAAAGAACACTATAAGGTACTATTTTAAAAGGCGACCAAGCTCCATCATTATCTTGACACCTTACTTTTACTTGGTATGTACCTGGACCTGGAAAAATATATTGTATAATGTTAAATTCTGTATTTACATTATAAGCATTGTCAACTACCCAATTGTAAGATACAATTTTTCCTCCATATTTCTCATCTTGATCAAAGGCACTACTAGCATTAAATTTATGTTCATATTGATTCAAGTTTGGATCATGTGTTATTACTAAATTGGGCACTACAGGAGGAAGGTTATTAAATATTGTTACTTTAGCTTGTGCTGTTGTTACGGTTTTAAATTTATCAACTGCTTCAAAATTGATGATATAGGTATTTGCTTGTGTAACATTTAAAAGAACCTGACCATTTATTTCTTCTTTTTTTCCATTAATTACTGGGTCAAGTAAGTTATTAGTTAAACTGCTTCCAGTTGTTGGCGATACAAATATATTTAGTTTAAGATTTTTATTATCATCTGCTGCTGCAACATTTATAATGTATGAGCCTTGAGATATTTTAAATGAATCCACTACATTATCTGTAAATGATAAATGATTTGTACCAACATTATTTTTGGAGTTAATCCGTAAGCTTGGAGCTTCGTTTAATTCTTTAAAAAAATCTTCTCTTTTATCACAAGAAAATAAAAGTATGGATAGTGTTATTGTTATTAATAGTGTTTTTTTCATGTTATTTTATTATTAATCTCAACCCAAAACCTATTTGGTAACGAGCGTTCCCGAATTTTGAATTTTGTGTTATTAGTTCATTGAAATTTAATAAAAGTGCTATATTATTTAGAAAATAATATTCTGCTTCTATCCCACCATTTACTCCATACAAAAAAGTATTATACACTTCTATGAATTCAGGATTACTGGCTTGTTCTATTCCAATTATCCCTCCTAGCTCAAAATTTAGAAACAAAGATGATTTTACTTTAAGCGGAGTATGTGCTACTGTTGGAGAAAATAAATAGGCGGTATAATTACTTAACCCTATCACCCCTTTTTCATAATTAAATTTTGCTTTAAACAGTAAATCATCTTTAAAAAAATGAGTATATACTAAACTATACGCAGGAGCATAATCGGTTAAGTGCATCGACATATCAATGGCAATATTACCCTCAACGTGTCTTAACTTTTGGGCTTGCATATTATTTAAAATAAATAGTGTTATTATTATTACTAGTGTTTTCTTCATAATTTACATTTTTATTATTTTTTCTGTTTCTACAAATCCATTCTCTCCAATTATTTTAATTATGTACATCCCTTTATTAAGATTAAGGTTCTGTATTAAATTTGTATAGTCCTTAATTGTTGTGTTTAAATATTGAATACCTCTTAAATCATACATGATTACTCTATACTGTTTATCGTTGTCTTTAGTAATGGTAAATTGATTATCAACAACGGTAGGATAGATATTTATACCCTCTCTTTGTAGTCTATTGCACATGCAGGGGGAAACATTTATGTAATTAGCAAACAGTTTAGAAGTTGTACAACCAGCATTATCTGAAGCTGTTAATGTAATGTCATTCATTCCTGATTGATAAAAATAATGGTAGGTATTTGTATCTTGATTAATTAAACCATCACTAAATTGCCATTGATAAGAGGTAACACCATATAAAGATTGAGTTGTGTTTGTAAAATATAAATATGCTCCCTCAATAATATTGGTGTTTGTTGTTGTGAAACTTGGGTACAACTCATTGGATTGTAATACCAAAGGAACATCTACTGAAGGGCAACCATTATTATTATAACCCACCACATAAATAGTATCGGTATCTAGAATAGTATAATTAAAACCATTACCTGCACCAATACTATCTTTGTAATGAATGTTATTAAACCACTTATAATTTATAATGTTAGTGTTAGGAATAGTGGTAAACGAAGCAATATCATCAATACAATATAAGGATAGAGGTGTATTTGTTACAGGTGGATCAACTATTTCTGTTAAAACTTTAATTTCTAAGCGTTGAGATTCACAATATTTTTTTACGAAACAATTTGAAAAAATAAATACCTGACAGGTTGAATCATTTGTACTTAAATAGACAGCTGTTGTGTCATCATACAATGGTAAAGAATAAGTGTTGTTTGCTATAGTAAAAGGAATACTATCATTGTTTTGATACCAATTAAAATTATGGTTGTTATACATACCACTTACATCAGCAACCAATAACACAGAATCGTTTTTACAAACGGTTGGTAATGGAGCATTAAATAAGCTTGGTGCTGGTAAATATTCTGCATATCTTGTTTGGAAAAGCCTATAATCACTTATACAACCATTAGTATTATTTACAGCCCTAACATAATTATTTTGGGTTATAGTTCCTGAATATGATGAAGTAGGATGTTGTTTTTCAAAACTTGTTCCTGTATCAATTATGTTGAAGTTATTATCGGTCCATTCATACGTGTAATTGGAATTGGGATTATCAATAGACAAGGTATAATTTTCTGCATTACAATTATTTGAAAAATAAGAGTTAGGAGGGTTTCCTATTAGCGTACTTCCTGTTAAAAGAGGTGGCTGAACATTACAGATGGTAACTTCAACTATCCACGCATCCTTTCCTCCATTTGTTGATATTAGAGGTGTTATTTTATCTGGTATTGACACATTTGATTTTGTTTGCCCTATAATAAACATACTATTCTCTGTTAATAGCATATCTGTTGTGT
>Ga0210039_1000395_pt1 | contig 46182 bp, 50 predicted proteins | sample CryGeyCG2114_250_3_FD_185460 | JGI IMG/M metagenome (GOLD analysis project Ga0210039, IMG submission 185460) | Groundwater microbial communities from aquifer - Crystal Geyser CG17_big_fil_post_rev_8/21/14_2.50 (SPAdes) (version 2) | ecosystem: Environmental > Aquatic > Deep subsurface >...
AAATGCTAAAAGCAGTTTTTGCCAGCAAAGTTTGTCAGTGGTTGTTTGCACGTATTCATCCTAATTTAGGAATAGGTGTTGCCAATGCTTGGAGCAGAAAAAGCCGAAGAAACAACATTACCTATGATGAAAAATTTGAAGGAAAAGAAAATGAAATACTCTATCATTTTTGTAAAGACTACCTAAAAACAGAGCCTATCGACTATTTTGTTTTCGGGCATCGCCATTTACCTTTAGAAATTCCAATCAGCGAAAACTCTATTTATTTTAATTTAGGAGAATGGATAAAACATAATACGTATGCTGTATTTGATGGGGAAAAATTGGAGTTGAAAAAGTATTAAAGAAATAATATTCGTGTATTAGTGGCAACATTACTCTGTGTCTCTCTGTGAAAAATCTCGGTGTAACTTCGTGAAAGAGAAAACATACCTATTCTCTCTTGTAAATTAACAAAATTTTAACAAATGGCTTAGTTTTTGGTAAATGAGGGGTAAATTTTAATTTGTTAGTGATGAGAATAATAGTACTCCTTTTTTTACTACTTCCTTTTATAAGCAATTCACAAGTGAATACTGCGGTTGCTCAGCAATACAAAGACCTTTCTTATCTAAGAGAATACATTTATACCCATGCTCCCACTTATGCTAAATCAAAAAAATATGATCGATTAACCTATAAATTTTCAGACATTGCTGCGAATCGTATTGTGTATGAATTTAATTCGGGTGACATTATTAAATGGGATGCATTAGAAAACTATTTGAATAAAATTTTAAAGCAGGTTATCCCCTCCGAATTAGCGAATGATACACTTATCCATATTTATATAAAACACGATGGGAATTTTGATGCAGAAATGCAACCAAGTGGACAACTTTTTTTAAATGTAGGTGTGTTAGCGGAAATAACAGATGAAGCTACACTTGCGGGACTAATTTTACATGAATTGGCTCATTATTATAAACACCATACGTTACATAAGTTCTTGCATAACGAAGTGGTTGGAACAGATTGGGGTGTTTTTGGTAGTGTGAAAAAACCTCGTGATTATTTTTCTCAACAACAAGAATTAGAAGCCGATTCGTTGGCTTCAGTTTGGATGGAACAAACACCTTATTTTCATTCGGGACTGCTTAATTATTATCGAATTTTACAACGCTTGGAGCAACGTAAATTGCTCACGTTGGAAGATTATTGGGAATTGAAAAACAGTCATATTCCACCTTCAAAAACTAGAATAGCAAAGTATGAAGCAAATTCTAACAAGATAAAACAAACCGATGCCAACTTGTTTGTGGTAAGCAAAACCGATTTTATGGGGCTGAAAAAACAAGCAAAACCACTCATTTTAGATGCGTTACTCACCAATATAAATAAAACCAACTATGATGATTGTATAGAACGAGCTTTTGCTTTTCACATCGTAGAGCCTGAAAACCCTTTGTTCACTTACTACATCATGGAAGCCATTAGAAGAAAAGCCTATTTGGATGATATATATTGGGCACAAGATTTTATTACGTATCGTTATTTTGACACACTTAGAGTAGATAATGTGAGAAGAAAACGACCAATGGGAAGGCATTTGTTGGAATTTTTTGATGTGAATTTATTGGCTTTAAATCCAACAGAAGGAAAGGACATAAAAGCTCATTTTTATTGGAATGACGCACCTCGATTTACTACCTATGACGAAGCGTATGCGTATTTTTTTAGGTTGAGTCAAACACAAAATTGTACAGAATGTATTTTGTCTTATGCCTTGAGCTATACCACAGATATAGAAAAGAGAGATGGTTATTTGAATGAATATTTACTTTCTCCCGAAGCAAAATACACACTATTTGCCGAAACGCTTTTAGCAGGCAATTTTTCAAAAAACTTATCGAACAAAAAACTCACATTGGTAACGGATTTCAATGCGGTTATTAAAGAAGGGAATGATTTTATTCGTTTAGATAATGCTGCTGCTGATAATCTTAGAAACATCAATTACGTATTGGACAGCGTTCGGATGAATTACCCCTACAGAACCATTCGAATGTTTTCGGATATACAAGCAATGGATTATTTAGATTTTAAAAAATTTACTCAATTGAAAAAACTATTCTTGCTGCCTCATTATGTTGGAAATAAAAATTTCTCTCCACATCTGTTAGATCCAAGTTTTGCTGAATTATTTTTAAAGTACAATGTAAAAGAAATAGAATTTATTGGCATTAATTTTTTGGAATACCGAAAAGCAGAAAAAACAAAAGAAGCTTATAAATATGCATTAAAAACCTCTTTTTATGAGTTGGCAAATACCACCAATACTTCTCAAACTTTAGATTTTTATTTGATTAGCATCAACGAAAATATACTAAAAACCCCAAAATTTATCTATTCGAATAGAGACATAAGCCTCAACTTTAAACGCAATGGTTTTACTCAATTGGCACCACGAATAAAGTTGGAAATAGATAGGAAAGATGGGATGATGTATCAACAAACCAATTAACCATTAACAAAATCGGCTTTGTGCGTTGAACAAGTCCTCCTTCGGGCTCGTCCTCGGCTGAAAGACGGGAGGATTTAGGGGGCTATTTTTAACCTAACCCCAAAAAAACCTCTTATTCCTTGAAAGGTAGTATATACATACGAAGGGTCAAAGGTGTATCCATTAGGATTATCGGGTGAATCCACATTTTTATCAAAAGGGTCGTTAGCTCGTAAAATAGAATTGTTGGGAGGGGTAAAATTGAGTAAGTTTTTAACTCCTCCATAAATCTCCCAACCTTTTTTAAAGGTTTTGGTAATTTGTATGTTTTGTATGCTGTACCATTCGGAATACTCAGAGCGGAAATCATTCTCTACCAAAGGTAAACGCATGGGTCCATATAAATTTCCTGTGTAATCAATTTTAACTTTTTGCTTTGTAAATTCATAACTTACACCAAAAGTTCCTGAAATATTTTCGGTTAGTAGTTGCGGTTGTTTTTCTAAATTCCCTAGTTCATTTTCACTAACTTCAAACACTTCCATAAAAGTTCCGCCTAGTTTTATGTTAAGAGGAGCTGAAAAGTTAATGTCCATATCAAAACTTATACCTCTTGAAACTGCATAACCGTTTAGGTTTTCATAAATAATCTGCTTGGAATTAGTTTCGTAGTCAGGAATAATTTTATTGTTGAAAAAAGTGTAAAAACCACTAACATCGAAATTAATAAAGCCAAATTTTGTATTTATAAATTTTTGGTAATTCAGGTTGGCATTGTATGAAGTTTCAGGAGCTAAAGTACCTTTAATTACTACTTCTCTGGCTCCTGTTGTTGCAGCATGGTCTTCGGTAAACAAATTTACTACTCTATAGCCTGTTCCCAAACTTAATCGGATGGTGTTGGTTTCATTAGGTGCCCATTTGTAATTAAAACGTGGTGTAAAAATATTTCCATGTCGGGAATCGTAATCGTAACGTAATCCTACTAATGTTTGGTGTTTGGTGTTTATTTTATAACTATGTTGAACAAAAATTCCTGGCAGCAACGCATGGTCGGGTTTGTTTTTAGGGTTGAGGGTGTCTGTTGTTTGAGTTGCGGCAGTATTGTCATCATAAAAATTATACCTAAAGGCTGTTCCTAAAAGCCAATCATATTTTCCAACTTTTTTATCCCAAAACAACTGACCAAAAGCAATTTTTTGGTGGGCGATATAAGGCACATTCCCATAAACAGAGTTTTGTTGATGGTCGGAAAATGAAAAACTGCTCATTACCCTTTCTTTAACAGGAAGTTGGTATTTTCCAATAATTTCGTAACGACTAGTATAAATGGATTCGCCATAAATACTATCACCACCTCTAAACTCAGGATTCCACTGCATTTCTCCTCCCCAACGGTCTTCATAAACATAACGCATAGCTACAGAGAGTTCTCGGTTTTCTTTACGCTTAATATCCCATTTATTAAATACAGAAATTCGATCTTGCAGCGTTAAATCAGTAAAATTATCTCCGTTATTATCTATGGGGTTGGAATAATTAAAATAATTAATACCAAGCATGGAGGTTACTTTTTCACTGATTTTAAACCCCATACCTATATCGGTGTTTATTTCTCCCCAAGAAGTTGCAAAAACATCAACAGCTAATTTCGGACTATCTTTTGGGTCGAGGGTAATAACATTTATTAGACCACCAACAGCTTCGGAACCAAATAAAGTGGAAGCAGGACCTTTTACCACTTCTGTTTGGGCAATCATGCTGTTTGGAATTCCATTTAGTCCATAAACTGTTGAGAGTCCTCCAACAATAGGCATTCCGTCAATAGTAACCATGGTGTAAGGCCCTTCCATACCATTAATATGAATGTCGCCTGTATTACAAACGCTGCAATTTATTTGTGGACGAACACCATTAACAATTTGCAACGCTTCAAATAAAACGGCAGTAGGGTTTTTAAGAAAAAAGGTTGGTTTATAAACTTTTATAGGCACAGCCGATTCTTTTATAGAAACTTCACGCAAAGTGCCTGTAACCACAAATTCTTCTATTTGTGTGGCTGTTTCTTCTAATGTGATGTTTAATGTAATGGTTTTTCCGCTTTCAATAGTAACGGTTTTTTTATAATGTTTATAACCAACCGCTGAAATTTGAACTGTATAAGTGCCAACAGGAATGTTGTTGAGTTTAAACTTTCCGTTAACATCTGCAGCAGTGCCTAGTTTTGTGCCAGACAAACCAACATTGGCAAAAGCTACAGCATCGCTATTGCTACTAATACTTCCTTCTATTGTTCCTTCTTGACTATAAATAGCTAAGGGAAAAAAACAAATAAGGTATAAGATATTAAGTAAAATATTTTTCATTACATAAATAATTATTTTGCAAATATATAAAATAAAATTTAGACTAGTCTAAAAATATAATTTTATATATGTAATAAATATTTTATACATTTGTAAAAAAATGCAAAGATGAATTCATTTACTGAAGAGAATTATTTGAAAGCCATTTATAAATTGAGTTTAAACGGAGTTCAAGGAGTTTCTACCAATGCTATTGCCTATAAATTAGCAACAAAACCTTCTTCTGTAACCGATATGATCAAAAAGTTGGCAGATAAAAAGTTAGTTAGTTATCAGAAGTATCAAGGAGTAAACTTAACTAAAAAAGGTAGGGATGTAGCTGTTTCTATTATTAGAAATCATAGGTTATGGGAAGTTTTTTTAGTAGAAAAATTAAATTTTAAGTGGGATGAAGTACACGATTTGGCTGAAGAATTAGAGCATATTAATACCCATAAATTAACAGAACGCTTAGATGAATTTTTAGATTTTCCTAAGTTTGATCCGCATGGAGATCCTATTCCCGATAAGGATGGATATATTGTTCAACATAAAGATATTACATTGTCCGATTTAAAAATAGGAGAAAAAGCGGTAGTGGTTGGCGTTAAAGAACATTCTAAAAGTTATTTGAATTATTTGGAGCAACAACATTTAGTGCTGGGGGCAGAAATAATAATAAAAGATATAGTTGAATTTGATGCAACGATGCAAATTTTGGTTAATAATAAGCATGTAATTATTTCCAATCAGGCAAGTAAAAATTTAATAGTTAAAAAAAATTAAAAGATAGAAGTTAATGAATAAAGAAATAAATAATGATTAATCAGGGCTTTGTGTGTTGGAAACTCCTCCCCTTTCGGGGAGGTTGGGTGGGGCTAATAACAATTAACGAATAACTAACAAATGGAAGAAATAGAAGTTTTTTTTAAATCGATTAGTCCAGTTCAGCAGGCTTTGGTTGCGACACTGTTTACATGGGGTGTAACTGCTTTGGGAGCAGCATTTGTATTTGTTTTTAAAACAATGAACCGTGCTTTTTTTGATGGAATGTTGGGTTTTACTGGAGGGGTGATGGTTGCAGCTAGCTTTTGGTCGCTGTTAAGTCCTGCAATTGATATGAGTGGAGGTGATGGTTTTATAAAGGTTGTTCCTGCTGCTTTAGGATTTTTAGGAGGAGCAATGTTTTTGTTTGGTTTGGATAAAGTGTTACCACATTTACATATCAATTTCAAAGAAGGTGAAAAAGAGGGTGTTAAAACAGAATGGCACCGATCTATTTTATTGGTGTTGGCTATTACCTTACATAATATTCCAGAAGGATTAGCAATAGGTGTGTTGTTTGGAGGTGCTGCTATGGGATTTGAAGGAGCTACACTTGGAGGAGCAATTGCGTTAGCAATAGGTATAGGAATACAAAATTTTCCAGAAGGAATTGCGGTGGCTATGCCACTGAGAAGGCAAGGATTATCTCGATGGAAAAGTTTTAATTATGGGCAATTATCGGCAATAGTAGAGCCATTTGCAGCTGTATTAGGTGCTTGGGCAGTAATTACTTTTCAACCGATATTACCTTATGCGTTGGCTTTTGCAGCTGGAGCTATGATTTATGTAGTGGTAGAAGAAGTAATTCCAGAAACGCAAAGAGATAAATATACTGATATTGCCACACTTGGTTTTATTGGTGGTTTTATTGTGATGATGACCTTGGATGTGGGGTTGAGTTAGTTGGAGGTTTGAAGACGGAAGTCGGAAGACAGGAGACGGAATACAGAAGGTTACAAATAACGAATAACAAATAACAAATAACGAATAACAAATAACGAATAACAAATAACGAATAACAAATAACGAATAACAAATAACTTTTCTAATTTTGAAGCGTGGCTAGCAACATCAACATAAAAAACAGACGAGCAAGTTTTGAGTATGAGTTTCTGGAAAAATTCACTGCGGGTATCCAGTTGACTGGTACGGAAATTAAATCTGTGCGAGCTGGTAAAGTCAATATAACTGATGGATTTTGTTTCTTGAGTAATGGAGAGTTGTTTATAAAAAATATGTATATAGCAGAGTATGAGCAAGGAACTTATAACAATCACGAGCCCAAAAGAACCCGAAAATTATTACTCAATCGGAATGAAATAGACAAACTTCAACGCAAAAAAAAAGATGTTGGGTTAACCATTATTCCACTTAGTTTGTTTATCAATAAAAAAGGTTTTGCCAAACTTGATATTGCTCTTGCAAAAGGTAAAAAACTCCATGATAAACGTGAGGATTTAAAAGCGAAAGATACCAAACGAGAAATGGATAGGGCTAAGAAATTCTGATTATTTAAAATAATCTTTCATTCTATCAAAAAAACCTTTGTCTTTACTTGTTGGCTTCGGAACAAAATTTTCAGATTTTTTTAATTTTTCTATTGCTGATTTTTCTTCTTTTGAGAGTTGTTGAGGCGTCCAAACATTGATGTAAATGAGGAAATCTCCTCTTCCATATCCTTGAATTTGGGGCAATCCTTTTCCTTTTAATCTAAGTACTTTTCCACTTTGAGTGCCAGGTTCGATTTTTATTTTTACTTTTCCATCTATGGTAGGTATTTCTAAGGAAGCGCCCAATGCTGCATCACAAAAGTTGAGGTATAAATCATACAGTAAATTTACGCCATCTCTTTTAATGGTTTCATGAGGAATTTCTTCAATTAGCACAATTAAATCACCAGCAATTCCATCTTTAGGACCAGCATTTCCTTTACCAGAAACAGATAGTTGCATACCATCTTCTACACCAGCAGGAATATCTATAGTAATGAGTTCTTCTTTTCTAACCAAACCTTCATGATTTGCATCGGCAGGTTTTTTGTCTATGACTTTACCATCGCCACCACAACTAGGGCATGGTGATGAGGTTTGCATTTGACCTAAAATGGTATTTGCAATTCGGGTAACTTGCCCAGAACCTTGACATTGAGAACAGGTTTTGAATGTAACACCTTCTGCATTTACAAGCTTATTGACTTTGATTTTCTTTTCAACTCCATTGGCAATTTCTTTTAAGGTCATTTTTACTCTAACTCTTAAATTACTTCCTCTATGAACACGTTGTCTTCGGCTTTGACCGCCACCAAAACCACTGAACCCACCTCCACCTCCAAATATATCTCCAAATTGTGAGAAAATATCATCCATATTCATTCCTCCACCACTAAATCCACCTCCAGCAGCTCCTCCAACTCCTTGATGTCCAAAACGGTCGTAACGCTGCTTTTTTTCTGCATTACTCAATACTTCATAGGCTTCAGCAGCTTCTTTAAATTTATCTTCAGCACTTTTGTCATCTGGGTTTTTGTCGGGATGATACTTGATTGCCATTTGGCGGTAAGCTTTTTTTATTTCTGCTTCTGAGGCGTTTTTTGAAACTCCTAATACTTCGTAATAATCTCTCTTGCTCATTTTAAATTCGTTAACCGTTAATAGTTATTTGTTATTGGTTAAATGTTATTGGTTAATTGCAACTAGAAAGTAAGTTTTTCAAAAATTAATCAATTCACACATTCACATATTAATTCATTCACACATTTATCATTGCCCTACAACAACTTTAGTGTATCTAATTACCTTTCCGTTTAGTGAATATCCTTTTTCAACTTCGTCAATTACTTTTCCTACTTCTTTTTTTGATGGAGCTGGTATTTGTGTTATTGCTTCGTGAAATTCAATATTAAAAGGTTCTCCAATAGTACATTTCGCAGCTTCTAATCCTTTTTGCTTTAATATTGAAATTAATTTTTCTTGGATAAGTTTAATTCCATCTTTTACTGCATCAACGTCAGTTGAATCTTCCATTGATTTTTTTGCTCTTTCAAAATCATCTAAAATGGGCAATAAAGCACAAATAATATCTTCTCCAGCGGTTTTGTATAAATCTAATTTTTCTTTTTGAGTTCTTTTTCTAAAGTTCTCAAAATCAGAATATAAACGCAAGAACTTGTCATTAGCTTCTTTCAATTTTATTTCTAATTCTTCTTCAACAGTTAGGTTTTCTTTTTCATTATCAGCTACTTCTGCTTCGGGTTGTTGTTGAGCTTCATTTTCAACAATCTTTTCTTCTTTTTCTTCTTCTTTAGTTGACATAGTTTTTAAGTTTAATTTTTTTAAGCGTTTTCAAAAATACTACCATTTATATATTAATAGTCATATTGTCATATTTTTTTATAAGATGTAATTTTTATTACGAAAAAAAGGCAGAAGATAGCTTCTGCCTTTTCACACAACTTTTAGTATGTGATTTTCTATTTTAAATATTTTTTTAAAGCATCTTCTAAAGTTTCTCCTCTAAGATTTTTTGCTATGATAATGCCATCACCATTAATTAAGTAGTTCATAGGTATGCTCCTAACGCCATAAACTTGAGCTCCTTCAGCACTCCATCCTTTTAGGTCACTTGTATGGAATTCCCACTCTAATTTATCTTTTTCGATGGCTGTTTTCCATGCTTCAATATTTTTGTCTAAAGAATAACTATAAACGGTAAAACCTTTTCCGTTTTTAAATTCTTCAGCTTTAAATTTTTTGTATGCTTTTACTACTTCAGGATTTTCTCTTCTGCATGGACCACACCACGAAGCCCAAAAATCAATTAATACTACTTTTCCTTTTAAAGAAGAAAGTTTTATCTCTTTGCCATCAGGATTATTAAAAACCAAATCTGGTGCTTTTTGCCCTATGTTTAAACCCGTTTCTTGTTTAACAATAAAACCTGCTGTGATTAATATGATTAAACCCAACGTAATTGATGCTTTAAATTTTTTGAATGTTTTCATGTGTATTTTATTATTTTTTATTTGTCATCCCGATACTCGGGACAAGTTAATGGAATCGCCATGTGAACTACTCATTGTTGTTGGTAAGCATTTTTGCTCATGGCTTATTTCATAAATTTGAAATAAATTATGGCTAAGTTACGAAATCAGATTAATATTCAAATGTAATGCAAAAGACATGCCTTTTTTTTTTTGTAATAGAAATAGAGATTCTATCTAAACAATTTAGATTTTACAATCGCTCAATCTGAGCTCCCAAAGCATTTAAACGTGTGTCAATAAATTGGTATCCTCTGTCTATTTGTTCAATGTTGTTGATTGTACTTATTCCATCTGCTGTTAGTGCTGCAATAAGTAAAGCAACTCCAGCTCTAATATCGGGCGATGACATGGTTGTAGCTCTTAAATTATAGTCTCTATTTATTCCAATTACTGTCGCTCTGTGTGGATCGCAAAGAATTATTTGAGCCCCCATGTCTTTTAGTCTATCAATAAAAAACAATCGGCTATCAAACATTTTTTGATGTATCAGCACTGTTCCTTTAGCTTGAATTGCAGTTACTAAAACGATACTTAATAAATCAGGTGTAAATCCAGGCCATGGAGCATCGTAGATAGTAGGTATTGATCCATCTATCATTTTTTGTATCTCATAATTTTTCTGATATGGAATAAAAATATCATCTCCTTTTATTTCAAGTTGAATGCCTAATCGTTGAAAAGTTTCAGGAATACGCCCAAGCATATCTACTCTGCAATTTTTTATTGTAATTTCAGATTGTGTTGCCGCAGCTAATCCAATGAAAGAGCCTACTTCAATGAAATCTGGCAATAAAGTGTGTGTGCATCCATGTAATTCATCAACACCTTCAATGTATAAAAGATTAGAGCCAACACCTGTAATTTTTGCACCCATACTATTAAGCATACTACAAAGTTGTTGCAAGTAGGGTTCGCATGCAGCATTATAAATGGTTGTTTTTCCTTTCGCCATTATTGCGGTCATCAAAATATTAGCTGTTCCTGTTACGGAAGGTTCATCTAAAAGTATGTATTTACCAGCTAATTTATCTGCTTTTAATGTGTAAAATCCTTTGTCAGCATCATAACTGAATGTTGCTCCTAATTTTGAAAAACCTAAAAAATGCGTGTCCAATGGTCTTGCTCCAATTTTATCACCACCAGGTTTAGGCATATAAGCAATTTTAAACCGAGTTAACAAGGGTCCCATAATCATTATTGAACCTCTAAGTGATGCAGCTCTTTTTTTGAATTGTTCTGTTTGAAGGTAATTGATGTTGATGTTATTCGCTTGAAAATGAACAGTGCCATTTCCTGAGCGTTCTATTTTAACTCCTAATTCTTCGAGTAAATCAATTAAAAAGTTAACATCTCTGATGTCGGGTAAATTGTGTAAAGTAACTTTTTCAGATGTCATTAAAACAGCACAAATAACCTGAAGTGCTTCGTTTTTTGCTCCTTGAGGAATGATTTCGCCTTTTAGCTTATTTCCTCCTTTTATTTGAAAAGATCCCATTAATATTTTCTTTTTTTGAAATTATTTTGCTTTGGACGTGCGTTATTATTGTTTGTTTTCTTGTTTTTAGCGTTTGTAGTTTGTCTTTTGGTTTTATCTAACGCCAAAATGTTTTCTGTAGAAATAAATTGAAAATCATTTTCCAAAATCAATTTATTTTTGGAAAGTAGTTTTAAATCTGATAGTATTAGCTCATCGTTTACGGAATCTCTATTGAAAGTAAGGTACGTTTTTTTCATTAAGTTGGCAATGATTTTAACAAGAGCTATTTTTTCTTCACTTTCTTCAAATAAAATAGCTTGTTCAATTAAGTTTTCTATAGTTTTTCCATAATGTTTAAAATGAATGTCATTTTGAGGATAAGAAAGTCTTTCGGGTTTTTTATTAATAGATTCTTTGTCAGGAATAGGATAAGGAGAATCAACATCTAATTTAAAATCAGAGATAATGAATAGATGATCCCATAATTTATGTTTAAAATCAACGATATCTCTGAGGTGTGGGTTGAGTTGTCCCATAACACTAATTATTGCATTTGCCATTTTATTACGTTCTTCCTTGTCTTCAAGGGAAACAGCATGAGCAATCATTTTTTGAATATTTCGTCCGTATTCAGGAATGACCATTTGAGGTCTTCTTGTGTTGTAATCTTTTTCTATATTTTGCATTGATGTTGGTTGTTATATTTTTTGATTTTTATCCTGTTTAATAAAACAAGAATAAGGATAGAATTCCCAAAATTAAGAAATTTTTATGAGTGGACTAATTATTATCATTAATTAACTATTGTTAACTTGGCAAATTTTAATAGTAATTGTTTTGTGTTGCCATCTTGAAAATTGATTGTAGCCTTTCCGTTTTCTAGCTCATTAATTATTCCGTTGCCAAATCGTTCGTGATTTACCATCATTCCAGTTTTTAGGTTGAGGTTTTCGGCAGAACTATTGCCTAATGTTGAAGCGGTTATTTTCTTTAAATTTTTAGGAACAACAGTTGGTTTCTGTTGAATGGGTTGTGGATTAGTAGCACTCAATTTGTTTGGTTTATTTGCATAAGCAGAAGGAAAAGATTTTTTTTCAAAATCAAAATCATCGGCACCATTCGAATAAGAAGGTGTGTTTTGCGAAAATTTAAAGTCTAAAAAGTCATCATCAATTTCTGAAATAAAACGGCTAGGTTCACTAAATTGTAAGCTCCCCCATTTATATCTGCTCGAAGCAAAAGAAAGAATAAGATTTTTTTCTGCTCGTGTTACTGCAACATAAAAAAGCCTCCGTTCTTCTTCCAAATCGGCTCTGGAAGTAAGTGCCATTTGCGATGGAAATAAATTTTCTTCTAACCCAACAACATATACATAAGGAAATTCCAATCCTTTTGCCGAGTGAATAGTCATCAACGTAACTTTGTCTTTTTCTTCGTCTTTTTCATTGTCAGCATTAGTTAGTAACGCAACATCTTGCAAAAATTCGGGTAATCCTCTAGGAGTAACATCTTCTTCGAGTTCATTTTGTGTTTCCGTAAACTCTTTTAATCCATTTAATAGTTCTTGGATGTTTTCATACCGGCTAATTCCTTCGGGAGTTCTATCCGTAAAAAGTTCTTTAAGAATGCCTGATGTTGCTGCAATTTCATTTCCTAAATCAAACGCATTTTTTAGTTGAAGTTGAGTTGAAAAACTCTGAATCATAGCAACAAAATTCCCTATTTTGGTTCGTATTCCATTGTTTAAATCTACATTAAATTGATTCAAATTTAAAATAACTTCCCAAATACTTTTTTGATGGTTAACGGCTGCAATCGAAATTTTATCTAACGAAGTTCCTCCAATTCCTCTAGCTGGGTAATTGATAACTCTTTTTATTGCTTCTTCATCATTAGGGTTAATGGTAAGCCTAAAATAGGCAATTAAATCTTTAATTTCTTTGCGTTGATAAAAAGATAAACCGCCATAAATTTTATAAGGAATGTTTTTTCGCCTGAGGGATTCCTCCATCGAACGAGATTGAGCATTTGTTCTATATAAAATAGCAAAATCTTTAGGTTTTGCATGGTCTTTTTGTTGAGCATCATAAATTAAGTTGGCAATTATTTTACCTTCTTCATTGTCGGTAGCTGCTCTGTGTACTTCAATTTTATTTCCAACACTATTTGAAGTAAAAACATTTTTTTCGATTTGATCTTTGTTGTTTTTTATGATACAATTTGCTGCTTGTACAATGTTTTTTGTTGAACGATAATTTTCTTCTAATTTGAATGTTTTTAAATCGGGATAATCGGTTTTGAAATTTAAGATATTTTGAATATTAGCTCCTCTAAACGCATAAATACTTTGTGCATCATCGCCAACCACACAAATGTTTTGAAAAACAGCAGCCAATTTTTTAACAATAATGTATTGAGAAAAATTTGTATCCTGATACTCATCTACTAAAATGTATTTAAAACGATGCTGGTATTTATGTAGTACATCTAAATGATCTCGAAAAAGAACATTAGTTTTAAAAAGTAAATCATCAAAATCCATAGCTGATGATTTAAAACACCTACTTTCATAAATGGTATATACTTCACCAATTTTTGGTTTGGCAGATTGTCGGTCTTCGCTTTGTATGGTAGTGTCTAAACAATATTTTGAAGCTGTAACTAAATTATTTTTTGCAGATGAAATTCTGTTGTAAACGAGGTTTGGCTTATAAATTTTTTCATCTAACTGTAATTCTTTTAATATGGTTTTAATAAGGTTTTTCGAGTCTTGCGTGTCATAAATTGTAAAATTTCTTGGATAACCAATTTTCTCTGCTTCCGCCCGTAAAATTTTGGCAAACACTGAGTGAAAAGTTCCCATCCATAGGTTTCTTGCTTCAGAAAAACCAACAATTTTACCAATACGCTCTTTCATTTCTTGAGCAGCTTTGTTGGTAAATGTTAATGATAAAATATTAAAAGGATCAACGCCTTTGTTGATTAAATGTGCAATTCTATAAGTTAATACCCTTGTTTTTCCAGAGCCTGCCCCAGCAATAACCATAACAGGCCCTTCGGTCGTTTCAACTGCTTGCTTTTGGGGTGTGTTTAATTCGTTGAGGTAATTCACTAAGTAAAATTTTTTTTTAGATGGCTAATAAAAACAAAAGTAGGAATAATGTAATAGTTTTGAGGAGGTGTTAATAAAAAAATGGTTCTATACTTGTTGAAAAAACAATATTATGTTGTCATTCCAAGAATCAGGAAAGTTTTAGTTAGAATTATTTTTTTTTAAAAGCAATTTTATTTGTTTTATTGATAAAATCATTATCTTTATCGTCTTAATTATTAACAAATTAATTTAATCTCTACATAAAATGAAAAGAATTTTATTATTTTTAAGCATAATTGTACTGCTAAGCAGCTTTGCTTTTTCTCAAACTCATCACCATGACTATATTGATGGTCAAATCTTCTTAAAGTTAAAGAAATTAGTTCCTGTAAAATCAGCTGAACTTTATCGAATAGATGAACATTCTTTTAGCCAAAAGGAAAAAATCACCAACTATCCACCATTAGAAAAAGTACTTTCTAAGTATCAAATTATTGATTTTGAGCGTCCAAGTTATTACACAGGAAAGCAAGAATTAATGAAGGTATATCAATTAACTTTTTCTGATTTTTCGAAAGTTGATAAAATAATAGAGGAATTACAACAAATAGAAGGAGTAGAATATGCTGAAAAAGTACCATTATATTATGTTGATTTTGTGCCTAATGATCCACAACATACGGGAACTAATAAATGGTATCATACATTGGTAGGTTCTGAAAATGCTTGGAATATTAGTTTAGGAAGTAATACAGTTAAAATTGCAGTAGTGGATAATGCAGTTGCTGCCAATCATACCGATTTTACCATTTTTGCTCAACGTGATGTTGCGGATAGTGATAACGATCCAACACCTCCAACTCAATTTACAACAGACCAAGGTTGGTCGCACGGAACACATGTGGCAGGATTGGCAACTGCCGATATTAACAATGGAATAGGTATAGCCTCTTTAGGAGGAAATGCTGAATTAATTGCTGTTAAAACAAGACAAAGTGGAAGTACTAATCCAGGATTAACGCACACCTTTCAAGGAGTACAATGGGCTGCTCAAAATGGGGCTCATATTATCAATATGTCATTTGGAGGTTCAGGACAAAGTTCCACTTGGCAAACATTAATCAACTCTTTTCCCAATATTGTTTTTGTTGCTGCAGCAGGAAATGATGGAGTATCAACACTTATGTATCCTGCAGCTTATAACAATGTAATTGGCGTAGGGTCTGTTGATGCAAATGATACTCGTTCTAGTTTTTCTAATTTTAATGGATCAACTCCTTATGTGGACATTGCTTCTCCTGGTGGATTTTCTAATGGCGGATTATTAAGCACCGTTTATACCACAGGAGGAAATTCTTATGGTAAAATGAGTGGTACTTCAATGGCATCTCCTTTTGCAGCAGGTTTAATGGGATTAATGTTAAGTTTAAATCCTTCACTCACACCTGCACAAGTATTAAATTGTTTAATAACAACAGGTGTTAATATTAATCAAAATATAGGACCACGAATAGATGCATTGGCTGCACTTCAATGTGTACAATCAACCATTACAGGAGATCCTATACCTATGTTCTCTGGAACTCCTACTTCAATTTTTGAAGGACAAACGGTTACTTTTACAGATGCCTCGGCAGATGGAGGGAATCCTATTACTAACTGGACTTGGTCTTTTCCTGGAGGAACTCCTGCATCTTTTGTTGGGCAAACGCCTCCTGCAATTACCTACCCAACAGCGGGTGTTTATGATGTTACTCTCTCTGTAACTAATTCTCAAAGTACGCAAGCCTTAACAAAAACAGGATATATAACTGTAACATTACAGCCAACAGGAAACTGGATAGTTCAAAACTCTGGTTTTTCAACTGCTGCAAGAGGAATTGATCATATTTCTATTGTTGATGGACAAACGGTTTGGGCAAAAGCTTTTGATGGATCTTCTGCAACACCAGCAAATGTGCAAGAATTTATAAAGACTACCAATGGTGGAACAACTTGGACACCTGGAACTATTAACATCGGTAATGCCAATTTAGGAATAGCTATGATACATGCCTTTGATGCTAATACAGCATGGGTAGCAGCCTATCCTACAGCAGGTGGTCAAACAGGTGGTATCTGGAAAACTACCAATGGTGGTAGTACTTGGACAAGACAAAATACAGCTACCTATAATAACGCAGCATCTTTTACCAATGTAGTTCATTTTTGGGATGCTAATGTAGGTTTTGCTCAAGGAGACCCTATAAATGGCGAATTTGAACTTTATACAACTACCAATGGTGGCACAACTTGGACACCTGTTCCAGCAGCAAACATCCCTAACCCATTAAATGCAAATGAGTTTGGCTATGTTCGTCAGATAGAAGTTATTGGTGATAATGTATGGTTCACAACAAGCGTTGGAAGAATCTATCACTCCACAAACAGAGGGTTAAACTGGCAAGTATATCAAACTCCAATATCTGATTTTGGGGGAGCAATAAACGCTAATTCTTCTGCTGTGCTATCTTTTGCTTCTGCAACAACAGGTTTAATTGTTGATAATAATGGCTTAGTATTCAAATCAATAAATAGTGGTGCAACTTGGACGCAACTTACCACAACAGGAACGGTATTTACAACAGGGTTGTGCTTTATTGAAGGTACCAACATTGCTTTTAGTACAGGTGCTAACCCAGCAGGATCTTCTTTTAGTCAAGATGGAGGAACAACTTGGAATATCATTGATAATGCACAACATTTATTTGTAGAATTTAAAACCCCTTCCATAGGTTGGTCAGGTTGGTTTAACACAAGTTCTACTCAAGATGGTATGTGGAAATGGAATAACACAGCAACATCTATGGTAGCTAATTTTCAAGGCTCACCTTCTAATATTTGTGCAGGAACTACAGTAAACTTCACTGATTTAACTACAGGTGGTACACCCACATCTTGGTTATGGAGTTTTCCTGGAGGGACACCAACATCTTCTACACAACAAAATCCAACAGTAACTTACCCAACCGCAGGAACGTATGCAGTAACACTTACAGTTGATGATGGTAATGGACCCGTTACTTTTACGGACAATGCTCACATCACAGTTGTTAGTCAGCCTGCTATGCCTAGTGTTATAACAGGAAGTACTTCTGTTTGCCCAACTGTGATGCAAACATATTCAGTTGTAAATGACCCTACTATGTTATATACATGGACATTGCCAACGGGGTGGACAGGTTCAAGCACTTCTAATAGCATAAATGCAACTAATAATAATACATCAGGAACAATTTCTGTAACAGCAGATAATATTTGTGGAAGTAGTTCTCCAAGAACCATTAATGTTACAATCTTACAAAATCCAGTTGCAGCATTTACCTTTGTTGATAATGCAGGGACAGTAACTTTTACTGATGGTTCAACAGGAGCAACAAGTTGGTCATGGGATTTTGGAGACGGAAGCCCTGTATCTTCTCAGCAAAATCCGGTTCATACTTACACTGCAACAGGAAATTATATAGTAATACTTACTGTGACGAATGCTTGCGGTACGAACATGAATACTCAAATAGTTAACGTAATTATTTCAGGTATTGATGAGTTGAATGCAAAAGGAATTAAGATTTATCCAACATTAACTACCCATCAATTGTTCGTGGAAGGATTAACTACTTCATCTATAAACAATAAAGAAATCAGAATTGTTGATGTGTTGGGTAAACAACATTATGTTTCAACAATTACTTCATCTAAGGAGATGATAGATGTTTCTTTCTTATCTAGTGGAGTTTATTTTATCCTTTTGGATGAAGGTAGAATCAATCAAAAAATTATTAAACAATAGAATTAAGGTTGAAAGAAAGATAAGAATACCGAAGTTGTTGATACTTTCAACTTCGGTATTCTATTTTTTCAATAAAAATAAAATCATAAATTCAATTATTTTTTTGCAAGTTGCAACCATTTGAAAAATAATTACGTCTGAAAAAAGTGTTGTCATTTTGACAATAAATTATTTTGTTTTACCTTCGTTAAATTAATTTAAAAATACCATATTATGAAAAAGATTATTATCGCATTAAGTTTTGCATCATTTACAGTTGTTGGGTTTACCCAAAATGTAGGTATTAATACTACTGGAGCATTACCAAATGCTTCTGCTGGATTGGATGTAGATTTTACTAATAAAGGCTTACTAGTGCCTAGAGTAGCATTAACATCAACTAATGACGTAGCTACTATACCTGCTCCTGCAACAAGTTTATTGGTTTATAATACCAATGCTGCCATGACAGGTGGAGCAATAGGATATTGGTATTGGGATGGGGCAGCATGGGTACAAGCACTTGGACCACAAGGGCCAATAGGATTAACAGGACCAGCTGGACCTGCTGGACCACAGGGGCCAATAGGTTTAACAGGAGCAACAGGAGCAACAGGGCCACAGGGACCTCAAGGTCCAATAGGATTAACTGGACCAGCTGGACCTACAGGGGCAACAGGGCCCGCTGGACCACAAGGGCCAATAGGTTTAACGGGTGCTACTGGAGCAACAGGACCTCAAGGACCAATAGGATTAACTGGTCCTCAAGGCCCTCAAGGTCCAACATGGAATATTACTACAAATCAATTTAATGCCAATGGTACTGTAACCATTACAACTGATCAACCTAGTACATTTACATCAACACAAGCAGCTTGGTTAACAACAGGAAATAATCCTGTAGCAACAACTGATTTTATGGGTTCTATTAATGCTGCAGATGTGAAATTTAGAACAACTAACCTTGAGAGAATGAGAATTATGAGTACAGGACAAGTTGTTGTGAACGGAACAGCTCCTTTTGGTGGGACTTCAGTTTTTTCATCATTTGCTACAGGAGCTAACGAGGCAATAGCAGGTGTATCAAACACTTCTGTTAATTCAATCCATTCGCAACAAACAGGTACAGGAAGAGCTTTTTTTGGAGGAATTTTTAACGCAGCTTCTACTGCTTCTGCCATTCATGGGCAAACAGATGGAGGAACAGGTAGAGGTGTTATTGGTATTCATGTTGGAACTGGTGGAGGCGTTGGCGTTCAAGGGCAAACTTCTAGTGCAACAGCTATAGGTGTGTTTGGAGTTAACACAAGTACTGCTGCTACAGCAACAAGTGTTTATGGTCAAATCTCAGGTAATGGTGTAGGTGTTTTTGGTAATAGTACTGTAGCAGGAACTTCTTCAGGCATGGGTGTTATTGGTCAAGCTGCAGGGTCTCGAGGAATGGGAGCTTTTTTTTATAATAGTAATGCAACAGGAACAGGCGTAGTAGCAGGTGGAAATGGATTGGCTACAACTTATTTCTTAACAACAGGAACTGGAGGATCATTCAACGGACGACAAACAGGTGTTTATGGTTTTGCTTGGGGAGGAAATACAACAGCTTCAGAAGGAGGTTATTTTAGAGACAGCGTTACAGCTGCTCAAGATGTTAATGTTCGTGTGGCAGCATACGTAGCAGGAACCCAATACAAAATAATTGGAGGGGGAACTGTTTCTACTGTTATTAAAGATGCCAATAATAATGAAAAAATTATGTTTGCAGCTGAAGCTCCTGAAGTATTGTTAGAAGATTATGGAATAGGTCAATTAGAAAATGGAAAAGCAATTATAACTTTAGATCCGATTTTTTCCAATAATATAACAGTAAATGAGAAACATGAACTAAGAGTATTCATTCAATTAGAAGGAGATTGCAATGGTGTATATGTAATTAATAAATCGAAAATGGGTTTCGAAGTTAAAGAACTTGCAGGAGGAAATTCAAATGTTAAATTTTCTTACCACGTAGTTGGAAATAGATCTGATAGTTATGTGAATGGACAGTTGTCATCTAAATATGAGGACTTAAGATTTCCTGAAGCACCTGAAAACAAAAAGAATTCTTCGCTTAATAAACGAGAATTTAATAAGATTACACCCATTGAAAAACTAGAACTAATAAAATCTAAATAATTCATTATTAGAAATAAATAAAAAATTATAATGAAAGAACTAAAATATGTTAAAAATATTCAAATAAGTCTTTTTTTCTTTTTGATATTATTTTCCACGATTATTCAAGCTCAAAACAATGCACTTGTTTTAAATGGAGCTGTAACTGTTCTTAATGGAGGTACTGCTGCTACACCTATTTATATTGTAGTTAATCAAAATAATCCTTTAGGGATTGTTCGTAATGGAGGACATATTCACTCAGAAAATCAATATAATTATGTAAGATGGGTGGCTGGAACTAATACAGGAAATTATGTAATTCCTTTTGGAGTAGGAGCTAATCTTGCCGATTATATTCCTTTTACTTTTAATAAAACAACAGCAGGTTCAAGTAACATACAAACTTCAACTTGGTTTACCAATGTTCCAAACTTTCCAAAGCCTGCAGCAACTAATGTTGGTCCTGTTACTAATATGTTCAATTTTGCAGATTCTGTTCAATATGCCATCGATCGTTTTTGGGATATACAAGCAGTTGCAACTGCTGATTTAACTTTTTCATATAGAGGTGTTGAAAATACAACTATAAACCCAACAGGAAATGTAAGAACCCAACATTGGAATGGAACAACTTGGGATGCTCCAGTGTTGCCTGGTAATCCTGGAGTAACAGCAGGCATTGGTTCAGCTGGTCCTTTTGTTGGTCAAACTACTTTTTCCCCATGGGTATTGTCAGTAATTCCAATTTGTGAACAAGATACCATTACTTATAATGGTCCTTTTTGTAATAATATAACAACACTACAAACAGTAACACATACAGGGACTTTTACAGGGACTTTTACCGCATTACCAGCAGGATTATCCATTAATCCATCAACAGGAGCAATTAATCCAAGTTTGAGTACAGCAGGAACATATACCGTAACATTTACAGTAGCAGCAACACCAACTTGTCCTCAGATGATAGCAACAACAACTGTAACTATAACAGCACTTGACGATGCCTCGTTTACTTATTCTCCAACTACTTTTTGCATCACAGGAACAAATCCAACCCCTGCAATAACAGGAACAACAGGTGGTACATTTACGATGACAGCTCCAGGTTCAATTAATCCATCAACAGGTGAAATCAATTTAATAACAAGTGGTTTGGGTACTTTCATGGTTTATTATAACACAACAAGTGCTGGAAATCCGTGTCCTTCAATAGATTCAGCTCAGGTTACGATAACTGCAGCACCAAGTGCTAGCTTTAGTTATGATGCAGCTCAATATTGTCAGGATGCTGTTAATCCAATTTTAACTTTTGGACCAGGAGCAAGCGGTGGTGTTTTTTCAACAAATCCATCTACTGGATTAACTATAAATACTTCCACTGGAGCCATTGATTTATCAACAAGTTCAGCAGGTATTTATACCGTTTATAATACCATTGCTGCCGCAGGAGGTTGTGCTGCTGCATTGGATTCGACAACAATTGAAATCCTTCAAGTGGATTCAGCATTGTTTAACTACTCTCCTTCAACATTTTGTTTAACAGGAACAAATCCAACCCCTGCAATAACAGGAACAACAGGAGGAACATTTACGATAACTGCACCTGGAGTAATTAATGCTACTACTGGGGAAATTGATTTATCTGCAAGTGGTTTGGGAACTTATACCATTTATTATAATACAACATCTGCTGGAAATCCATGTCCTTCAATAGATTCTATGGTTGTTAATATAGTGAATGCTCCTGGTGCTACTTTTACTTACAACAATTCTCCTTATTGTCAAGGAGACCCTAATGAATCACCCATATTTGGATCTAATAATTTTGCTGGAACATTTACGGCTACTCCTGCTGGATTACTATTTATAAGCACAACAACAGGAGAGTTGGACTTAACAAATAGCTCAGCTGGAACATACATGGTTTATAATAATCTTGCTGCATCAGGAGGTTGTGCTGCCGCTGTAGATTCGTTTCAGATTACAATAAACCCATCATTTTTAATTATACAAACTGCTCAAATTTGTCAAGGAGACAGTATTTTGTTGGGAGGTGTATTCCAAACAAATAGTGGTGTTTATACAGATAGTTTCACAACAATAAATGGTTGTGATAGTGTTATCACAACTACACTTACTGTCAATCCAACAATAGTAACACCTGTAAATGCTGCAATATGTCAAGGAGATAGTATTTTGTTAGGAGGAGCATTTCAAACAGTAGCAGGAACTTATTATGATTCACTTACTACTTCGCTAGGTTGTGATAGTGTAATTGCAACAGCACTTGTTGTTAACCCTTTAAGTTCAATAATTATTAACCCAGTGTTTCCTGTTTGTCTTGGAGACCCAATTATCCTAACAGCAACAGGAAGTGGTAATGGAACTATTACTTGGTATAGCGATGCTGCTGGAACAATAATTATAGACACAGGAAGTACAATAATTGTAAATTCAACGGCATTAGGAACATTTACTTTTTATGCAAATGAAGTTGGAACGTGTTCTTCAGGAATAAATTCTGTAACAGTTCTTGTTGGAGGAGTTCAGGCAATAATAAATGCAACACCAACCACAGGACCAGCTCCATTAAATGTAACTTTTGGTAACGGAAGTACAACAGGGGCAGGTATAAGCTATTCTTGGAATTTTGGCGATGGAGCTACAGATACAGTCTTTCAACCATCACACACTTATGGGAATTTAGGTTCTTATACGGTAACATTAATTGTTACTGATGGGGTTTGTCCTGATACTGTAACAGTAGTTATAGAAGTTTTTGGAGAATCGTCAATCTTAATCCCAAATGTATTTACACCTAATGGAGATGGAAGTAATGATTTCTTTTCTGTTTTTGGAGAAAACTTGATTGAAGTAAAAGGAGAAATATTTAACCGTTGGGGACAAAAAATGTTCGCATGGGATAATGTGAATGGAAAGTGGGACGGAAGAACTTTATCTGGAAATGAAGTTCCTGATGGTACATATTTTTATATTATTGAAGCCAAAGGCGTTGATGGAAAAGAATATTTTGAAAAAGGAACGCTTTCATTAATTAGATAGGTTTTCTAAATCAAAAAATAATAAATTTTTAAAATAGTCATGAATAAATTTTTATTCATGACTATTTTTTTCTACATTATATACATTAAGTTTGATGAATTTCGATAACTTAAATTTTCTTAATTACTTGATAAATTGATTTATAACCTATGTTTTTTTTATTCTAAAAATAGCATAACAAATTATTACCTAAAAAAATTAACAACCTATTGTTTATATAAAAATTAATTGTATTTTTGCACTCCATTTTTTTAGGGATACTAACTAATACAATAAAATAATATGCCAACTATACAGCAATTAGTAAGGAAAGGAAGAACAACTTTAGATAAAAAAAGTAAATCTGCTGCTTTGGATTCATGTCCGCAAAGAAGAGGTGTTTGTATCAGAGTTTATACAACAACACCAAAAAAACCAAACTCAGCAATGAGAAAGGTTGCAAGGGTAAGACTAACTAATCAAAAAGAGGTAAATGCTTATATACCTGGTGAAGGTCATAATTTGCAAGAACACTCGATTGTTTTAGTTAGAGGAGGAAGAGTAAAAGATTTGCCAGGGGTTAGGTATCATGTTGTTCGAGGTACATTAGATACTACAGGAGTTGAAGGTAGAACACAACGAAGATCTAAATACGGAACAAAACGACCTAAAGTAAAAAAATAAATATACCAAATAACAAGGTTTAATAAATAATTATGAGAAAGTCAAGAGCAAAAAAAAGAGTATTACTTCCAGATCCTAAATTTAGTGACGTTTTGGTTACACAATTCGTTAATAATTTAATGTTGGATGGTAAGAAGAGCGTTTCATTTAAAATATTTTATGACGCACTAGAAATTGTTGGACAAAAAGTAACTGAAGAAAATAATTTAGATGTTTTTAAAAAAGCATTAAAAAATGTTACGCCAGGAGTTGAAGTAAGAAGTAGAAGAATTGGTGGAGCAACCTTTCAAATCCCACAACCTATTCGTGACGAAAGACAAGTTTCTATGGGGATAAAATGGTTAATAAATTATGCCAGAAAAAGAAATGAAAAAACCATGGCACAGAAATTAGCAGGAGAAATTGTAGCTGGATACAAAGAAGAAGGAGCTGCTTTTAAGAAAAAAGAAGATACGCATAGAATGGCAGATGCCAATAAAGCATTTTCACATTTCAGATTTTAATAAAAGAAGCAAAAACAACAACAATGGCAAGAGATCTTAGATTTACTAGAAATATTGGAATTGCAGCACATATCGATGCTGGAAAAACAACTACAACAGAACGTATTCTTTTTTACGGAGGCGTTAGCCATAAAATTGGAGAAGTTCACGATGGAGCTGCTACAATGGATTGGATGGAGCAAGAGCAAGAAAGAGGGATTACTATTACTTCTGCAGCAACAACACTAACCTGGCCTTACAGAGGACAAGATTATCATGTGAATATTATTGATACTCCTGGTCACGTTGATTTTACTGTTGAAGTAAACCGTTCATTAAGAGTTTTGGATGGATTAGTATTTTTATTTAGTGCTGTTGATGGAGTTGAACCACAGTCTGAAACAAACTGGAGATTGGCAAATAATTACAATGTACCTCGTATAGGTTTTGTAAATAAAATGGACAGATCAGGTGCCGACTTTTTAAATGTTTGTAAGCAAGTTAGAGAAATGTTAGGAAGTCATGCGTTACCATTACAACTAAATATTGGTGCCGAGGATGATTTTAAAGGTGTTGTTGACTTAATTAATTTCAGAGGAATTACTTGGAATGAAGAAGATCAGGGAATGACATTTCAAGAAATAGATATTCCCGCTGATATTGTTGATGAAGCTAGAGAATTAAGAGGGAAATTATTAGAGGCAGTTGCCGAATTTGATGAAACCTTAATGGAAAAATATTTTGAAGATGAAAATTCTTTAACAGAAAGAGAAATTTTAGACGCATTAAGACAAGCTACAATTGCTGGAAAAGTGGTTCCGATGATGTGTGGTTCTGCTTTTAAAAACAAAGGTGTTCAAGCTATGCTTGATATGGTAATGGAAATATTGCCTTCCCCAATGGATCAAGAAGCAATAGTAGGAATTAACCCTGATACAGATGCAGAAGAAACAAGAAAACCTTCTGTTAATGAACCTTTTGCTGCGTTAGCATTTAAAATTGCTACCGATCCATTTGTTGGAAGATTGTGTTTTACTAGAGCTTATTCAGGAAAACTAAATTCAGGGTCTTATGTGCTGAACACTCGAACAGGAAATAAAGAAAGAATTTCAAGAATTTTTCAAATGCACGCCAATAAACAAAATCAAATTGATAGCTTAATGGCTGGAGATATTGCTGCTGTTATTGGATTTAAAGATATTAAAACAGGAGATACACTATGTGATGAAAAACATCCAATAGTATTAGAATCTATGGTTTTCCCAGAACCAGTAATTGGAATCGCTATTGAACCCAAAACACAAGCCGATGTTGATAAAATGGGAATGGCATTATCTAAACTATCTGAAGAAGATCCAACATTAACTATTCATACAGATGAAGACTCAGGACAAACAGTTTTAAGTGGAATGGGTGAGTTGCATTTGGAGATTATTTTAGATAGATTAAAAAGAGAGTTTAAAGTTGAATGTAACCAAGGTCAACCACAAGTTGCTTATAAAGAAACAATAACTGGGTCTGTTAATCATAGAGAAGTTTATAAAAAACAATCAGGTGGTAGAGGTAAATTTGCCGATATTGTTTTCACAATTTCTGCTCAAGATGATAAAGAAAAAATAGGATTAGAGTTCGTAAATGAAGTTAAAGGTGGTAATATTCCTAGAGAATTCATTCCTTCAGTAGAAAAGGGATTTAAAGAAGCAATGAAAGCAGGTGTTTTGGCTGGTTACCCAGTAGATAGCTTAAAAGTTGTACTTACAGACGGTTCTTTTCACGCTGTTGATTCTGATGCACTTTCTTTTGAAGTTGCAGCTAAAATGGCTTACAGAAATTCTATGCCAAAAGCAACCCCAATTTTATTAGAACCAATAATGAAATTAGAGGTTGTAACTCCAGAAGAAAATATGGGAGATATCGTTGGCGATTTAAATAGAAGAAGAGGGCAAATAGACGGAATGGATGATAGAGCAGGAGCTAAAATTGTAAAAGCAAAAGTGCCATTGTCTGAAATGTTTGGATATGTTACTTCATTAAGAACAATGTCTTCAGGTAGAGCAACTTCAACAATGGAATTTTCACATTTTGAACCTTGTCCTAAAAACATAGCTGACGATGTTATTGCAAAAGCAAAAGGAAAAGTAGAAGCATAATAATTTTTTTATATACAATAGAATGAGCCAAAAAATTAGAATAAAACTTAAATCTTACGATTTTAATTTAGTAGATAGATCTGCTGAAAAAATCGTAAAAACTGTAAAATCAACAGGAGCTATTGTTAGCGGTCCTATACCATTACCAACACACAAAAGAATTTTCACAGTATTAAAGTCACCTCACGTTAATAAAAAAGCAAGAGAACAATTTCAATTATGTTCTTATAAAAGACTAATTGATATTTATAGTTCTTCTTCAAAAACTGTTGATTCTTTAATGAAATTAGAATTACCTAGTGGAGTTGATGTTGAGATTAAAGTATAAGTACTTTTTGAAAGTTAGAAAATAAATTAATAATAATAAAAATAAACAAAATGCCAGGATTGATAGGGAAAAAAATAGGTATGACTAGCGTTTACAGTGCCGAGGGTAAAAATATACCATGCACAATTATTGAAGCTGGTCCTTGTGTTGTTACACAAGTCAAAAAGGTAGATACCGATGGCTATGAAGCTGTACAATTAGCTTATGGAGAGCGTAAAGAAAAAAATACGCCTAAAGCTATGCAAGGACACTTCAAGAAATCAAACACTACACCAAAAAGAAAACTCGTTGAATTTGACGGTTTTAAAGAAGCAAAATTAGGAGATGAAATTTCTGTAGATATTTTTGAAGATGGAGAATGGGTTGATGTTGTGGGAACCTCAAAAGGAAAAGGGTTTCAAGGAGTTGTTAAAAGACACGGTTTTGCAGGTGTTGGTCAATCTACACATGGTCAACACAACAGATTAAGAGCTCCCGGTTCTATTGGAGCAGGTTCTACACCTTCAAAAGTTGTTAAAGGAATGCGAATGGCTGGAAGAATGGGTGGAGAAAGAGTTAAACAAACCAATCTTCAAGTTGTTAAAGTATATAACGAAAAGAATTTAATAGTAGTAAAAGGTTCTATACCTGGTGCTAAAGGTTCATTTGTATTAATTGAAAAATAAATAGGAGACCAACATGGAACTAGTAATTAAAAACATATCTGGAAAAGATACAAAGAAAAAAGCTTCATTAGATGAAACTGTTTTCGCTATAGAGCCAAATGATCATGCTATTTATTTAGATGTAAAACAACATTTGGCAAATAAAAGACAAGGAACTCACAAATCGAAAGAAAGAGGAGAGGTGAAAGGTAGTACTCGTAAAATTAAAAAACAAAAAGGAACAGGAACTGCCCGTGCAGGGAATATCAGAAATCCATTATTTAAAGGTGGAGGAAGAGTTTTTGGACCTAGACCTAGAGATTATGAATTCAAATTAAATATTAAACAAAAAAGATTAGCAAGAAAATCTGCACTTAGTTATAAAATTAAAGAAGGCGTAGTTTCAATTGTAGAAGATTTTACTTTTGATGCTCCTAAAACTAAGCAATACACTGATTTTCTTACAAACTTTGATAGTTTGAATAAAAAATCTTTGTTAATTATACCAGAGTCAAATAAAAATGTATATTTGTCATCCCGTAATTTGCAAGGAGTAAAAGTTGTAATGGCTTCAGAAATAAACACTTATGATTTAATGAACGCTAAAAGCGTTATTATTTCAGAGGGTTCAATAAGCAAAATTGAAGGAATATTAAGAAATTAAGATGATGGAAATTATAATAAAACCAGTTGTAACTGAAAAAATGACTGCTCAAAGTGAGAAGTTTAATCGTTACGCTTTTGTGGTAGATCAAAGAGCTAATAAGATTCAGATTAAAAATGCAGTGAAGGATATGTATAATGTTACAGTAGATAATGTTAATACCATGAATTATGCTGGAAAATCTAAATCAAAATTTACCAAAGCAGGTTTGATATCAGGAAAAACGAATAGATATAAAAAAGCAATAGTTACATTATCAGAAGGAGAAACAATTGACTTCTATAGTAACATTTAATTTTTATATATAAATATAGTATTAATTATATGGGGGAATATAACCCTCTAAAGAGATAAACAAAAATGGCATTAAGAAAATTAAAGCCCACTTCACCAGGGCAAAGACATAAAATTGCTAATACTTTTTCTGAGGTTACAACTAGTACTCCTGAAAAGTCATTAATTTCTGGTAAATCAAAATCAGGTGGAAGAAATAACACAGGTAAGATGACCATGCGTTATATTGGTGGTGGTCACAAACAGAAGTTAAGAGATATCGATTTTAGAAGAGAAAAAGATGGCATACCAGGTGTTGTTAAATCAATAGAATACGATCCAACAAGAACAGCAAGAATTGCATTGGTTTACTATAAAGATGGAGAAAAACGTTATATTATAGCTCCAAATGGAATTCAAGTTGGACAAGAAATAGAATCTGGTAAAAAAGCTGCTCCAGAAGTTGGGAATGCTTTATTTTTATCTGACATTCCATTAGGAACAGTAATCCATAACATTGAATTAAGACCAAATCAAGGAGCAAAATTAGCTCGTAGTGCAGGTTCTTACGCTCAATTAACAGCAAAGGACGGTAAGTTTGTAGTTGTTAAATTGCCATCAGGAGAAACTAGATTAATTCTGGCAACTTGTAAAGCTACTATAGGAACTGTATCAAATTCAGAACATATGTTAGAGCGTTCTGGTAAAGCTGGAAAAAGCAGATGGTTAGGAAGAAGACCTAGAGTTAGAGGTGTTGTTATGAATCCAGTGGATCATCCAATGGGCGGTGGTGAAGGAAAAAATTCTGGAGGTCATCCAAGATCAAGAAATGGAATTCCAGCTAAAGGATATAAAACAAGAGCACCAAAAAATCAATCAAGTCAATATATCATAGAAGGTAGAAAGAAATAATAGATAAAATATGAGTCGTTCATTAAAAAAACCTCCGTTTGTTCATTATAAGTTACAACAAAGAGTTGACTTATCTCAACAATCAGGAAAGAAAATAGTAATAAAAACTTGGTCTAGAGCATCAATGATAACTCCTGATTTTGTTGGATTAACCATAGCTGTGCATAATGGGAATAAATTTATTCCAGTATATGTAACAGAAAATATGGTAGGACATAAATTAGGTGAGTTTTCTCCAACTAGAAATTTTAGAGGACATGCTGGTAACAAAAAAGACAAAGGAAAAAGATAAAATTACAAAGCCATGGGTGTAAGAAAAAAAAATAGGTCAGAGCAAAATAAAGAAGCAAAAAAATCAATAAGTTTTGCTAAATTAAATAATTGCCCTACATCTCCTCGTAAGATGAGAAAAGTTACTGATTTGATAAAAGGTCAGGATGTTTTTAAAGCTTTAGGGATTTTACAATTTAGTCCTCAAGATGCGGCAAAGCGTGTAGAAAAATTATTGAAATCTGCAATAGCTAATTGGGAGGCTAAAAATGAAGGTTCTAGACCTGAAGAAAGCAATTTGATTGTTAAAGAAATTCAAGTTGATAGTGCTCGAATGCTAAAACGTATACAGCCAGCACCACAAGGTAGAGCTCACAGAGTTAGAAAAAGATCAAATCATGTTACACTAATAGTTGATAGTTTAAAATAATATAAATGGGACAAAAAGTAAATCCAATTTCAAACAGATTAGGAATCATTAAAGGATGGGATTCTAATTGGTATGGCGGAAGAAATTATGCCGATAAAATAGTTGAAGATTTTAAAATTAGAGAGTATTTGATGGCTCGTTTACAAAAGGCAAGTATATCAAAGATTATCATTGAAAGAACATTAAAACTTGTAACGGTAACTATTAACACATCTAGACCAGGAATTATTATCGGTAAAGGTGGTCAAGAAGTTGACAAACTTAGAGAAGAGTTAAAAAAGATAACAAACAAAGATATTCAAATAAATATATTTGAAATAAAAAGACCTGAGTTAGACGCAAAATTAGTAGCTGATAATATAGCAAGACAAATTGAAGGTAGAGTTTCTTTTAGACGTGCAGTAAAAATGTCAATTGCTTCAACAATGAGAATGGGTGCTGAAGGAATAAAAGTGTTGGTTTCAGGTCGTTTAGGTGGAGCAGAGATGGCTCGTTCAGAAGGTTATAAAGAAGGAAGAACACCATTACATACCTTTAGAGCTGATATTGATTATGCTTTAACTGAAGCACATACAACTTATGGAAGATTGGGTGTTAAAGTTTGGATTTGTAAAGGAGAAGTTTATGGTAAAAGAGATTTATCGCCTAATATTGGTTTAGATAAAGGAAAACAACAAAGAAAATCAGGTGGAGGAGATAGACCAAAAAGAGCAAGAGGCGGCAACGATAATAAAAGAAAATAAAAAATAGAACAGAGCTTGCGAGCTCAACGAAGTTAATTAAAGAAGATTAAATAGATATACCATGTTACAACCAAAAAAGACGAAGTATAGAAAAATGCAAAAAGGGCACATGAAAGGTAACTCTCAAAGAGGTAACCAGATTGCGTTTGGATCATTTGCTATAAAATCGTTAGAAGAGTGTTGGATGACAGCACGTCAGATAGAAGCAGCAAGGATTGCCGTTACTAGATATATGAAAAGAGAAGGTCAAATTTGGATACGTGTATTTCCAGATAAACCAGTAACTAAAAAGCCAGCAGAGGTAAGGATGGGGAAAGGTAAGGGAGCACCTGAATTATGGGTAGCAACTGTTAGACCTGGTAAAATTATTTTTGAAGCAGATGGAGTTCCTTTAGAAATAGCAAAAGAAGCGTTAAGATTAGCTGCACAAAAATTGCCTATTAAAACTAAATTTATGGTTAGAAGAGATTATACTGAATAACCAAAAACAAGAATAAACATGAAACAAATAGATATAAAAGATCTTTCACAGGATGATTTGAATGAAAAATTCCAAGAGCAAAAAACTACATTAACACGTATAAAATTGGCTCATGCAGTATCTCCTCTTGAAAATCCTTCTCAAATAAAACAAGTGAGAAGAACAGTTGCTAGATTGAACACTGAATTAAGAAAACGTGCAAAGCTATCGTAATAATAAATAATGATGGAAAATAGAAATTTAAGAAAAGAAAGAATAGGTTTAGTTGTTAGTAATAAAATGGAAAAATCCATTGTTATTACTGTTGAACGAAAAGTAAAACATCCGATTTACGGAAAATTCGTTAAAAAATCGACTAAATTTATGGCTCATGACGAAAAAAATGACTGTAACATTGGAGATACAGTTAAAATTATGGAAACAAAGCCATTAAGTAAAAATAAATGTTGGAGATTAGTAGAAATACTAGAAAGAGCTAAATAATATGATACAAGCAGAATCAAGATTAAAAATAGCTGATAACAGCGGTGCCAAAGAAGTTTTATGTATTAAAGTTTTAGGTGGCTCAAAAAGAAGATATGCATCTATTGGTGATGTAATTGTTGTTTCAGTGAAACACGCCTTACCGTCAGGTAATGTTAAAAAAGGTGCAGTTCATAAAGCTGTGATTGTTAGAACTAGTAAAGAAATTAGACGAATGGATGGTTCTTATATCAGATTTGATGATAATGCGGCCGTAATTCTAAATGATGCTGGTGAAATGAGAGGAACACGTATCTTCGGACCAGTAGCTAGAGAATTGAGAGAAAAATCTTTTATGAAAATAGTTTCTCTTGCACCAGAAGTATTATAAATTGAAACAAATAGATAGTTAAGTTATGACTAAGTTACACATAAAAAAAGGCGATTCAGTTAAAGTAATTGCTGGAGAATCTAAAGGAGCTGAAGGTGTTGTGAAAAAGATTTTTACACAAACATCTAGAGTTATAGTAGATGGAGATAAAATTAAAAAAATCTCAAAGCATACAAAACCAAATGCAGCAAATCCTAATGGAGGTATTGTGAAGGAAGAAGCAACTATCCATATTTCAAATTTAATGGTTGTTGACCCAAAGTCTGGAACACCAACTCGAATTGGGAGAAAAAAGAATGCTGAAGGAAAAAATGTAAGATACGCTAAAAAATCAGGGGAGGTATTATCATGAGTTATGTACCAAGGTTAAAAAAACAGTATAGAGAAGAAATTTCTATCTCTTTAAAAGATAAGTTCGCTTATTCTTCAGTAATGCAAGTGCCTAGACTTGAAAAAATTTGTATTAATCAAGGTGTTGGTGATGCTGTTACAGACAAACGATTGGTTGAATCTGCTGTGGAAGAAATGACTAAAATTACTGGTCAAAAAGCAAATCCAACTTATTCTAAAAAGGATATTTCTAATTTCAAACTTAGAAAAGGAATGCCAATTGGAGCAAAAGTTACGCTAAGAGGTGATAAAATGTATGAATTTTTAGATAGATTAATTTCGGTTGCTCTTCCTAGAACAAGAGATTTTAGAGGAATTGAAACAAAAGGTTTTGATGGCAGAGGTAATTATACGCTAGGAATTAAAGAGCAAATTATTTTTCCTGAAATAGACATAGATAAAATTAAAAATGTGAGTGGAATGGATATTACATTTGTTACTACCGCAACAACAAACGAAGAAGGAAAAGCATTATTAACAGAATTTGGTTTCCCATTTAAGAAATAATAAAGATTATGGCAAAAGAATCAATGAAAGCTCGTGAGAGAAAACGAGAAGCGATGGTTGAAAAATATGCAGATAAACGTGCAGCACTTAAAGCTGCTGGCGATTGGGATGCATTACAAAAATTACCAAAAAACTCTTCTAAAGTTAGATTACATAATAGATGTAAATTAACAGGAAGACCTAGAGGTTACATGAGACAATTTGGTATTTCAAGGGTAACATTTAGAGAAATGGCTTCAAATGGATTAATTCCAGGAATAACAAAAGCAAGTTGGTAATAATAACAAAGAGCTAAAGGAGTATAACTGATGATTAATCAAAGTGTACTTTTAACAATAATAATAAATTAAATATAATGACAGATTCAGTAGCAGATTACTTAACAAGAATAAGAAACGCTGTTAGTGCTAAGCACAAAGTAGTAGATATACCTGCATCAAACTTAAAAAAAGAAATGACAAAAATTTTGTTTGAAAAAGGTTATATTCTAAATTATAAATTTGAAGATAATATTGTTCAAGGTAACATAAAAATTGCATTGAAATATCATCCACAAACAAAAATATCAGCTATTTCTAAATTAATTAGAGTAAGTAAACCTGGTTTAAGAAAATATACTAATTCTACTACATTACCAAGAGTAATAAATGGATTAGGTATAGCCATTATTTCAACATCAAAAGGTGTGATGACAGACAAAGAAGCACGCACTGAAAAAGTTGGTGGAGAAGTTTTATGTTATATATATTAATATATTAAATTAAAGATTAATAATTATGTCAAGAATAGGAAAATCACCCATAACTGTTCCTAGTGGAGTTGAAGTTAAAGTGGAAAAAGGTTTAGTTACTGTAAAAGGCACTAAAGGAGAATTAACACAAAATATTGATACAGCAATAACTGTTGAAGTTGAAGGGAGTACTGTTAATGTATTACGTCATACTGAGCAAAAAGCACATAAAGCAAAACACGGCTTATATAGATCATTAATATCTAATATGATTGAAGGAGTTTCTAATGGATTTAAAGTACAGCAAGAATTAGTTGGTGTAGGTTATAGAGCAAATGTACAGGGTCAGCGATTGGATTTAATGGTTGGATATTCTCACAATATTATTTTGGAAATACCAAAAGAAGTGAAAGTATCAGCAGAGGCTGAAAGAGGTAAAAATCCAATTATTACATTAGAGTCTCATGATAAACAATTAATAGGTCATGTGGCTGCAAAAATTCGCTCACTTAGAAAACCAGAGCCTTATAAAGGTAAAGGTATTAAGTTTGTTGGAGAAATATTAAGAAGAAAAGCTGGAAAATCAGCTGCAAAAAAATAATTAAATCAATCATAATAACAAATTGTTATGGCACTAAGTAGAAAAGACAGACGACTAAGAATCAAAAGAAGGATTAGAAAAGTTGTAAAAGGAACAAACGAACAACCAAGGTTGTCTGTATATAGAAGCAATAAAGAAATTTATGCTCAAATAATTAATGATTTATCAGGAACAACTTTAGTTGCAGCTTCTTCAAGAGATAAAGATGTTAAAGCAAAAGGAACAAAAGTAGAAGTAGCTACTATCGTTGGTAAAGCTATCGCAGAAAAAGCAGTGAAAGCAGGAATTACAAATATTGCTTTTGATAGAAATGGTTATTTATATCATGGAAGAGTTAAGGCTTTAGCTGATGCAGCACGTGAAGCAGGTTTGAAATTCTAATAGATAGATTTAGATATATAAAATATTATGGCAAAAACAGAAAATAAAATAGTAAGAGCTACGGAAACTGAATTAAAAGACAGATTAGTAGCTATTAATAGAGTAACGAAAGTAACTAAAGGGGGTAGAAATTTTAGCTTTTCAGCAATAGTTGTTGTTGGAGATGAAAAAGGTGTTGTTGGACATGGATTAGGAAAAGCGAATGAAGTTACTGAAGCAATTACAAAAGGTATAGAATCTGCAAAAAGAAATTGTATTAGAGTACCTATTATTAATGGTTCTATACCTCATGAACAAAATGGTAAATTTGGTGGAGCTAGAGTTTTTATTAGACCTGCAGCACACGGAACTGGAGTAATAGCAGGAGGTGCAATGCGTGCAGTTTTTGAAAGTGTAGGAATTACTGATGTGTTAGCTAAATCTAAAGGCTCATCAAATCCTCATAATGTGGTAAAAGCTACTTTAGATGCACTAGCTCAGTTAAGAGATGCTTATACTGTCGCAGAACATAGAGGTGTAGATTTAAATACTGTTTTTAACGGATAAGTTATTAAAAATGTGAAAGGAGACAAGGAGAAAGGAGAAATTAAACCATTAACTAATAACCAATAACTGTGAACTGATAAACTTAAAAAAAGATGGCAAAGATTAGAATTAAACAAGTAAAAAGTCAAATAAAAAGACCAGAGCGTCAAAAAAGGACACTCAAGGCTTTAGGCTTAAAAAAATTAAACAATGTGATTGAACATGAAGCAACTCCACAAATTCTTGGAATGATAGCAAAAGTTAGTCATTTAGTTGAAGTAGTTAAATAAGTTAAGAAAAATATAATATAAAGTAAAATGGACTTATCAAATTTAAAACCTGCAGAAGGATCAACCAAACAAGGTAAACGTATCGGTAGAGGACAAGGATCTGGAAGAGGTGGTACCTCAACAAGAGGTCATAAAGGAGCGAAATCTAGATCAGGTTACAAACGAAAAATTGGATTTGAAGGTGGACAAATGCCACTTCAACGAAGAGTTCCAAAATTTGGATTTACTAACATCAATAGAGTTGAATATAAAGGAGTTAATCTTGATGTTCTTCAAATGTTAGCTGATGAAAAAGGATTGAAAGAAATTACCGTGGCCGCCTTACATGAAAATGGATTAGTAGCTAAAAAAGATTTAGTTAAAATTTTAGGTAGAGGTGAACTCAAAGCAAAATTAGATATCACTGTTCATGCATTTTCAAAAACAGCTAAAGCTGCTATTGAATCTGCCGGAGGTTCTGCAAAAGAGCTTTAATTTTTAGAGAATGAAGAAATTTATAGAAACTATAAAAAATATTTTAAGCATCGAAGATCTTAGAGCGAGAATCATAACAACTTTAGGGTTGTTATTGGTATATCGGTTAGGTTCTTACGTTGTTTTACCAGGTGTTGATTCAACTGTTTTAGAAGCTGTTAATGCTAATAATGCAGGTGGTGGAATTATGGATTTGATTAATATCTTTGCTGGAGGAGCTTTTAATAGAGCATCTATTTTTGCATTAGGTATTATGCCTTATATTTCTGCATCTATTGTAATTCAGTTGCTAGGAATGGCGATTCCTTATTTTCAACGCTTACAAAAAGAAGGAGAAAGTGGTAGAAGAAAAATTAATCAAATAACACGAGTTTTAACTATTGCTATTACTGGATTTCAAGCACCAGGCTACATCGCTACACAAGTTGCTAATTATCCAGGTGTTGTTCCTAATGAAGGGCCGCTATGGTGGTTTTCAACAGTACTATTGCTAATTACAGGAACTATGTTTGTGATGTGGATAGGAGAAAGAATAACAGAAAAAGGTATAGGAAATGGTATTTCTTTACTTATTATGATAGGTATTATTGCTAATTTACCATCAGCTTTCGTTTTTGAAATAGGCTCTCGTTTTGGTATAGGCGGTGTTGGTGGACCTATCATACTTCTTGTTGAAGTTGCAGTTTTGTTAGTTGTTATATTAGTTACTATTTTGTTGGTTCAAGGTACAAGAAAAATTCCAGTACAATATGCAAAACGAATAGTAGGTAACAAACAATATGGAGGAGTTAGAGATTATATCCCTTTGAAAGTAAATGCAGCAGGAGTTATGCCTATCATTTTTGCTCAAGCAATTATGTTTATTCCAATGACTTTAGCTGGTTTTGGAGATTCAGATGCAACAAGTTGGATAGTTACTACATTTAGTAACCCAAACGGATTTGCATATAACTTTACGTTCTTTTTAATGATTATAGCATTTACCTATTTTTATACAGCTGTTACTATTAACCCAAATAATATGGCAGATGAAATGAAGCGAAGTGGAGGATTTATCCCAGGCGTTAAACCAGGAAAGAAAACAGCTGACTTCATTGATGGAGTAATGTCAAAAATAACATTACCAGGATCTATGTTTTTAGGATTGGTTGCTATATTACCTGCATTTGCAGCAATATTAGGAGTAAATCAGGCATTTTCTTATTTCTATGGAGGAACATCATTATTAATTATGGTGGGTGTAATTTTAGATACCTTACAGCAAATAGAAAGTCATTTATTAATGCGTCATTATGATGGATTAATGAAAACAGGAAAAATAAAAGGTCGCTCATCACGAATGGGAATGGCAGGTTAAAAAGGAGATTTTGGAATGAGTAAAGTAATTTATAAGACTGAGGAAGAAATAGAGTTAATAAGAGAAAGTTCTTTACTTGTTGGAAAAACTTTAGCAGAAGTGGCTAAGTTGATTAAACCTGGTATAACGACATTAGAATTAGATAAAATGGCTGAAGAGTTTATTTTAGACAATAATGCAAAGCCAGGCTTTAAAGGTATGTATGGTTTTCCGAATACGTTGTGTGCTTCATTAAATGAAGCCGTTGTTCATGGAATTCCAAATAAAATGCCTTTAAATGATGGAGATATTATATCAATTGATTGTGGGGTTTTGAAAAATGGATTTTATGGTGATGTTGCTTATACTTTTGAAGTAGGTGATGTAAAACCTGAAATTAAAAAATTAATTGATGTAACTAAACAATGCCTTGCTAATGCAATAGAAATGGCAGTAGCAGGGAATAGATTAGGCGATATTGGTTTTGCTGTTCAAAGCTTAGCTCAAGAAAATGGATATGGAGTAGTAAGAGAGTTAGTAGGGCACGGATTAGGAAAAGATTTGCATGAAGATCCTCAAGTACCAAATTTCGGTAAAAGAGGAACAGGTTTAATGTTAAAAGAAGGAATGGTTATAGCCATTGAGCCTATGATTAACTTAGGAGTAAGAAATGTTAAAGAGGCAAAAGATGGATGGACAATTGTAACTGCTGATAAAAAACCTTCAGCACATTTTGAACATGATGTAGCAATTAGAAAAGGAAAAGCAGATGTGTTATCATCTCACAAATTTATTGAAGAAGTATTAAGAAATAAGAAATAAGAAACAAAAAACTAGTAACTAATACATGGCAAAACAAGCATCGATAGAACAAGATGGAACAATAATAGAAGCATTATCAAATGCACTATTTAGAGTAGAGCTTGAAAACGGACATACAATAGTGGCTCATATTTCTGGTAAAATGAGAATGCACTACATTAGAATCTTACCAGGAGATAAAGTAAAAGTGGAGATGTCTCCTTATGATTTAAGTAAAGGAAGGATATCTTTTAGGTACAAATAAAATTAAAAATACATACAATGAAAGTAAGAGCATCAATTAAAAAAAGAAGTGCAGATTGTATCATCGTTCGAAGAAAAGGACGTTTATACATTGTAAACAAAAAAAATCCTAAATTTAAACAAAGACAAGGATAATAAAAGTTCGAAGTTTATAGTTCGATGTTTGTGCGTTAAATTCAAACAAAGGCATTAAACTCTTTAAACCTTAAATTTAATAATAATATGGCAAGGATTGCAGGTATTGATTTACCAAAACAAAAAAGAGGAGTAATTGGGTTAACTTATATCTTTGGTATAGGGAGATCATCTTCTAAACAAATTTTAGATAAAGCTGGTATTGACGAAAATAAAAAAGTTCAAGACTGGGATGATGATGATTTGGCTAAAATAAGAAAAATTATTACTGAAGACTTTAAAATTGAAGGAGCCCTACGTTCAGAAGTACAACTACATATCAAACGATTAATGGATATTGGTTGCTACAGAGGAGTTAGACATAGATCAGGTTTACCTTTAAGAGGTCAACGTACAAAAAATAATTCAAGAACACGAAAAGGAAGAAAGAAAACTGTTGCTAACAAGAAAAAAGTTACAAAATAATTAAACAATAAGTTCAAGGTTTAATGGTTAAAGTTCAAGGTTAGTTCAGAACTCGAAACATTAAACATAGAACTCGAAACATAAAAATTATGGCAAAGTCAAATGCAAAAAAGAAGAAAAAAGTAAATGTTGAAGCTTATGGAGAAGCTCATATACATGCTTCTTTTAACAACATTATTATCAGCTTAACCAACAATAATGGACAAGTAATTTCTTGGTCATCAGCTGGAAAGATGGGATTCAAAGGCTCCAAAAAGAACACGCCTTATGCAGCTCAGTTAGCAGCAGCAGATTGTGCGAAAGAAGCCTATGAAAATGGATTAAGAAAAGCAAAAGTTTATGTGAAAGGACCTGGAGCAGGGAGAGAATCTGCAATTAGAACATTACATAACAGTGGTATTATTATCACTGAAATAGTAGATGTTACTCCACTACCTCACAACGGATGTCGTCCTCCAAAAAGAAGAAGAGTATAATTAAATAATAAATAAATAATCGAAGAATTAGTTGTCGAAGGATAGTGACCTTAATTCATAATTAATTCTTTTTAAAACAAAAAAAAATGGCAAGATACAGAGGTCCCAAGTCAAAAATCTCTAGAAAATTTAGAGAACCAATTTTTGGTCCTGACAAGGTTTTAGAAAAAAAGAATTATCCTCCTGGACAACATGGTCCAAATAAAAGAAGAGGTAAACAATCTGAGTATGCAATTCAATTAGCAGAAAAGCAAAAAGCAAAATATACCTATGGTATATTAGAAAAGCAATTTGCTAATATTTTTGAAAAATCTTCAAGAAAAACTGGTATAACAGGTGAATTATTACTTCAATTTTGTGAAAGAAGATTAGATAACATCGTTTTTAGATTAGGTGTTGCACCAACAAGAAGCGGAGCTAGACAATTAGTTAGCCACAGACACATAACTGTAAATGGTAAAATTGTTAATATTCCTTCCTATACATTAAATGTAGGAGATGTTATTGGTGTAAGAGAAAAATCTAAATCATTAGAAGCTATATCTTCATCATTAGCTACAAGATCTGTTAACAAACATGAATGGTTAAACTGGGATGGAGCATTGATGTCTGGAACAATTATTAATTTACCAGAACGTCAACAAATTCCTGAGAATATCAAAGAACAATTAATCGTAGAGCTTTACTCTAAATAAACTTTAAATATATAAAATTATGGCAATTTTAGATCTCCAAAAACCTGATAAAGTAATAATGAATAGTTCTGACGACTTTTTTGGTTCGTTTGAATTCAGACCTTTAGAGCCAGGTTATGGTATAACTGTTGGAAATGCACTCAGAAGAGTTTTGTTAAACTCTCTTCAAGGTTATGCAATTACTACTGTTAAGATTGAGGGTGTTGATCACGAATTTTCAGCAATTAAAGGTGTTGTAGAAGATGTGTCTCAAATTATCCTTAATTTAAAACAAGTACGTTTTAAAAGACAAATTGAAGATATTGAAAATGAAAAAGTTATTGTAAACATTGGTGGTCAAGAAACATTGACAGCTGGTGATTTAGGTAAATTTACTTCGGCTTTTCAAGTATTAAATACTGATTTAGTGATAGCTCACATGGAAAAATCAGTTAAACTTCAATTAGAAATAACAATCAATAAAGGAAGAGGATACATTCCTTCGGAAGAAAACAAACCAAACGATGCAAATATTGGTGTTATAGCTATTGATTCAATACATACTCCAATCAGAAATGTAAAATATACTATTGAAAACTTTAGGGTTGGTCAAAAAACAGATTACGAAAAACTAGTTTTTGAAATTGCAACAGATGGTTCAATTCATCCTAAAGAAGCATTAAAAGAAGCTGCAAAAGTATTAATTTATCACTTCATGTTGTTTTCTGATGAAAGAATTACATTGGATTCACCAGAAAGTTCTTCAGCAGAAGAGTTTGATGAAGATTCATTGCACATGAGACAGTTGCTTAAAACTAAATTAGTTGATATGGATTTATCCGTAAGAGCACTAAATTGTTTAAAAGCTGCTGATGTTGATACATTAGGAGACTTAGTATCATTCAATAAAAATGATTTGTTAAAGTTCAGAAATTTCGGAAAAAAATCATTAACCGAATTAGATGAATTAGTTGAAAGCAAAGGATTAACATTCGGGATGAATGTTGCTGCCTATAAATTAGATAAGGAGTAATAACCATGAGACACGGAAAAAAAGTAAACCATTTAAGCAGACAAGCACCACATAGAAAAGCTATGTTGGCAAATATGGCTTGTTCTCTTATTGAACATAAAAGAATTAACACAACAGTTGCAAAAGCAAAAGCGTTACAAAAATACATTGAACCGCTTATTACAAAATCTAAGACTGATTCAACGCATTCTAGAAGAACTGTTTTTAGTTATTTGAAAAGCAAAGAATCTGTAACAGAACTTTTTAGAGAAGTTTCAACTAAAATAATGGATAGACCAGGAGGATATACCCGTATTCTTAAAACAGGTTTTAGATTAGGTGATAATGCACAAATGTGTTTCATTGAATTGGTTGACTACAACGAGAATATGTTGAAAGATAGCTCTACTAAAAAAACAACAGCTAAAAGAAGAAGAGGAGGATCTAAAAAAACAGATGAAAAAATAGTTCCTGTTGCAGAAACAAAAGTTGAAGATGTTGCAGTGGTAGATGAACCAAAAACTGAAAAAGTTGAAGATGCTAAAGTAGAGGAACCTAAAGCTGAAGAAATTGAAAAAGCTGAAGATTCTAAAGTAGAAGAACCTAAAGCTGAAGATAAAACGAGTGAAGAATCTAATGAAGAAGATAAAAAAGATTAAGAATTGATGTTAAATCATTTTAAAAACAGAAAAGGATAGTGTAATTTTACACTATCCTTTTTTTTTACAATTTTATGGAAGACAAAGCAATATTACTTCTCGAAGATGGCACTGTTTTTTACGGTAAGCACGCAGGTTTTAAAGGAACAACAACCGGAGAAATCTGTTTTAATACAGGAATGACAGGCTATCAAGAAATTTTTACAGACCCATCCTATTATGGACAAATTTTAGTCGCAACAACTTCTCATGTAGGTAATTATGGAATTACTAACGAAGAAGTAGAATCTGATGGAATTAAAATTGCAGGATTAGTTTGTAAAAAATTTTCTGATATGTTTTCTAGAACTAGAGCCAATAAATCCATAGATACTTATTTCAAGGAAAATAAAATAGTTGCTATTTCTGATGTTGATACCAGAGCAATTGTGCGTCATATTAGGAATAAAGGAGCAATGAATGCAATCATTTCTTCTGAAACTGATAACATTGAAGCATTAAAACAACAATTAACCAAAGTTCCATCTATGGAAGGGTTGGAATTATCTTCAAAAGTTTGTACAAAAGAACCCTATTTTTTTGGTAATGAAAATGCAAAATATAAAGTAGCGGTGTTAGATTTAGGAATTAAAAAAAATATTTTAAGGTGTTTAGCAGAGAGGGATTGTTACCTCAACGTATTCCCTATGGACGCAACTTTAGATGAAATGATGCAATGGAAACCAAATGGTTTTATGCTGTCTAATGGACCTGGAGATCCTTCTGTAATGAAACCTCAAATTGAATTGGTTCAACAGATTGTAAATTCTAATTTACCTGTATTTGGAATCTGCTTAGGACATCAAATTTTAGCATTATCAGCAGGGCTTTCAACATCAAAAATGCACAATGGACATAGAGGTTGTAATCATCCTGTGTTGAATTTAGAAACAGGTAAAGGTGAAATTACTTCTCAAAATCACGGTTTTGTCGTTAATTTTGATGATGTTCAAAATAATACTGAGGTGGAATTAACACACAAGCATTTGAATGACAATACAGTAGCTGGTATTAGGTTTAAAAATAAAAATGCATTCTCTGTACAGTATCATCCAGAATCATCACCTGGACCACATGATTCAAGATATTTATTTGATAATTTTATTGCTAACATTGTAAATAGTATGCAGGTTGTTGGTCGTAAAATGAATGTACTTTAATAAAAAACATAAATATTATGGAAAATAAACATGTTAAATGTTCTTTTTGTAGCAGATCAAAAAATGAAGTTGATGTAATGATAGCAGGTGTTTCAGGACATATCTGTAACCATTGTATAACACAAGCACAACATATTGTTAAGGAAGAAACTGTTGGAAAAACAGCCAAAGAGTTAGCTAATCAATTGGTACTTTTAAAACCAGCAGAAATAAAAAGTCATCTTGATGAATATGTTATAGAACAAGATAGTGCTAAAAAAGTGCTTTCTGTTGCTGTTTATAATCATTATAAAAGATTAACTCAACAAGGAATTAAATCCAATGATGATATTGATATTGAAAAATCAAACATACTTTTAGTAGGGGAAACTGGAACAGGAAAAACATTGTTGGCAAAAACAATTGCCAGAATATTGAAAGTTCCCTTTTGTATTGCTGATGCTACTATTTTAACAGAAGCAGGTTACGTTGGTGAGGATGTGGAGAGTATTTTATCTCGTTTGCTTCAAGCAGCCGATTATGATGTAGAAGCAGCACAAAAAGGTATCGTTTTTATAGATGAAATTGATAAAATTGCAAGAAAAAGTGATAATCCTTCCATAACAAGGGATGTTAGTGGAGAAGGAGTTCAACAAGCATTACTTAAACTATTAGAAGGGTCGGCTGTAAACGTACCACCTCAAGGTGGAAGAAAACATCCAGAACAAAAAATGATTTCTGTAGAAACAAAAAACATTCTTTTTATTTGTGGTGGTGCTTTTGATGGAATAAAACTAAAAATAGCCAGAAGATTAAAAACACATGTTATTGGCTATAAAAATATCGAGCAAGAACAAGTTGATGAAGATAATTTATTACAATACATTACACCATTGGATATAAAATCTTTTGGTTTAATACCCGAATTAATTGGAAGATTACCAGTGTTGAGTTATTTAGATCCATTGAGCAAGCCTGCTTTAAGAAGAATATTAACTGAACCAAAAAATGCTATCATTAAGCAATATATAAGGCTTTTTGAGTTGGATAATATAAAACTTTCGTTTGATAAAGCTGCATTAGATTTTATAGTAGATAAATCTATGGAATTTCAGTTAGGAGCGAGAGGGTTGCGTTCTATTTGCGAAGCAATTATGTTAGACGCTATGTTTGAACTACCTTCACAGCAAGATGTTAAAGAATTAAAAATAACATTGAGTTATGCTAAAAATAAATTTGAAAAATCTAAAGTTAGCAATAAGTTGAAAGTAGCATAATGTAATGGGAAATGAGGTATTAGTAGTTAGTGTCATTCTGAACAAAATCCCGAAAATTTTCGGGATGAAGTGATGAATCTAAAGTCTAAAGTCTAATTTCTAATGACTAATTTCCAATATCTAATATCTAATTTCCAATATCTAATATCTAATTTCCAATATCTAATGACTAATTTCTAATCTCTTTCAACTTGGGAATCATACAACGACAAGCCTTATTGAACACTATTGTTAACTATCTCGGAATAATTATAGGGTTTGTTAATGTAGTTATTCTTTTTCCATTATTTCTTTCACAAGAAGAGTTTGGACTAACTCGCTTGGTACTTTCATTAGCAACAACAATGGCTCAGCTTTCTTCATTTGGAGTACATCGTATTGCCATTAAGTTTTTTCCTGTTTTTAGGAAAGAAACTCACAAAAATAATGGTCTTCTTTCACTTTTATTAATCATTTCTAGTGCTGGATTTATTATAGTTACAGCAATTTATTTGTTGTTTAAACCAATGATTATACAGTTTTATAGTGATGATTCGGCTCTTTTTAGTAACTATTATAGTTGGATACCATTGGTAACATTCGGGTTTTTACTTTTTTTGGTGTTTGAATCTTTTTTACAAGCACTTCGCAAAACAGTGTTTACGAACCTTTTGAGAAATGTGATTATTAGAATTTATTGGCTTATAGCTATACTTTTCTACTATTATGGTTTTTGTACCTTCTTTCAATTTATGTTGATTTATATGATGGGCTACTTTTTAACAGCAGCTCTTTGTGTCATTGAATTAATGAAAAGTGGTGAATTTGTTTTTGACACAAATCCAAACTTTTATAAAAAAAGAATATTAAAACCATTACTGAATTATGGTACTTATTCCATCTTGAGTGGAGTTACTTTAATCTTGGTTATAAATGTTGATTTATTAATGATAGGAGCACTTTTGCCCGAAAATAAATTAGAAAGCGTGGGTATTTATGCTATTGCTACGTATATAGTATCTATTATATATATCCCTGCAAATGCGTTATCTAGAATTTCTGCTCCTATTGTTGCCTATGATTGGAAACATAAAAATTTACAAAACATAGCTGATTTTTATAAAAAAAGTTCAGTGATATTGGCTTTTTTAGGAATGTTACTTTTTGGTTGTATAGCCATAAATATTGATAATTTATTAGCATTAATGAAACCAGAGTTTATCCAAGCAAAATATATTATATTAACTTTAGGATTAGCACGAATTTTTGATATGGCTTCGGGATTAAATTTAGTAATCCTTACTGTTACTCGTTTTTACCGATCAGAAGCACTTTTGGCTGTATTGTTATTAGTATTGGTTATTATTACCAACCTAATTTTCATACCTATTTATGGGATTTATGGTGCGGCTATTGGAACTGCTGCTGTTTTTTTGGTATTTAATGTTATTGTGTTTATTTACATTTGGAAAAAGTTGAAAATGCAACCTTATAGTTGGGCAACATTCATAATGTTACTTACAGGCTTTATTGTTGGAGTAATTATTTATTTTATACCTTTTACTTTAGGTAATAAAATAATTTTAATTTCACTTAAATCTTCAATTTTTGTTTTGCTTTATTCCTTACCTATTTATTACTTTAAAATTTCTTTAGACATCAATTCTTTTATAAATAAATACCTTCCCGATGGAATTTGGAAAAAATATTAAGAATTAACCCGCTTTATTCATGCAAAAGCGAAGCGAATTGTATGAATGTGTGAAGGGCTGTGGGAAGCAAAGCGGTTAATCCCGATTTAGTAATACCAAAATTTGGGCTATTGAAAATAGCTAAATTTGT
>Ga0210039_1000397_pt1 | contig 46126 bp, 42 predicted proteins | sample CryGeyCG2114_250_3_FD_185460 | JGI IMG/M metagenome (GOLD analysis project Ga0210039, IMG submission 185460) | Groundwater microbial communities from aquifer - Crystal Geyser CG17_big_fil_post_rev_8/21/14_2.50 (SPAdes) (version 2) | ecosystem: Environmental > Aquatic > Deep subsurface >...
TCATGTCGATCACCATCCTTGCGATGATCAACCCGTTCGTCCAATCACACCTAATCTTGCCGCTTCAGGCTCATTCCTGGTTGGAAATACAGGCCTCGTTCAGGCTCATTCCTCATTGGACAAGGCTGACGCTCGGATTGGGGCAGAAAAGTGTGTATAATTCTCCGGTTATGCCCCGTCCAGAAATGAACAGCAGGGAGCTTTACCTGCGCTTACTCCAAAACGTCCTGCCCTACTGGCGCACTTTCGCCCTGTCCGTTGTAAGCATGGTGGCGCTGGCAGCAACCGAGCCCCTTTTCCCGGCACTGATGAAGCCCCTGCTCGACAACGGATTCGTCAACCGGAACATTGAAATGACCTGGCTGGTGCCGGCAGCACTGATCGGCTTGTTCCTGTTGCGCGGCTTGCTCACCTATGCGGGATCCTATGCCATCGCCTGGGTCGGCAATAAAGTGGTGATGGATCTGCGCGACCAGATGTTCCGCAAAATCATCGCCCTGCCCATCCCCTACTACGACAACAGCAGCACCGGCGCTCTCATCTCAAAAGTGGTGTACGACGTGGGGCAAGTAACCGCTGCGGCGACCAGCGCCATTACCGTGCTGGTACGCGACTCCCTGACCATCGTCGGGCTTTTGGGATGGATGCTGTATCTCAACTGGAAACTGACCCTGGTCAGCCTGGTCATCGCGCCCATCGTCGCCCTCATCGTCAAGGCATTCAGCGGCCGCCTGCGGACAATGAGCCGGGAAGCCCAGCGCTCCATGGGCAACATCACCCAAGTGCTGGAGGAAACCATTGGCTGCAACAAGGTAGTCAAGGTCTTCGGCGGCCAGGAATATGAAGCAAAGCGCTTCTTCGATGCCAACAACCTGGTGCGCCGCTTCAGCATGAAGCAGACCATCGCGGCGGCGGCCTCGGTGCCTCTCGTACAATTTTTCGCCGCCGTGGCATTGGCCATCATCGTGTATATCGCCATCGACCAGTCCTCCGCCGATCAGACCACGGTGGGCGGGTTCGTTTCCTTCATCACCGCCATGCTGATGCTGCTGGCGCCGCTGAAACGTCTGACCGGCGTCAACGAAAGCATACAACGAGGGCTGGCGGCGGCCGAAAGCGTGTTCGATCTGATCGACCAGGAATCCGAGCCGGACAGCGGCACCGAACCGCTCCCCCGCGCCAGCGGCCGGATCGAATTCCGCGACTTGGGCCTCGCCTATCGACCGGAAGAAGCGCCGGCGCTGAATGGCATTTCCCTTGCAATCGAACCGGGCGAAACCATTGCCCTGGTGGGGCCATCCGGCAGCGGCAAGACCTCGCTCGTCAACCTCATCCCGCGCTTCTACCATCCCACTTCGGGCCATCTCCTGATCGATGGCCATAATGTCGAACACATCAGGCTCTCCGACCTGCGCGCCAATATTGCCATGGTCAGCCAGGACGTAACCCTGTTCAACGACACGGTCGCCGCCAACATCGCCTATGGCGCCATGCGCGGTGCCAGCGAGGCGGAAATCGTGGCCGCCGCCGAAGCCGCCCATGCGATGGAATTCATTCTCCGCATGCCGGAAGGCCTGCAGACCCTGATCGGTGAAAACGGCATGCGCCTGTCGGGCGGCCAGCGCCAGCGTCTGGCCATTGCCCGCGCCATTTTGAAAAATGCCCCTATCCTGATCCTGGACGAAGCCACCTCGGCCCTCGATACCGAATCCGAACGCCACGTCCAGGCCGCACTGGAAACTTTGATGCAGGGGCGTACCACCATCGTCATCGCACACCGGCTTTCGACGATTGAAAAGGCCGACCGCATCGTGGTCCTGCAAAAGGGGCGCATCACCGAAATCGGCAGCCATCGGGAACTGCTGGAAAGAAAGGGCATTTATGCCCATCTTTACCACATCCAGTTCGCTCAGGACCGTCCACAACACCCGGCCGGCGACTAAACATGGGCGTTTCCAACCTGCATATCGTCCATACCGAGGCCTCCCTAGGCTGGGGCGGCCAGGAAATCCGCATTCTCACCGAAGCGGCCGGCATGATGCGGCGCGGCCATCAGGTTACGCTGCTGTGCCCGGCTGAGGCCAGAATATACGAAGAAGCCAGGCTCCGCGGCATTCCCGCAACGGCCCTGCCGATCGGCAGGAAGAACCTGCGTGGCATCCTGGCTCTGCATCGCTGGCTGCGGAATAATCCCGCCGATATTCTCAATACCCACAGCTCGACGGATACCTGGCTGGCAGCGCTGGCCTCCTTGCTGCCAAGAGCGCAGGCACCGATCGTGCGTACCCGCCACATTTCGGCGCCAATCCCGAACAATCGGGCAACGCGCTGGCTTTATCAAGGCGCGACCCGCCACATCGTCACTACTGGCGAAAAGCTGCGGCAACAACTGATCGCCAAGAACGGCTACAGGCCGGAAAACATCACCTCCGTACCCACTGGGATCGACACAAGCCGCTTCATGCCCGGCGATAAATTGCTCGCCCGCCGACAACTTGGGCTGCCGGAAGAGGGCGCTATCATCGGCATCGTCGCCACGCTACGCAGCTGGAAGGGCCACGCCTATTTGCTGGATGCCTTCGCGTCACTGGGAGACCCCGCGGCCCGCCTGCTGATAGTGGGCGGCGGCCCGCAGCGGGACGCCCTCCAGAAGAAAGTGGTCGAGCTAGGTCTGCAAGAGCGTGTCATCATGCCCGGCAACCAGCGTGATGTGCTGCCCTGGCTGCAAGCCATGGACATTTTTGTCCTGCCTTCCTACGCTAACGAAGGCGTGCCCCAGGCCCTGCTGCAGGCTATGCTGTGCGCCCTGCCGATTGTAACTACTCCGGTGGGCAGCATCCTCGATGCATTACAGCACGAGCACACTGCCCTGATCGTCGAACCGCGCCAAGCGGAGCCGCTGCGGCTTGCCCTGGAGCGGCTGCTAGCGGATCAGCCGCTCGGCCAAAAACTCGCGCAGGCGGCTCTGATTACTGCCCGCGAAAAGTTCGGGATGGAGGCTATGCTGGACAAAATGGAAGCCGTATTTCAGGGGGCTCTGAAAAAATGACCGCAACAACGGAAAATCAACTCAGAATCAACCTTGGCTGCGGCAACAAGCGCCTTGAAGGATACATCGGTGTCGATCGCTTCCCTTGCCAGGCTGCGGGCGTTTTATGCGATGTCACCCGATCGCTGCCGTTCCACGACAACTCGGTTGACGAGTTCTATCTCGACAACCTGATCGAGCACGTTCCTGACATTCCCGCCCTGATGGCGGAAATCGTGCGCACGGCACGAAACAGCGCAAAAATCACCATTATCACCCCCCACTTCACGTCCCTGTCTTCCTGGAAAGACCCGACCCATCTGCATCACCTTTCGTACTTCTCGTTCGACCACTTCGAGAAAATGTCGGTGCGCCACTACGTCGGTAGCGGCCTAAGAGTCGTGCAGCGCAACCTGTCTTTCGGCGGCGGCCTGCTGGGACTCGTTGGGCGCATGATCTTTTCGCTAAGCCCGGAAGCCTTCGAAAAAAAATACTGCTTCATTTTCCGTGCCAGCACACTTCGATTTGAACTGCAGGTCGTCAAGCATTAAACGATGTCCAGCCGCTTCCCAGTACGCCTCCATATTGTTGTCGCAGCCCTATGGCACTCGTTGCTTACATTGGGGCGACGCCATCGGCCCAGGGACGTGCGTCGCGTCCTGGTCACCCATCATCCCCAAATGCTGGGCGACACCCTGCTGCTGACCCCATTGCTGGCCAAGTTGCGCGCATGCTACCCCGCGGCGGAAATCCTGTTGACGGCTTCGCCCGTTACCGCGCCCCTCTACCAGAAACAGCCCTATGGCGTGAAAGCGGTTGCCTACGACCCGCGCGACCATAGGAGTCTCCGCGCATTGTTTCAGCTACGCGGATTCGATCTTGCCATCGTCCCGGGAGACAACCGCTACAGCTGGCTTGCCCGCGCCCTTGGCGCACGCTGGGTAGCGGGCTTCGCGGGCGACCGCCCCGCCAGCAAAAACTGGCTGATGGATCAGCTTACGCCCTATCCAGATACGCCCGCCACATGGGGAGACATGGCGTCCGGGCTGATAGACGGCTCGCCACCGGCACCTTACAAGCCTGAAGATTGGCCAGCGCCGGACTGCCGCCCTTTCACTTTGCCAACGCAGCCATATTGCGTCCTGCACGTAGGGGCAAGCACTGTGCTCAAGCTGTGGAGTCCGGAAAAGTGGCGCACTCTGGCCGGGTTCCTGACAAAATGTGGACTCCAGATTGTCTGGAGCGGCGGCCCAGGCGAACAACGCGTTGTCGACAAAATCGATCCCGACAAAAACCATCTTTCGCTTGCCGGCCAGCTTGACCTGGCCCAACTGTGGCACTTGCTGGCCCACGCCAAACTGCTGGTCTGTCCTGACACGGGCGCGGCCCACCTCGGCCGCATCGTCGGCATCCCAACGGTGACGCTGTTTGGGCCGGGTTCGCCGGTCCTCTGCGGCGCAGGCGAGTTCTGGAGAAATAGTCCATACCGTGCCGTCACGGTTGATAATTTCCCTTGCCGGGATCAACGCGTGTTTTTCAGACGAACCATCGGCTGGGTGAGGCGATGCGGTCGCGGCCAGCGTGAATGTGTCGCTGTCGGAGCGTGCATGGACGGCATTCAGGTGGCTGAGGTACGTCGGGCCATCGAAGAACTGGGAATACGCGAGTAGATGAACAAGGTCTGCTACCAAATCAACCTGCAGCAAGGCTTCGGCGGAGGGGAAATCTATACCCGTTTCTTCAGCAACGCGCTGCAGCAGCTTGGCTGGCAAGTTACGCTTTTCGTCCACAAGAACGCCAGTTTCTGGCAAAAACTGGACATGCCCGGCGTCACACTCGTCCCGGTCGGTAGCTATGAGGAAATCCATGGCCACCTACCGGCTGAACGCTCCCTATTCATCACCCATTCCCCCGCAATCGGCAAACTGGCCGACACGCTCGCCCGCAAGCACATCCTCGCCAGTTTCGCCCACATGCCGCTGTACAACCGGAATCCGGAGCCGTTCAGGCCCTACCACCTTATTTTCGCCGTTTCCGGCCATGTCATCGACAGCCTGCGCGCGGCGGGCATCGACAGTTATTACGAAGAGCCCCTCTACGGCATGGCCGATCTGACACGCCCGGCGACGAGACAAGCAACGGCGATCCGCGCCGCATCGGTTTACGATTGGGACCTCCGCAAGGTGCGCGACCGCCTCTTGAGTCATCTATATCCCACCTGGTTCGCGCTCAAGCCCGCGGAGTACTTCAGGAAAAGAAAAGGCCTGACGCTGGGTATCGTCTCGCGCTTAACGCCAATCAAGCAATTTCCGCTGATGTTCGGCATCCTCGCCCCCATCATTCGGCAGTTCCCTGACGTCAATCTGGAAATCTTCGGCAGCGGCGGCTACGCTTCGGTACGCGACTTGCGCAAAAGCATCAACCCTATCGCCGACCAAGTGCGCTGGTGGGGACACCAGAACAACATGAACGCGATTTATCCGCAACTGGATTTTCTGCTCACCGGACTGCCGGAAAAGGAAGCGCTCGGCCTCAACGTGATCGAGGCCCAGGCTTGCGGCACGCCAGTACTGGCAGTAAACGCCCCGCCTTTCACCGAGACCGTGGTCGAAGGAGAAACCGGCTATTTCTTCATCGACCCGCGGCAGGATGACGGCCGCGACTTCGCGCGCCTGCTCGGCAAGCTCCGAACTGCGGACGGAAAATTCCCCGATCCGCGCCGGGCAACGACGCACCTCGAACGCTTTTCCTTCCCGCAATTTTCGCAGCGTGTGGAGCGGGCGATGGACGCTGCCAGCCACCTTCTGGAGGTGACGCCATGCAGCTGATCTTCAATTTCAGGAAAGGCTTTACGCCGCTCAAAGAAGGTTTGGAGGCCTGTGGCTGCACGGTCTTCGACAACTTGTGGGAGCCGAGTGAGGCGCAACTCAAGGAAACCGATGCCTGCATCATCAATTTTTACGAGGGAGTGCGGCAGCCTTGGCGGATATGGCGCCTGAAGACGAAACTGAAACGGCACGGCATCCCCCTGATCGGCATCGACCGCGACGCGCCTTGGCACTTGGGCGTCCGCCGCCGCCGGCTGTGGCTGTTCAGCCTGCTGCGCCCGCTCGACATCTACGCCACCCACACCCTGCAGCCGACCCTGACTTTTGCGCCGAAAATTGTCTACCAGGCCAATGCGGCTTGGGCCCGGCACTACCATCTGCACGGAATAACGCTGGAAGAGATGCGCCGCCCGGATTTCTTCCGCCACGACGTTTCCTTCGTCGGCAACCTGGATAGTCAACGTTACCGGGAGCATCGTGCGCGTGCTGAATTTTTCGCGGAACTGGGGCATCGCCTATCCAGTATCGGGATAAACTGCCTGTTCAAGCATGCCGAGGACCTACCCATAAACGAGCAGGTCGAAATCATCCAGCGCAGCCGCATCAACCTGAACGCCGGAGCGGCTGCGGACCACGGCGGCGAAAGAAGCTGGGGGCTGCCGGAACGCTGCTACGGCGTACCGGCGTGCGGCGGCTTTCTGCTGAGCGACGAACGCCGCCACGCCCGCGACGATTTCGAACCCGGGACGGAATGGGCGGATTTCCACAACCTGGAAGACTGCGTTGACAGGATCCATCATTATCTCGCTCACCCCGGTGAAGCTCGTGCCATCGCCGAAGCCGCCCACCTGCGGGTAATGCGCGACCATACCTACGAACGGCGCGCGGAGAGCCTGATTCGCGCCATTCGGGAATGGCGGGAAAATCCTGCCCCTAAAATCGGGAGATAGTATTAAATGAGCATTTGCAAGATTTGCCAGAACGAGAAGGAAAATGCTTCCTACCTGGCTCGGGAAATGATGTTCAATTTCCGTGATGAATTCGAATACATCAAATGCGCGCATTGCGGCTGTCTGCACCTCGCCGAAATCCCGGAGAATTTGTCGAAATACTACCCGGATGCCTATTACTCTTATCAGGAGCCGCCCCGGAAAGAATACATTGCGTTGTTGCTGCACCTCCGAAAAATCCGCAGCCGCCATTTTTTGGGGCAACGCAGTTTTGTCGGCGGACTTCTGGCATCGCTGTCCACCAAACAGGAGCACTTCGACTGGCTGAAACGCGCGGGGGTGAATTTCGACTCCGAAATACTGGATGTGGGCTGTGGTGCGGGAGGGCTACTCCTTAAATTGCAGCGCGAGGGATTTCTTAGTCTGACCGGCGTGGATCCTTTCATCGCAGAAGATATCGCTTACGAAAACGGTGTGCGTGTTTACAAAAAAGAACTGGTTGAGCTTAATCGAACATTCGACTTCATCATGCTCAACCATTCCCTGGAACACATGCCCGACCAACTGACAACCTTGAAAAAATTGAATGAGTTGATTCGTTCGGATGGCTGTGTACTGATCAGAATCCCTGTCGTGGATTGCTACGCCTGGAGAAAGTATGGCATTGACTGGGTGGCCTTGGACGCTCCGCGCCACATTTACTTGCACACAGTCAAAAGTATGCATATTTTGGCGGGACAGGCCGGGTTCGAAGTGACGGAAGTCGTGTATGACTCCACAATTCACCAATTCCAAAATAGCGAGCAATACTTAAGAGGCATTCCATACAAGGATCATAAAAACAAATTCCGGAAACCGGAGAAGAAGCTTTTTTCTGATGAGGAAAAAGACCAATTCGAAAAGTTTGCCGAATTACTGAACACGCTAAGGGATGGCGATACGGCTTGTTTCTATTTACATAAAAAATCCAGGCGCGACTAAATTTAATGTCTCTTTTCTTGGCAAAACCAATAGATAGCTGCATGGAAAAAATTCGGTGGCAGTTGCTACCCGCCGCCCTATTCCTACTCATCCTTCCACTCAACCACACCATAGCATTGAGGATGCTGACACTGTTCCTCTCTGCAGGCATCGCCTTTGCCTACATCCGCCGCCATCCAACCCCCGCAATCCCACTTAAACTACCACTAGCCCTGTGGGCCGGCATGGCGCTTCTTTCTCTTACTTGGTCCGCCGATCCCTGGTTTTCGCTGAACGAAATCAAGACCGAAATCGGTTATGGCCTGCTCGCCTTCCTGACGTTCTACATACTGACCGACAGCGAAAAGGCCTTCCGCTTATGGCTGGCCGCCATCATGCTTGGCCTTTTGGCCACTATTCTCTTCGCACTGAAAGATTTCTGGCAGCTCGGCAGCTGGCAAGGCTACGAATGGGATTGGCAGCACGGTTACGTCAGCTATAGCACCTATCTGGTAACGGTGGCGCCATTCCTGTTTTACCTTTTGCTCAACCCTTCGCAAAACAGATTCATCCGATATCTGGCTTGGTTCACCCTCCCCCTGTTTCTATTTATCGCCTATGTCAACGCGAACCGCATGTTCTGGCTGTCTTTTGCCATTGTCGCCTCTCTTTTTCTTGGGCTGGCCTGGATGAAAGTCCGGCATACGGCGCTTAGCAGGCGAATCACGGTGATTGCACTGGTCAGCCTCATCGTCGCTGGAATCGCTTTTGCTTCTGTAGCAAAGAAAAAAATAGCGGCGCCAGAATCAACCCAGGCCGCGCTAAGCGAAACCTTCCAGCAAAGTGACCGTTATCCGATTTGGCACTTCTGGATTGAACGCATAGCCGAACGGCCATGGACAGGCGTTGGTTTTGGACGAGACCTGCCGCACTATACCTACCCCAAGCCTAAAGAATGGGCAGTCCTCTGGTTTGCCCATGCGCACAACCTTTTCCTGAATTATCTTTTGCAGCTAGGCGTGTTTGGCCTCGCGGCCTTGCTGTTCCTGCTGGGAGGCATCGTTCAGCGATTCTGGATATTTTACCGCGCCTCCAACAACGAACTCAGCATGATGGGGATTTGTGGCATCGCCGTAACTATCGCGATGGTAACGAAAAACATGACTGACGATCTGTTCTGGCGCACAGATGCCCTCCTGTTCTGGGCTCTGGTCGGATTGTTGCTGGGATATGGTACCCGGCTTAAATCAACAGAGGCCTCTGGCACAGCATGAGGCCATCATTGCCTGCACCTCGCTTCCTCGTCATCCGCCGCGACAATATCGGCGACCTGGTCTGTACCACGCCGCTGATTCATGCCCTGCGCCAGCACTACCCCACTGCCACTATCACCGCCCTGGTTAACAGCTACAACGCCCCGGTACTCGCCAACAACCCGGATATCGATGCAGTCTTCGCCTATACCAAAGCCAAACATCGGTCGCCCGGAACCCGCGTATTAAAGGTTTACTGGGATCGGCTGCGGCTCTTCGTGCGCCTCAGAAAATGCCACTTCGACTATGCGATCCTCGCGGCGCCAGGATTCCAGCCACGCTTGCTCCGGCTGGCTCGCTTCGCCGGGGCAAAGCATGTGCTTGGTTATATCGAGCCTGGCAAACCGGGCGCCTCAGCCATCGACAATGGCGTCCCTTATGAAGCGGACAAGCCGCAGCATGAAGCAGAGGCGGTGTTTCAGTTGCTGGCTCCCCTTGGCATCAAAGGGCCGCCACCACCAGCGCAGGTATTTCCTCAGGCCGATGAAGTTGCTCGTGCCACAGATGCGCTGCACAGCGCCATTCCCATCCGGGCGCTGCTCCTTATCGGCATTCACATCAGCGCGAGGAAACCCAGCCAGCGCTGGTCGGCGCAGAATTTTGCAACCCTCATGAAACGCCTGCATGAAGAGCATAAAGCCGCTTTCATGCTTTTCTGGTCGCCGGGGGAGAACAGCAACCCGCTGCATCCGGGTGATGATGCAAAAGCACGGGAAATCACAGCAGCCACAGCAGGAATTCCCGTCCTGGCATTCCCCACGCATAATCTGGGACAACTGGTCGCGGGACTATCTCTGTGCGACAGGGTGATCTGCAGCGACGGTGGGGCCATGCATTTGGCTGCCGGTTTAGGCAAGCCCATTCTGAGCTTTTTCGGGAAATCGGATGCAACCCGCTGGCATCCGTGGGGAGTCCCTTATGTGATTTTACAGCCTTCCAGCCTGGATGTGGCGAATCTGACCGTGGAAGACGCGTTAAACGGCTTCATGAAACTGATTTAAGAGCGCGTTTCCTCGCCAAGTGGACGAACTCAATACGCATTCTTGTTAACAAACCCCTTGAATACCGTCAGCAAAATGATGCGCAGGTCAAACCACAACGACCAGTTTTCAATGTAGTAGAGATCATACTCAACCCGCTTGCGCATTTTCTCGAGAGTATCCGTCTCACCACGCCACCCATTGATCTGTGCCCAGCCCGTGATCCCGGGCTTCACCTTATGCCTGCGCATGTAGTCGTCAACCAGCTCCTTGTACTGCTCATTGTGCTCGATTGCATGCGGGCGCGGCCCCACGATGGACATCGTGCCCCGCAGTACGTTGAAAAATTGCGGCAACTCATCCAGACTGGTCCGGCGCAGAAACGCACCAAAGGGGGTCACGCGCACATCGCCCATGGACGCTTGGGTGAGCAGGCCGCCCTCCTCCCGATGTACCACCATGCTCCGGAATTTATACACCTTGAAAGGCTGTCCATCCCAACCTAATCGCTTCTGTTTGAACAGAACCGGGCCCGGCGAAGTCAGCTTCACTCCCAGTGCGATCAGCAGCATCAGGGGACTTATCAGAAGCAGAATAAGCAATGCAAGCAATCGGTCTTCCAGCGCCTTTACCACCCGGTTCACTCCCACCATCGGCGTGGCGGAGAGATTCATCACCGGAAATCCGGCTACTTCAGCCACGGAATGGTTCAGCAGCCGGAAGCCAAAAATGTCTGGGATAAAACGGATGTCAACCACACTGTGGCGCAACTCGTGGAGCAATGACTCTACCTTGTCCTCCTCCTTGAGTGGCAGGGCAATCCACACCTGGTCGATGCGCTCCTCTGCCACGTAACCCGCAACGTCCGCCAGGCCACCCAGAATTGGCACACCAGGCTTGGCATGAGCCGTCGCGGGGTCGGCGTTGAAAAATCCCGCCACCTGCAGGCCAATCCAGGGAGATGCCAGCAAGCGCCTGACCAACTCCTCACCCAAGCCTTCGCCCCCCACAATCACAATGCGTCGCTGGTTAAAGCCATGGCTGCGCAGCCAGCGCAAAGCCACACGCAAAAAAACTCGGCCACTGACCAAGGCACCCCAGCCCAGCAAGGACCAGACACCAATCCAGCCGCGGGAAAATTGAATCCCCATCTTCGTGGTAAAAGCAAAAGCAAAAAGCATAAATAACACCAGCGCCCAAGCCAGTGTCACCGCCCTCACCTCATCGAAAAGCGATGCGCCACGCCACGCCTGATAGAGATCGAAACGGGGAAAGATCAATGCGACCAACAACACCACAACACCAACCACGATGGAATATGAATCCGGCAAAACCCAACTACCGAGATAAAGGCGGTGGGCAGCCCAGGCGGCGAGGATAATTCCCGCCCAATCGAGGGCGTGCAGCGCCGCGTTCAGCACGCTGGAATGTTCCTTAAGCAAGCCCCGATAACTCAAAACACTTTCCTTTCAAACCCTGGGGTGCGCGCCGACAACTGCCTCATGCTTCCCGAGACATCCGGTTCATATTCACATCCCAACCCTAGAGATAAACCCCCATCACTTCGCTTCTGGGGCACTAACCTGAGAAGCAGTAGAATAGAAAAGGGGTAGAACATTAAGTGCATCAAATTCTCGGTCAGCCCACCAATAAGGAATACGACATAAAATGACAAAAAAGAAAAACCCGCCACCTTTGAGCCCTCGCCCATTGTGTTAACACGCTTCCAGGCATCAAGAAACGCAAAGCCATATAACGCCAAAAACATGATCAACCCCAGGATTCCACCAGTCATAACGGCCCCGATATATAAATTATCGATCACCACGTTATGGTACTCGCCATAGGCTCCGTTCTGGACTACTCCAAGACCAAACAATAGAGCCGCTGGATTTGCTCCAATGCCAGAAATCAAATCCATCCAATTGTTCAGTCTTATCTGCAAATTGGTTGGATTTGTCGAAACGGAAAAAATTTTTTCAACATCTACAAGTAGCATTCCTAAAGCAACAATACACAGCAATATCAGCCAGAAGAAAAAAGAGCGTTTGGATATGGCAAACTTTTTTTGTCTTCCTAAAACATAAAAGCAAGTTAACAATAATATGTTACAGGCATACATCAATATTGCAGTCCTAGATACCGTTGAAAACACGGCTCCTGACGAAAGCAGGAATAGCAGCCCGTAAAATAATTTTTTCTGGGTCGACCAAAACCAAGCGATCAAAAAACCTGAGATAAATACGTTGATAATGCCGAATTCGAGTGGTGACTTAAATAAGCTTGACACTCTTATAAGGCCATCAATATGATCAAACTTGATGTAATCGCCATCTCGCAAAATATCTTGTGCCATCGACGGCATAAAATAATTGTTCTGGAAAAACTCAGCCATCCCATACAGGTCGGCGAACATAATGAAAGCCACAAGAATCAATAGCCAACGTATTGACATTAGGGGCGTGTTTGAGGGCTTCAGATATGCTATCCAATAATAAGGCAAGACAAAAAGCAACAGCCCATAGTTGTAAAAAAAGGCCATAATTGCGTTACTGGATCCAACTGCGCCAGAAGAAAATACGACTATGGTGAAGAAACCATATACGAAGTACACGATTGGCAATTGCATCATGGCCAGCCGCTGAAGATTTGGCTTATGAATCAGGATATTAGCTAACGAAGCAACAAGAAAAATTATTGCGACAATGAACTTGACACCCTGAGCCGGTAGCAATATCTCTCCTGCCATCACAGCCTGAAGCACGACCAACGGACTTGCGTACACCATCAGCGAAATCGCCATAATAATGGCCGAGTTTTCTAAGCTTAAAGCTTTCACTTCAGAGCCTGCCTACTTGAGCTTACAACTTCTCCATAAACAATTCTCACACCCTGTAGCATTTTACTCATGGTGAAGTGCGACTCCCACTTACGCATTCCATGCATCGCTAACATATTCATTTTTTCAGGGTTCTTGATACACTGAATTAATTCATTCGCAATTTCAATTTCGCTCCGCGGCTCAATTTGTATGCCGACGTCATTGTTAACAATCTCAACTAATCCACCGACCTTAGTAGCTATTACGAGTTTTCCAAGCGCCATCGCCTCTATGGCCACATAACCAAATGACTCGAATAATGAGGGAATCAGAACCACATTCATGGCGAACATATGTGCTTCAGGGTCACTGACATCCCCATGAAATTTAACGTAATCATTCAGTGCCATCTGGCTTACTGCTTTTTGCAACTCGGATTTGTCTGCTCCGTCACCAAAAAGGTGCAAGATTACTTTATGCCCCTCCGCAAGCAAACGTCCAACAGCCTTAATCGCATAGATTTGTCCTTTCTGGCGCCTTAGCATTCCAAAAACACCGATCTGAAGAACATTGGAAGGTATCAAATCATAACCCAGCGCCCTTGATCGGGCTGCCACATCAATTAGGTCTGCTTCAGCGATACCGTTGTAGTTCACCATCCACCAGTCAGCAATACAATTGACTTTTTTTTGGTAGGCCTCAGCAGTGTATTTTGACTCAAAAATAAAATAATCTGTCTTGTCAAAAAGCCACCGCTCAACACCTGTATAAACCCAATCTTCCCATTTAGAGAACATTGCATGCACCACTCCGCCATGAGGCGTATAAATGGATTTAACATCACAAAGACGAGCCAATAGTCTGGCATAAAGCCCTCCTTTCGCGCCATGTCCATGCACGACATCCACTTTTGCACGCTTTATATAGCGCGCCAGTATCCATAGATTGGTTAAATCGCTGGGGTGGGGTCTCTTTCTAACATGAAGCGGAATCGTTCCCTCTAAACGAGAGTTTAGAGTTTCAATTTCCTGCATGAATTGCGCATCACTTGCTAGGTCGGAATAAGCATAACTCTGCCGGAATTCTGACGTATCCAGCCCCATAATGAGGCTATGCACATGCTTACGGATGCCTCCCACGGGATCGCCCACAACCTGCAAGATGTGAATTGCACGATCTTTTTTTTGGGTTTGCGGTAAATTCATTTCGGGCTATTTGCGGAGTTCAAAAATTTCTTCCAACGAATTGTAGAAACGCCGTCCCGCCTCGCCCGCCAGAAAATCACGCCCGGTCAGCCTCATTTCCTCGATTTGATCTTCCGACATGACTTTAACTGCTTCCCACATCGCCTCCCAGGAAGAAAACTTTCTGCAATCGACATAGACGTCTTCGGGAACAAACTTCGAAATGTCGGGGGCGCCAAGGTACAAAGGAATGGTTCCGGTATAAAGACAATCGAATAGCTTTTCGGTGATATATCCATCCATCGCCATGTTCTCGAAGCACAAACAAAATTTATAGCGGCTTAAGACCTCGAACTTTGATGGACATGCCCCACGGTAAATGGACATCAGTGCCTGGCGATGACGCCAATAAGGCAGCCACATGGATTTCGGCGACCACCATTCATGCCACCCCCGCCCAAACAAATCAACCGCCCCAAATTTCGCCAAACTCGCCATGGCCTCAATGCGGGTGCTGTACAGTTCCCCCCGGCGGGAACGCGGGTTGTGGTTGCCATTGATGACGACTACTCGCTGCAACCTTTCCTGGTTGTTCCAGAATGTCTCCAGGACATTGCTAAAAGGTATCGGCCAGTAAAGCTTGCGCAGCTTGCTGCTCTCAACCCCCTCAAGGGAATAGCCATCACCATGGGTATTGTGAACATAAACACGGTCAAAAGCTGCGGTCAGGGCGGGCAACGCTTTATATAGCTTCGGGGCAACCACGGGGGGTTCCATGATAATAAAAGCCGCCAAATATGCGCACTTTTCTGACGCCACCTTTTTGAAATTGTCGAGGAGGCCTAGTGAATAGTAATCGTTGGTCTCTTCGGCATATTCTCCCTGGAGCAAGAAATCCGCCGTTTGAATTTGCTTGCCCTGGTTAGCCGCCTGTTCACGCATCCGGAAGAATGGCTGGAGCGTTCCATCCCGGTTTAAATTGGCATCGGCCACATCGAACAGCCGGTCACCGTAATAATCACGATAAGGCGGATCAATAAACAAATTGCGTGTCTGTGGGAGATTTGCGCTCATTTTCTGGCAATTCCTCTCGCCCTGAGTAATATGCTTTTCCCTGCTTCGATCAAATGTAACATCATAGCCAGCTTCAGGAAGCCCCCCAGCAATAGTGTCTTTAACCCTCGTGAGCTCCGCAATGCCGCGAGCAATGCATCTGAGGAGAAGACTCCCTGAGTCAGTTCGTTTGCGGCCCCAATTTGGCCACCAAGAAAAAAATTCATAGCTCTTATCACCCGGTCTGAACGTTCCAGCCAACTATAATGGCGGTAGTCCTCAGCAACCAGCAAAGCGCGTGTTTTATCCTTATTGAGGTAATAGTCCGTTACCCGAAAGAAATCCGCCCGGTTTGTGCGCATTCGAGCAACAGCATGTGTCCACTGCGTTGTAGTAATGCGGTAGCGCATCAACGGCGCCCTAAGAATACCAATCGGATGCCGCTCAGCAACCCTTAACCACACATCCAGATCTGCGCTAGAATCAAATAGATCGTGTCGCCAGTGGCCGATTTCATTTTGATAAATTGCGGTACGCAACATAGCGCTGGGGCAAAGCAAGAAATTTGCATGTAGAAGTATCGCTTTAAAGAGAACCGAAAAATCGAGTACCGCAACCCTCTTATTCCCCTTAGGCAATCGGGGGGCACTTGTCGCACCAATAATTCTTCCAGCCTCATCAATCAGCCGTGCCTCGGTAAATACAGCGCCCACAACTGGATTGGCCTCAAGAAAATCCACCTGCTTTTCAACCATGTCAGTTTCGTAGACATCATCGGCATGATAGATAGCCGTATATTTACCCTTGGCAAGCTGGATACTGCGGGTGAAGTTCGCCTCTGCGCCAATGTTCGTCTCGCTTCCATACACGGCAATGCGCGGGTCAGAAAATGACCTAACCACTTCTAATGTGCAATCGGATGAAGCGTTATCCAATACCAGTATCTCAAGGTTCTGATACGCCTGGCGGACGATGGAATCCAGTGTTTCGCCAATTGTCGCTTGCGCATTGTAGATAGGGATACAGACGCTCACCAATGGCAAAGATTCGCTCATGCGTCCAACTCCATCCTTTTGAAAGCTGTTTCAAAGCGTTGGGCAAACGTATGGTCTCTTAGCGTCCTCTGGTAACCCGCTTGGGCAATAGTTTTTCTGAGATTATCGTCAGCAAGATATTGTTGAACCTTGGCAACCAGATCGTCGGGATCAGCGTAAATGGCAATCTCGGTGCCAATCTCGTAACATTTTTCCAGCCCTTCAACATAATATGAAAGCTGAAAAGCCCCACAGCCATTGATTTCAAACTGTCTCGCCTTTAGCTGCTCTACCGTTTTAGCCGAGCGGAGACGGTTCGCCACTGCCCGCCATGAGGAGGAGAGATATCGAATGTCCCATGAAGCGGAATTCGATAAATTGAGATTGATCTTGCTCTCGTTAAACAAACGCACCATATCTTCATGAGCAAGGATACCCCTGGGCCAACGGTAACCCGCAACTTCGACGGTCATTCCTGCTTTGCGTAATCGACGGATAAGCCACTCCCGATAGGGATGCCAACCACCGACAAACGAGACGTCATACTTTTTCGGCACATCCATTTTGTAGTAAAGCTTTTCGTTGCATCCAAATGGAAAATAGATCGCCCTATCTAACCCCAAGCGTGAGTACTTGTACTCGCCGTAAATGTCGGGAGTGGTAAAAAAATCAAAATGACGCGCCCAATAGCGAGAGTACTCGACGCGCCAGGTATCATCATGAAAGAAACAGAGGGTGGTAGAAAATTCACGTAGTCTCTCCACAGTCTCGGGTTCAAACTGATCAGTATAAAGAGAAAACATCGTAACTGCCGGACGGGTTTCCGACACCACGGCCAGTAACTTCCGATTCATCGCAGCCTTGCCCACCGTGCGCAGTTCAGTCATGAAATCGAAAAGACAAACCTCATGCCCCATCTGCAAGAGGCTTTGATAAAAATTATAGTATTCAAAAGAATAACCCCGGCCAGGCTCACCGTAGTCATACTGCATGCAAACCAACAGAATTTTCATACCACTTCACCATGTCGAGACAAAAATGGGCGTAACAGCCAATACTGAATAGGCAGAAAGCTTGCACCTACTACTGCAAGCAATAAGACGGCCACCATCAAGCTTTCGCTTTCCCCTGTCATTAGCCTGCCCGCAGTAGCCACCCCAATCAACAGTACCCCTAGCCCCAGACTCCGAATCAAAAATTTATACGGCAACGTTATCACAAGCTCGGATCGCATAAACCGATGCATTGCCACAACCACCGCCACGCCCGCAAGCGTTAATGCAATACCGGCTCCAGCAGGCCCATATTCAGGCACCAACCACAAAATCAGCGTAATGGATAAAACCGCTCCAACTAGGTTTGGAACCAGCAATAGCTTGGTTTTCATCTTGGCGTGTGCAACCATTCCGTATGTTCCTACAGCCACTCGCGCGGCCTCGGCAACGGCGCCCCAGACCACAAATTGGGATGCCGATTGATAGGCTGGGCCCAACAGCAATCTGGTCAATTCCGGGGCCACTGCCGCAATGAAAAAAACCAATAAAAGCAAAGAAGGCAGGATGGCGGAGGCGTAGTAATTCCACGCCCGAGAGTGCTCCTCTCTGTCGCCGGTACTCACCCGCTTATAGAATAACGGCTGGAAATAGGTAGTTAAGACAGATTCAAATGCCGCTACCATGCCTATGCTAATTCCATATCCTGCTACAAATAGTCCTAGCGGGGCGAGTCCAAGTGAATTCTCCATCAGGAACCGGTAACCTTGGGTTTGGAACCAACTCAAGCCGACGGAAATTGCCACAGGCCAAGCGAATCCGAACAGCACCTTGATATGTGTCCGTGTAGGCTTGTATGTCGCAACTTGGGAGGGATGCAGTTTTCCAAAAAAAATCTTTCCACCTATCCCGGCGAAAACCAATTGACCTATCAATAAGCCAAGCAGCCAATACTCCGCTTTGGGCTGAAGGCGCATGATTAAAATCAGGGCCAAGAGAAAACCGGTCACTATCGTAGCCAACGTCAAAACTATAAACCATCCCCTAAATCCCAACAGATTTAGCGAAGGGATAACTGTTTGATTAACTGTATTGAATAGTAGCGACCCGCATACAAGAACCACCAACCAGATCGTACTGGTTTGAAAGCCAATCACACCTAGCCTATTAACAAGAAGCAGTCCAGCAGCTGCCGCCATACCCACTAACAACAGATAGAACCAATAAAAATCAAGGTAACGCCTAACGAGTCCTTTGGTATCCCAAGCATGGAGGCGCCGATTAATAAACATTCCAACCGGATTCACCAGAAATAGGGCAAAAAAAGCGGTGCTGGTAGTAATCAAAGACATCCGCCCCATTTCCTCTGGCGGAAGGAAGGAAGTGGCTACGCGCATCATGGCCAGCAAGAGCACAAATTGTGCTGCGCGGCCAAAAATAATTAAAAACACATCCCCTCCAGAAACTACCGCTCAATCTGCCGAACAGCAGCCTTCACTTATTTAGGCAAATCGGCAAGCGTTTCTGCCAGTACCGCCAACTGCTTATCGAGCGCGTAATGGTGATTGCCTATAAAAAGACCGTTGCTGTCGATGTGGTCAGCATTAATGAGCTGCCCGTAAATGGTGTAATCAAACCAGCGCACGACTTCGTTTTTGGCAAAATTTCCTGTCACAATCGGCCGATATTCGATCTGATGATCTTCGAGCTTCCGAATGACGTCCTTGCGGGTAAATGGCGCATCGTTCTTTACTACCAGACTGAACCCGAACCAACTGCTCTGCCCCACTTCTTTTTGAGTCTGAAAATGAGGGTACTCCGCCATTAGCGCCTGGAATGCCTGCGCATTTTCACGCCGGGCTTGCACAAGGTTAGGGAGTTTTTTCAGTTGCTCCAAGCCAATTGCCCCGCTCAACTCCAGCGGCCTGACATTGTAACCCGGCAACACAAAACGGAATGATTCTTCAAATGCCACATCGCTTTTTGTACCGCAAACTTTATTGTGCTTGGGCAGGTTGCGGGTCCAGCCATGCGCCCGCAAGCTCAGCAGGATGTGATAAAGCTCTTCATCATCCATTGCGATCATGCCGCCTTCCATGGTTGAGATATGGTGGCTGAAGAACGTGCTGAAACTTCCCATCAAACCGAACGTGCCTGCCTGCTGCCCTTGGTAGATAGCGCCCATTGACTCGCAATTGTCTTCCACCAGGATAATATCCCTTGGCCCTATTATTATTTTGATTGCCCCGAAATCGTTTGGATTGCCTAACAGGTTAACCGCCATGATCATGCGCGTCTGGTCTGTCACCGCCTCTGCCAGTTGTGCCAGATCGTAATTCAGGGTTTCGGGATCAATATCCACGAATTTCAGTTTCAGCCCATACTGGTGCAACGGATAGTAGGTTGTGCTCCAGGAAACGGCCGGGACGATCACTTCGTCGCCACGTTTAAGCGCATCTTTCTCTCGATAGAATAGCGCCGCCACCATGAGCAGGTTTGCCGAAGAACCGGAGTTAACCATCACACTGTACTTGACGTTCAGATAGTCGGCGAATGCTCGCTCGAACTGGGCAACGTGTTCGCCCATGCTAAACATCCCCGACGCAATTACCTTTTGCATCGCCTCGTATTCTGCCTCATCCCAAGTGGTGCTGGCCAAAGAATAATTGCTCATTTATGTGCTCTTTCCGTTTCTCAGTTGCAAATAATAGTCGTACGTCTTTGCGATTCCATCGCGCAAAGAGGTCTTAGCCCGCCAACCCCACGCCTGGGTCTTATCGGTCGAAACCAGTTTCCGCATCATTCCGACCGGTTTGGTCAAATCATGTTTGAATTGGCCGTCATAGCCAATAACTTCGGCAACGGTTTCATAGTATTCATTGATGCTGGCATCCTCTCCAATTCCCACGTTCATGGTGTCGGGAAGGGTGTCAAAGCGCCGTACCGATTCAACCAGACAATCCGCCAAATCGCCCGCGTACATAAATTCCCGCCGCGCAGTGCCGTCACCCCATATTTCAACATGAGCCGACCCTGACAGCTTGGCCTCATAGATTTTATGAATAATTGCCGGCACTAAATGAGAGTGCGACGGATCAAACTTATCGTGGCGGCCATAGACATTGCAAGGGATCAACGTCTTGTACTGGCATGACGCATCCTCGCGGGAGATATACTCGCACAGGCGCGCGGTGACCACCTTGGCAAGTGCATACCCCTCATTGGTGGGCTCCAGCTCACCTTTTAGCACCATGTCTTCATGCAATGGGTTGGGAGCGTTGCGGGGATACATGCACGAACTTCCCAAATTCAGCAGGTGTTTTACGCCCGTGGAACGGGCGGCCCATACAATATTCCGCCCCATGTCGAGATTGTCCATCAGAAACCTGACGGGTTCCCGTATGTTGGCCTGGATGCCGCCGACTCGACCGGCAGCATGAATCACGATATCGGGTCTCTTCTCGCGCAGATAGGCCTCTACCGCCCTGTCATCCAGCAGATTGAGTTCATTGCTACGCGGCGCAAGAATATCAAATTCACCAATGGCGGGGTGCTCAAGAAAATTTCTGCCCACCAAGCCGCTTCCGCCAGTCAGCAGAACACAAATTTTCATATTTCCAGCCTCGTTAAGTTAGCCTGCAAGTATACAAGTAATCAGGCGAATTACTCATGCCGGGCATATGTTTTGAAACCTTCCGTATGGCACAAATGGTCTCGCTGTGCGAGGGCTAAATCCTCGCGCACCATTTCCACCACCAGCTCCTTAAATGTAATCCGGGGCACCCATCCCAACTTGGCCTTTGCCTTACTTGGATCACCCAGCAACGTTTCCACTTCGGTGGGACGGAAATAACGGGGATCAACGCGGACTATGGTTTTACCCACCAAAGATTGCTGATCTGCCGCAGCCTTGCTCACGTTGCGCACGATACCCACTTCTTCAGCGCCTTCCCCTTCCCAACGAAGAAAGATACCCAGCTCTTCTGCCGCCGCATTTACAAAATCGCGCACACTATGTTGTTCGCCGGTAGCAATAACAAAATCATCAGGTTTATCCTGCTGCAGCATGAGCCACTGCATTTCAACATAGTCTTTAGCATGACCCCAGTCGCGCAGTGAATTCATGTTGCCCAAATACAAACAATCCTGGAGCCCTAGCCAGATACGCGCCAGTGCGCGGGTAATTTTACGTGTAACAAAGGTTTCGCCACGGATTGGGGATTCATGGTTAAACAGGATGCCGTTACAGGAGTATATGCCATAGGCTTCACGGTAATTTATGGTAATCCAATATGCGTAAAGTTTGGCAACCGCATAAGGTGAGCGGGGGTAGAACGGCGTCGTCTCTTTTTGGGGAGTCTCTTGCACAAGGCCGTAAAGTTCTGACGTGGATGCCTGGTAAAAGCGGGTTTTCTTTTCCAAACCGAGGATACGGATCGCTTCGAGGATGCGCAGCGCCCCTAATGCATCGGAGTCCGCCGTATATTCCGGTTCTTCAAAAGAAACGGCAACGTGGCTTTGCGCTGCGAGATTATAAATCTCATCCGGTTGTACCTGCTGGATGCTACGGATCAGGCTGCTGGAGTCTGTCATATCTCCATGATGCAAAAAGAATCGCGGATTTTTTTCGTGAGGGTCTTGATACAAATGATCAATCCGATCCGTGTTAAAAAGGGAAGTACGACGTTTAATGCCATGAACCTCATAACCCTTGCCTAGCAAAAACTCTGCTAGATAGGCGCCATCTTGTCCGGTAACGCCAGTAATTAGTGCTTTTTTCATTTCAACCTCATAACAATATAATTATTGTGCAAACAAATTTTTCGCTTCTCACCAGCTTAGTTTTTGGGTGCCTACCTTAGCCCCATAAAAAACCGCCGTCCATTTAATGGCATGCTCTAGTGATGTCCAGGCATCCAGCCCAAAACATTCCTTCGCACGATTAATCGACGGTACATATTGTTGGCGCAGATTGCCCACAGACTTTACTTGCTTCTCGATACATACTTCCTTCTCAGGCGACAAAACACGCTGCACTAGAAATGCCAGTTCCCGGATGCTAATAGCCTGATCCGAGCCCACGTTGTAAGGGTAGCAAGGCTTTCCCGTTCCCAGTAGATGCAGCAGCCAGACAGCCAGGTCGGCGCCATAGAGATACGAGCGCAGTGGTGTCCCGTCACCGTTAACATGGATAGCGTCCGCATACAGAGCATCGCGTATGAAATTGCCGATGGCAAAGTGGCCATCCAAAGGTAGCCCTGGGCCAACAAAAGCGAAGCAGCGGGCGATGATTGGTTCGATGCCGTGTTCTCGGTGGTATAGCGCCCCGAGAAGTTCCATGACACGCTTTCCCTCTCCGTAGGCGCTCGCTGGCGTTTCCGGCGGACAGGCAAAGCGCGCGTCTTCTGGAATATGGCTGACCTCCGGCGGCTGCGGGCCATAGACCGCACCGGAACTTGCCAGCAGCACACGCTTTACGCCTGACTGGACTGCAAAATCCAGCACACGGCGAGTACCGACAACAAGATCGTCGAAAATTTCCAACGGGTTGGCCTGGGCGGTTACAGAGGTATCCGTCGCCGCGTGAATGAGCAAATCATACTGTGCCTTGGAAAAGTCAAAATTCCGCACATTTCCACAAATAAAGGTTAGCCAGGAAAGGCCGGCCCATTGCGGGTGAAGAGTCAGAAACCGCTGTGGATTACGTGACAGGATGCTGACGCGAATATCTGCCCCCTGCCGGTTCAACTGTGAAAGCGCGGAGAATAACCAGAGGCCGAAGAAGCCAGTGCCGCCGGTAATGAATAGATGCTTTCCCATAATCGGGGAAATTGCCAAATGAGGCAAGACAGCAGCAAGGCTGCCCTCGAGTATAGCGTCAGGGTTGGTGGTCATGCTGCTTTTTAAGCCTTAGAGGGCAATGTAGGCGGCGCCATCACGCATGCACTTTCATCGGAGGGAATTGCTCATCCAGTTTTGAACCAAAAGCCAGGCGGGGGCGGCACTCCGTCGCGCCTTCCATCATAATTTCAATCAGTAACGGTCCTTTATGGCTGGTTATTTTACTTAAGGCGCAATCTAGCTCTTCCATATTGGTGACACGATACGACTCAATGCCATAGGCCAATGCAATTTGTGTGAAAGAAGGGCTGCTGTAACCTTTCCGGGTTGATTGGTCACGCCCATTGAAATACATGTCCTGAAAATTCTTGACCATCCCCAATACAGCGTTGTTCATTACGATAATGGTGATATCCAGTGCCAAACGGTTAAGAGTATCTAACTCCTGAATATTGATTTGGAGACTACCATCGCCAGTGATCACTACAGCCTTGCTCTGGGACTGAAAAGCGATCCCCAATGCTGCGGGCAAGGCAAAACCCATCGCACCCATGCCACCGCTGTAATGAACTGCCTGATCGGGGGATAGGCGCAAGCTTTGCGCTGCCCACATTTGGTGATTGCCGACATCGCAAATGTAATCGACAGGGTGATCAGCTAAAATGCGATTCAGCTTTTTGAAAATCGCACTGGGGCTAATCTCCCAGTCCGCATATTCATTAAGCTGAGTCCAGTCGCGTTGGTTTGATAGCTCGATCAACCAATTCTTGTCCAAATTTGGAAATGCGACTGATCGAAGAGGGAATGCCCTGAAGAAACTTTCGGCCGTTGCACAGATGTTCAATTCAGCCTGAACTCGATTACCCAATTGAGAAGGGGCGATGTCTATCTGGACGATATGCGCTTTACGAGCAAAATCTTCCACGTCCGAACCCGTTTGCCGAACATCGAGTCGCGCACCCACTACGATCAGCAAATCACAGTTCTGTACCGCCCAGTTGGCCTCACGATTGCCATAACTGCCGATCATGTTGAAGTAATTGTTGCGTGCAATCACCCGTTCATGGCCCATGAGCGTTGACACATACGGGATACCTAGCGAATCTGCCGCTAACAGCCACTCGTCCATCGAATCTGCCCAGCGCGCCCCGCCGCCAATGCAGATCAACGGACGCTGCGCATCCTTACAAAGAGCCTCTAAATTCTTCAGGTCGTTCATGCCTATTTCGGGCCCTGTGCTGATTTCCAGTGGCATGTTCAACCATTTCTCAACCAGCACATCGGGGATCTCGGCTCGCTGAACATCGTTGGGAATATCCAGTAACACCGGGCCTTGGCGTCCACTCAGCGATATCGACAACGCCCTGTGCAATTCCGGCAACAAATCATCAGGGCTATCCACCCTCACTGCATATTTGGTCAGCGAGCGAGCGACTTCAACGATGTCCAGCTCCTGAAAACCTTGCTGTCTGATGGCCCGATCGCCTTTGAGTTCACGGGTGTTGACTTGCCCCGTGATGAATAAACACGGCACGGAATCGAACCAGCAACTCCCGATACCGGTTATCAAATTGGTTGCGCCCGGACCACTGGTTCCCATTGCCAGCGCAATTGTTTTTCCCTTGGTATGTCTTGCCACACCTTCCGCCGCAAACGCCGCAGATTGCTCATGGTGCATCGAGACGATGGTGAATTGCCCTGATTCGGCGAAGCTATCAAGAAGGTGGGTGATCATTCCACCTACGAGTTCAAAACAGGTTTGAATCCGATGAGCTATTAGAAATTTGGCGATTGCGTCAGAGGCTTTCAATGCGTGTTACCGTTTTCTTCGTTCTAGAAATTCACGCCCAGGAATGTCTCAATCCGATCACAGACATAATCCAGCATCGGGTCATTCAGACCAGGGTAAACACCAATCCATAACGTATCGTTCATGATCTTGTCGGTATTCTTCAGTTCGCCACTCACCCGATACGTCCGCCCTTCAAAGTAGGGTTGGCGTGTGAGATTGCCGGCAAACAAGAGACGGGTTCCGATCTTGTATTGATCGAGATATTTCAACAGTTCGACCCGCGAGATCCCTGCCGATTCGCGCAATGTGATCGGAAAGCCGAACCATGATGGGTCGCTGCCTGCGGTAGCTTCCGGCAGGATCAGGAATTCTTCACAGGATTTCAGTCGTTCCTTGAGGAAAGCGAAGTTGCATTTGCGCGCCTCAACAAATTCCGGCAGACGATCCATCTGCGCCAAAGCACAAGCGGCTTGCATGTCGGTGATCTTGAGGTTATAGCCTAGGTGGGAATAGGTGTACTTGTGGTCATAACCCATGGGCAACGAGCCAAGCTGCCAGCCGAAACGTTTGCCACAGGTGTTGTCGCAGCCTGGTGCGCAATAGCAATCGCGGCCCCAATCGCGGAAGGATTCGATGATCTTGCGCAACTCTCCATCCTTGGTGAACACCATGCCGCCCTCACCCATGGTGATGTGATGTGCCGGATAGAAACTGCAGGTGGCGATGTGACCGAAGGTGCCGACATGCTGGCCCTTGTAACGCGAACCCAAAGCATCACAGCAGTCCTCGATGACCCATAGGTTGTGCTTGCGAGCTACAGCCATGACCGCGTCCAGATCGAACGGGTTGCCTAAAGTGTGCGCCACCATGATGGCGCGGGTGCGTTCGGTTACGGCAGCTTCGATCTTTTGCGGGTCGATGTTGTAAGTGGGAATGTCCACATCCACGAACACCGGAACCATACCGTTTTGCAACATGGGGTTCACCGTGGTGGGGAAACCTGCCGCGACGGTGATGACTTCATCCCCTGGCTTCAGGGCGCGATCACCCAGCTTGTGCGAGGTCAGCGCTGTAAATGCCAGCAAGTTGGCGGATGAGCCGGATGTGGTAGTGAGCGCATATGGTACGCCAACGAAATCGGCGAATCGCTTTTCAAATGCCTCATTAAAACGACCGGTAGTCAGCCAGCCATCCAAGGAAGCATCCACCATATTCTTCAGTTCACTCGCGCCGAGTACCTTGCCGGAAGGAGGAATGACGCTTTCGCCAGGTATGAATGATTTTTCTGCAAAGTGCAGCGCACTGTATTGCTCAACCAAGTCAAATATTTGTTGTTTTATCGCTTCTTTGTTCACACAAACCCCTATTCGTTCCAATTCAAAATCAGTTTCGCCAGCTAGTCGTTGTATGTTGTGATTTGCCTGAGCGTTACTTCACGCATGTCTTTCCCGGCTTGGTGTGCATGATGCCAGTCAACAATTGCACCCAGCGTATCCTCGAGATGCCAGCGCGGCTGCCAATCCAGGCGTGCTTTAGCCTTTGAACAATCGAGTTTCAAATAATGCGCTTCGTGAGGATGGTCGCCGCCATCTTGCACCCAGCTCGCGCCTTCACCCCATTTATTGGTCAGGCGATCCACAATCCATGACACGGGCTTTGCATCTTCGTCATTCGGCCCGAAGTTCCAGCCTTCGCCATAAGCCGCCCCATCCTCCCACAGCTTTTGCGCCAGCAGCAGGTAGCCGGCCAGCGGCTCCAGCACATGCTGCCAGGGCCGGATGGCGTGGGGGTTGCGAATGTTTACTGGCTCGCCCTGGGTGATGGCGCGCATGATGTCCGGGATAAGCCGGTCTTCCGCCCAATCGCCGCCACCGATCACGTTGCCTGCCCGCACCGATGCCAAGGCCACGCCGTGACGGTCGAATTCCTTGGGATTGAAGAAGGAATTCCGGTAGGCGGAGGCAACCAGTTCCGCGCATCCCTTGCTGCTGCTGTAGGGATCATAGCCCCCCATGGGTTCGTTCTCGCGGTAACCCCAAATCCATTCACGGTTGTCGTAGCACTTGTCGCTGGTGATATTGACCACCACCTTTACAGAACCCGCTTGACGCACGGCCTCCAGCACGTTGACCGTACCCATCACGTTGGTGGAATAGGTCTCCACCGGGTTCTGGTAGGAATAACGCACCAGGGGCTGGGCTGCCATGTGGACGACGACATCCGGCTGATGCTCGACCATGGCGGCAGCAAGCCGCACCAAGTCCCGGATATCGCCTTCGATGCTTTTCATGCCCTCGGCCACCCGCGCTACTTCGAACAGGCTGGGGTTGGTGGGTGGCGGCAACGAGTATCCGACAACCTTTGCGCCCAGCGCCTGAAGCCACAAGGATAACCAGCCCCCCTTGAAGCCGGTGTGGCCGGTGAGAAATACGGTTTTCCCCGCCCAGAAGGATGTGTCGATTACCATGTTTTCCAGGGTGCCTTCCCACTTGCCCAGAGTTCTTCCAGGTGATTCTTGTCGCGCAGGGTATCCATCGGCTGCCAGAAGCCATGATGCAGGTAGGCGGACATTTGGCCTTCCGCAGCCAATTTTTCCATTGGATCACGCTCCCAAATTGTTGCATCGCTTTCGATGTATTCAATTACTTTGGGCGAAAGAATGAAAAAACCGCCATTGATCCAGGAACCATCGCCGTGAGGCTTTTCCTGGAAGCTGACAACCTTGCTGCCGCTTTCGAGATTCAACGCACCAAACCTGCCCGGCGGTTGGGTGGCAGTCAAGGTCACCAACCTGCCTTGATCCTTGTGAAAATTCACCAGACGGGTAATATCGACATCGCCCACACCATCGCCATAAGTAAGGCAAAAATCTTCATCATCCAAATACTGGCTAACCCTTTTCAGGCGTCCACCGGTCATGGTGTTTTCCCCCGTGTCCACCAAGGTTACGCGCCACGGCTCGGCGCTGTTTTGATGAATTTCGAGCTTGTTATGCTTTATGTCTATGGTGACATCGGACATATGCAGGAAGTAGTTGGCGAAATACTCTTTGATCATGTAGCCTTTGTAACCCAGGCAGATGATGAAATCGTTGATGCCATGGGCGGAGTAGATTTTCATGACATGCCACAATATCGGCTTGCCGCCGATTTCCACCATCGGCTTTGGCCTGGCAGATGTTTCTTCACTAATGCGCGTACCCAGGCCTCCCGCCAATATCACCGCCTTCATCGCTTGTTAATCCCTCGTTTTGCGTGCCTGCTGAATTGCATTGAGAACAAATGCGGCAAATATCCCGGCCATCAATCCCAATACACCGCTCAAAACCACGATCAGTCCCTTTCTGGGCGCCACCGGTTTTTCGCTTACATAAGTGCTGTCAATTCGTGCGGTCGGGTATGTACGCAACGGGCTCAGTTGTTCCTCGTATGACAGTTTGAGCTGTTCCAGGTTGCGCAGTTCGCCGTCCCTTTGGACCAGAATGTTGGCCTGTATGATATTTTCCATGAACCGGCCGCCGGAATCCGTTTTCGATTTATTTTGCTGCGTATTCTTTGTATTCTTTATGCTTTCGCGCTCTTCCCGCAACTCATTAATCTGTTGCTTTACCCGCTCCATTTGCTGCGTCAAACGCTTAATGGTGGGTTGGGCAAGTTCTTCGTGGAGTTTTGACAAACGATCAAGGGTCGCCTCGGCATTGCGCTTTGCCTCTTCCCTGGAGTGGCCGCGCACCTTTACTTCGATCAAGTCGGTGTTTGGCAGCATTTGGATTTTTAGGGAGTCGCGATACAAGCTCCCCTTCGAATTTTCTTCATCACGCGGGATGCCCATGCTGGCAAGCACCTCACCCTGGAAAGGCTTTTGCTTGATCCGCTCGACCGCACGCGCCACCGGTTCGATGAGCTGCTGTCCGACCTGTCCGACCTGTCCGACCTGTCCGACCTGTCCGACCAGGATAGCCTCCCAAACCGGAGGTATCAAAACCGAAACGGCTGCCGCCGCAATCAGCGCCAATGCAGGTATGCCAAGCGCCCACTTTTTTTGCCGCACCAATACCTGCCAAATTTCCAGCAGGCTAATTTCATCCGGTGATATTTGATTATCGGTTTGATTTGTCATGTCATCGGCCATTGAATAAGTTGGCGCTATGCGCGCCCATACACGTCGTCAAAGCGCACAATATCGTCCTCGCCCAGATATTCGCCGCTTTGCACTTCGATCATAATCAAATCCACCAGCCCCGGATTTTCCAGGCGGTGCTTGTGCCCGGCGGAAATATAAGTGGATTCGTTGGTTCTGACCAGCATGTTCTTGTCATCGTTGACAATGCTGGCCGTGCCGCTCACCACGATCCAATGCTCGCTCCTGTGGTAGTGCATTTGCAGCGAAAGGGACGCGCCGGGTTTGACGACGATGCGCTTGATCTTGAAATGCTTGCCCTCTTCCAGCACCGTGTAAGTTCCCCAGGGACGCACCACGGTGCGGTGCAGTTTGCAGCTCTCGTGGTTCATCAGCTTGAGTTGCTGAACCACTTTCTTGACGTCCTGGGCACGTGCCCGGTCGGCCACGAGCAGGGCATCCGGGGTGTCGATAATCAGCATATTATCGAGGCCGATTGCGGCGACCATACGCCCTTCGCTTTGAATAAAACTGTTTCCCACATCGACCAGCACCACCTCGCCGACGACTCGATTGCCCGCTTCATCCGGCACGGTGAGATCACTGATGGCATTCCACGAACCGATATCGCTCCAGCCGAAGCGACCGGGCACGACCATGACCACATCCGATTTTTCCATTAGCGCGTAATCAATGGAGTTTTCCGGGATGGCCGCGAAGCTTTCCGGGTCGATTTCCCTCATCGGCAGGTTGGCTTGGGCTTTGTTGCGGGTTGCTTCCCAGCAAGGCAAGGCGTGTTCGTAGATGGCGGGGGCATGAATTTTGAACTGCTCCAGCACCGCTGCGGCCTTGAAGCAGAACATGCCGGAATTCCACAGGTAGCGGCCGGAGCCGACATATTCCAGAGCCGTTTCATAGGAAGGCTTTTCCACGAAACGCTTGACGACGTGGCCGTCCGCCTCGATGTAGCCAAACCCGGTTTCCGGCGCGTTAGGGACGATGCCGAAGGTCACCAGGTTGCCCTGTTCCGCCAAGCCGGCGGCCTGTTTCACGGCAGTAGAAAAAGCCTCCTGATCGTCGATCAGATGGTCTGCCGGCAATACCAGCATCAACGCATCACCGCCATGCGCCTCGGCTACACTCATCGCGCCCAATGCAATCGCCGCAGCCGTATTGCGCCCGAAAGGTTCGAGCAGGAAAGTGTCCGTCACCCCTGGGAAGTCCTTCCTGGCAAATTGATATTCGTCCCGGCTTTTAAAGTAAAGTTCGCGGTTGGTGATGGTCAGCACTTCACCGACACCATCCAGCGCGGCGGCACGCGCAAAGGTCTTCTGCAACAGGCTTTGCCCATCGGGAAGCTTCATGAATGGCTTGGGGTGGGATTCGCGGGAAACCGGCCACAAACGGGCGCCAACTCCACCGGACAGGATAATGGGTATGAGCATGTCTAGAGTTGCTTAAAGTTTTAGGCTCTTTTCGCAAATCGTGTTGTCGTCTGATCCGAAGGATCACCCTGTGGGGCTTTCAAGCATATCGATAGGGACACCTTGCGACTGCCTGGAAACATAGATGGTTATTGGTGTTGTGCCGGGTCGGTTGCCGATAACAACACGGTTTGCGAAAAGAGCCAAGTTTTAACTTATATTATTGCATACATTGCTTATTTGAGATTATATCAATAATACCCTCTTGCGGGCTTAAATGACCGGAATGGCTCTAGCCCGGATGTTTCATAAATTCGATCAATCCCATTGTAGGAGCGGCCTTGGCCGCGATTCCAGCGCTGGCAGTATCTCCACAGTTTATCGCGGCCAAGGCCGCTCCTACAGGGACACAGCCATTTTTACGAAACATTCGGGCTAGTGCAGTGTAACGCATGAATCTTCGCAAACTAACCCCTCCAAACCTCCCCTTATCAGGGGAGGCTTAAAGGCTTTCCCCCTGACAAGGGGGGATTGAGGGGGGGGTTAGTTTAAGGTGTTACTGCGTACCAGTCTCATCGGCACGACAAATTTGTTCTCACTTGTAAGTCATTGATTTTTCTTGACCAGTGGCTGCCGTCTCCGCCAACTGATTGTATTTCAATATGTTTTCACATGGCACTTCGGTTACCACCGGGATTGAGTACAACCCAATGTATTTAAAGGCGGAATTCATCAGGACAAATTCACCTTGGGGTCAGCAACTGCAGCACTTGCGGGTTGGCGGACAAGCCGGTCAGGATGCCCAGCGAGCGGTCCAGCGGCAAGCCGGCGTGCAGCAGGGTGGCGATTTCCTGGGTAAAGACGGCGATGTTCGCCTGGGAAATTCTGTTTTTGCGGAACAGGCTTTTCCCGGCACTGCCGCCGCCGGTGCTGGCGGTCGCTTCCTCGACCCGGATCGGAATCAGGCCCATTCCCTGGAGACGCTCCACCACGGCGGACTGGCCGAGGCCTTCCATTTCCCCTTCCTGGGATTCTCCGGTCGGCGCTACCGCCTTGTAACGATACAGCGGCAAGGCTTTTGATTCCTTGAGGAATCTGACCGAGACGCGCTCTTCCAGCACCGGCAGCTCGGGGTAGTCGGCAGCGGCTACCAGGGGCAAATCGAGCCGGGAACCGAGCGCTTCCATCATATCGCGCTCGGCCACCATGCCGGCCTTGACCAGGATGGCGCCGATGCGCTCTTTTCCATCCGCTTCCTGGAGGCGCAGCGCGCGCTCGAGATTGGCGGGGTCCAGCTTGCCGCGTTCAATAAGGATTTCTCCCAGGCGCTTGATCAATTCTTTGGCTTTCCGTGTGCAAATAAGGTTTTGAATTTTAACACAACTGAAAATTCACGATGCGGGAGCGCACGTTACATTTCTTCCATGCACAAGTTCAGCCCGCTTTGCCACGCTGGCACCGTCACGCCGAACGCACGCTGCAGCTTGGCGTTCGACATGACCGAATAATGCGGACGCGTGGCAGGCAGAGGATAAGCGCTGGTCGGGATCGGAGTCAGCCTGGGCCCGACGACACTCGTGGCCCTGGCCCGGCTTGCCAGTATCGCGGCGGCAAAGCCGTGCCAGGACGTCTGGCCGGCGGCGGTCAGGTGGTAGAGACCGCTAAATGGGGTGAGGGGTGAGGGGTGAGGGGTGAGGGGTGAAAAGCATTGCGCCAGAATCTGTCCCGTGACTTCCGCGATCAAGCGGCTGGAAGTTGGCGCGCCGATCTGGTCGTCCACGATCTTCAATTCGTCGCGCTCCTGGGCTAGTCGCAGGATGGTAAGCAGAAAATTCCTGCCGCGCGAGCCATATACCCAACTGGTGCGCAAAATGAGGTGGGGAACCCCCACCGCCTGGATCGCCTGCTCGCCCGCCAGCTTGGTTTTGCCATAGACATTACCGGGGTTGGGCCTGTCTTTTTCCGTGTAGGGGCTGGTTTGGGTTCCGTCAAACACGTAATCGGTGGAATAGTGGATCATTGCCGCCCCCAGTCTTTTCGCCTCTTCGGCCATGATGCCGGGGGCGATGCCATTGACGGCCATGGCCAGTTCCGGCTCGCTTTCGGCCTTGTCCACGGCGGTGTAGGCGGCGGGGTTGACGATCAGGGCGGGTTTGACTTCGCGGATCAGCGCCCGGATGGCGTCGGGGTTGGCCAAATCCAGCGCCTGCCGGTCCACCGCGACGACTTCGCCCAGCGGCGCCAGGGTGCGTTGCAATTCCCAGCCAACCTGGCCGTTCTTGCCGGTGAGAAGAATTTTCATGGTGGGCGGGCTACAGGGCGGAGAGGTATTTTTTTTGCAGTTTCAGCACCTTGGGCACATAGGCCAGCGTTTCCCGATACGGCGGGATGCTGTAGCCATAGCGGATGACGGCCTTTTCCCCGGCATTGTAGGCGGCTACAACCAGTTCAAGATTGTTGTCGAACAGTTGCAGCAGGTCGCTGAGATATTTCGCGCCGCCATAAATATTCTGCGCCGGGTCGAAACTGTTTTTCACGCCGTAACGCTTTGCAGTTTCTGGCATGAGCTGCATGAGTCCTACCGCCCCCTTGTTCGAAACGGCGGCGGGATTATAGCCGGACTCCGCAGAAATCACCGCGTGCAGCAGCGCCGCATCGACCTGATAGATGCGGGCGGCTTCTTCCACGAGTGGCGTGTAGCGGCTTTTTCCAGCCTGGCTGACCTGAACCTGGCCGCGCGGCGGCTCCGATCTGTTTTCATCCCGTTGCGCCGCGACGACGATTTTATCGTTTTTATTGTCCCGGGCATTGCTGAAGTGGACGATCCCGCTGGCATCAGTATAGGTGTAAATATCCGCCTCGGCGCTTGGAGCAAGGGCGAACAGCAATATCGTCAACAACAAAATTTTCATGTTTACTCGAAAACCTCGGCGTCGGCAAGGAACTGGCCTGCGCCGTCCTTGGCGGAAAGTTGTGGATTTTCCCGTATCTGCCAGTCGATGGCAAGGCCGGGGTCATTCCAGAGAATACAGCGCTCGTGCTCTGGCGACCAGTAGTCGGTGGTCTTGTACAGAAACTCGGCGCAATCGGACAGCACCGCGAAACCATGCGCGAATCCCGGCGGGATCCAGGCCATGCGCTTGTTTTCCGCCGACAGGTTGAACCCCGCCCATTTTCCGAAGGTAGGCGAGCTTTTGCGGATATCCACCGCCACATCGAACACTTCGCCCGCCACCACGCGCACCAGCTTACCCTGCGGCTGTTTGATCTGGTAATGCAGGCCGCGCAGGACGTTTTTTGCCGAGCGGGAATGGTTGTCCTGGACGAAATGCGCCGTGATCCCCGCTTTCTCGGCCAGCACCTTTTCATTATAGCTCTCGAAGAAAAAGCCGCGCTCGTCGCCATATACTCTGGGTTCGAGGATCAGCACTTCAGGAATGGCGGACGGGATGACCTTCATCAAAACACCTCTTCCCGCAGCACGTTGAGCAGATATTGCCCATAGCCATTCTTGGCCAGGGGCATGGCCAGCGCTTCCAGTTGCGCCGCCGTGATGTAGCCCATGCGGTAGGCGATTTCTTCCGGGCAGGCGATCTTGAGGCCCTGGCGCTTTTCGATAGTTTCGATGAACTGGGATGCCTCCAGCAGGGATTCGTGCGTGCCGGTGTCGAGCCAAGCCATGCCGCGCCCCATCACGACGACGTTGAGCTGCTTTTGTTCCAGGTAATGGCGGTTCACATCGGTGATTTCGAGCTCGCCCCGCGCGGAGGGTTTGAGACGGCGGGCGATTTCCACTACCCGGCTGTCATAGAAATACAGGCCGGTCACGGCGTAGCGCGATTTGGGCGCCTGCGGCTTCTCTTCGATGCTGACCGCATTGCGTTGCTGATCGAATTCCACCACGCCGTAGCGCTCGGGGTCATGCACCGGATAGGCGAACACTGTCGCCCCGCGCTGCGATTTCGCGGTTTTCTGCAAATCGCCGGCCAGCTCGTGGCCATAAAAAATGTTATCTCCCAGTACCAGCACGCACGGGTCGCTACCGATAAAGTCCGCGCCGATAATGAACGCTTGAGCGATGCCTTTCGGCTCGGGCTGCACCGCGTAGGAAAGATTCAAGCCCCAGCGCGACCCGTCGCCCAGCAACTGCTCGAAGCGCGGCGTGTCCTGCGGGGTGGAAATAATCAGAATGTCGCGTATCCCGGCCAGCATCAGCGTGGACAGGGGATAGTAGATCATCGGCTTGTCGTACACCGGCAGCAGTTGCTTGGAAACCGCCAGCGTCACCGGATGCAGACGGGTGCCAGAACCGCCGGCGAGGATGATGCCTTTGCTTTGGTGATGGGTCATGGGTGATGAGTGATGGGTCATGGTGGGTAGCTGACTTTGTTGTGTAATCCGGTTATTTGGCCATAAAATGCGACGACATCGTTGGGCGGGTTACACCCTCGCGTCCCCTTACATCAGCACAATATCGTACTGCTCCTGACTGTACTGATTTTCCACCTGGAGATAAATCGGTTTGCCGATAAAATCGCCCAGTTGCGCCAGACTTTGCGATTCCTCGTCGAGAAACAGGTCGATCACCTGCTGGGAAGCGAGGATGCGAAACTCGCGCGCGCTGAACTGGCGCGCCTCGCGCACCAGCTCGCGCAGGATGTCGTAGCATACCGTCTGCGCCGTCTTCAGAACCCCCCGCCCCTGACAAGTGCAGCAGGGCTCGCACAAGATGTGCGCCAAGCTCTCGCGGGTACGCTTCCTGGTCATCTCCACCAGGCCCAGCGAGGAGAATCCGTTCACCGTCATGCGCGTGCGGTCCTTCGCCAGCGTCTTCTTGAACTCGGCGAGCACGGCGGTCTTGTGCTCCTCGTTGTCCATGTCGATAAAATCCATGATGATGATGCCGCCGAGGTTCCTCAGCCGCAACTGCCGGGCGATCGCCTGCGCCGCCTCGAGATTGGTCTTGAAAATGGTATCGTCGAAATTGCGGCCGCCGACGAAGCCGCCGGTATTCACGTCCACCGTGGTCAACGCCTCGGTCTGGTCGATGATCAGATAGCCGCCGGACTTCAGGTCGACGCGCCGCCCCAGCGCCTTCTCGATCTCGTTTTCCACGCCATGCAGGTCGAACAGCGGACGCTCGCCGACGTAAAGTTCGAGCAGGCCGACGACGTTGCTGGTGTATTCCAGGGCGAAACCCTGCATTTTCTGGAAGGTCTCACGCGAATCCACCCGGATGTGGATGGTTTCCTCGTTGACGAAATCGCGCAACACCCGCAGCGGGAGATCCAGGTCGTGGTAGAGCATCGTAGCCGGCTTGGCGCTTTTGGCTTTGTCGTTGATGTCGCGCCACAGCTTGCGCAGGTACTCGATGTCGGCGCCAAGCTCGCTGTCGGAGGCCGCTTCCGCCATGGTGCGGATGATGAAACCGCCGCCCGCGTCGGGTTGCAACAGATGCTGCAACTTGTCGCGCAGCAGCTCGCGCTCGGCTTCGTCCCCGATGCGCTGGGAGATGCCGATGTGGGTCTCCTGCGGCAAAAACACCAGGAAACGTCCAGCGATGCTGATCTGGGTGGAAAGGCGCGCGCCCTTGGTGCTGATGGGGTCCTTGATGACCTGTACCAGCAAGGTCTGCCCTTCGCGCAGCATCTTCTCGATCAGCCGGGTTTCCCCATCCTCATGCTCCTGCCAGATGTCCGCCACATGGAGGAAAGCGGCGCGATCCAGGCCAATCTCGACAAATGCCGACTGCATGCCCGGCAGCACCCGGCACACCCGGCCAAGATAAATGTTGCCGACCAGGCCGAGGCTGCTGATGCGCTCGATGTGGATTTCCTGGGCCACGCCCTGTTGCATGACCGCCACGCGGGTTTCCTGCGGGGTGACATTGATCAGAATTTCTTCGCTCATATTTGTAGGTTGGGCACTCCGTGCCCAACAAATAATTTGAATGTGTGGCGAGTTCGGATTTGTCGGGCACAGCGTGCCCGACCTACCAGCTCGTTTACAACACTTCTATGCCGAACTGCGCCAGCAGCTCCGCCGTCTCGTACAGCGGCAGCCCCATCACGCCGGAATAGCTGCCCTCAATTTTCTCGATAAACGCCGCCGCATGGCCCTGGATCGCGTAAGCGCCAGCCTTGTCGAGCGGTTCGCCGGTGGCGGCATAGCGCCGGATTTCATGCTCCGTGAGCGATTTGAACCGCACCTTCGATACCGACAGGCGCTGTTCCAGCCGACCCGCGTGAGCCACCGAGACTGCGGTCAACACCTTATGGCTGCTCGCGGAAAGCAGGCGCAGCATCTCCATCGCCTCGTGGCGTCCGGAGGGCTTGCCGATGATCTGCCGCCCCGACACCACCACCGTATCCGCCGCCAGCACGGGGAAACGCGGCAGCTTGCGCCCGGCCACGAGCGTCCAGCCGGCTTCCGCCTTGATGCGCGAAATGCGCAAAACGTAATCCGTCGGCGCTTCTTTTTCCAGCGGCGCCTCGTTGACATCCGGGATGAGCAGATCGAAGTTTACGCCGATCTGCTTCAGCAGTTCGCGCCGCCGCGACGAGCGCGAGGCAAGGTAAATTTTTTTATATAAAATCAAATCCTTACTCCCGATGATAGGGGTGGTTCTGGATTACCGTCACGGCACGATACAACTGCTCCGCCAGTACCACCCGAACCAGGCCGTGGGGCAGCGTCAGACGGGACAGGGACCAGAGCCGGTTGGCTTGGCGCTTCACCTCCGGGTGCAAGCCATCCGCGCCGCCGATGACGAAGGCCACGTCGCGCCCGCCACGCATCCAGTTTTTCAACTCATCGGCCAGTTCCAGTGTGCTCCAGTCCTTGCCATGTTCATCCAGCACCACCCGCACGCAATCGACCGGCAGGGCGGCCTCGATGCGGCTCCGCTCCGCCTCGTGAACCTGCTCTCGGGTTTTTCCTCCGGCCCTCTTTTCCGGTTTGATCTCGACCAGTTCGATGTGGGCCTCGCGCGGCATGCGCCTGGTGTACTCGGCAAAGCCTTCGTTCACCCAGGCGGGCATTTTGTGGCCCACCGCCAGGATAAACAGTTTCACGGATGAACTGTGGATTCCGCCAATTTGGGTTTTTTGCCCATCGCCGGGCCACCCCACAATTGCTCGAGATTGTAATATTCCCGTACCGTGGGCTGCATGATGTGAACGACCACCGACCCCAGATCCACCAGCACCCACTCGCCGGTTCCCAGGCCCTCCACGCCCCGCACACGCGCACCGGCTTCCTTGAGCTTTTTCTGCACGTTGTCGGCCAGGGCGCGGGTCTGGCGGTTGGAATCGGCGCTGGCGACGATCATGTAATCGGTCATGCTGGTGAGCTTATGCACATCCATCACCACGATATCGCGCGCCTTGATGTCTTCCAGCGCATCAACCACTGCCTGTTTCATCGCTTCAAGTTCCATAGGTGTCCTTATAGAGTCCGTTTGTCCGAATATAATCGAGAACCGCGTCGGGGAGCAAATAACGCGGGCTGCGCCCGGCTGCGAGCTCGCGGCGAATTTGTGTGGCGGAAATATCGAGCGCCGTGACCGGATGCACAAGGATGGCGCCGGACGGGGCATCACGCATAGCTTCCGGCTCATTGACCAGGCGCCGGTCGAGTTCATCCAGCAGCTCGGCAGGCAAGGTTGCAGCGGCCCGGGTAATGCCCGCCACACCAGGGCGCTGCGCCACTACGAGATGGGCCAGGTCGAACAACTCGCGCCAGCGATGCCAGGTAGCCAGGCCGAGAAAAGCGTCCGCGCCCATGAACAGGCACAGCGGCTGCATCGCGCCCCGCTCCCGGCGCAAATCCAGCAAGGTTTCCACCGTGTAGCTGGGCGCCGGCTTGAAAATTTCCCGCTCATCGAGCGAGAACAACGGGTTGCCGTCCATGCCCAGGTGCACCATTTCCAGCCGCTGTTGCGGCGAGGCGAAGGGCGGGGCGCGATGTGCCGGCAACCCAGCCGGAATGAAGCGCACCTCGCCCAGAACCAACCCCTCCGCCAGTTCCTGCGCCAGCCGCAAATGGCCGAAATGCAGGGGATCGAAGGTGCCGCCGAGGATGCCGATGGGGGAGGTCATCGGGTGATGTTGTGTAGGGTGGGCACGATTTCTGTGCCCACGCGGTAAGCGTGACTTATTTCCGCGTGGGCACAAAACCGTGCCCCCCCTACCTTTTTAATGATCTTCAATATGATGCGTTTCCTCGGCAGGCAGGCCGGTATCGGGGTCATTCCAGTCCGCGATGCCGATTTCCGCCTCCGCTTCCGCCAGCGACTCGCCGGGCTCGTAATCGGAGTCGGCGTTGTATTCCATGTCCTGCACCGCATCCATTAGCGTCGGGAATGGCCCGAACACCTTGTCGGCTTCCTTGTCCTGCCAGTAAAAACCGTCCGGTCGTTCGACGATCCGGGTTTCGTCGTACTCGGCCTGAGTTTCTGAAATGTTGGTCGTCATGCTGTTCCCCAAGTAAAAATGTGTTTTTATCCGCGAATCTGGCCGTCGCCCAGCACGATGAATTTCTGGCTGGTCAACCCTTCCAGCCCGACCGGACCGCGCGCGTGGATCTTGTCGGTGGAAATGCCTATTTCCGCTCCCAGCCCATATTCGAAGCCGTCGGCGAAGCGGGTCGAAGCGTTTACCATCACCGAGCTGGAATCCACCTCGCGCAGGAATCGGCGCGCCCGGCTGTAGTCCTCGGTGACAATCGACTCGGTGTGCTGCGAGCTGTAGGTGTTGATGTGTTCGATCGCCGCATCGAGATCCTTCACCACCCGCACCGAAAGGATAGGCGCAAGGTACTCGGTGTGCCAGTCTTCCTCGGTGGCTTCCTTCATCTGCGGGATGATCGCGCGCGAAGCGGGACAGCCGCGCAGCTCCACGCCCTTGTCGAGGTAAATTTTGCACAGCGGTGGCAGCACCTGTTTTGCCACGCCTTCGGCCACCAGCAGGGTTTCCATGGTGTTGCAGGTGCCGTAACGGCTGGTCTTGGCGTTGTCGGCGATGCGGATCGCCTTGTCCAGGTCTGCCTTGTCGTCGATATAGACATGGCACACGCCGTGCAGGTGCTTGATGACCGGGATGCGCGCCTCGGCGATCAGGCGCTCGATCAGCCCCTTGCCGCCGCGCGGCACGATCACGTCGACGTAGTCCTTCATGGTGATCAGCTCGCCCACTGCGGCGCGGTCGGTGGTCTCGATCACCTGCACCGCCGTCGCCGGCAGGCCGGCCGCAGCCAGCCCCTCGCGCACGCAGGCGGCAATCGCCTGATTGGAGTGGATCGCCTCGGAACCGCCGCGCAGAATCGCCGCGTTGCCGGCCTTCAGGCACAGCCCGGCGGCATCCGCCGTGACATTGGGGCGGGCCTCGTAGATGATGCCGATCACGCCCAGCGGCACGCGCATCTTGCCGACCTGGATGCCGGAAGGGCGATAGTTGAGGCCGGTGATCTCGCCTACCGGGTCGGGCAGGGCGGCGATTTGCAGCAGGCCCTCGGCCATGCCGGCGACGCCTTTTTCGGTCAGGGTCAGACGATCGAGCATGGCCTCATCCAGACCGGCCTCCCTGGCTTCGGCCAGATCCTGGGCGTTGGCCGCCAGCAGCTTGGCCGCATCGCGGGCAATCGCGCCAGCCATCGCCGTCAGCGCCTTGTTCTTGGCATGGGTGTCGGCCCTCGCCATCAGGCGGGAAGCGGCGCGCGCCTGCTGGCCGACGGTTTGCATATAAGCTTTGATGTCCATTTTGAATTCCTTTTCTTGCTCAGTTATGTAGCCCGTAGGATGGGTCGAGGCGCTTGCGCCGATACCCATCGTTTTGCGGTAATAATTGATGGGTATCGCTACGCTCCACCCATCCTACGCGTACTGTAGGTGCGAATTCAACGTGACTGACTACTCGCTATTCCCAACCCCAATTGCAGCAATTCATCCCACACGTCGCCGTGCGCCAGCCCCTTGATCATCCGATCCAGCGCCGCAGCCTGCTTCAATCCGGCCACCAGCCGGGCTTCGCTCAGCCGGCCCAGTGCGCGTTGCACCAAGCCTTGGCGGGATTCCCATACCCGCGCTTCGCGGAACATCTGCGACAGATTTGCGCCTTTACGTTGCCCCAACTTCAATTTTGTCAGGGTGCGGATTTCCTGGGTCAGCGCCCACAGCGCCAGCGTCGGCGCCACGCCCTCGCCCTCCAGTCCTTCCAGAATTCGCGCCAGGCGCACTGCATCTCCTGCCAGCATGGCATCGGAAAGATTAAACACATCATAACGCGAGACATCCAGCACCGCTTCGCGAACCGGGTCAAAATTCAGCGGGCCTGCGGGGAACAGCAGACCGAGCTTCTGGATTTCCTGGTGCGCCGCCAAAAGATTGCCTTCGACGCGGTCGGCCAAAAACTGCAAGGTCGTCGCATCGGCCCGCTGTTTCTGTGCCGCCAGCCGCACCGCTATCCATTGCGGCAGTCGCGACCGCTCTACCGGATAAACCGGTATCGCCGTGCCGGCCTGCTCCAGCGCCTTGAACCATTTCGTTGCCTGCGCCTGCTTATCGAGCTTGGGGCAGGTCACCACGGTGATGGTTTCATCCGGCAACCGCGCGCAATAGTTCTGCAGCGCCTGGCCGCCCTCCGTGCCCGGTTTGCCGGTGGGGATGCGAATTTCGATGAGTCGCCGCGTCGCGAACAGCGACAGGCTGTTGCCGCTAGCCAGCAAGGCCTGCCAGCTGAAACCGGGCTCAACCGTAAACACCTCGCGCTCGGCGTAGCCCTCCTGCCGGGCTTTGGCGCGGATCGCATCGGCGGCCTCCAGCGCCAGCAGCGGCTCGTCGCCGTAAATCAGGTACAACGGCGCGAGGCCGCGCTGCAAATGCGCGCCCAGCTGATCAGCGTTGAGTCGAGACATCTTCCGGTTGAAGCTTCGCCTTGGCCAGACGCCGCATTAGCTGGCCGAGCGCATCGTTCTGCATGTCGCGGTAGAGCAGCGCTTCTTCCTGCTCCTTCGCCAAGACCTGGGCATCGTCATAGAGTATGGCGCGCCTCAATTCGATCGGCTGGGTAGCGATCAGGTCACGGCCCTCCTTATCCAGCAAGCGGAAGCCCACGCGGTAAATCAACTCGTATTCCCTGACCCGCCCAGCGCCGCTCAGCGCCAGAATACGTTTTTCCCTTGCGGCCCCCTGCACCTGTAGCACCGCCTGCGCGTCGGCAGCCTTGTCGGTTAGCCTGGTCTCGGTCCCGGAACGAATCGCCCGGCCGATCTCCGCCGCCAGTTCAGGATTGCCGCCACCCTCCACATACAGGGACTCGAACGGCAGGTTCACCACGCCGCGCAACTGAAAACCGCAAGCGGCAAGCGACAAGGCAACGATGAGCAGCACGGCAAATCGTTTCATAGTCATTCACCCGTCCCTGCGGAATTGAACTCTACTAATTTAGCCCAATCTATCTCGCCGTTATCACAAAAATCCTGCATGAACTCCTGAGCAAACAGATTGATCACTTTGGCATACTGCTTCTGGAAATGATCGTTCTTCTCCTTGGCTCGATGGCCAATTGGTTCGACCAGTTTTGTATAAAGACTATCATCACCGGAAATAAACATCCAAAATCGCTGACCGCATAATTTCAGGTATGCGCCCTTATCCGGTCGGCCATCCTTGCCATAACAACAGCCATTGACAGCTTGAACATGCAACTTGCTGTTGCCTGTCCGTAAAACCTTTTGCGCCTTCGTAAAGGTATCCAGCATCTTTCTTATTTGACTACTGTTTCCCCAGTTCGGCCCAGACTTGATAGAAACGATATAGCGAATGCCATCACGGTCAAACTCAAGGTCGATGCCCTCAGAAGAAGATTTTCGCCCTCCGAAAACCTGGGCGTTAATATAGATTGCCAATTCCTCAAGAAAATCACCGAAGATAGTCTCTTCCTGCGAAGAAAGGTGAGCATCCAACAGGGTTTTTACCAGATCGCCGGCGGTAAGCAGGTTTTTTGCCTTGAATAAATAAGGGTTCTTGCGTTTGAGCGCCGTCTTAAGTTTAAGCCGGTGCAAATTATCCAGGCGTTTCTGGTGAAAGGTGGCGATTCGATCCTCCGCAAAAGCGGTGAGGGCAGTCCAATCAAGAGACGACATATTTTTTCCTTTTTTGCAGCAAGACTAACTGCCTCTCTGGCCCCATAAGTTCAGCGTGCGCCTTGTTGATATAGTCCGCGTGGATGTCTATGCCGATAGCAGTGCGGTGCAACCTCTTTGCAACTCGAAGGGTTGTGCCGGAACCCATGAAAGGGTCCAACACCGTGTCCCCCGGTTCCGTGAAAAGTTTGATGAACCACTCCGGCAGCGCTTCTGGAAATGCTGCGCTATGGTCGCGATTGGCGCACTCTGTTGCCATATGCAGGACATTGGTTGGAAATGCTTTGTCTCTGTCCAGCCAATTGGCAATTTTCTTGCCAAATCCGCTGCCGACGCGGGATTCATCGCGCACCAGATCGGTGTTGCTCAAGTTTCGCAGACGGCTTTTCGCCCAGTCACCCATTTCAACCATGACCTCTTCTTGAAACATACTGAACTTGCGCTGCTTATTGAACTGGAGCAGACGCTCCCACGAATCCCGGAAGCGATTGGGCCATTTTCCCGGATAACAGTTCTTTTTGTGCCACATGAACTCTTCGGTCCACAGCCATCCTTGCTTTCTCATTGCCAAAATGAGTTCGAGCACATAAGTATGCCGCTCACCGTTGACGACCCGTTCCTTGATATTGAGGACAAACGTGCCAGTTGGCTTCAATACGCGCAGCAGCTCCGCCGATATAGGAAGGAACCACGCGACATATTCATCGGGCGAAACGCCTCCATAGGTCTGCTTGCGCTGGTCCGCATAAGGCGGTGAAGTCACAACCAGATCCACGGAGTTGTCGGGGAGACCCTTCAATTCCGTGGCGGCATCGCCATGTAACAGGGTGATTGTCGTCGAGTTTGCGTATTTCACTTACACCACCACGTTGACCAGCCGGCCCGGCACCACCACGACCTTCTTCGCCGGCTTGCCTTCCATGAACTTCTGCACGTTGGGGTTGGCCAGGGCCAGTTGCTCGATCGCTTCTTTCGAGGCGTCCCTGGCAACGGTGATGCTGCCCCTGAGCTTGCCGTTGACCTGCAACACCAGCTCGATTTCATCCTGCACCAGCGCGGAAGCATCCACCGTGGGCCAAGGCGCATCGAGCAGGTTGGCCCCGTCCCTGAGTTCAGCCCACAACGCCTGGCAGACATGCGGCACGATCGGCGCGAGCAGTTGCACCGCCGCCTCCAGCGCCTCCTGCATCACGGCGCGCCCGGCGGGGCTGTCGTCGCCGATTTTACCGAGCGCGTTCATCAGCTCCATCACGGCGGCAATGGCGGTATTGAACTGCTGGCGCCGGCCGTAGTCGTCGCTGACTTTCTGTATGGTGCCATGCAACTGGAAGCGCAGCGCCTTGAGTTCGGGCGTTAAATCCCCCCCTGCCACCCCTTTGGCAAAGGGGGGAGTATGGGGGGATTTCTCGACGTGATCGTACACCGCCTTCCACAGTCTTTTCAGAAAGCGGAACGCGCCTTCCACCCCGGCGTCGGACCACTCCAGGCTCTGCTCCGGCGGCGCGGCGAACATCATGAACAGGCGCGCGGTATCGGCACCGTACCGGTCGATCAGCGCCTGGGGGTCTACCGTATTACCCTTGGACTTGGACATCTTGGTGCCGTCCTTGAGCACCATGCCTTGAGTCAGCAACCGGGTGAAGGGTTCGCTGCAATTCACCAGACCGACATCGCGCATCAGCTTGTTGAAGAAGCGCGCATAAAGCAGGTGCAGAATGGCGTGCTCGATACCGCCGATGTACTGATCGACCGGCAGCCAGTAGTTGGCGCGCTCGTCGAGCATGGACCGGTCATTGTCCGGGCAGGTGTAGCGGGCGTAATACCAGGACGACTCGACGAAAGTGTCCATGGTGTCGGTTTCGCGCTCGGCCTTGCCACCGCACTTGGGACAGGTGGTTTCGTAGAAGGACGGCATTTTCTTGAGCGGCGAGCCGATGTCGATCTTCACGTCCTCCGGCAGCACCACCGGCAGGTCTTTTTCCGGCACCGGCACGTCGCCGCAGCTCGCGCAGTGGATGATCGGGATCGGGCAGCCCCAGTAGCGCTGGCGCGAGATGCCCCAGTCGCGCAGGCGGAACTGGGTGCGCTTGGCGCCCAGGTTTTTGGCTTCGAGGTCGGCGGCGATGGCGTCGGAGGCCTGGCTGAAATCCAGCCCGTCGTACTTGCCGGAATTAACACAGACTCCGTGCTCGGCGTAGGCATCCTGCCACGGCGCGGGGGTGGCATCGCCCGCCGAGATGCGGATCACGGCCCTGACCGGCAGCCCGTACTTGGCGGCGAAAGCGAAGTCGCGCTCGTCATGGGCGGGAACGGCCATCACCGCGCCCTCGCCATAGCCCATCAGCACGTAGTTGGCCACCCACACCGGCAGCTTCTCGCCGTTAAGCGGATGCACCACGCAGTGGCCGGTGGGCATGCCCTTCTTTTCCATCGTCGCCATGTCGGCTTCCGCCACGCTACCATGCTTGCATTCCTCGATAAAGGCGGCGAGATTCGGGTTGCCCTGGGCCGCTTCGGTGGCGAGCGGGTGCTCGGCGGCTACCGCCACGTAGGTCGCGCCCATCAGGGTGTCTGGGCGGGTGGTGTAAACCTTCAAGACCGGGTGAGGGGTGAGGGGTGAGGGGTAAGGAGAATCCGCGTAGGGGAAATGCACCTCGGCGCCGAAGCTCTTGCCGATCCAGTTCTTCTGCATGGTTCTGACCTGCTCCGGCCAGCCGGTCAGGTTGTCCAGATCAGCGAGCAGTTCCTCGGCGTAGGCGGTGATCTTCATGAAGTACATCGGGATGTCGCGCTTTTCCACCGGCGCGCCCGAGCGCCAGCCGCGACCGTCGATCACCTGCTCGTTGGCGAGCACGGTCATGTCCACCGGGTCCCAGTTAACCGGCGCGGTTTTCTTGTAGATCAGGCCCTTTTCGAACAGCCGGGTGAACAGCCACTGCTCCCACTTGTAGTAGTCCGGCTTGCAGGTGGCCAGTTCGCGCGACCAGTCGATGGCCAGGCCGAGGCTCTTGAGCTGCCCGCGCATATAGTCGATGTTGGAGTAGGTCCACGCCGCCGGGGCGACGTTGTTCTGGATCGCCGCGTTTTCCGCCGGCAGGCCGAAGGCGTCCCACCCCATCGGCTGCAGCACGTTGTACCCCTGGAAACGGTGATAACGCGCCAGCACGTCGCCGATGGTGTAGTTGCGCACATGTCCCATGTGCAGCTTGCCGGAGGGATAGGGGAACATCGACAGGCAGTAGTATTTGGGCTTGCCGGGAATTTCGACGGCCTTGAAGGCGTTGCTTTGATCCCAGAAAGCCTGGGCCTGACGCTCGATCTCGGCGGGTAAGTATTGCGCTTGCATGAATGGGTGAGATTCCTTTTTAACGGTACGCAATTATACCCGCGAACGGCTTGATTTGTTTGCGCCTTCCACCAGGATGACAAAATGCTTTTATCCTTCCATCCAAGAATCGAATGCCCCGCATAGTGACAAAAGCGGCAACGCACGACTATACTTGACCCATTATTTTTGGCTCTTTTCGCAAACCGTGTTGGTGGCTCACGTAGTGAGCCACCTGTAGTGGATACTGGATGTTATGGCGCGGTTGCGTCGAATCATCCAGGAGCGAGAAATGAGGAAGCCAGAGTTGAATAGAATCACAGCCGCGTTGCGAAAGCTGA
>Ga0210039_1000404_pt1 | contig 45822 bp, 39 predicted proteins | sample CryGeyCG2114_250_3_FD_185460 | JGI IMG/M metagenome (GOLD analysis project Ga0210039, IMG submission 185460) | Groundwater microbial communities from aquifer - Crystal Geyser CG17_big_fil_post_rev_8/21/14_2.50 (SPAdes) (version 2) | ecosystem: Environmental > Aquatic > Deep subsurface >...
TTTCATAAAGCTCTACTATTCGCAATTTAAAGTCTTCTGAAAAACTTCGCCTTCGATTGATGCGTTTTCCCGTTTTTATCATCCATTTTTAGGTCTGTAAACGGTCAACCTAGTTCAGAGAAGGACACGATAGAGCGAAACGGACTTTCAGCCTCTTCGTTTTACCTTAATCAATAAAAAACAACCTCCACTTTAGGCAAAGCTTCTTTGAGTTTTTGGATATCGTTATCGCGAAGAGAGGTATTGAAACAAATCACTGATTCCAAGTTCTTAAGCTCTAACAAACGATCGAATTTAAAGACTTTGGTGTTGGAGCAATCTAGCTTCTTGAGATTTACTAAGTTTTCGATGCCCGTAAATCTCTTGATATTGGTGCCTGAGCAATTCAGCTCTTCGATACTCGCAAGGGTGGTCAATGGCCTTAAATCGTCTACAGCCGTATTACTGAAATTCAATTTTTTCAGTCCATCAAACTTAAGAATGGAGAGCAAATTAGCCACAGGCATTTCAGTAAAGCTCAAGGATTCTAGCGTTTTGATATTGGGCAAAGAGTTTAAATCTGTCATTCCTAATCTATTCAAAGACAAACTCTTTAATCTATAAAACTCCGAAAGTTCTGCCAGATTGGTGACTGATGAACCTGTGATATTCAATGATTCTAAAGCCACCAATTCATGAAGTTGCTTGGCCGAAGGTTGGTTGGCGATCACCACATTCTCTTTGAAAGCGCGCTTTAATGGCTCACTTAAAACTCCCCACCAGGCATTCAATGCTTTGGTTTGAAAAATGAGGGTCAAATCCTCTTTTCTACTCAAGAATTCTGCTACCTCCGCTTTGGTCACTTTGCTTCCTTCCAAACTCAAATACCTGAGTTTGGTCAAGCCATAAAGTGCTACCAGTTCACTCACTTTTGTATTGTCGGCTTCAATGTATCGGAGGTTCACCAACTTTATCAAAGGCAAAAAATCACCGATATTGGTTGCACTTAGGTGCAATTCTTCCAACCGATCCAAGTGCTCTAAGCCCTTAAGGCTTGTCAATTGAGGGTTATTATCAATATTGAGGTAATGGACTTTTTTGAGCATGGCCATGGGTGCCAAAGTTGAGATGCCAGCTCCATCGAAATTGAGCGAATCAATCTTCAGCAATTGAATTAAATCCTCACTACTCGGAGTTGGGTTATCGATGTATTTCATCAAAATTCTTCTCCAATAACTCGACATCCCCGTCCACCACTGGTCCAATTCTTTGGTGTTTCTGACCACCAGCGTTTTAGGATTGGCAGCAGTAAAGGCTTCTACCGAAGCATCATCTAAAGGTGCATTGTCACAATAAATTTTAATCAAGGACTTGACATTCATCAAGGGCTCAAGGCTCGCCACTTTGGTGTTGGTAAAATTCAGGGTTTTTAAATTGGTTAAGGCACTTAAAGCGCTCAGGTCATTGACAGTAGTCAATTCGAAATTAAGATCTGTTAATGATTTCAGCATTTCGAGACCGTTGAGCGTTGTAATGTCACTGGCCGATACATCAAGCTTTTTAAGTTTGTTCAGTTTTGCAAAATCAATCTTCGCTGTTCCTTCCGCTTCGGATAAATTCAGTGCTTCGAGGGTTGAAAGCTCACTGATGAATGAAAGGTCTGTTTGCTTAATCCGGGCTAGGTTTAGGCTTTTTAGCTTTTCGAAAGACTTAAGGACAGAGAAATCCTCTACATGACAATTTGAGAGGTTTATAGCTTGGATCTCGCTATGATATTTTAAGTATTGAAGGTCGTAAACAGAGGTGTTCGACACATCGAGTGACTGCAAGGTATTGATGGACCTTAGTGGTTTTAAATCACTAAGCCAAGTATTGCTAATTTTCAGGTACTTCAGATTAGTGAGCTGATAAATCGGCTCTAAGTCCAGAATAAGCTCGTTTTTAGACAGGTCCAAAGAGTCGATCATCGCCAACCTAGTGATATGTTCAAGGGTCAAACTATCCGCTTCTACTTTGGCACTCTTCTTTAAAACCACTCTCCAAGCCACTGTCAAAGTGTTAAACCATTCGGTCAATTGTTTATCCCTGCTTAATTTATTGGTGTAAATACTGGCTATTTTCAATTCACCACTTTTGGGAATGAGGTTCAGTTCTATAAATCTCTTTTGCGTAGTATTCACTGGTTCTCCATCAAGGCTTGTCCCTTGTAGATTTCTTACTAATTCTACCCTGTAAAATGGGCTGCCATCCTCTTTGGTTTGCGCCAGAATCTCTGCGATCTCGAAATCAAAGACTACATTTTTAAAAAAGAAATCGATATCCTTTAAGTAAGCTTGTACATCTTTATAAATGGGAGTCGACCTGTTTTCTTCCAAATCATCTTCCACTTGGACTTTGGCATCGACAAATAGCTTTGCATAGCTGTTGGTGATGATTACTTCTTTTTCGCTGACAGCCGTGCGATCCGCACCAAGCACATTCAAGTAAAACTCGAGCGCACTGACCATATCTTTGACTGCTTCTTTCTTTTTTTCTAAGACAGAATCAGGAATTGCAGCCGATTGCGCCAACAGGCTTAAGCTTAAAAAACTAAAGGTTAAAATCAGAAAAAGCTTACTGCTTGTCATAGATGATTTTAAGGATGTCTTCTTTTTGGGAAGCATTGATTTGAAGTAAATCGGAAATTAACCAACCCGAATTATCACTGGCACGGTTGAAATTAGCCAACGAAAAATACCAGCCTTCCACCCCGAAGAAATGGAATTTCATAGTGTTCACTGTCTTGAATTCTAAGGTTCCCTTTTTTACTTCATAAAGGAAAAGCGTCATTAAATCCGGCTTGTAATCTGCCAGGGTATAAGATTCAGGGCTACCTCCTTTGAGCAAGGCTTTCCGCAGATTCATAAAATCGAGTTCATGGCTCATCGGATGCAAAAACTCCTTTGTTTCACCTCTCTGCTTTTTGAAAATATTCTTGTAGGGTTCAAAAGAGATATCGGCAATTACCCATTCGTAACCTAAACCCTCCTCTTGAATTTGCATGTATAAAGTCAGGGGTTGCTCGCGACCTTCATGCATAAAAGTAGTGTTGACTACGGCAAACCAGTTAGGGGAATGAAGATTCAAATAAAGAGGGCTGCCCTCTTTGGTGACTTGATCCAAAAAATCTTTCTTGGTTTGAGATGATATACCAGCATTCTCTTCATCGAAGAGAATGCTGATATATCTTTTGCGCAACCTATCGTTGCGGTATTGCCTATCGTTTGGTTCAAACTTATTTCCTTTGGTGTCTTCCTCGCCATTAAAACGCCTAAAAAATTGATTAAGCTGTTTTGTGCTCGCTAAAAGCTGTTGTTCGATCTGGTAATCATCCCCCACAATTTGGGCAGATGCGTAATGAGAAAGAACAAAAGAAAGTGAAAGGCTTATAAGAATGAGTCGCTTCATACTGATGTTTCGGATACGCGGATATCACCTAAAATCACATCCCAGAACTCAATAGTTCTGCCTGCGATTTGAGTTTTTTTCTTCTCAACGTAAATAGTAATGTCCTTTTTAGTGGTGTCTTTGTAGCTCATTTTATCAGCAGTGGTTCCTTGGAACTTTTGATACACTGTAACCACACCAACGTAACGGCCATCAGGCTGTCTTTCCAAATCGGAGATATATTGAATGTCGTACCATTCGATATTTACTTTGTCGTAGTTGAGTGCCATTAAGCGTTGGAAATACTCACGTACTTTGTAATACTTGATTTCTTCCGAAGCCAAAGAAGAAACTCCCATTTCGCTACCAGGAGCAAAAAGTTCTTCCGCCCTGTCCATAACGCGATTCGCTTCAGAAAAAGGAGTATCCTTATTTCCAATAATGGCAATGTATTTACCTAGGTCTTTTACTTTTTCTAAAGCCAGAGAATCTATGGCCTTTTCGCGATTAGGATCAACGGCTGACTGTGCACTTACGCTAATGGCCATAATGGTCAAAAGAAGTACAATTGATAATTTTGAGAATATATTTTTGTTCATCATTTCTTATTTAGAAGTCTAAATTACTTTTTAACCAATACCAATTCTTTGATTCTACCTTGATCGTCAGTTATCATTTCCTTTACCTTGTGAGGGTTTAATCTAACGTCTTTCAAGTAATTCAAATATTTAGAAATTGTGGTAGGCTCGTCAAAGTCCTCAGTGCCATTGGCAGCATAAAAAATAATAAGGACAGGAGCATCACCGGTACTGAACATACCCAAGGCTTCGCGGATGTTGTTGTTCGCAACATTCACTGAACTTGCGTTAGCAATTTGACTGAAATAGCTGCTAAGTCTAGCATCCATTGCTGGGGCAGGTTTTGTAACTGGTTCTTTTTTTACTTCTGGTTCTGGAATGGGCTCTGGTGTAGGTTCTTCCACTACTTCAGGAACTGGTTTTGCATCAATTACTGCTTTTTGGCTCTTACAAGATGACAGCGCAAATAGCAAAGCGCAGCATAGAGGAATGGTTTTGAAAATACTTTTCATGTTTGTTCTATAGTTTTTCATGTTATGGTGTCGTTAAACGTGTTCTCTTATTGCAAGTTGTATACCAAAATGCCTAACAGGTCTAAAATCAATCTTTTTGGAAAATATTTTTTCGGATCGAGAAAAACACCTTCAAAATGACAATTCTGACAAGATCTATGCTTAAAGATATTTTGGAATACATTGGATATGATAGGACATCATTTCCCCAGATGACTGACAAAGGAAACAAAAAAGTCGCAAACAGTGTAAACCATCAGCGACTTTTTAAGAAATTAATTGATGAAAGGTATTTCTAATTTTCCTTTTCTTGTGGTGCCGAAACTACTTGTGCACCCTCGGGAACAACAAAATTCTCCATTGCGGGATACGCTTCTGAAACTTGAATGTTTTCGAATAATCTAGCATCTCCTCGCGGTTGGCCCAGAACACCCTCGGCATACTGATACCATTGCAATGAAGAAGGTAGTACAACACCTTCTATTTCTTTCCAGCCTTCATATTTTATTAGATTGTATCTATTACTTGGCTCACCACCGAAAGTAGCCGTATACATGAGCCATTCCATTCTATTACTTTCTGGATTTGAAAGAATGATGTAGCTATCGTTAGGTGCATCCCCAATTCCCGAGTTATAAGTGATTTTAGTGGCGTTATAAGATTGACCGCCCAATTCCATGGCATCAAGGGCTTCATAATTGACACCAGGATCGCCCACCACAAAAGGAAATGCGTAAAAATAAAACATCAGGTTATAGCGCATTCTTTGTCCATCTGCATTCTCGCTTGGTGGATTCACCCAAACGTTTTTGCCATCAAAACCTACCTTTTGGTTTTCTGACTCAATGAGGGTGTATCTGTTTTGAAGTTCTACGAGCGTTTTACTTCCTCCACTCTCGTAGCTGAGCGTTTTTAATTTTGCCCAGTTCTCATAGCCGCCATGTGCATCGAATACTTTATCAATGCTTTCAGGATGATTGTATGCAGGCTTCACAATTAAAGTTTCAGCTTTATCTTCAGTTTTTGATCCTTCACAGGCCATGAACAGGACAAAGAAGGACAGTGCCAGATATTTTTTCATTTTTGGATAATTTAAATCGCTACAAAGTTCTTGAATTTACTGGTTTCCAAGGTCATCTATATTGCCAGTTACGAAAGGAATTGAAATAGAACATACAATTACTTAACCTTCCAAAATTCTAATTAAGTCATCATTCAAATAATAAACCTCCTTACCATCCTTTTTAGGGGTAAGAATCCCTGCATTAACAAGCTCATCCATATATTTTGTCAGAGTAGTCCTTGACGACTTTCCCGTAATTTCACCTATGCTTTTTGGCTTGTTGTAGGGCTGACTAAAAATGGCTTCGTTGAGCTCTTTGCCATACCACTTAATTTTCTGCTTTCCGTGTATCAGTGTCTTCTCCATTTGATCAATAATTTCATTCACCAATTGATTGGTCAAATTTGAGGTTTGCTCTATTGCATCAAGCATAAAAAGTATCCAGTTCTTCCAAGCCCCTCTTTGAGTCACTGCTCCTAAATTGTAATAGTAATCATCTTTATGAACGATGATGTATTTTGACAAATACAGCACAGGAAGAGAAAGCATCTCTTTATTCACTAAATATAAAAGATTGATTATTCTGCCTGTTCTTCCATTACCATCTTGGAAAGGATGTATGGCCTCGAATTGGTAATGTGCAATGCACATTTTTAGCAATGGATCAACATTATACTTCACATCATCCTGCATGAATTCAAGTAAATTGGCAAGATAACTTTCAACAACACCTTCTCCTCTCGGAGGGGTATAGATAATCTCTCCAGAACGAAATTCACTTTGCCCCCTCTTTATTACTACCAGAGCCTGAGGTGGGCGAATTCCTGCTGAGGTATTCTTTATTTCTTGAAAAACATTAATCATCATTTCCAAATCGATATTTGTGCTCGACTTGAGATGGGCAAAGCCAGCCCACAGCGCCTCACGATAGCGCAATACCTCTTTGACACTTGGCTCTGTCTTAATCTGACTTTCATCAGCAGATATTGCCTTATAAAGTTCATCCTCGGTTGTGAAAATATTTTCAATAGCCGTTGAGGTTATAGCTTCATGCAGTGCTATCGTATTAATCAACATACTCGGATTAGGTAGTCTTAGAACAATGGCATTCATAGTGGCCAAAGCACGTGATGCAGAAACCAGCTTGAGTAATATCTCCGAATCATTGTTCACGACTTCTGGTGGTGGCAAAAATGGTAACTCGTTAAAAGGGACATTACGATCGTACATAATACAACATGTCCAGTTTTTATCTATTATCTGAACACGTAACGAATATATGTTCATTTTCTGAACATTTCAAAATTCATGTCCAGTTTTTAGTTAAAAACTGGACATGTCTTTAGAATACGTCCAGTTATACCACGAATTCATTGCTCATGTCCATCTCATTGATTCGAGCCTGACATATGAACAGGGATTTTAACTCAATCTTTTTCCATACCTAATAGGAAATGTATATTTGAAACTTAAACCCATTGAATGAGCAAGAATCACCAGTTCGAGACCGATGCCATACGTACTCAGATAAGTAGTACACATGCCCAAGAGCATTCTACTCCTTTATATCTTACTTCAAGTTTTACTTATGAGGATGCGGAAGAAATGAGGGCTGCCTTTGCAGGTGAAAACGATAAAAACATTTATAGCCGCTTCAGCAATCCAAATCTTCAGGAATTGGTAGATAAGGTTTGTTTGATGGAAAAAGCCGAAGCTGGCTATGCTTTTGCCTCTGGTATGGCTGCCGTATTTTCAACTTTTGCGGCTTTGGCATCTGCCGGAGATCACATTATTTCTTGCCGTTCAATTTTCGGATCTACGCACACCGTCTTCAATAAAATTCTTCCCAAATGGAAAATCGAAACTACTTATGTGGACATCGACAAAACAGAAGATTGGGATAAGGCGGTACAAACCAATAGCAAATTACTTTACGTAGAAACCCCTACTAATCCAGCTGTTGACTTAATCGATTTGGCTTGGCTTGGCGCGTTTGCCAAAAAGCACCAGTTAATTTTAATTGTTGACAATTGCTTTGCCACACCCTATTTACAGCAGCCCATTCTCTTTGGCGCAGATTTAGTAATTCATTCTGCAACCAAATTTATTGATGGACAAGGAAGAGTTTTGGGTGGAATCACTGTGGGTAGAAAAGACTTGATAGATGAAATCTATGCTTTTAGCCGTAGTACGGGCCCTGCCCTTTCTCCATTCAATGCTTGGGTACTTTCAAAAAGCTTAGAGACGTTGGCTGTGCGCATGGATCGCCATTGCGAAAATGCCATGAAATTGGCCCAATATTTAGAGGCACATGAACAAGTGGCTTGGGTTAAATATCCTTTCCTTCCTTCTCACCCAATGTTTGAGGTGGCTAAAAAACAAATGAAAGCAGGTGGAGCCGTGGTTTCCTTTGGCATTAAAGGCGGACTGGAGAACGGTGTCAAATTTCTGAATGCAATAAAAATGTGTTCGCTCACTGCTAATCTCGGTGATAGCCGAACAATTGTTACCCACCCCTCCTCCACAACTCACGCTAAACTTTCAGAAGAAGAAAGACAGAAGGTGGGTATCACTGCGGAACTCATAAGAATTTCGGTAGGTTTGGAACATATTGATGACATCATCAACGATATTGCACAAGCATTGAAAACTGCGCTTTAAAGCCTCGAATACATGAAAAAAATTACTGCAGAAATCTTGACCATTGGAGACGAAATCCTTTATGGACAAATTCTGGACACCAACGCCCAATGGATGAGTTACGAACTAGATCAACTTGGGATCAAAGTGGTAAGAAAAACGACCGTTGGTGATAATGAAGAAGATATTCTTACCGCATTTGCCGAAGCCGAAGACCGAGCAGATTTAGTGCTGATCACTGGTGGCTTAGGCCCCACGAATGATGATTTAACCATGCCTACCCTAGCTAAATATTTTGGTAGTGATATCATTTTAGATGAGCACGTTTTGGCACATGTCAAAGATTTCTTCGAAAAAAGAGGTAGGGAATTTACCGAGCTCAATCGAAGACAAGCCCTCGTTCCAGAATTGGCTGAAGTAATTCATAATTCATTGGGAACTGCCCCATGCACTTGGTATGAGCGCGATGGAAAAGTATTCGTTTCTATGCCTGGCGTTCCGCATGAAATGAAAAACTTAATGAAGGAATCCGTAATTCCCAAGATTCGAAATTTCTTCAACACACCTGTTATTTATCACCGCGTGATCAAAACGGTGGGGATCGGTGAGTCATTTTTGGCGGACAAAATCAAAGATTGGGAAGACAGCCTCCCATCTCACGTAGCACTTGCTTATTTACCGAGCATTGGCCATGTAAAGTTGCGATTAACAGCAGTTAGTGACAATAGAGAAATACTTAAACAAGATGTTCAATTATTGATTGACCAATTGATGCCCTTGGCTGAAAAGTACATTTACGGTTATGATAACACTAGTTTAGAAGAAGCCGTTGGTCAGATGTTGATCGAAGAAAAAAAGACAATCGCTTTTGCAGAAAGCTGTTCTGGCGGTTTCATTCAACACAAAATGACCACAATCCCTGGTTCTTCCGCTTATTTTCAAGGTGGATTGGTGCCTTATCATAACCAATTCAAAATAGACTTGTTAGGCGTTAAGACAGAAACGCTAGAAAAACACGGTGCTGTAAGCGAAGAATGCGTAATAGAAATGGCAGAACGTGTAAGAGAGAAATTCAATGCCGATATTGGTGCCGCAAGTAGCGGAATTGCTGGGCCAGATGGTGGTTCGGACGAAAAACCAGTCGGAACTGTGTGGATTGCATATGCAGATGGTAAAAAAACCATCGCTAAAAAACTGCAATTGACACAGAATAGAATATTAAATATTGAATTGACTGAAATATCAGTATTAAATTTGGTAAGGAAAAGCTTGAAGGCATAGAACCTTGATAATATTTGGTTTAATGCTATTTTTGTCTTTTCAATGCAAACGTTTTAATTGGCTAAAATTGAGCTTATGGCAATTGTAGAAATGGTGATGCCCAAAATGGGTGAAAGTATAATGGAGGGAACGGTACTCACTTGGTTAAAACAAGAAGGGGACCATATCGAAGCCGATGAATCAGTATTGGAAGTTGCTACCGACAAGGTAGATACAGAAGTACCTGCCATTCATGCCGGAATCCTCAAAGAAATTTTAGTCAAAGAAGGTGATGTTGTTCCTGTTGGAGCACCAATCGCAAGGATTGAAACTGAGGCCTCGGCCGGTACTTCAGCAGCGCCATCTGCCCCAAGCCCTAAGGCGGAAGCTTCTTCAGCCCCAGCAACACAGGCCATTCCGGCTTCTAACGGACAAGCAGCGGTGCTCGAAAAACCTCAAAGCGCTCGTTTTTATTCCCCACTAGTCATGAACATTGCACGCACCGAGGGCATTGCCATGGCCGAGTTGGAACGCGTTTCAGGTACTGGCAGTGAAGGCCGAGTAACCAAAAAAGATATTTTGGATTATGTGAAAAACAGGCCTCAAGGTGGTGTTGCGGCTCCAACTCCGAGCCCTGTGGCAAGTGCTCCTGCTCAAAGAGTAACCCAACCCATGCCTGTTTCAATTTCTGGCGAAGATGAAATCATAGAAATGGACAGAATGCGCAAGATGATTGCCGAGCGCATGGTAGATTCAAAACGAATTTCTCCACATGTTACTTCATTTGTTGAAGCTGATGTTTCAACGATCGTTTCTTGGAGAAATAAAGTGAAAAATAGCTTTATGGAAAGAGAAGGTGAGCCAATTACTTTCACTCCAATCTTTATCGAAGCGGTAGTAAAAGCCATCAAGGATTACCCAATGATCAATGTGCAAGTAGATGGAACGCGCATTATCAAGAAAAGAAATATCAACGTAGGTTTGGCTGTGGCACTTCCTTCAGGTAATTTAATTGTGCCTGTAATTCACAATGCTGACCAATACAATTTGACTGGTTTGACCAAAAAAGTCAACGACTTGGCCAAAAGAGCGCGTGAAAACAAGCTTACACCAGACGATTTGCAAGGTGGAACCTTCACCGTGTCGAATGTTGGCTCTTTCGGTAATATGATGGGCACACCAATCATTATGCAGCCGCAAGTGGCCATCTTGGCTTTAGGTGCTGTGGTTAAAAAACCCGCAGTAATCGAAACACCTGCTGGTGATGCTATTGCCATCCGTCACAAAATGTTCCTTTCTCATTCTTATGATCACCGCGTTGTAGATGGATCTTTGGGTGGAATGTTCGTTCGTAGAGTAGCCGATTACCTAGAAAAATTTGATATCAAGCAGTCGATCTAGATTTTAGATTCTAGTAGATAGATTTTAGACAGAAGCCTCAATCAGCAATGATTGGGGCTTCTGTGATTTGAGTCGGTATTAATAACTGGAAGAACAGAGTCCAAAAACGGTGATTAATATATTCTTAACTTTGTTAAAAAATGCGCTAAATGACACTAACTATCATTAATTCTATTGATTTTTCATCTCCTCAAAGTCAGAATTGGATCATAGGTGTGATCTCTGGGGTAATTGCTACATCATTGTGGTCAATAATTATCTATGTGAAATTTCAAGCTAGACTATATTTAAGTTTTAGTCACCTCAAGGGTGATTATGAAGTTTTTAGGAAGTACACTGATTCAGATAAACCAGAATACCATGTTAATTTAAGTCGTAAAAAAACATTATTAACACTTTCAACTATTGATATAAAGGACAAAAAAGTGAACATCCCTAAAATGAATTACAGTGCTAAAATCAATTTAGATCACAGGTTTATGTTTGATGGAAAAGGTTTTTACATACACAACAAAACCTCTGGTGATAAGCCCCTTCAACTTTGGGGCACAATGGAACTACTGATAGATAAACCTGATATTTATCTTAAAACTTCTTTTGTCAATGTAGAAAGACAAGTAATCAATGATGTTTGGTTTTTAAAAAAAATAATCAATTAGATTAATTCACTCTAAATACTGCTCATATTATTAATATTGATATACCTCAATCAGCAATGATTGGGGCTTTTGTTTTTACGGCTCCTCACCTCCGAGCAACGCTACCTTTCAGCATTATTAAAATACCGATCAAAGTCATCGATTTCATAGCTCATCAAATTGATTTCTTTTTTGTCACCTTTATAATCCCTAATCAAATAAAATAATTATATATTCAATGCTAAATAGACAGTATATGTCTATTATATAAGACATTTTCAGGTTTTACACGCTATTGTATTCACATAACTTTAAGAAAGAATGAAGGACCAAAAGACCAAAGTATTTACTGTCGCAGACTATTTACTGACCCGACTTAAGCAATTGAATGTTACCGAAGTTTTTCAAATCCCGGGTGATTATGTGAAACACTTCACTCAAGCCTTAGAAGATTTTGATGGCATAAAAACCATTGGAACGACCAATGAATTAGACGCCTCTTATGCCGCAGATGCTTATGGCCGCACACGTGGTTTAGCTGCTGTATCACTACAATATGGGGTGAGTACTTTTAGTGCTTTGAATGCCATTGCTGGAGCCTACGTTGAACGCAGCCCTGTCATTGTAATCAGTGCCGCACCCGGAGCAGATGCTCGCCAAATAGGCAGCATGTACAATGTACTATTCCACCATTCGACTGGAAACCTCAATGCAGACCAAGAAATTTTTGAACGCGTAACCGTTGCCGCAGAAACACTAAGCACCTCTGCAGGTGCTCCAGAGAAAATAGATAATCTGATCATTGCTGCACTCACTCATCAAAGACCCGTTTACATTGCTTGTTACAAAGAAGTTTGGGGTGAGCCATGTCCTGAGCCTTCCAATGTGAAACTCAAGCCCATTGTTCCAAAAAGTGTACCTGCCGATTTAAACAATGCTGTTGAACAAGCTTGGACTCAAATTACTCAAGCAAAATCACCAATCATCTTGGCGGGAGTTGAAATCCTTCGTCATGGTTTATCAAAAAAATTAGACGAGCTGATCAAGGAAAGTGGAATGCTCTATACCACCACTTCTTTAGGTAAAACTGTGCTGGATGAAAAGGGGGAGAAATTCATAGGTACCTACTCAGATCAAGCTTCGATTCCAGAAGTATTGAAAATCGTTGAAGCCTCGGATTGCATTCTGTCTTTGGGCACCATCATTACCGATGACTATTTGTGGCTCGTGGAAAATAAGTTCGCCAACATGATTCAGTCCACCACCCAAGAAATGCGTGTTGGTTACTTTACTTATCAAGGCGTAACCCTAAACGACTTTATTGATGCTTTGATTGATCGTTTCAAGACTTCAAAAGCTTACCCATTGAAGGCTAAGGCGCCTGCGCAACCTAAATTCCCAGAACCTTGGAGTTCTAATTCAGATCCTAAATACAACAAAAGCCCTGAAGTAATCACCTTTAACCGCTTTTTCGAACAGGCCACCAGCTTCTTGCAAAAGAATAAAATGATGGACGACATTATTATGACTTTCGGGGTCAGTTCATCCATGTACGTGGCCACCAATATTTATGGCATGTCTCAGAACACCTATATCTCTTCGGCTGCTTGGCAATGCATTGGTTTCGAAACTGGCGCAGCCTCGGGTGCTCAATTAGGCAGTGGGAAACAAGCTTGGACCGTGGCAGGCGATGGTGGATTTATGATGGTAGCACAGTCACTTTCCACGCTGGTAAAGTACAATATCAATGCTGTGATTTTTGTAATGAACAATGGAGTCTATGCCATTGAACAAGTTTTTGTAGACCTAGACGCTTTTAAAGCTGGACCAAAACACAAATTCGACCAATTCGATATTCTAGGGAAATGGGATTATCAAGCACTGGCCAAAGCATTTGGCGCCAATAGTTTAAGGGCAGAAACCATCACAGAGCTAAAACAAGTACTCAACCAACTCAAGAAAAAAACGAACCTGCCAACACTTGTTGAAATCATTATTCCTGAAAAGGATTTGGCGCAACAGATGTCGAGGATTGGTAACGAATAATTTAAAAAATTAAAATAAAGAAAACATGAGCAAAAAGACTTACTCAATTTTTGGTGCAGGCGCTTCGGGCTTATACACCGCTTGGAGATTACTCGATGGAAAATCCAAAGATAAAAACAACAAAAAAGCCATAGTAAAAGGCGATGTCATCGAACTCTACGATTGGGGCCAATATGACTTTTCGAAAAAATACTCAGGCACAAGAGCACCAGGTGCGCGTGTATGCACTTGGCATTATCAAGACGACAAAGACAATTCTTATTTAGAGCTTGGAGGCATGAGGTATTCCTATTGGGATGGCAGCCCTATGGGAGCTGGGCATAGGGTGGTTACCGAAACAATCGAAAGACTAGACCTGGAGAAGTTCTCAGTCCCTTTTAATGAGTCCGCAGATCCACTAATGTCATTGCGCGCTAAAAACATGTACATCTCAGATGTCAACTCGAATCAGCCCGCTCCATATAATGCAGCCAATTATGGTGCAGATAGCCCTCCTGACGATGGCTTTACTACCATTCAAGCAGTGGCCATTACACAAGATTCGGGGCCAACCACGCGTAGAGAATGGTGCAAATTTTACGAAGAAGGCAAAATCAATATTGAGACCCCTGAGACTTCCATTTTCAAAAAAGGAGACAAGCTAAAGGAGATTGGTTATTGGAACTTAGGTTACGACAGGCTAGGTCAAGAAGGCTTTAGCTATTTGTCAGACGGCAACGGCTATTCTTCGAATGTTGTGAACAGCAATAGCGCACAATCTTTCAATGTGAATGATGAATTTACACCTGGTACCGAATACAAAACTTTGGTAAAAGGCTTTTCAAGTCTATTCGATGCCCTTTTTGATAAAGTAGTAGAGCTTGCCGCAAAAAATGAGGTCACATTCGATTATCATCCAAATACTCGTTTAAGGTCTATTTTGGACACCAAAAAAGGAATCCATTTCACTACCGCTACACGAAAGGCACCTGACAAATTGTTTGAAAGCAAAACTTGTGATGCTGCCTTCCTGGCCATGCCAAGAAGCGCCATAGAATTGGTTGCGCAAGCCACTCGTTATAGCGATAAAGAAGGATTGGATGTACTCAACCACGAGAAGGTGCAGCTCTATCTGGAATCGGTAATGATGGAGCCATCTTACAAAGTAGGAATGTTCTTCGATCAGCCATGGTGGAGAGATACCCCCGAAGGTGGCCCTAAATATCCTGCGAAACTGACCAGCTACTTCTTAACTCAAGAAGGGATTGGCAAACTAAAAAGCCAGAAGTTTCCTGCAAAGTATCTTGCCGCCATTGAGAAAGCAGAAAAACCTTTCGTTATCATAGGCACTTCTTATAATGACAAGGCAAGTTTCATAGACGCGGTAGAAAGGCAAACAGAAGAACGATTAACCTTGAAAGAACAAAATCAGTTGTTGGCAGTAGCCGAATTGGATACCATTGGCCCAAGTATTACAGATATGCCCATCCGCCAAGTCGTGTATTTTGGAGATAACGCCAGAAACAAAAAAGGGAAGAAAATCTATGGCATTCTGGCCAGTTACGATGATATACAGTACACAACCTTTTGGAAACCTCTTGAATTAGGTCCGAACGCAAAACGTAAAATCCCAGAATCAAGAGATACGCAACCGCTAGAAGGGCCAAGGGCTGCTACCCCAGTAATGATCAAGATGCTAAGGCAACAATTGGCTGCTTTACATTTCGGGCCACAGGCGGATTATTCGGCCGTGCCAGAGCCTTTGGAAACTAAGTACATGGATTGGTCGCTACCTCCATTCAATGCTGGTTACCATGCCTACAAATCGCATTATAACTTAGGCGATGTACAGAGAAAAATCAGGAAACCATCTCAACTCATCCCTGGTAAAGACAGTGATATTTTTATTGTGGGCGAAACCTACTCTAATGATCAAGCATGGGTAGAAGGTGCTTTTTGTACCGCAGAATCTGTATTGAACGATTTCTTTGGCATCGCTCCAATTATTGATGAAACCCATTATCCATTTATCTGTCCCGAATAATCGATTAGTTTATCATAAGCCTCAATCAGTAATGGTTGGGGCTTTTGTGATAATCGGCTCAGAAAATGGGGTATTATGAGCCGATTAGCGAAAATAATCGGCTCATCCGTAAAGGAACTTGCCTAATTAATTGATTAATATTTCAGTTTCACCACAATGCGCTTGCCTTTCAGTACCAGTGGATTCTTTAAATCAGAGGATAAATCGCCTTCAATCACATTCCATTGCTTTGCTTTGGTGGCTAGAAGAATCTTATAGCTCTCGTCAGTTTGAGTGATGGTAAGTTCTTCTTCTGAATCACTGATTCTTTTATAAAAAACACTGACCTCGTTTTCACCCACTTTTACATTTTCTATACTTCCTGTATTCCAAGCAGTTGGCATTTGCGGGGCGATGGTAATCTCCTTTAAATGCGCCATTGGCTTGATACCGAAGAATTGCGTCACGATGGGAATTGCATAAGAATAGATATTCCATGCTTGAGTGATCATTCCAAAATCTGGGCTTACTTCATACATAGAGCCAGGCAAGGCATAGCTAAAGGAATTAGTCATCCGCTCTAAATAAGCCAAGGCTTGGTCTGGTCTGCCATAATTGTTTTCAGCAATCGCCTGAACACCAGTCGGTAAAGTCATTACTGCACCTGTATAAGAGAAAATTTTCATCTTCTTAGCGAAACCGCCAGCATCGTTTTCCGCAGATTCATCGCGATCAATACCCGTTACAAAAACTCCAAAAGGATTGACATACTTACTTCCAGTCTCAAGGGCTTTGATCGCTTTGGCACTGTCAGCAATTCCCATTTCCATGGGTGTATTTACTACCCAATTATGGTAAAGCACGAAAGCTTGTTTTTTATTCGGGTTGAATTTCCTAACCTGAGCTTGGGTTGCCCTTAACTCTTCCACCGCCCAAGGCTTGTCCAAAGTATCGGCTCGAATGATAGCGCCATCAATCAAATGATCTGCATCTTTAGCTGTCCCAATAAAGTCGGCAAAAGAGTTGAACTCTGCTGCCCAAAAATCTTTGTTGATCATGGCGGCAAGCTTTGTGGCTTTCATTCTGTAGTCTTTGGCTTCAGCAGGCTGCCCCAAAAGCTCCGCCATTTCAGCTAAATCGACAAAGGCCTTTTGCGTGTAGGCTGCAACATCAATCATCTCAGATTCCAAACCATGGATTTCCATCATACCGTAGCCATCTGCCACCAAATTGCCATCCGCATCATTCTCTTTCAACAGCCATTCCATTCCTGCTTTGGCCGTTGGATAGTAGGCCCGGAGAAATGCTTCATCTCCTGTCCATTTGAATACATTCCAAATCAGAGATGCGTATTGAGGTGTTTCATTTAAGTTGCCTGGGTTGAAGACAGCTCCATTGGTAGACATTTCGTGCATAATTTTGCCAGAACCATTATTGACCGCATTCGAAACACTGTCGATCAAGGCAATGGTAGATTCGGCTAAATCCGTCATTCCAATGGCAGCTGCACCTTGCAACGCATATTCGCTATCGGCACCAAAAAACCACGGATAATCAGGAATACCAGCTGTGATTCCCCTTCCCAAACCTTCAACATCCCGAATCAACCAGTCTGTATTGTACTTTGTCCAACGAAAGGCTTGTTCAATTTTCTTATTAGGGATAGTTAGCGTTGCTATATTTTCAATTTCCCCATAGCGTTTTACTTTACTCGCAAGTAAGCTTGCGGCATTCTCTTGCGTAAATTTCAAATTCGCGATTGCTTTGGCTTTTGACGTATAAGATCCAGCAATTGTAAAAGGTAACACCATCTGTCCTTTGGCAGGCACTTCGATTTTATAGGTCAATGAAGCTGTTGTGCCCAGCCCTTTCCGCTCAAAATCACAAGAAGCAGCCGATAAGAAATGTGCACTTGGCTTAAGTGATGATGCAAAAACTGTATACCACTCATTATTTTCATCCTTGGCTTCAATACCCTGAATAGCTTCGTTCCAAGCTGCTTTGTCTTGACCATCCACCATGTTCGTGCGTTCTCCCAACCATACTGGCCTCAGGTCTGTCATTCCATTGAAAGTAAACTCAAAGCTTTGCGCTTGATCGCTGTTGTTCGTCAATTCATACTCGATATAAATCGCTTCTTGGCCATCAGGTACAAATTGACTTCGACTTATACCCAAATTCAATTCATCGATGCCAAATTCATGGGTATTGGCAAATGGATAGTTGGTGAATTGACTTGCCTCGGTAATACAATAAGTATTTCCATTCTGAGTAACTGAAGCCGTAAATCCATCCATAAGCTTAATGGGATGATCCCAAATTCCGCCCATTTCACCAGTGACATGCCAACCTAAATCTGGGAAACTTCCATCTTGATGCCCTACCATGTAAAGCCGATCACCAGCCGTTACAAAGGGAGAAGCCAAATATTCTGGTTTGCCATTGATACTTTCAGCATCTGCCAACGCATCCCCAAAGATTGACAATGGTTGCGGTGACTGGCAATTCAGCACTAAAAGGATTAATGAAGCAAACAGCAGAAAATTTTTCATGGTTAAGATCGAAGGAGTTTACTAAACTAGTCGAATGCAAATTGAAACGCAAAATTGAATTGAGCTTATAATATCTAGTCTTCCGTGGTAACCTAATATTGATAAGCAATGGGTTGTTTTGAGATGGGTGATTGTACAAGCCTCATTAATATTCTTGCTCAACTCTAAAGCCATTATTGGATATTCATAAATTTTTCATGATATTAAACCTCATAATTTCAATATCATGAAAAAGCATCTTATTCTAGTCTTAGCCTTATTGTTGACGCACATCCATACTCAAGCACAATCCACAACATTTTATGAAGTCGAAACTTTTGGATTATATGGTAGCCCATGGGCTAGAGTCAAAAAGAACGGAAAGTATGGGTTCATAAATGAGAGAGGGAAAATTACTGTTGAGCCTATTTATGACCAAATTGATCCATTCGGTATAAACGGAACTACCTGGGCCATGGTAATGAAAAATAAAAAATATGGCTTTATCGATCGATCAGGAAGAGAGGTAGTTGAACCAATTTATGATAAGATTCACCCCTTTGGGATTAACGGAACTACTTGGGCTAAAGTAGTGAAAAACGAAAAGATCGGCTTTATTAATCAAAAAGGAGAAATTAAGGTTGAGCCTATTTATGATGAAATTGATCCATTCGGTATCAACGGCACTACATGGGCCATGGTAATGAAAAATAAAAAATATGGCTTTATCGATCGATCAGGAAGAGAAGTAGTTGAACCAATTTATGATAAGATTCACCCCTTTGGGATCAACGGAACTACTTGGGCTAAAGTAGTGAAAAACGGAAAACATGGTTTTATCGATGATAGTGGAAACCCCATTGAATTCTCCAGCAATAAAGATGAAAACTAATTCTCTGAATGAAAAATCACTTTCCTTTTAAACAAAACAGCTGCAATACTATTTGTTCCGCTCAATAATTTCAGGATTATCAAGAAATTCTAGCACCGTATTATACACGTAATCAAGTACTTGACTACCTATAACATAAGGTGGAATCAAATACAACACATTCCCCAATGGTCTTAATAGAACTCCCTTACCTATGAAATAAGGATAGAGGTAATGACGCGCCTCATTGAAGTAAGAAGTATCTTTATCCGTATTCATTTCAAAAGCGAGAATAGTACCCATCACACGAGCATTTCTCACCATTTTATGATTTTCAATTTGAGTAACAAAGTCAAGATGGCTTTGATGAATCCGTGCTCTGTTTGCATCGCACTCCTCCGCCAAAAGTAAATCGAGTGAGGCATTTGCCGCAGCGCAAGTAATGGGATTGGCGGTAAATGAATGCCCATGAAAAAAGGTTTTCATGAGGTCATTTGAACGATAAGCCGATTGAATTTTATCAGTGCATGTAGTTACGCCCATAGCCATTGCACCACCCGTTAAGCCTTTAGAAAGGCAGAAGATATCCGGTTTGTTCTCTAACCAATCCGAAGCAAATAATTTACCCGTACGACCGAAGCCTGTCATTACTTCATCGGCTATACAAATCACTTCATTGGCCTGGGCCAAGGCAATCATTCGATCTAATAATTCGGCACTATACATCCGCATGCCCGAAGCACCCTGCACTAATGGTTCAAAAATAAATGAAGCGACTTCACCAGTTTCGATCAAGGTTTTGAACTGTTCAAAAACTTCTTCCTCTTTATCTTTGGTGGGGAAATCTATAAAACTGACATCAAATAAATAAGGATTAAAGGGCTCCGTAAATGGCCCTCTTTCCCCTACTGACATGGCACCAAAAGTATCACCATGGTAAGCACCATCAATGGCAATGATCTTGTTTCGCTTTATTACTTGGTTGAAAAAATATTGAAAAGCCATTTTAATTCCTACTTCAGTAGCGGTGCTTCCATTGTCTGAATAGAAAACCTTTGCCTGATTTTCTGGAAGGATTTTGAGCAATCTTTCTGCCAATTGAATGGCAGGGGCATGAGTAAAGCCAGCAAAAATCACATGTTCTAATTTGGCGGATTGTTCAGCGACTGCTTTCGCAATATGCGGATGACTATGACCATGCAAGTTTACCCACCAAGAGGATATGGCATCAATGATTTTATCACCTTCATCAGTGATCAAGTGCACCCCTTCTGCCCTTTCGATCATCAATGGCTTTTCCATACCACGGAGTGGGGTGAATGGATGCCAAATTGCTTTACTGTCTCTTTCTACCCAACTACTCATACCAATTCAAAAGAAGCTCATCGCCCCAATATTTTATGATTTCTTTATTGATCATGCTCAATTTAGGAAGCCTTAGGAGCACCTTATAACCTGAATGTTTTTCGATGATGGTCTCGCTCTCTAGATTGGATTCTCCGTTAAAGATGATCCCTTTCACAGGAATTTGATTTCGTTTTAGATAATCTACTGTAAGCAAGGTATGGTTAATACTGCCCAAATAGAGGTTGGCCACCAGAATAATCGGGCAGCCTAATTCTTTGGCAATATCAATCACAAAGTCATTGTCATTGATCGGTACCAGAACCCCTCCTGCTCCTTCAATTATAATCTCATTGGTGGTTTCGGGTAATACAAAATCATCTAACTGCACTGTTAAATGCTCATATTTCGCTGCTGCATGAGGCGAAACAGGGATTTTAAACAAATGGGTTTCGGGGTGAAATCTGGTGATTGTGTTGCTTACCAAATCCTTCACGGTGTCGGTATCCCTTGGCTGGCCAGACTGAATGGGCTTCCAGTAATCTGCTTGAAGGGCTTCAGTTAAGATGGCAGAGATGAGTGTTTTTCCACTGTCAGTACCAATGGCGGTAACGAAATAATTCATAGCTCAAAAGTAGCTATGAAACTTAAGAGACAAAAGGAAAGCGCTGTCGACCTACCTCAATTAATTTATGCTTGAGCTCATCGAATTTTAATGGTTTTACCACATAGTCGTTCATCCCGATTTCTTTGGCATTGGCGATGTCTTCTTCAAAAGCGTTGGCTGAAAGTCCGATGATATAAGGTGCTGGTTCCAAGCCTAATTCCCGAATGGCCTTTGTAGCTTCCATGCCGTCCATAATGGGCATTTGAATGTCCATTAAGATCAAGTCATAGCGGTTTTCTTTGTACATGGACATGGCTATGGCTCCGTTTTTTGCTAAATCGGGCACAAAACCCATTTTCTCAAGCACTAAGCAGGTCAATTTTGCATTAATGCCGTTGTCTTCCGCGAGCAATATTTTCAAAGGGTATTTATCTGAAAGCACGTGCTCCAGCGGATTTCTTTCATATTTGCCGATTTGGTCTTGCTTATTCGACAGCTCGGTTACCTTTTCTGCCGAGGCCAGTTTAACCTTAATATTAAATGTAAACAGTGTTCCGCTACCTTCCTTGCTTTCTAAGGACACTTTTCCGTTGAAAAGCTTTACCAAATTTTTGACGATGGCCAGCCCCAATCCAGCCCCAGCAAATTTTCGGGAATTCGAAGAATCTCCCTGAGCAAACTGCTTGAAAACATCAGGAAGGTTAGCGTCAGGAATGCCCACACCAGTATCCCTTATTTTGAATTCAATGTCAGCAGTTTTCGAATTTTGTGCTAATGCGACTATTTTAACAGTAACGAAGCCCTTTTCGGTAAACTTAACCGCATTCGAAAGTAAATTGACAATGATTTGCCTCAGTCGGTTTTGATCCGAACAAATGAATTCTGGTACATCTTCATCGATATAGAGGTTGAGTCCGATGTTTTTTCCTTTTGCCTCGTAGGCCACTAAATTCAAGGATTCCTCCACCACCCTTTTCAGTGAAAAAATCGATTCTTCGAGTGTAACTTTTCCTGATTCAATTATCGAAAAGTCCAATATATCATTGATGATCCTCAGAAGTGTTTCTCCGCTTGCTTTCATGGTTTCTACATAGTCGCGTTGCTCACGATTAAGTAGGGTTTCTTGCAAAAGGTTGGTCATCCCGATTATGCCATTCATAGGGGTCCGAATTTCATGGCTCATGGTGGCCAAAAAATTACTCTTGGCCTTATTGGCCATTTCGGCTGCCTCTTTAGCTTCGCGAAGTCCCTTTTCCAACCTCTTCTGGCTGGTGATTTCACGAATCATCAACAGCACCTTGTTCTCCGTCAGCCTGATAAATCTGCCTTCGCAAAAACGATCTGTCGGATCGTTTTCTAGTTTAAAATGAACATAAACCAATTCCTTTGTGGTAAAGGACAATTTTAAGGCCTTGGCCAATTTTGGCGCAATGGTTTCACCAAAAACTGCGTCCAATGGCTTGTTTATCCCCAATTTTGAGCTGAGCAACTTAAAATTTGAGTCATTGGCATAGAAACTCAGTACTTTACTCTCTGTATCTAAAATAAGCAAGGTATCGGGTAGCGCCTTCAAAATGAGCTTTTGTTCCTTCTCATACTGCTTAATTTCTAACTCCGCTTTGTAGAGATTGGTAATGTTGCGCGCAATGCCAGTAATACTTTCTAACTGACCATTCTCCCTAAAGTTGGGTTTTTCAAAAGCTTCAAAAAGATGGGGATATCCATCAGCATCCAGTACTTCGATAAAATAGGGATCAAGATTCACTTGTGAACCATTCAATAACCCAAGTAGTCGTTGCTTAACTTGGCTATTTATAGGATTACTGGTTTGTATGTCCTTAAAAAGAATGGGGTTGGAAATGGCATCATAACCAAGAATGCGCTTAATATTGGCCGATGCGTAGAAAATCTCCCCTTTCAAATTATACCGATACAAAAAATCAGAAGTATGATCGAGGAAGAGGTCCAAATTCATTAGTTCTGCCTGCCGCGATTGCGTTAGCTCTTGAAGTTGCTGGGCCAATTTTTGTTTTTGCCTTTTGGTTTTGACCAATACATACATCAAGAGCAGCAGGCATAGTGCCCCCGCGGTCGATATGATTTCAAAGAATTGCATTCGCTGTATTGGCTGTAGCTTGGCTGTTCGATTTGCACAAAAATACCAAACTACTTACATATTCTAAGCTTTAATTCGAATAGTTATCAAGGCATGGCCTTTATCAGAGACTTAGCCATGTCATCAAAACGATCCACTGCTTCTTGAATAAAGGTTTCGTTAAGAATTTCGTCCAGTTCTTGTTCCAGCACATCCAGTTCCTTCACCTTGAAAGTTTGCTCAAAAGCTCCATTTTCGAGTTTGAGCAGGTATTTTCCGTTCCAAGAGAAGACGGTAATCTTACAATCAGGATTCGCAATTTCTTTGACCACTCGCATAACTTGCCTTTAGCGGTTGATCACGAATTGGTGGTCTACCTGGCAGTTCAAGGTGCCTGCTACCGAACAGTATTTAGTGGCAGCCAAATGCCCCATTTTTTCAAATTCCTCTTGGGTTACATCGGGTGAGTCTACTGTAAAGGTTAGGACAATATGAGTGAAAGCCCTTGGATGCTCATCTTTTCGTGTGCCATCTGCAACAACGGTGAGGCCGTTGACCGTTCTTTTGCGCTTTTTCAGCATTTGTACCAAATCCACAGAAGCACAGGCCGACAATGCAGAGAGTAAAAGTTGAGTGGGTGACATGTGCTCCTTTTTCTCAGGAGAATACATATCTATATCGACCGTGTTGCCTTCTTCGTTAGTAGATTGGAACTCGTAATCGGCCTTAAACGTGGTGGTTACTTTCATATTGCGCAGCTTTAATTAAAATCAAAATTAATTCATTTAGGCTGTTAACCATACAATATTGGTATTAGTTTCTTGGTTTTGGTAGCGTACCAACCTAATGCACCAATGACAAAAATCCGCTTAACCATAGGCCTTTTGGCCTTATTTTCTTTTGCAGTAATACAAAGTTGTGGAAGCGATGACGACCCCAGTCCAGGATTTCAAATCAAAATAGAAAATCAATTTGTTAACCTCCCCTCCAACGTTTCCATTTTCTTTCAAGTACAAGATCAATCTGGCAATGGAGTAGCAGGATTGACGGAAGAGGACTTCAATATTTACGAAAATGGTGGTTTAATTTCGGAGTTTGAAGCCGCCAGAAAAATTCAGTCGAATGAGCGTGTTTTCGATTATAATATCATGCTTCTACTTGATTTAAGCGGGAGTGTGTTGAGCAGTCAAAACCTTACTTCGCTAAAATCGGCCGCTAAAAGTTTTATTGACGAAGTGGTTCCGATAGAAGGCAGCCCCTCCGCTGGTGCCATTAAAGTTGAAATTTGGTGGTTTGATGGTTCTGAAAACATCAAACAATTACAGCCTATCACTTCTAACACCGTCACCCTTAAAAATACCATTGACAATATTAGCCCGAACATGAGTTCGGATAACAGCACGAATCTGTACGGAGCTGTGATTCAAAGCGTGACCATTGCCACGCAACGACTGAACCAAACAAGACAATTGGATGAAATCGGTTCGAATGCCGTTGTAATTTTCACAGATGGTACCGACCAAGCCAATCGGGCTTCGAAAGGCCAAGCGCTTGAAGCCGTTAACAAAGCGGATTCCGATATTGCCTTTTATACAATAGGCTTGGGTGGCGAAATTGACCAGGCCGTATTAAGATCCATTGGTAAAACAAGCTTTGTTTCGGCCACAAATATTGGCGAATTGCTCGATCGCTTTAGAGAAATCGGGGATTTGATCAATGGCAAAGCCAACAGTTTCTATTTGCTAGAATACTGCTCTCCAAAGCGCTCCGGGAATAATCAGCTGACCATAGAAGTTGCAAAAGGAAATATCAAAGGCAGGGCTAACACCTTGTTTGATGCCTCAGATTTTAACGGAAGTTGCAACCTTCAGCAGAACTAAAACATGAATGCTCTCTATGTATTTGAATAGAGAGCATTCATTTAATATTGAATTCGCTTTAACTGGCTAAATTGGCCTTTGCTCTTTTTCTCATTTCGAAGAAGATAAACAAGTTAAAAAAGTGCATTGCCCCAAGAATTAGAATAATTGCCCCTACACTTTTACTGAGCGTTTTCATCATCTCGACTGTGCTGTCAACTTCTCCCATATTCTGTAGTGTAAACACTGCATAACCTATATTGATCAAGTAAAATCCAACTACGAGTAATTGATTGACACTATCCGCAAGGGGTTCATTTCCGTGATAGATATCGACTAAGAAGATGCGTCCATTCTTGAAAAGCGTTCTTGCTACCCAAATTGTAAGACCAATGGTAAGTACCAAATAGATACTGTAGGCGAGCATTGTATAATCTGCATTCATGATTTTAAGGAGTTAATGTGAAACATTCATTTTGGCCACTTTCGTGGCTATTTTAATTTGATGAAGTCGATAGATAATCGTGTATTGATAGATGGCTATACCCCAAGGCACTCCCAAGACCCAAAAGAGAAATATTGTATCCTCCCAACCGAAGCTTTGTGAAAGGATAAAAAGCACTAAGGAATAAGCAACCGTAGCAATCCAGTAAGTCCTGAAAGATTCCTCTATTTTAACTGGATAACTCTTTTTGGTGGCGGCAAAATGAATCCCGACTGTTAGTTGCATGATACCTAAAGGCAGCTCAACCCATGATAAAAACACTAGATTTTCACTTGAAAAATCACTTGTAAGTGAGAAGAGAATACAAATAGCGCTGCAAGTCAAAATTCCAGAAGTAGTGAAGTAGAGTTTGTAGTGTCCCATATCATATTGTTTTTGGTTCAGTCAATTAGATTTTTTAGAGCTCCCGCCAATTCAGGATATTGAAATTTGAATCCTTGCTTTTCTAATCTTTCAGACTTGACATACCTTCCGTAAATGGCCAAATCTGGATCCGTTTTAAAGAAGTATTTAGCGCCAAACTTTATTATTGGAATTGGCAGAGATAGACCAAAAGGCACCCTCATTGTTCCTCTCAGGCTCTTCATAAATTCCTTATTGGATACTGGGTTTGGAGAGCTTGCGATATAGACGCCCTCATAATGCTTGTTCAGAATTGATTCTAAGATTAATCTGTTCAGATCAAACTCATGTAACCAACTCATCCCTTGGTGTCCGTGACCTACTTTTCCTCCTAAACCTAACTTCACCACTCGGCCCAAACTCGCAAGTGCACCACCATTCCGTCCAATCACAAAGCTTGTCCTTAGTCTTACTCCTCTGATTTCCTTAGGAAGTGCTTTTAAGAAAGCTTCTTCCCATGCTGAACCCACGTAAGGTGCAAGCCCATAGCCGAATGCAGCATCTTCGGTGCAAATTTGAGAAGGAGGATCTCCGTAAATATGTGCCGTAGACATTTGAATCCAAACTTTAGGGGGATTCTCCAAGGTTTTAAGTGCTTCTCCGATAATGAGAGTCGAATCTACCCTTGACCTTAGGATCTGATCACAGTTATCAGGTGTCTTGATACAATCCACCGTCCTCCCTGCAAGATTTACGATGGCTTTTGCACCTTCCAGCGCTTGGCACCATTTGCCTAAACTGATTCCATCCCATTTCACAAAATCAAAATCAGTTGCTATTTCATGTCTACCTACTAGAATCGGTCTGAACCCCTTTCCCTTTAAAAACCTTGCTAAACTCAAGCCTAAAAAGCCTGTTCCTCCAGTGATTATTATCTTTTCCATAGCGCTGTTATTTTAAAAGTGAAAATGAGTTACTTAGATCGCGTTCAAGGTTATTGAACACATATTGATGCTCTTGCTCAATGCCCATTCTTTCAAGTGGTTCCCAATAAATGCGTGGATATAGTTCAGAAGTGTAGGTTGTGATTCTTGTCATTTTGCAGCTATCCGAACCAATGGCTTCGAACAAGTAAATGGCTTCTTTAAACCCGAGCCAATTGCGACCAGTCAACTCATAGTCGATTACATCCATTTTCAGACTGACGCCTGGATTGTATTCGGTTACTCTTTCGATGATTCTTCCACCTTCAAAATAGCAGATGCGAAGTGCCCCAACCTCCTCTTTTTCTAAAATGCACTTTTGGGGAATTGGCAAATCGAGCTTCATCAGAAATGGCTTTTCTGCAATAAGCGTATCCACCGATTTGATCGCATCGAAAACTTGAAGTGGGGTATAAGGCAGTAGAATTTCGGATCGAACTTCCACAATAGTATTCAAATCAGAGTATACGGCCTTTTCTAATGGAACAGCCAACATAAAGATCAAAAAAGGAAGCAGGGTCATTTTGAAATTGATCTCGTGTTTAATCTTCTTATACCTTGATTTCAGCTGTGAGATAATAGCACCAAGAAAAAAGAAAGGGATAATGATGGGCAAGCACATGATTACGCAGACGAAACCCTCTAGTCCGCCTAATAGGAGTAACATGAGAAAAAGGAAGAACATAAATACAAAACCATAGATAGCAACCTTCCTATTAGGTAAGGCACCAATCGAAATACCAATGACGATGGGAAGCAAAATGAAGATTGCCCAACCGTAAATGGCCAAACCAAAATGGAGAAAGCTAAAGCCTATACTTAAAAAAACTAAACTCAAAACAATCGACCAACGAAAGCTTCTATCTGTCCAAACATCATTAAAGTTTATATTTTTCATATTTTCAATATTTTATGAAAGTTAGAGATCAAATTTTTTTAGCTCATCATTTTCATCAAGACCTGAAAGAACCAATTCTTATCAGAACGAATGAACTTGTCTAAAGCACCATCTACCTGCTTAGTAAAGCCTTGTAAATCTCTAGTCACTGCTTTAAAGTGTGCAACTTCCTTTTCTTCCCCTTCTGATACCTGTTGCAATTCCTCCAACACCCTCATCACTGGTTCGATTTCCCTCCTTCTTCTTTCTCTTGAAACTTGTCTTGCTAGTTCCAGGACATCCTTCCCTGTAGTGAAGAACTCTTTTCGCTCTCCTGGCATATAGGCTTTATATACTATGCCCCAGTCCATCAACCCACGGATGTTCATGTTGGCATTGCCTCTAGAAATCTGGAGTTGCTCCATGATATCTTCCGTGGAAAGAGCATTCTCAGAAATTAAAAGCAGTGCATGGATTTGACCCATTGCTTTATTGATTCCCCAGGCCGAACCTAAAGTACCCCAAGCTTGAATAAATTTTTCCTTTCCTTCGTCTAAATGCATGATTCAAAGGTATTCAATATTTTCTAACTTTCAATAATTATTGAAAGTTTAATTTCAATATACGCCTCACCTCAATCTTAATGCTTCTTAAAATACGATATTGATTACTTCCTTGAAGAGAATTCCATCAGTTGGTTGACTAGGTCTTTGCCCGCACTTGGTCTTTTAATGCCTTCCCTTACCAATTTACCTTCCTTGGTGATGACCATATAAGTTGGAAAGCCTGTGATGTTAACTAATTGATCAAATTTGGCATATTGACCATCGTCAAGAAAAAAGTTTTCTCCTTTTAAGTCGTACTTTTTGATCATGGTTTCCCAACCCTTTTTGTCAGATTGGGCACATAGATATACAAATACGATCTCCTCGTTTTCCTTAAAATTCGCTTTAAGAGAAGGTAAATTCTTGAATTCTGATAAGCAAGGGCCACACCAAGTCGCCCAAACATCAATGTAAATTACTTTACCCGCATACTTTTCTTTGAGTTGATTAAGTACATCTACTTCAGAATCGACTAGTTCAATTCCTTCAACAAACTTTTTCGTTTTCAGTAAATTAAAATCCTCGTATTTCTGATCCATTACCTGCAGGGCAGTTTGATCCAAATCTAATTCGTGCACTTTTGCCCAGATAACATCAGGTACTTCCTTACCACGGTGGAAATAACTTTGATCGATGTAAGTGGCTATAATTGAGGATTTTGACAGCTTGTCAAAATCATTGATCCTTTTAAGCAGCATATCCCAAGTCACTTGCTCATTCACAAGTGCTAATTCCTCTTGATACTGATCAGTAAAAGGCTTTACCGAATCTGGGAAGGTGACATAACCAAAATGCTTTTCGCGCTTCACCTCCTCAGATTTCCAATAATTAACCAATGCTTTGTTACTTTCAGAAATAGCCTTACCCATTAAAAAATCATAAACTATCCCCACTCGATACTCGTGCGTTTCCCTTTGTTCCTTTGGCATCATTCCGCTGGTAAACCCACGCATTAAACTGGCATAGTCTGTAGCGAGCATATCCAAGGGCTCGTCACTCATCATAGAATATATCTTTTTCAGATATTCATCCGGCAAGTCAACCACTTGTATAGGCCCACTTCCTGAATTATGTAACCAACGATATCTCATTAAATCGTCAACTGCATAAACCCTGACATCCCTCAAAGCAAACTCCCTTGACTTTAGGCTTAAAGAATTTGTTTCAAAATAGTCATTATAAAACTGGGTATGACTGTTGAACAAATCGATTCGATATTCTAAGTAATCCATGGGCTCTAAGGCCTTTTGAAGGCTATCATTCTCGAAGTACTTTCTGACCTTCATGTATTCAGGCTGAACAACCCTTAACTCCTCATTCTCCTTGGCCAAGTTGCCCATAAAAGAAATTGGAGTTTCTGCATACCATCGATCAATGCCGTCAACAGCTTCCTTTTCTTCCACTAACAAAGCCATTTTTGATTCAGGTTCTGCAAGGAATGAAGTAAAAACTTCACCTACAGTAAACATTACGCTTTGTGGATTATCCAATGGGAAGAAGAGCTTGAATCTGCCTTCACCATCAACACTGGCCGTGTATTTTTGCTGATCCTCACTGTATGGGTGATTAAAAATTACAGCCGCAGTTAAAGGCATTTCACCTCTGGGCTTTATTATGCCAGAAATGCTCACCTGTCCCGTTCTTAGAAAATCTTCAGGCCACGGAGTTTCATCTGCCAGCACTACTCTATCATCCTTCATCTTCTCTCTGAAAAGCTTCACTGTAACGTCCTCTTTTGACAGAATCAATCCATTGTCAATCAGCCTTACTTTAATATTTTCAATCCTATTAGGTTGAACTAACTGAAGGTTCCAGTTATCGCTATTCTGCTGAATATTATCATAGCTCCAGAATTCCGACTCATAGACTACAAACTTTTCAGAAAGGGTCAGTTCCCATCGATTCGTACCATCGGCACTAAAAAAGTCGCCTTGTAATTCTTTCGGAAGGCTGGTTTGTGCCGAAAGTGAATTGAAATAAAATAGGGTTGATAAACAGATAAGAAGGTTTTTCATGGTCTGAGAGTTTCAAGCAATGTATTAACGAATCCATTAGTTTACAAACTAAAGGTTAATTTCGATTAGGTTTAGTACAAATAAGCCATCTCCACATGTTAAAAACATAACTCTCTAACTCAATAGCCCTTAACCCCTGCTTCAATGGCAATGGGTAAGTGATTAGGTTGGGGTACGACTGGGCAATTGTAATTATCGCTATAGGCGCAATAAGGATTATAGAGCTTGTTGAAGTCAATGACCCAAGCGTTTCCTTCGGGAATTCCTTCATAGTGCAAATATCGACCAGCACCATAGGTGCTTACGCCTGTTGTAGCATCGATTAAGGGAAGGAAGACATAGATTTTTTCCCCCGGGGCCGTGAATCTTTTCACCTGAAGGTAGGCTTCCAAAGTGTATTCTTTTCCATCTAATGTAAAATGCAAATTGCCCAACTGCTTATACATGGTAGTTGTTCCTTTGCTCGTAAGGAGCGGAAATGGTTTTGAATCTGGGGTAGGTTCAAAACGGGCATTGACTCTGTATTTTTCGTTGATCGGAAAGAACTCATGTCCTTTGAATTTTTTTATCTCTTTGGCGGTCAACGGAGAATGACCTGGATCTCGGAACTCAGCATTTTGTTCTTCTTGGTACTTTTTGATTTGATTAACATAAGATTCCTCTTGAGCGGACACACTCAAAAGGAATCCATTCAATGCAAAAAACAGTAATATCAATTTCCTTATCATATCTAAACTTTCAATCTAGCCCTTTTTACTCACCAATTTCCCTCCAAAATAAGCAAAAGGAACATAACCTACGGAAGCTAAAATCATTAACCATACTGGATGAGGGATCATAATCATATTAATGATTGAGCCCATTGCCAAAATCACACCAATGATAATTGTGGTGTTTCTCGAATTCTGTTGCTTGACTTTAGTACCCACCATTCCAGCCACAAAGGCGCCAATCATCCATGAGATGAGTAAAAGCACAAAAGCCATCGTTGGCAATGTTTCCATAAACTGAGTTAGTGCGACCTTATCAGTAAAATCAACCTCGGTTGGAGGTGGGTAAATCTGATGATTGACAGCTTCTAAAACGAAAATCACGATCCAACCCGTAGCAAGCCCCGCAATTACGGGGAGTACTCTATTTTTAAATGCGCTCATAATTTCAGGACGTTACACTTTTCCTTTGAACAATCAGTGCAGAAATGACACTAAGCACGAATCCAATTAAGAATACCGTAGCGAACATCAACAGCGTCCCTCCCACCAAACTGAACATAAAACCGTTTTCCGCCATCATATTGGCATACTCCATCTCAAATCTGGGAGAGCCTACTTCCAAACCAGAAGAATAAGCAAAGTATTGCTCATTAAAGTCAGGCATGATCCAAGTAACGAATACTACATTATAAATGGCAAAAGCCACCCCTGCCATTACAGAAATCAGCGACCCTATGCTTAGCCCTTGCCCAAATGATAATGTGCCATTGTTTAATTCATCGCGGTAATGGCGCATAGCGAAATAGACAGTGGCCATGGCTACAATCATAGAGGTATAGCCAATGATTTCGCCCTTGCCAAAGCTTTCAGGGCCAAAGCCAATGAAGAGAGAAGAAATCACCGGCACACCAACGACAATTGCGCTAGAGATCAAGCCATATTTTAGTATTAATTTTTTCATTGTTCTTAAATTTTGTTTGAACTCAAATCAAAAATTAAAGCTCAAGATTGCAGTCATACTTAAGTACTAAATTCTTAAATCCGACCAAAGTACTAGCAAACTAAGCTCGATTCAAATAACAAACCCATGATGATCTTAGGAGAACTTTCTTATTGCTAAACTCTCCAAAAGTGCTCATTCATAGTTCAAATAAACCCATTAACGCTTGATCACCTAAGGACATCAACTTTTGGAGAGGTTTTTCTACACTTGAAGTCGAGCTTAGGTTAATAACTCAAACTATGATTCGCCATTCCTTTGCCCTGATTACTGCCTGTGTTCTTCGCTTCACATCGAGTTTGACGAATAAATTGGACACGTGAGTTTTTATAGTGCTTTCAGAAATAAAAAGCTTCTCTCCTATTTCTTGATTAGAAAGGCCATCAGAAATAAGTTGCAGGACTTCCAACTCTCGGGCGCTAATCCTTAGTGACTTGATTTTCTCTTCGTCTTTTACCAAAGTTGGCTTTACCTCAATTACCTTGGGCTTCTTAATATTGCCTCCAAGGTATATTCCGAGCGCAATCAGGACTACCGCGGTGAGCCCAATGACGGCATCTGCAGGGATATCTGGAATAAATAACGAAGCATTACTCAATTGAAATAGGATCAAAAGGGCAATGATAATTAAGCCAAACCTGAGTGCTGTTTTTACCACCAAAAAAATGCTTTCTGTGAATTTAACGCTTTTTCCAACTCAATAACCTTTCTTCCAAAAACCTTCTTTCTGTTTTGTTATCTGCTTGATCAATGGCTTTCTCAATATGACTGATGGCATTTTCAAAATCCTCTAGTTGAGCATAAAGGTAGGCTTTGAGCGCTAAAAATGATTGCTGATTGGGCAGGTCAGCCTCTAATAAATCCATCTGCTGCAAAGCTTTAGCAGCTCCTTCTACCTTACTCAGCACAAACAAACGGCTCATTTTAACAACAGGAGAGGGTTTGAGTCTTGCTAACGTATCGTATAGTCTCAAAATCTGCTTCCAATTGGTTTTTTCATAAGAGGGAGCGACTGTGTAATAGCTAGCAATGGCAGCCTCTAGTTGATAGATAGAAGAAGATTCACTCTTACTAGATTCATGCAAGAACTTCCAGCCCCACTGCATGTAATCTTCCCTGTAAAGCTTTCTGTCCTGAAGTTCTAAGGTGACCAATCTTCCTTCCACATCGATTCGGGCGGGAAACCGTGCTGCTTTAAATAGCATCATGGCGATTAATGAATAGAGTTCCGAAGTTTCGCAAGCCTTTTCATTGGTTAAAATAAAGGCCAAACGGATGGCCTCTTCGCAAAGGTCTTGCCGCATCAATTGATCACCCTCTGTAGCTTTATAACCTTCATTAAAAAGAAGATAAATCACTTGTAAAACGGACTCTAGCCTTTCCTTTAGGGCATCTCCACTTGGAACAACAAGCTCACCCACTTCAGTTTTGAATTTTTGTTTAGCCCTGGTAATCGCTTTTTTAGTCGCCTCCTCATTTTTTAATAAAGCCCTGGCAATCTCTTTTACACTTAGCCCACAAAGTAATTTTAGGCTGAGCATCAGCTGCTCTTGGAGCTTCATTGAGGGATGACAGCAAGCAAAAATCATCCGCAATTGGCCATCGATCAACTGTTCATCTTCTGTGCTTATTTCCTCAAAATTAGCATCACCTTTCCAATGATCCAGTGTGGTAGATTTTTGATTTCTTCTGAGTTGATCTATTAAGTGATTGGAAGCCACCCGATATAGCCAAGCCGAGGGATTATCGGGCATGGGCTGCATCGACCAAAGCTTAGCCGCTTTTAGTAACGATTCTTGCACCGCATCTTCGATTTGATCAATCAATTCTGTCGAAAACTTACTTGCCAATAAAGACACGATTTTAGCATACTCGTGCCTGAAGAGGTGATCTAAAGTTGTATTGAGTTCGGTGGCTGACATTTAAGCTAAAATAAATAAAAAAGCCATCCGTCAGCAGGCGGATGGCTCATTATAAGAATTTAGAATTACTATCTATTTATCAAATACCTTATCATCAATATCGATATTCACCTTAACGTCAGAAGTGATGTAGTTCACTGGTGCTGGCAATTGCCCACCAGATTGCGTTAGTGAGAAAGGAATTTTTACTCCATTCACCTCTCTGTAATCACCAAGCACCATAACGCCTTGCGCTCCCATATCAATTTTTACTTTAAAGCCTGTGGCAACATCATAAAATTCGGACATTGTGATTTGATCTGTGACCTTAACATCAATGCGGTGCGCATCTTTTCCGTCAATTTTGCTTAGCCCTTTATAAATAGTTTCAAAGCCTAAGTCTTTATAGAATCTCTCTTTGAACAATACTCCCTGATACTTAAAAAGTGGGGCTATTGTCGCTGGTAATACTTGTGATTGGCCTCCCATTTTCATGAATGCCTCACCACTATTATAGGCTTGAACCATTTGGCCCTGCATTGGTATGTCTTGAATATCCGCGTAAAAATCAGGTGCTTTTTGATAAACTGTTCTAGGCAATTTAATGCTTTGAGGCCCCATGTTTAAAGTACCTTCACTTACCGAAACCATAGTTTTGATAGATTCAACTGCTGTTTTTCCACCAACTGCCTCGATATACTTGGCCAAGATTTGCTCCGGTGTAACGTCCGAAACAACGGCTTTAGTAGGATCAGCTGTTTCGTTACCCTCCACATCATAGTAAGTGACTGGGCCGAATTTGGCCAGTTTTGGTGCGATTTCCTCTGCCTTGCCTACCACTACAATGTTCGCCATATCAGGCTTAATGTATTTTTTGGCAGCGTTTCTTACGTCTTCGGCTGTAATGGCATCGAGCCTCTTCAAATAAGTAGCATAATAATCCGCAGGCAACTTATTCAATTCGGTGTTCAAGGCAAACTGAGCTACAGTGCCTCTATTTTCGAGCGATCTTGCAAAACTTCCGCGCAAGGAGTTCTTTGCCAAATCAAGTTCTTCTTGGCTCACTAAATCCTCTCTGATCCTGTTCAACTCACTCAAGAATTCAACCATCGCACTATCGGTTACTTCGTTTCGCACACTGGCATTGGCCGAGAAAGTAGCGCTATATCGGCTAGAACCCATGCTAGAATAAGCGCCATAGGTATAGCCTTTGTCTTCTCTCAAGTTGGTAAATAGCCTTGCTGAACCACTACCTCCCAAGACCTGATTCAACACGCTCACCGCTGTTGCGTCTTTACTACCTGGTTTATTGTCGTAAGGATAAGTAATGTTAATTACCGACTGAACCGCACTTGGTTTATCGACAATATTTACAGTCGTTTTTTCTACTGGAGCTGGCTGCTGAAAGGTTTCTTTGTTGACTGTTCCAGACTTCCAGTTTCCGAAATACTTTTCAGCCAATTTCTGAGCATCCTTCTTTTTAATGTCTCCAACAATCACCAAATAGGCGATGTTCGGTTTGAAGAATTTGGTGTAATGGGCTTTAATGTCTTCTAGAGATACATTATTGACCGTTTCCTCCGTAGTGATTTCTCCAAAAGCATGGTCTTTCCCATAATTTACCACAGCACTTACAGTTCCAGAAATCGCATTGGGATCATCTTTTGAAGTTGCCAAACCTGTGATGGTTTGTTTTTTCACCTTGTCTAATTCCGACTGCGGAAAAAGTGGATTGAATAAAACATCTGACATCAGTTTAAGAACGTCTTCACTGTATTTTGAAAGCGAAAAGGCCGAAATTGAAGAGGCTCCAACATTAAGGCTGGCCCCCATAAAGTCGATTTCTTCGTCTAGTTGTTCTTTGTTCTTTGAAGTCGTTCCAGCCCTCATTACCTGACCGAACATTCCTGCTAAACCTGATTTCTCACCTTCGGTGATTGGTCCTTGGTCGAAAGTTAGTGTCCAAGCTACTGTAGGGAGCTTGTCGTTTTCTGCTACAATCACTTGCAGGCCATTTTTTAGCGTGAATTTTTCATAATCACCTATCTGAATTTCCTTTGCAGGAGCTGGTGCAGGTAGTTTAGTTCGATCTACTTGTGCGAAGCCATTAATGGTAATTAATGCCAACGCAATGATATATAGCTTCTTCATTATCTATTTCCTCCTTCTTTCTTGATTTTACTTTCTTCAGGTTTTTCTTGCTCGGCCTTAGGTCGGTAAGTTAAAACCACTTTGTTTTCTGGCACAAAGTACTTTTTTGCTACTTTTTGAAGGTCTTCTCTGGTTACCTTCATATAGCGCTCAATTTCTGTATTGATCAAACCAGCCTTTCCAAAGTACACATGATAATTAGACAAACTTTCGGCAATCGACTGAACCGAACCGTATCCCGAAATGAAGTTATTTTCGATTTGATTTTTCACTTTTTGGAATTCTCTTTCTGGAATTAGTTCATTCTTGGTTTGCTCTACTAAGGCGTCTACTTCAGCCTCTAAATCTTCTATTGAAGTGCCTTGATTTGGCAAAGCAAAATTGATGAACAAACCGCCATCCTCTAAACCAAGTGGTATGGCCTGAACGGCAAGCGCCATTCCTTTTTCATCCACAATCGTTTTTTGAAATCTTGAGCTTTGTCCTCCAGAAAGTAAAGTAGTCAACATTTGAAGTGCATAATAATCGTCTGTACCTTGAGGTGGCATTCTATAGCCTTGGATCAAAGCGGGTACTTGAATATTATCAAAAACCGTTTCTGTTACCGTTCCATCCAATTTAGGAGCTGTGATTTTTGGTCTCGGAATATCCTTGGTACCTCTCTTGATCTCACTAAAGTACTTCTCTATCAACGCTTTGGTCTCGTCAATATCAATATCGCCAGCAATAGAAAGCGTGGCATTATTTGGTACGTAGAAAGTTTCGTAGAAATCGACAAAATCTTGGTCAGTGGCGGCATCAATGTCTTCAAAAGAACCGATAGGTGCCCATTCATAGTTGGTTCCACCGTAGGCGCTTTTTAGCATGTTGGCGATGACAGAACCATAAGGTTGGTTATCTACACGTAGCCTCTTTTCTTCTTTCACCACTTCTTTTTGAGTTGCAATTCCAGTAGAATCAATCTTGGCATGAAGCATTCTTTCAGACTCCATGTACAAACCCAATTCCAATTGATTGGAAGGAAGCGTTTGGAAATAGTAAGTTCTGTCGTTAGAAGTGTTTGCGTTTAGGCTGCCACCTGCTGCTTCAATGATTTTAAAATACTCGCCTCTAGCTAAATTTGGTGAACCTTCGAACATCAAATGTTCAAAGAAGTGAGCGAAACCTGTACGGCCTTTAGGTTCGTTTTTGGATCCTACATGATACAAAACCGAAACTGTAACGATGGGCGTGGTATTATCCTGATGAAGAATCACGTGGAGGCCATTGGCCATATCGTATTCCTCGAACTCGATGTTTTGCGCATTGGTTGTAAAAACAGCAAACGACAATAACACCAATAATAGACTAGTCTTTCTTAGCATATACATATTGATTTTAATTCGAACTTAAACTTAAACCCAAAATGGGGAACATAGTTTGACACTAGGGTCAACGGAAATTCATTCAGATGGATGGAAAATATATTCAGTAGATTATTTCAACGTGCGTAAAACCTCTTGCACTTCGAAAGTCTTCAACCTTGGTCCAAACTGCGCCACTACTTTGGAACAAGCCAAACTGGCCAACTTTCCTGATTCGGCATAAGACATGCCGTTGGTGATTCCGTACAAAAAAGCACCAGCAAACATATCGCCCGCCCCATTGGTATCGACTGCTTTTACTGGATAGGCCTCGATATCTATGAAGGTATCTCCATCAAAAATCATGGCTCCGTTTTTACCCAATGTGATCACAAAGCGACTGGCTTCTTTTTTCATGGCCTGGCGTGCTTCTTCCAAATTATCCTTTCCAGTAAAGGTCATGGCTTCCAATTCGTTGCAAAAGATCAAGTCTACCGAAGCCCCCACCACTTGATCGAATTGTGCTTTGAAGTACTGAACAATAGATGGATCAGAAAGTGTGATCGAAGTCTTCACCCCATGGTCTTCGGCAATTTTCTTGCCTCGCATCATCGCTTCTACTCCTGAATTCGAAGGCGTTAGATATCCTTCTAAATACACATACTGTGCATCTTTGATGGCATTTTCATCAAGCTCTTTCACAGAAAGATCTGTGGTTGCTCCTAAAAAAGTATTCATGGTACGATCTGCATCCGGGGTAATCATCACCAAGCACTTACCAGTAATTCCGCCCTCTCTCTCTTGTGCATCCAAGTTAGTATCAACGCCAGCTTCTTTCATGTCTTTCATGTAGAAATCTCCGAACTCATCGTTGGCAACTTTACAAGAGTAGAATGACTTGCCACCAAATTGGCTTATAGCAATCATGGTGTTCGCAGCCGAACCACCCGACTTACGGACAGTATCCTCATGATTTATGGCGTTGATCAATCTGAACTGTGTGGCCTCATCTACCAAGGTCATCAATCCCTTTTCTACTTTATGATCATAGAGGAATTGCTCATTCACTTTAAATTCCAAGTCAACCAAGGCATTCCCAATGCCATATACATCATATTTCTTTTTCATGTTTTTCTTTTATTAAATCGCAGGAGCTCTTTTAAACTCTTTAGTTTCGTCAAATAATTTTCTGTAAGTAATGTGCGTTTTGGCAATTTCACTTCCGATCTGCTCTACTACACGCATCATTTTTGGATTAAAATCACCAATCCAATTCATTTCAATATCCTTATAGTGGAAGCCTTCTTTCCAAGCCATGTTGTTGACAAACGAAACCACTAATCCGCCTTCCACTCCCTTTTTCTGATGTGTAGGCACTACGCCAAAAACAATCCCCAAGGCTTTTTTGCATGCGCCTGTTTTCAGCATAAACAGAAACTTGAGTTTTGACCACAAATTCCATTGCCCATTTAAATGTTTGTACAGCTGATTCAGCTCCGGAATGGAGATAAAAAATGCGACTGGCTCACCTTTGTAAAAAGCAAACCAGATCAACTGCACATCGGCAATTGGTTTCAACTGATTGAAGGTATTCCGTGCCTGAGCTTCTGTCATGGCTTTCACACCACTATGGCCTGCCCAAGCTTCATTATACACTTTTAAAAAGTAGAGGTGCGATTTCTTGAACTCACTTTTGGTGATATGCCTAAACTCGTAGTCTGGGTCATTCAATGTCATATTTGCCTTATCGTAGAAGCGATCATTAAAGCCCACTTCCTTGCCCACAGGCCGCTTGTAAGTAAATTGCTTAAAATATTCTTTGAAGCCATAAGCCTCGAACAGCGCTTGATAGTAAGCGAAGTTATATGGCATTTGATAATTGGGTTCGGTATAGCCATCGACCAAAAGCCCCCACCAATTGTTTCGATCTCCGAAGTTGATCGGCCCATCCATGGCTTCCATCCCTCTTTCTTCGAGCCATTTCTTACTTGCATCGAAGAGCATAAATGCAGCTTTTTGATCATCAACGCACTCGAAAAACCCCACTCCACCAGTGGGCTGTTCTTGTGCCTCTGCTACTTTTTTAATGATAAACGCTGCAATTCGACCTATTACTTGGCCTTTGTCATTTTTGAGTACCCATCTAGTGGCCTCACCGTTGCGGTAGTTTTTGTTTTTTGAAGGGTCGAAAATAGCTTTAATATCCTTGTCTAAAGGTCTGATCCATGCTTTTTCGTTTCTATACAATTCGACCGGAAAATGGATAAAATCTTCTTCGGAACGCTTGTCTCTTACTTCTACTAGCTCCATCTCGTCTAAGGGTAAGCCAAAAATAATTAGATAAAATCAACAACAAAATTTAAGCGCCATATGCTTTTAATTTTATCTGAAATCGGCATCGTTTTTTGGTAAGCTGTAACCTAAACCTTTTCGCTGTTGTCTCAAGCATTAGGTCATAAAAACTCAAACCATGTATCTGAATTTCATAAAAATTGCCTTTCGCAATATTCTAAAGCACAAGCTTTTTTCCTTTGTCAATTTCATCGGGCTAGCCTTTAGCCTTTCGGTCTGTATCCTAATCACCATGCTGCTGGCGGATCAGTATAGCTATGATCGCTACAATACTGAGGCAGATCGGGTATATAGAATCCTGCATCATCAAAACACCGATGGCGGGCCTGTTCCAACCACGGCCACCACTCCGATGCCCCTCGCTCCTGAACTTCAAAAAAACTTCCCTGGAATAGCATCCTATGGTCGATTCTACCGAGGGTTCGGCAACGATTGGATCAAAATCGGCCAAAACATTAACATCCCTATTTCGGGGTTTTATGCAGACCCAACGGTCCTGGAGATTTTTCAATGGCAGCTGAAATATGGAAATCCAACTACGGCTTTAACTGAGCCATTTTCGGTGGTCATTTCGGAGGAGATTTCTGAAAAGCTTTTCAAAATAGAAAACCCAATCGGAGAAACCATCAAGGTTGGGGATTTAGGCACCTATAAAATTACGGGGGTATTGGCCAAAAGCGAAAACAAAACACATATCAAAGTGGATGGCTTGGCCTCGATAAATACGGTACCCATTTTGGTAAAAGAGGGAATATTTACAGAAACGCTGGAAAATTGGGGCAACTACACCCGTGGTTGGAGCTACATCAAATTAGCCTCCAATGTAAATCCAGAAGATGTAATTAGGCAACTGGCTGAAATCCATGCGAAACAATTCACCGAAGACGAACAGGACGTATCTTATCAGCTTCAAAACTTGGCGGAAATCAATCCAGGGCCCTTTTTAGGAAACCCCATCGGGCCAGGCTTACCTGCCGTGGTGATGTATTTCTTGATTGGCCTTGGTTTAATCGTGGTCACTTCCACATGCTTTAATTACACCAACCTTTCTATTGCCCGTTCCATGACAAGAGCAAAAGAAGTAGGGGTAAGAAAAGTGTTTGGAGCGCACCGAAAACAGGTATTTGCCCAGTTTTTAATTGAAGCTGTTGTTATTTCCATGTTATCCTTTGCTCTCTCGCTACTCATTATTCAATTGCTCAAACCCGCCTTTCTTGCGCTGAACATTTCAGAATTATTGCTTTTGGATATGAGCGGATCTTGGAAAGTCTATTTGATCTCCTTTGGCTTTAGCATAGCGATTGGCGCAATTGCAGGCTTCTTCCCTTCTTTATTCCATTCAGCAGTCAAGCCGCTCAACGGACTCAAAGAGCTTTCTGGCATGAAAATACTTTCAAAAATAGGATTACGTAAAACGCTGATTGTAATGCAATTCGGCATCTCCCTATTTTTTATCATCACTGTATTGACCATCAGCAGCCAAAAAAATCTGATGCTTAAGGCAGATATGGGCATCGAAACGGAAAGCATCGTGAACGTTCGACTGAATGGTTCTGACCCTCAATTGTTGAAAGCCGAAATGGAGAAGTATCCTGCGATCGAAAATGTTTCAGCCGCATCTTTCGCACCCGCCACAGGGATCAGCACAGGTTTTGGGATTAGCCGCAACGAAGGAGAAGAGGCTATGAGCATTAGATCCTTTGCTGTTGACGAAAACTACCTCAAGAGCTTAGGCATCAATTTGATTGCGGGAAGGTTTTATAATATTGCCGACAATGACTCAAAAAAAGTAAATGAAATCGTACTGAATGAAACGGCCGTAAAGGCACTCGGCTTCAAAGACGTTTACGAGTCCATTGGCGAACAACTCATTATTGATAATGAAAATAGGGTAAATGTGATTGGGGTTGTGGGCGATTATAATTACCAACCATTATATGCCAAAATTGATCCGCTCGCCTTACAGTACCAGCCAGAGGAGTATGGCATCGTGCAAGTAAGAATAAATTCAGAAAACAATGAGGCTGGTTTGGCCGCAATCTCTCAGGCCTGGGCAAAGGTAAATCCCGATCTGGAATTAGATTATCAATTCTTGAAGGATGAAATTGATTTCTTTACCGATTTCCTCTTTGGCGATTTGATCAAAATCATCTCTTTCATATCCATGCTTGCCTTGCTCATGGCTTGCCTCGGTTTGCTGGGAATAGCCGTGTTCAGCACAGAATCTAAAATGAAAGAAATATCAATCCGTAAGGTATTAGGTGCTTCAGAAAAGTCCATCTTAGTTTTACTCTCAAAAGGCTTCTTCACGCTGCTGATTATTGCTACGGTAATCATCACACCGCTGGCTTATTTTGTCAATAACCTCTGGCTCGATTCAATTGCCTATCGGGTAGATCTGGGCTTCGAAATTATTTCAATCTCGGTTTTGGTCGTGATGTTCATTGGGATTTTCACTGTAGGTTCCCAAACCTTCTTCGCTGCTAAATCCAATCCCGTTAATGCACTGAGGAACGAGTAGTTTATCGGAGCAAGGCCCTATAATTCAAAGAGAATTCCCGAGAATTATAGGGCCTCGCTTCACTTCAACCCTTTGGCCAGGTTCGGATAATCGGTAATGATACCATCCACGCCATCATCGCTGAGTTTCTGCATTTGCTTTAAAGTATTCACTGTCCACGGAATTACTTTCATGCCTTGCTTATGGCAAAACTCGATGTCTTTCTTTTTAAGCAGCATAAAATATGGGCTGTATACTTCGGGCACAAAGCCAAGTGAAACGAGATTAGACTCCACTCCTTTTGTATTTTCTACCAAAGCCACTAATCTCACTTCTGGATTGGTTTCGTGCAAATGTTTCAACACATTAAAGTCAAAGGATTGAATTGTGAATCGGTCATTCTCCAATTGCTCGGTAATCACTTCTAAAACGAGTTTAGAAAATTCATCTACTTGTGGTTGGCTAATACGATACTCACTTTCCACACTCTTGATTTCAATATTATAGCCCACTTTAGGAAGATTGTGTTCAATCAAATGCGCCTCGACCATTTCAATCATATCCTTTAAAAGCGGCTTGGTAGTTTTCATTTTTTGTTGTTCCGGAAAACGGCTATTGCCACGAGAGCCACAATCAAATTCTTGCACTTCGGCATAAGTCATTTGATAAATATTGAGGTCTTTTACTTCGTTCTTTTCAACGGGACTACCATCGGGTTTGGAGCAAATTTCTGAGAGCATGTAGGGATCATGAGAAATTAATACTTGCTTGTCTTTCGTAATCACTACATCTAATTCCAAAGTAGTGACCCCTTCTTCCAAAGCCCTCATAAAAGCTGGAATCGAATTTTCTGGCATTAGGCCTCTTGCACCACGATGACCTTGAATATCGAGTTGGTTTTGGGCTTTCATACAACTGGCACTTAAAAGTAGAATGAGGACAGAAAGAGTTTTCATAAATGATATTTTTCCCAAATTAAGCAATGCTGCGCTTATGGAGGTTATGTTAACGTTAATCTTAACAACCTGAACTCGAATCACAGAAGCAGTCTAACTTTACTAAAACCCTCCAAAAGTGCTCATTCATAGTAAAAATGGAACCAACTACTTCAGATCATAAGCGGACATCAACTTTTGGAGGGGTCGTTCCATATGAGAGCAGAGCTCGGTTTAACAATAAAAGCTTATCGATTTTTGCTTCCCTTAAGCGTAGAATTGTTTACTTTTCGGTAATAAACTAACATAGACATGAGAAGAAACTTACTCCTAATTTTTTTACTTACTCCCGTTTTGACCTTTGCGCAAAACTGGGGTGCCAAGTTCGAGCAATTGGGTACGGCTCTGCCAACCCCCAATGAATACCGCACTGGCTCTGGTGAACCTGGCCCGGCCTATTGGCAACAAAAGGCCGATTATAAAATCGCCTTAACGCTAAACGATGATAACCAAAGCGTTAGCGGCTCTGAAACAGTGACTTACACCAACAACTCTCCTTCTACCCTTAAATACATCTGGGTGCAGTTGGATCAGAATGTTAGGGAGCAAAACAACCTCGGGGCTCAAACCAGCGGTTTTCAGCAAATACCAGAAAACACAAACGAACTTTCTACCACTCGTGCGGCCAGCCTAGCCGGCAATGGTTTCGATGGCGGCTTCAAACTAAAGTCAGTAACCGATGTAAATGGCAAAGCATTGCCTTATGTGGTGAACAACACCATGATGAAAATCACACTACCTACTCCTCTAAAAACAGGGCAATCTTTCAGTTTTAAAACAGCTTGGTCTTATAATATCAATGACAGAGCACAACTGGGCGGACGTTCTGGCTACGAGTATTTCAAAGATGACGGTAACTATGTGTATACCATCGCTCAATTCTTCCCAAGAATGGCTGTGTATGACGATGTAAATGGATGGCAAAACAAGCAATTCTTAGGTTCAGGCGAATTTGCCTTGCCTTTTGGAGATTACGAAGTGTCAATCACTGTGCCTTCAGATCACATCGTTGCTGCAACAGGCACACTTCAAAACCCCGAAAAGGTTTTGACCAAAGATGAATTGCAACGATTAGAAAAAGCAAAGAAAAGCTTTGATGCGCCAGTGATCATTACCACGCAAAAAGAAGCTGAAGCGAAAGAAAAGAAGAAGGCTTCTACGCAATCCACCTGGATTTACAAGGCTGAAAACGTAAGAGACTTTGCTTTTGCCAGTTCAAGAAAATTCATTTGGGATGCTCAAGCCGTGAAATTAGCCAACAACACTCCTTTGGCAATGTCTTATTATCCTAAAGAAGGCAATCCACTTTGGGAGAAAGAATCTACAAAAGCCGTGGTAAATACTTTGATTGCTTATTCCGATATGTCGATCGATTACCCTTATCCAAAGGCAATTTCGGTTCATGCGGCAAGTATTGGAATGGAGTATCCTATGATTTGTTTCAACTTTGGTCGACCAAGACCTGATGGTACTTATGATGATTTTATTACCACAAGAATGGTCTCGGTAATTGTGCATGAAGTAGGCCACAACTTCTTCCCAATGATTGTGAATTCTGATGAGCGCCAATGGGCTTGGATGGATGAGGGTTTGAACTCATTTTTAGAGTACCAAACAATGCATAGATTTTACAAGCACTTGCCCTACAATTCAAATTCTCCTGAGGCCATTGTTCCTTATATGAAGGGCAGCAAAGACTATATGCGCCCAATCATGACTAACCCCGAGCAGGCTTTACAGTTAGGGCCTGAAGCCTATTCTAAACCTTCTGCGGCTTTGGTAATACTTCGAGAAACGGTAATGGGACCAGAACTTTTCGATGCAGCTTTCAAGGAGTATTCTGAAAGATGGGCTTTCAAGCATCCTAAGCCAGCTGATTTCTTCCGTACAATGGAAGATGCTTCGGCTGTAGATTTGGATTGGTTCTGGAAAGGCTGGTTCTATGGCACTGACAATGTTGAAGTAGAAGTAAGCGATGTAAAGTGGTTTAAAATCAAAGGCGAAGGCAAGCAAATCGAAAAAACTGTAACTGCTGCTCCTGGAACTTTAGGTGCTGAACAAAACGGTGAAAACCCATTCTATGGGCAGCCGCAAGAAATCAGCTTGACTGATTCAAGGGTCCGTGGCGAATACCGCAGCGATATTCCTAACGAGGAAATCAAAACTCGCTTAGCTGGCAAGAACCTCTACCAAGTAACTTTCAAAAACGAAGGTGGATTGGTAACTCCATTGTTAATTGAGTGGACGTACAAGGATGGCACTAAGGAATTGGAGAAAATACCTGCTGAAATCTGGAGATATTCTGAAAAAGAGGTAAGCCATATCTTTTCAAAAGACAAAGAAGTGGCCAGCATGATTTTCGACCCGAATAAAGCCTTGGCCGATGTGAATGTTGAAAACAATGTATTCCCAAGACAAAACTCAAAATCAGCCTTCGATAAAGCAAAAGAAAAGGGAGGCAACTAGAATAGTTTCTAAAGAAGCGCTCTCCATAGAATGAAAGCCGACACTAAACAGAGTTGGCAAATTTACGATTGAAGATTTTAGATTTTCAAAAAATCAGATTTAATGGCCAAAAATAGTTGGTAAATTCTCGTTAAATCTATTGTAATGAACTGTATAACAGTACTTTATTGATTGATTTTAAAAGGCTTATTGAAAACTGTTTCAATAAGCCTTTTTTGTATC